>JAEEGJ010005378.1_pt1 | contig 40454 bp, 39 predicted proteins | sample 8958761 | NCBI WGS metagenome assembly JAEEGJ01 (sample SAMN16246546, study PRJNA631951) | gut metagenome | biome: gut microbiome; feature: rumen; material: RS-attached | host: Bos | place: Iran: Karaj | collected 2018-10 | reverse complement strand
TAGTACCATCTACCTCAGGATCCCATTTGACTCGTTTCAATTCAATCCCTCTGGGAGCAAGAGCTTTGTTGAGATGCTTGATGAGGCTTGTGAACTTGAGTTCTTCATCATGCATCTCTTGCGATGCAGCTATCATTACCTTTATTGTTTTCATATGTCACTTAAAAAAGACAATTATCTTGAAAATGAACATTTAAGAATCTTTTCCACCATCGATCTTAGACTATCAGTGTTTTCAAAAGAATAAGTCGGAATTTGTGGATATCTTTCAGATACGCTGTTTTTAAATTGGACCAGTTTGTCCTGAATTTGAGGCATAGGTTCTTTGAAGAATATGAATACCTTTCGAGGTAGCCTTCCTGCGAGCATTTCGGCGTATGCAACATTAAGTTCCTCGACGGTATAATCACCTAGTGTTTGCCAGAACAGAACGATACAGATTTCACATTTTCGCAATTCGGCCAAATAATCATCTTCCTTTCTGTCGATGCCCATCGATGAATCCATGTACTCCCATAGTACTGGCTCAAACGCGATGTCTTGCCCCTCCAGTTCATCATCAATATCGGTTAATAGATCCACAAGCTCCATACGTTCGTGCAAAAGCTCTGCGGAAGATGCTATAAAAACATTGATATTTCTCATAAGCGTTTGTCCTATGTGAGTGATCTGATTTTTTGTTTGATTTCCTCAATAATGTTTGAAAAGTTGACCGATGGACTCGTGTCAAGACGTTCAAATAATATGAGAGCTTCCTGATAAATCTTTTTGGCTTCTTTGTCGTTGTTGAGATTAGCTAGTATTTCGGCAGCTTCATACAGGTTGTCGGCATAATCAAAAAGGAATGGATCGGGATTGGTATTGGCCAATTCGCGGTTTATGTCTAATGCTTCTTGACAATATAGAAGAGCTTTAGGGTATTGCTTTAGGTTAATGTGTAGTAAGTAGAGTAAAGTCAAAGGACGAACCATCTTTGATAGATAATAGTCCGGGTTGGTCTTTACCAACTTTCGGTATATGGCCAAAGATTCCTTATAATAAGATTCTGCATTTGTGTATCGGCTCATTTTCTCTTGTAACTGGCCTAGATTATATAATAAATGGGGAGTCATTTCTACATATGTCTCTGGGTCATATTCCGCAAGATTTTGAAATATATCCAATGATTCTAAATAGTTTTTCTCGGCATATTTATATTGGTGGAGTTTCACATGTAAATTAGCTAAGTTGTTCAAATCTCTTGCAACGTTTTCAGAATATGTTTTAGGATTTAAAACAGCCATTTTCCGATGAATGGCAAGAGACTGCTTCAGATTTTTCTTGGATTCTTCGTAATTGTGTTGAAAAATGTATTGAAGAATACCCAGGTTGTTCATTGTTTGAGCAACATCGTGTAGGTATTCTTTGGGGTTGATTTCTGCTAATGCACGATATATATCCAATGATTCCCGATACATCTTTTCAGATTTTGAATCAAGGTACATTTTTGAGTACAGAATACCCAGATTATTCAGTGTTTCGGCCAAATATTTAAGGTGCTGGTCAGGGTCGGTTTGTGCTAATTTACGACGTATGGTTAACGCTTCTTTGTGATATTGCTCGGCTTCTGCGTAATGGTAAGAGAAACAATGCAAAAGTGCAAGTTTGTTGATCACTTTTGCAACTTTTGGCAGATATGTTGAAGGGTCTGTGATTGCCAATTGTCTGTATAACTCCAAGGCCTTGAGAAAATAGCTTATGGAATTCTGTTGTTGATGAAACCTATCCAAGATGGAACCGTATCTGTAGTATAGAGAGGATAGTGTCTTATGATCGATATTGAGTTTTAAGGTTATGTCAATAGCCTGTTCTAATGCAACGCATGCTTCCTTAAACCGGTCTGCAGCCGATAGCGTGGTGTTGGCCAGTACGGTGTCTGCTTTCAGGCAAAACTCCTCAATTTTAAGTTCAAGGTTTTTCCGATGTTGCTCAAATTGTTTCAGTTCATTCTCTTTCTCCTGTTTCATCTCCTCCAGATTGAGGATCTCGTCAGCTTGGACTACATAGCCGCTCTCAAACAGTTCGCGGGCTTTGCGTATACGCTCTGTGTAACGCTCCTCGGACAGTTTGGCAAAGTTGAGAGCAACGTCGTAAAGATGTTGCTGGTAGTTTGCGAATTCATCTGCCAATTTCTTCCGATCCGATTTGGCTGTCATGAGTTTGTCCTCAAGATCCTCATTTTCAGGATTAGCCCTGAATAGCTGTCTTAGTTCGGTTATGCGGAGGTCCAGTTGCATGAGTTCGCTCTGCAGTCTATGATACTCCTTGTTCATAGATGCGAAGGGAATGTTGTCAAGGTTTGCGAACTCTTTGTCTCCAATCATGACCTTACCGTCTGATATCTTGACGAAATCAGTTCCTAAGGTGTTCTGGTAGGCTTCGAATTGTAGAATAAAGTGAAGATTTATGGTGTCTGCATTCTCAAACCTGCAAAAGAAATGACCATAGTTAGTGACAAAATTCTCTTTGAAATCTTTAAGAGACTCGCTAATGTCATCTGATGGCTCTTTGAAGAATACGTATATTTTCCGCGGGTTGTTGCCTGACTTCAGTTCATCGTAGGCTGTTTGAAGTACTTTTTCTGAGTTATCGGCCAATTGTTTCCAATAAAGGGTCAGGCACATCTCGCATTTCTGGAGTTTTACCAGATAGTCGTTGATAGTACCATCTACCTCAGGATCCCATTTGACTCGTTTCAATTCAATCCCTCTGGGAGCAAGAGCTTTGTTGAGATGCTTGATGAGGCTTGTGAACTTGAGTTCTTCATCATGCATCTCTTGCGATGCTGCTATCATTACCTTTATTGTTTTCATATGTCACAAAGATAATTACTTGTAAAATTGAAAATTAACTTGCGAATATCAAAACTATTCGGGCAAAAACAACTCTAACCATTAAGGATTGTCGTTAATGGTGCAGCTTCTATAAATGATACCAAAGAGAACCGTCCCCTCTGTCACCAAATAGTGCCAAAGAGAAGGTTTAGCTCGACGGCCCCGAAGGGGGAAAGTCAACCGTCCCCTCTGTCATCTTTTTGTCAGAGTTTCTTGAGGGTCTCGATCAGGGCGGGCAGATTGCCGGGATGGCAGGATACGTCCAGGAGAGCGCCGTTGCGGTTGAGCAGGCGGTAGGTGGGGTAGCCTGATACCTTGAGGTACTGCTCTACAAGGGTCTGCTGATTTGCCGGGAGGTTGTAGTGCACGCAGTTGGGACCTGCCAGGTTGTACTCCTTGATGACGCCCTTCCATGCGCTGTCAGTGGTGCCGCTGGCCAGATAGAGGTAGACAATATCGTAGTCCTTGAGCGACTCCTTGAGCTCGCCGGCGTGCTGCAGGTTCTCCAGGCACGGATGGCACCATGAGCCCCATACATCGATGTAGACAATCTTACCGCGATAAGGCTCCGTGATCTTGCGCAGGATTGCCTGACCGTCTGACATTCCGGCCAGCTCCTCGGGGCTGACGTCATTGCCCAGCGACGCCAGGTCAACATTCTCCAGCGCCAGATACTTCTCATTCTGCTGATGGAGCGCATTCTGGCAGGGTTTATCGGACACGATGCTGTCAAACATTGCCACAATTGCGGCGGGCAGCGAGTGACGTGATGAGGTGATCTGACGAACCAGATACTGGGTAATCACGATGTTATTGAATGACGGCTCAAACTCCATAGTGTCCAGCGCACAGAGTAGGTCATTGAACTCCCTGCGCATAACCACCTTATTGGAGTTCTTGTCAACGTAATCGCCTATGCCGCTCACCTCCAGCACGTTGGCAGCCTGCTGCATCTTCTCTCTGTCATTGTCGATAATCTTGTTGACAGTGTCGTTGAGCCTGTCCATATCGTTCTGGAACTCAATGGCCAGGTCACTCACCAGATCAATGGTAGTAGAATACCAGTCTATCAGTTCCTTTTCATCGGCCGTAATGGTAAAAGAACCGTCGTTGAGGGCATCCTCCACAAATTCCGAGATGTGGATGGGCCCCTGGTTCACTTGGGCGGCCAAGGTCATGCTCTGGGTGAGGTCGCGCAGGAAATAGTTGATGTCATAGTAGAGCGAGTAGGGCGTGAACGAACTCACCTTTGAGTCGTTCTTGATGAATGACATCATCCTGTCGGGAATGATAGGGGGCCGATTTTCACGCGGGAATCGGGCCTGGCCGATGTTCTCGTAGAGGTTGATGGTCGCGTACGCGCGGGACATATCGATATACGCGTCGGTGATGCTCGGGTGCGCCTTCCTAAGTGAGTCAAGCACAGCGAATTGCGTCTGACGAGCCTGGATCAGATAGTCCAGATAGGCATCGGTGTCATCCATGAGATTGGTCTCATCCAACCTGTCATAATCAGCGTAGAAATACTGGTTGTAGGTTATGAAATCATTCTGAACCCTTGAGTTCTTACCCATCACGAACTGCTGTCCGCTGACGCTGTTGTCATAGATAAAATAGCTCTGACCGGGCTCCACGGGCATAGACGGACCGCCGGATCGGCCGCCTCTTACAACGCCGAATGAGGTATTTGCGAGCGGGAACTTGACAGAGAAATAGCCGTCCTTATCGGTCTTGAACGCAAATTTGGGGTTATCGGCCGTTAAGGGGTCAATCACATCAATCGTATAACTCATGTTATTTCGACCGGGGCCGATGAAAAATCCGCTCACGGTCACCGTGTCAACTTTCTCATAGCCGAAGTCCACCAGCTTGTAGGCGCGGCGTGCAACCTTGGGATACTCGGGCAGGTGCTTGGACTCGAACGTGGCGCAGGTGAACTGCTTGGGGCCGTCGGGGTCCTGGATGCGGAACGTGCGCTTGCCGTGCTTGAGGGGGCTTATCATGATGCTGGCCACCTCACCGCCGTGGTCTATGATCACGGTCTGGACCTCATTTGACTCGGGCTTGAGCTCGGTAATGTAATTCCAGATCTTGGCATCATAAATCACGCAGCTGTCCATGAAACTGATAACCCAGTCACCAGTGCGCAGATTACGCCAGTGAGTGCCTGCAAGTTTCTTTGAATCAGGATTATATCTGTGGATTCCATATACGTTGAAAGCCCTGGGGTTGATCTCGCTCTCCAGCAGGTCAAATGATGTGGTGGTAGCGGGCATCGGCTCAAAATGGAAGACCAGATCTTCATGGCCGCCCTTGCTCAGGGGCTTGTACTGACCCGGGGTTATGCCGTCAATAGAGATCAGCTTGTATGACTGGCCGTCGGCCTTGAGCTTGGTCTCCTGGGCGAATGTGTAAAGTTGGCCGCTGTAGCCACATACCTCCATGTGGACAGTGGTCTCGGTATCACGCAACTCAACCTTACGGATGTTGAAATCCCAGCCGCCATTGCGCTTGGTGTGCGAGTAGCGCTCGGTGGGCGGATTGTTCCATACCCTTGGATCGGGATCTGTCTGGGGAACCTGGTTGCAACCTATGAGTGCAGCCAATGACGTAGCAAACAACAGTAACTTGAAGTGTTTCATCTTATTTCAATTATTAATTGGAGTTGCAAAGATATAAAATTCCTTTATATATTCGCGGTTGACAATGGGGACGGTTCCGTTTGGTATCATTTTTCAAAAACGGTACAAAAGGGGACAGACCCCAATTGTACTATTTTTACAGACGGAGGTTGAGGCCGTCGTCGATTGTGTATTTGAAATCGTCCCATTTGATATATTTAAATTACGTCATTATGCAATCAATATGAAATAAAACATTATATTTGCGATGTAAAAATGAATGCAATATGGCACAAGTATCAATGACGGTGAGGATGGACTCACAACTCAAACAATCATTCGACCAACTCTGCAGTGAGTTTGGAATGAGCGCTAACACTGCGATGAACATATTCGCCAACGCAGTGGTGATAACCAGGAGCATTCCTTTTGAGATAAAAGCTAGAAAGGAAAGCCCCGTGGACGGATTGACCGCATTCTACGCTTTGCGTGAGGAAGCAAAGAAGAACGGAGTGCAGGATATGACATTAGAAGACATCAATGAAGAAATAAGAAAAGCAAGAGTAGAGAGAAAACACTAGTCCCATGATACACGCAGTAATCGATACCAATGTCCTTGTTTCAGCCTTATTAACCAGTAAATCTGATGCCGCAACAGTTCAAGTACTGGATGCAGTAATGAACGGACTTATAATACCATTGTATAATGATGAAATCATCAGTGAGTACGAGATAGTACTCAATAGACCAACCTTCGGCTTCCCCGAAGACATGGTCTACTATTACTTAAATGCAATAATTCAGAGGGGAATCCTTACAGAAAGGTTTTTGTCCGATGAACACTTTCCAGACCCTGATGATGCAGTATTCTACGAGGTTGCATTATCAGTTGATGATGCCTATGTGGTAACCGGAAATCTCAAGCATTTTCCCAACACTCCAATAGTAGTAACACCGTCGCAGTTGCTCGATAAGCTCTAAAACAACGCAAGGGACGCTTTTACAAAGCGAAGCGACTAAAAGACTATCCCCTTTTGTGCTATTTTTTTACAGGCGGAGGTTAAGGCCGTCGTCGATTGTGTATTTGAAATCGGTGGTGCCCAGGGAGATGTTCTTGTCTTTTGCGGTGAAGAAAACCATGCCCAGGATGCCTATGGAGATGGTTTCGGCGGGATCGCCGGTCTTGGCGACGCTAAAGAATACGTAGTTCTTGACCTCCAGATTCTGCTCGATGAAAATATCCAGAAGCTGAACTCCTGCGGCCGATAATATCTTGACAAAGGGATTTTCGGTATTAATATCCTCAGTGGATAACTCGTTCTTAATCAGCTCAGTCACTTTATTCTTGATGACTGTTTTGTGTCTTGTCTTACTCGGACAGGTGATTACCAAAAGGGCCAAAACTGCAACCACCGCAACAATAATCTTAGTAATTCTTCTCATAAGTCAAACGTTTCCTTATAGACGCTCAACCGGCAAAAATGTTAAAACGGTACAATTGGGGTCTGTCCCCTTTTGTACCGTTTTTGAAAAACGATACCAAACGGAACCGTCCCCTTTGGCACTGGCTACAGCAATTTCTTAAGACTCCAGTTGCCCATGGTTTGACCGTTATGGGTAATCTCAAACTCATTGAACACCTGGTAGCCGCGTTTTGTGTAGAAACTCAGGTTCTCCCGGTTGTTGGTGAACAGCACCATAGTCTTACCCCCGTGCCGGCGAACGTAATCCTCCAGATACGACAGGAACTCAGTGCCGATGCCTTGGCTGTGAAACGGGGGATCCACCTCAATCATACTCAGGTACCATACATGGGGATTGTTCTTCTGATAATCATGACATGGGGTACCGGCCTCCTGATCCTTGGCCAGGAAAGCATGCAGATGCTTCCAGTTGGTAAGGAAATACATCTTCAGATAACCGCTCAGTATGAACTTGAGTACCGATGGCTGCTTGTAACCTGGTGGCTCAAGCGCCGCCTCGGCCACCATCCGGCCGTCCAGACGTGCGGTCAACATATGCGAGCCCTTAAAGTTTCCCTTCCTGTTTATTGCCAGGAATCGGGCCAAACCCCTTTGCCGCTCCTTAACACCAGGGAAAAAGATGGTTATGTAGATATAATCAAAATATGCTCTGGCGGCCAGCTGGGAGGCCTCCTTGATTTCGTCCTTTTTTAATGTTTCAAATATTAGCATAAGCTTGTCCCTTTTACTGATGCATACAAAGTAAGCAAATATATGTGATATCTGTGATTTTTAGTACAAAAGGGGTCTGTCCCCTTTTGTACTGGATCTTATAAGAATTGCTATGTGATGAGTAAAACCTATACTAACATAAGCAGCGATGGGTATATCTAAATGATTAATGCTCGCTGTAATGGTGTTTGAGCCTAATTCGCCAGACGTGTCTGGCGAATTTACACTTTTTCGCAATTCGCCAGTCGCGACTGACGAATTTACACTTTTTTGCATTTCACCAGTTGCGACTGACGATAAGCACGGTATTTATCAGTTAAACAAGGTTTGCAAACAACAAAGGGCATCCCAACCTAACACCACAACGAAAACGACGCAAAGGGAAACGACCCCAATGCGTCATTTTTGGGGGCCGATGCCCGCACGCTAATACTCACTGTTTGGGGACATTGAATCCAATAGGGTTGCAGCCAGTGTGTCTGGCCCTATCACTTTGTAATTCAGCTAATGCAGAACTTATGGCGTCAAGTTGAGCACGTGTTGTTTCGTTGATGTCATTTTGGTCAGCTAAGATGTCGTTCAAATCAACCCTTAGTTGCATTATCTCAGATCTGATCTGTTCTATTTGCAGTTGAGTATTACCAACTATTTGCAATGCTTCCTGCATTTGGAAGAAAGCACGCATAATATTGATATTTGCTTTGACAGCAATCTCAGACCTTAGAAGTCCTGATAACATAGCGATGCCTTCGCGCGTAAATGCAAAAGGAGGATATTTGCTGTGTTTACCGCGTCCGCTGTTTGAGGTGAAATTTTTGCACCTCAAAGCATTTTCATTCTCTTCACTCTTTAAGGTGAAATTTTTGCACCTTAAAGATTCGTACTCCTCTTTTGTGAGTTCAAACATAAAATCGTCTGGAAAACGCTCAATGTTTGCCCTGACAGCTCTTTTTAGGTTCTTGGTTTCAACATTGTACAATTCAGCAAGGTCAGAATCTAACATAACCTTGTACCCTCTAATCTCATAGATTCTGCGCTTTGTAGCAAATCCCTTCGGGGCCTAACGTTCGTCAAACATGCGCCGTTCTTAACGGGATCCTCCGTGGGCTCTCCGCTCACGCCCTCCACAAATGCTCACACCCCCTCTTCGGCGCTTTCTCGGCTCAGTGCAAATGGATAATTATATATCTTTGTCAAACAGATTTGAATAAAGTATGAAAGCCCACACCAAGAAACTCCTCCAGTACACCAGTGCCGTAATAGCACTGATAGCACTCGGCTTACTCTCCCGCCGCATCAACGGCATTCCTGATGCCTGCGGCGATGCCCTGTGGGCTATGATGGTATTCTGCTGCTGGCGCATAGTGCTGGTCCTTCGTCCATTAAAAACAGTGGCCCTAGTGACACTAATAACATCATTCCTGGTTGAATTCTCCCAGATTCTGTCCTTTGATTTGCTGGTACGTCTCCGTTCCACCTTCCTCGGCCACATGCTGCTCGGCCAAGGCTTCCTCTGGATAGACCTGCTGGCCTATACCATTGGTATCATAGTAATTTATATCATTACCGTATTTATAGAAAAGAAGGACCGATGAGCACTCCCGCTCACCGGTCCTTCGTTTTTTTATCTAATTCTCAAGGTCAGTCTATCAACTATTTCTGATATCCCTCAACCCGAGTAACAATAGGCTTTCCCTCCTTATCCAATAGTGGGGTAAGGCCACCGCCATAACCGCAATGAACATATAGGTAATTAACTCCGGTCTCCTTGTCTACAATGACATAAGCATGAGTTGCCAGACCCATGCCTTCCTTTTCCTTGATGTCAAATCTGTCTTTAGCCATATTCTTGTCTATTATTTTTTAGAATCCGTTCAAATTAAGATCAGTCTTAAGCCCCTCCTTGTTAGGGAACACCATACCCAGAAAGCCCACGCTCATAGTCGTGACCCCATCAATCTCATTCTTCATTTGTCCTACGCTGAAAAGCACATAGTTCTTTACCACTAAGACATTCTCCACGGCAGGTTTCATCTGGCTAATCAAAGATTCCTCCAGTTGAGCCATCATTTGTTTGCCTTTATCAGGCATCTCCTTATTATTATGCTGCTCCTTATAGGTCTTCTCAATCGTTTTTGCCTGCTTGTGCAGCGCTTTGCTCATATACTTAACTCCCGCATCAACATGACGCTGCTTGCCCGGACACGTTACAGCCATAACACCCAGCGCCACCACGCAAATGATCAGAATCTTCCAAAACTTCTTCATACTTAAAAAGGACTTAATTCGTAACTACAGTTGCAAAGATACAGATAAAAGCCGATATTCAGTTACTGCGTATCAGGAACCTCCGCCAGAAAGGACAAAGGCGGCCGTGAGTAGATTGCTCCGGGCTACTACGAGCCCCTCCGGACCCTAAACGGCAAACTCCTCCTTAAAAGACCCCTCCGGGGCCTTTACGTTCGTCAAACAAGTGCCGTTCTTAACGGGATCCTCCGTGGGCTCTCCGCTCACGCCCTCCACAAATACTCACAGCCACTCTTTACCCTTTCTCGGCTCACTGCAGATGGAAACAAAATGCCGATGAGCAAAAGCCCACCGGCATCATATGATAAAAAGTCTATTTAACCCTCATTTAAGTGAATCAAAAGATTGAATAAAGCCAGCGAGGAACTCATCCTTATCTAGTATGAAACAAAGCAGATTACTCTGTTTATGTTTAAGAATTAGAGTGCTATAGCGTATTTTGGGCCGTCCCGGATTATACTTATACCTTAAATCAATGGAACCATCTTTGCACTGATGTAGATACTCGTAACCATATACATTGTACCCTTTAATATCAAAAAATTCATCTTCAACAACAATTACACGACTGCTGGCAAACGTCAAGTCTTTATAGTCTATGATTGCCATTTCATTGGGGCTTTTTATTACCAAAACAGTAGAGTAAAAAAATAATGTAAGTCCTGCTACGGATATACTACAACAAGTCGCTTTATCTATGGGTCCCTCTGTTTTGCCAATCATTACAGGCTTACGTGTTATTCGATAATAATGGCAGTAAGTGGGTATCTCCCCAGCCGCAGTTTTGTATTCAGATGAAGCAAATAAACTAATCTTTGTTTTATCAAACAACTTATAAAAGGAGTCAATGAAACTCTGGCATAGTTCATTATGAATATTTTCTAGTTTCAAAGATGTATCAAACTGTTTCAGTTTGAGATTATTTAATTGCTTAGTAAGGTTATTGATTTCATATGTAACAGTCTCTATCTTTCTTGTAAAAAGGAAACGATACAAGAAAAATGATATTCGCTTGAGATGTAGTGTCTTTTCTTCTAGCTCATCACTTAATGCTCGCTGTTGTAAAATATGTATTTCATATTGAGACATCCTCTTTAGATAGTCATCAATTATTTCAGAATATGCCTTATTTGATATCTTTCGTAAGTTGATGTCTATTAAACTCAATTGAGGTAAATCTGAACTGGTTTTAAAGGTGTAATAGGTTTTTGTGCGTGAAGATCTGCTTCTTGAATAAGACAATCTAGATGGAGTGCCCAAGATTTCGTGTCCAGCCCATCTGAGTGAACCAGTAACTAGTCCGCGCCTTCCAAAAAACATATTGAATGTTGAGCTACCACGGCGGTATGAGGATTTGCCGGGTCTACAGGGATAGCTCCTTATGGGACTTCTTCCATATTCATTCATAAGCCATTAATATTTAGACATACACAATGCTATTAATATTATAGAGTCTTTACGTCTTCGTCTGTCTTAATCTTGCGAATGACGTTCTTCATCTTTTCTAGTTCTTCTCTGTAATAATTTCTATCAAGGCTCATAAGCTGTTTGGTCGCTCCAATTTTATTAAAATGCTGCACAATCCAACGGATGCGTTGTCTTGCATATTCATTGAACAGTTCTTTCTCTGGTTTTCTAGTACAAAATCAAAGATACCTATAACTTCCTCTTTATTTCTCATGGCTTTGTAACGGCCAAGGAATGTAATACGAAGTCCATAATCCCGGAAAATGTATTCAGTATATTTGTAAGGATTATCAGATTCAGAATCAATCGTCATCTTAACAGACCACCATAAACCTTGAAGTGGGTGATATATGGATCCTCCAAATCCATAGAAAAGGTGTTCGTTTACATATTTACCATCATTAAAGTCTGGTTCTTTTAATCTGGGGTGGCGTTCTCTTATGTAAGGATACAAATCTACATGCGTAAGGTAGGCCCAGAAGTCTTTGCTTGAAGCAAGCAGTGGACAAATGCCTGAATAAGCCTCATATAAGGCTTTCGCACTCTTGAAGTCGTTTTGAGCATCCATATTGTCAAGAAGTCCTTCTGGTTGTTCAACATTGGGTATCATCCTTATCTCATTTGGATCCACATTAAAGATAGGAGTTTGATACCTTTCAATATCAATACCATTTTTAGCATTATACTCAAGTTGAGCTGCATATTTAGTTGTGAATGTTTTCTGTAGTGCCATTATTAGTCCTCTTCTTGGTTGTCATGAACATCTATTAACTCATGCATCGTCTTAAACATCCTCTTGTAAGGATTTGACAATAAAGCTTGAGCCAACTTTAAATTCTCATTAGGTGCTTCCTTATTGCCTAATATATCCTTGTATCGTTTAAGATTATCCTCAATCTCCATTCTAACTTTTAAAGTCCTTGCCCATAGTCTATCTCCGTATTCTTGATCAGAGTAATTCATCAGGGCATATACAAGGGCATTGAATGCTAGTGAAGAATGGAAAATGTTGGCGTGTTTTCCAGGCCCATTAAAACTGAGTTTATAATCATCATATAAAGGCTTTGGCAACTTGATTTCAATTTTCTCTGCATCTAAATTAAATATCGTATTTGTTTCATCGTCGCCCGGTATTATCTTTATGAATGAACCGGCAGAACGTAGTTTGTCGTATTTAATGTCTACGTCATAATGTCCGCTCTTAAATACAGCGAGTATGTCACCATGTTCAATCTGGAATACAAAACCCTCAAAATCCGGGTGAGAACAGGAGTTTACATAATCCGTGATGGGTTGTGTCGCAACTACGTACGTTTCAAAATCAACTCTTTTAGCTACTTCTTTACGGGCAATCTCAACATCTATAGAAGGCTCGGTTGAAGTGATAATTCTTCTATAATAGGTTGACGAGCAACTGATTTCGCAAGAAAAAGCAGCTTTCCCTTGACTAATAATATCCAGTATATCTTCATTGTCCAGCAACAAATCAAAATGGAAATGATATGAAGATGAATCTTTACTAATCGGTGATGGCATAATCCTACAAATAGAATTAATATCATCGCCAACGCCTAAAACAGGGTGAGGATAACTTTTATTCATAGTACAATGCCGTTAAAAGTGTATACTTCATATTATCAGTAAATCTGATTTTAAATCTGGTGGTTCCAATAGGAATTTCCATCTTGGAAATTCTATTGCCATTACAACTCCATTTGTCGGATTCAGCAATATTTACCGCAACATCGCCTTGTTCTCCGCAAACTACAACGTCCATAAAGCCGTTGTGTATGTTTGTGCTTGAGTGTATCGTTATATAATGCCACCATATGTCATCTTCATTTTGAGCAAATGAACGGCAGTTGACTTTTATAGGCCCAAATAAGGCTCCGTCTGATTCTCTTTTTTCCACATTTCTTATTTGTGTTCCGGGTTTCTTGGTTCCATCTCCAGTTCCTCTTTGTCCAGATTGGTTAATGCCAGCTGTGTCCGGACTTTCATCAGATAAAATAACACTGCCAGTTTGCTCTCCATAAACTACAGCCTCATCATCAGCCTTTTCAGTTGCGCTTTTATCAACGAATTCGTCTTTTTGTATATCAGTCGTAACAGATAGTCCGGTATCTTTAAATTCACCAGAAGGTTGACCTATAACTTTTTCCTCTTCATCTTCACTGTCATCAATAAGCGAATCAGGCACATATAACAAGTCCTCTAATCCGGAAATGTCAAGTTCTTGCCTTTCTCCAGTATCACTAAGTTCCTTTATGCATCTTTCACAAAAGCTTTTCACTTCCTCGAAAGCAACCTTACCTTCTTCAATGGTTTCTTGAGTTAATGGATCCTTGTTTATTTCCGGTCTCCATTGCGTGTGCGAGGAGTTCTCTATCTTTTTCAACTTGTTATCTCCTAACGTATCATCACAGATAAATACTCCAGAAATACCTACACTACTAGATAAGTACTTTGGATATACGGTCATATATGGCCTACGCATAAATAGGAGTTTGTCACTGATATCCTTATCTCTCTTTATATAAAGATATACTCGTCCTATGTTCGGCATGACATCCGTGAATGTACGGTATTGTTTTCCATTATCCTCATTGACAATAGCGTCATAATAAGGTCTGGGGTTAAGCGTCCTAAACTGTCCAGAAGTATCTTTTGTTTCAAGGAACACTTCTTTCATTATTTCTGGAAGGCTTTCGGAATTGATACTCAAACAAAAATCCTGCGAATACTTCAATTCAATTATTAGTTTTTTCCTGTGAATTGCGACAAAGAAACTTCGTAGGGCTTCTTGCTTCATTTCTTCCAAGGCAACTTCTCTTCGGCTGTCCAGAAATCCTAATATGTAAAAGTCTGTTCCTGGTTCTTCTCTTCTAAAACGCGTGGGGATATCATCAACTTTGTCAATTGGGGCCTTTCCTCCATTGTTGTCATAATAACCTACTGACGTTTTCTTTTCCCCTCTATACGTATGGGTACATAATACGGATTTGCCTTCAAAGAAGCAATTTCCTTCTACTGTCATTGTGGAAACAAGAAGCGTCCCAATGGGTGATAGTTGGAAATATGCTGCTTTTCCAAAACCATATGTGCCACCAGTGTTGTCGTGTCCTTTAACGCTGACTTTAGATGCTCTAACGAAAGCATAGAATGGCACATTGTTGTTGTTAGGCTTGTAATCCATGCCTAGTGTGTTTCTGTCGGATATTTTCAAATAACACAATTCCGAAGAGTAGTCATCTGAGAAACACTCTTGCATCCTTTTATATTTCCCAACAATAGATTCTGAATTGTGCCAGTAATCTATGCATCCTTGAATATGTTCCTTAAGCTTAAAGAAACTAGGGAAGGACCTACTATTGATTTTCCCAAATTGGAACCTGACTACTACAGGTTCACTTGAGGCGGGAACGTCCAAGGCGTTTTGGACTGCCTCTCTCAATAATGATGCGTATGGTCTTAGGCGAAAATTTTGCCCCATAGCATCATTCGCACCTTCCTCTTCTCCTGTTTCAGGGTCGAAGGTCCACTCGAGATCATTTTCTGCTGTACCCATATTATGTTAGAATGAAAAGCCCTGTTTTTTTGTGCGGTCTAATTCTTTGGTATAAGTAGCACGCGCATTTTTTACTGCTTTATTGATTTCTGAAAACATCCTATCAACATCTGCAGCATCATATTCATAATTGTTGCGGTTCGAACAATTTTGAATAAGTTGTAGCGTATCAAGAACCCTTTGAACTCTGCTGGAAGCTACTTTCTCGAAACGAATTCTTTTTTCGCTCTTTTCCATAAGATATATAATAAATGATTGTAGTCCTCAATAAAAATAGTCCTTTCTCTGCGACAAATATAATGATATATTTACTACATTTCCAAAATATAGTGAATATTTTTTCATGGTAACCATTCGTTTAGTGACTTATCTTATTGTAAATAAGATAGGCAGGCTATCCGTACCATGCCTTAAAAAGTTATTTATGATAAATGTCAAGTAAATTGCGGCTAAGAGTATGCTCAACACCTCGCATGGTGTCCTCAATGATGCTCTTCTTAAGCTGGCATTCCCAAATGACAATTACATGCCAACCTGCATCGTGTAAATCCTTATAATTGCGTTGGTCGCGCTCCCTGTTCCGTTTTACCTTGGCCAGCCAGAATTCCGTGTTGCTTTTTGGAACAGTATACTTACCACATTCTTCATGGCCGTGCCAGAAACATCCGTTCACGAAAATAGCAGTCCTATATCGCCTTAAAACAATGTCAGGCCTACCGGGAACACTGTTCACGTTAAGCCTGTACCTGTATCCGTGATTCCACAGCCAGCTCCTTACAAGTAATTCCGGTTTTGTCGCCTTTCCCCGGATCCTTGACATTATATAGTGCCTCTGCTGCTCGGAAATCACATGTTTTATTGGGTTTTATTTCTCAGGTAACACTTTACCCAGGAATGTATCAGTGAATGCATGTTGGAAGTTTAGGGTAACCTTTTTATACTGGGATAGGCTCTCCAAGTATTCTAGCTCAAATACCAGACGTGGCGCTTTTGTGTCATTCGCGGCCGGATGTACTTCTGTCTTGCTTCCAACTCTTGCAATCTTTATTAAATAAATATCTCTCACACCTTTGCCTTTTATGTATGGCATAAAGTAATACAGCTTATTAAGGGCAATAGTTGATGGGAAAGTTTCAATATTGCCAGTATAGTACAGCTTTGTGGATTCCTCGGTTAGGAAGTATTTCTCATTATCTTCCCTAACTAAACCTATCAGTAGTCTCTTAGAAACATCCAGTTGGCTGGTCATCTTAGGCTTATTGAATACCAGTTCCTGATCTTCATTCTCAAACAAATCAAGAGTCAGTACTGGGCGCGGATTACGCTTTTCATCAATGGGATGGGTTGAGACTGGCGCTTCATCATAAATGAAGCGGTAAAGGCTCTTGCCAATCTCTCTAACGACTCCACAAACCAAGGCGTTGCCCATAAGGAAAGCCCTGCGGCCATCTGAAACATCCGGATGGTATGTATGGTTGTCAGGGAACATATTCAAGCGTTCCAACTCAACAGGAATCAATCGGCGATAGCGACCAGAAGGCGTCTGGACTACATGCTTGAATCTTGAAGGTGCAGATCCACCTTCGCCTGTTATCATTGTGCGCGAAGGCTTGTCCAGGCAGTCAGGAAAAGCCATTCCGCCCTCTGTAAAAACATATGCATAACCTTGTTTAGATACACGATCAATTTTCTTCGGTCCTTTTTCATATTCCCATTTTGGCAACTCTTTATCAGAAATAAAGAACTCCTCAGGTACAAAGTCTTCATCCACCAGATTATTTCCTAATGTCTGTATTGGACCATCATAAACAGGCTCCGCATCAACAGAATATACATGGCGGTCCTTCATTACGCCAGCATTACCAAAAGGACTGTCCTTCTTTTCCTTATTGAAGTTTGCGGACACCTCAGGTATGGTGCCTTTTATGTCAAATTCAGAGATGGTGTTGTCCTTTGGCTTGAAAGTGAATGCTTGCGCAAGAACGCCGTCATATTTTACCCAATCCTCTAATCCCTCAACTTTCTTGGCAACCACGGTATCTTTTAAGTAACCCACTATGTAGGTTCTACGTCTGCGCTGCGGCATACCGTAGTCTGCAGCATTAATGATGCGCCATTCTACCACATAACCCAGGTCTGCAAGTGAAGCCAGTATTATGGCAAAATCACGTCCTCTCTGGGTGGCGGGTGAATTCAGTAATCGATCTACGTTCTCAAAGAATATGTAATTGGGACGTTTTTCTCCCTTCTCGTTCAGGATGCGGTAAATCTGCCACCAGAGTACGCCTTTCTTTCCTTCAATACCACCAGAACGGCTCAAGCTTGCCGCTACGGAATAATCTTGGCAGGGGAATCCGCCAACAATCAAATCGTGATCAGGAATATCATTGGTTTGTACCTGGTTAATATCCTTGTTGGAATGGCCCTTTGAGCCAAACCTTGCTTTATAGACTATTGATGCATCTTGATGTTGGGTTGAGGGTTCCCATTGGTTGTTCCATACGGTTTCATAGGCATCAGACGCTCCCTCCAGGCCAATGCGGAAACCGCCCACACCGGCAAACAATTCAACTACTCTAATGTGATGATTAGGCATTATCTCTTTCTTTATTACGGTTTTCAACTATTTCACGAACATAATCATTGTTGAACCAGTAGCAGAATTTCTTTGCACCCTTACCATTTGGGGTAGGCGCTATGTCAACTGCTTTCTGGGCTTTTGGGCGAACATGAAACTTCTTCCTGTCTGCCCCTTTCCACCAGTATTTCTCAGAAATATGGTCTTCTAGTATATTGGTCTTTATGTGATTCCAGTATTCTTCAGCCCATTCCAAGTCCTTTTGCGGCATAGTCCAGAAGAATACATCATCCAGTATGTAGTCTTCCTTTCCTTTAGTCTGCTCCCTAAACACCACAAACATGAATCTGCTGGAATACAACTCATACAACCTTGAGTCAATCCACTCCTGGCATTCAGCAACTTCAATGTAGTCTATGTTTTCAAAAGACATGGATTCCTTAATGTTACCATTAGCCTGAATGCGTATAGTCTTCATGGTCAAACCAGCCTTGAGGAATTCCTCGGATTGGTTTACGTTTGAGCATTTCGTTGAAGAAGCAATGGCATTGGCTATGATGGCAAACTTGTTCTTGGGATTGTTGGATATGTTAACTTCCTTGCGTTTCGCAATCTTCTTGTAAGGCATCTTTAAGAAGGGCCTGAAACGATTCAACAGGATATCATCAAAGGAATGCTTCTTGAGGGCTGCTGTGCTAACAAGTTCTGATTTCGCTCCGGGAACATTGGATACGGCATTGTTGCCGCTATTGACGACGTACTCCAGTATGGTACGCATATATGCCATCTTCAGACTGAACGCCCTTCTGGGTGCCTCAACTTCATTAAAAGGCTGCTTCACCGGACTGTCTCCCTTTTGTCCTTTGCGGCAAGCTCCAAGATACATGGTGTCACCTTCAGAAAGCTCGTGGGCCTTTCCCTGCTTAATCTTATCTATAATCACGTCATAATCATGCCTTATTATAAGCAAGTCTTTCTCCGGGAGCTTCCATAGAACGGAAAAAATGAATTCAAGGTCTAAGTTATCAGTGTAGTACTGATGCAAATAGAACAGCAATAGCATCAGTTGGCATTTCAGGTAAAAATGAGAATGCTCAAAATCTTCTTTTACTACTTCGCAGTAGTTTATCATGTTGCATACAAGGCGTTCTTTGATAAGATACTCGTCTTGCTTGCTTTTCCTCAGAGGGGTACATTTCAGCTCCAAGCCTGCCTCCGAGAAGTCGGCGCCAGGATATCTGTTGGTTTCTAGGAGGAAGAATATGTTCTCGACCATTTGTCCAAGGCTTCCTTTGCCTGATTTGGTTTCATAGCCATCCCATATGAATTTCCGTAGGGTATTTCCTAGTAGTCCCTTGCTGTATTCAAAAATTGCGGTAGGGCTTGAAATATCGTATGGTAACTTCGTTTTCTCTGAGGCCATATGAATAGGGGTTCTCTACGTTATGGTTGATTGGTTATCGCAAAGATAGGAAACAAAAGACTATTGTCAAATTGATTTTTTATTGAGTAATGAACAATTTGGAGGGTGATGACCTCATGGTGTAATCGTTTCGCAATAGGTCTTGTTGACAACTCTATCTCTCATTAATTTCATATCCTTGAAATTCCGACTGATGTTTTGGGCGAGTTCGAGGTAATTGTCAGTTCCGTCTTCCTTTTTGTAATAAAATGGTTTGATTGAAATGCAGTTTTTGTGCTCAAATAGAGTGTTTAAAAGAGTTCTGTCTGATTTGCCACAGGAGTGCCCCATAATGTAGATTTGGTATGGAGCTGACTCCATGAAAGACAACACATCTCTATAGTTTGCGGATTCTAAGTATTTGATTGATTTTATGTTTCTTCTACATTCGTCGTTGTCTGTTTCCTTTATCTTGTTGTATCTTTCATCGAGTTCATCTCCATAACCGAATATCACACTTTGGGGTTCTTCGATAGAACCGTGAATATTGGTAACTATCCCTAGCTTGTTGTTGTGGTATAATTGGACGGTATGGGTGTAGTTGAAATTCAATAAAAGAACTGAATGAGGGAGCAAATAAGGTCTGGGTATTTCAACTTCAAGCACGTTATTGTGTTTTTCGAAGCTTTCTTTTATTTTACTGTGGTCTTCAGGGAAAGCATGTTCTGCTGCTCCATAACCATGTATTTTATTGTTTATCCATTTTTCGTCTCGCTCAACGCATTGTTCTACGTATTGTTTGAGGATGTCAACAGAGCCAACGGCGATATCTTTGATATTGATTGGCGAATATATTTTTGAATAGATAAAACTCTGTTTGCTTAATTCTTTATCATTTATTGTAGTTAGATATTCTACCAATAAGTCCTGAATGTATTTGAGCTGATTATTAAGTGTGATGAGTTTATTCTGTGCGTTTTCTTCAAACGCATATTGAGTCAGTAATTTATAGTATTCTTCCTCTATATCAACCCATTTCTTTGTGTTGATGCTTTGGATTATGCTTTTAAAGAAAGGCGAATCTTCAACTTTAAAAAAATCTTTATTATCTCTAATAGCTTGAATTATGTCGCAGCCTTTATGCTTTCCTTTGGGGCTGATGGTATAATCGTAGGCAAATGTGCTCCACACGCCTTCACCTAAAATGGTTAACTTGCATAGAATGTCCTCAGATACTTTATCGCGTATTGAAATGAATGAATCCACTCTTTGGTCCCAATACCATTCAATGAAATCTTGATAACTGGTTTTGAGGCTGTGAGCTAAATCGAATCCGTTTCCTATGAGTACTATTCTATTCATATCATATTGCTGCAATGACAGTATCCAAAGAGTCAGTAATCAAATCAAACATCTTATACATCAGCTCCGGATCCTCCTTATCGGGGATGTAGGCTATGACCTTCTTGCCGGCGCCGGCCATCCAGCCGGCCTCGGTGTGGGCGGATCGGCCGCAGGGGAGTACCAGGACGCAGACATCTGCCCAACGCATGGCGTCAAAATCGCGCTGGAATCCGTATCGGGCCCACTCGTGGTCCAGTTTGCTGATGTAGTCCTGGGTGGTCCATTGCTCCCAGTTGGGGTCAACGTCTTTCCAAAAGAATCCGCCTTTGCCGTCGGGCGGGTTGCGGAAATCAAATACTTGGTGTCCTTGCTCGCGGAGGCGCTGCACTACTTGGGGCTGGTAGGGGTTTTTCCAGCTGGAGGCTACGTATATCTTGGCCATAATCAGGTTTGTTGATGATTCAATAGCAAATATACATAATCAAGTGTTTTTGGCCTCAGCTATGGCGGCTATTGTGGTGTCATTTCTCCCGAAATCACTCCACCCAGACTGCATCTTGCCGTTGTGGCAGTCCTGGATGAACTTGTGTAGGGTCTTCTGGGCGTATTCCGGTCTATTGGTGTGCTGATAGTGCTGGATTCGGTCCACCTTGATTCGGCGGTAGTTCTCAGGGCAGGAGCGGTAAAAACGCCAGGCTTGGGCATCGGCCTTAATGGCGTTGATTACCCAATCTTCATACACAAAGAGCTTGGGGTTGAGGTCTGGGGCTACAGCAAGGCCGGCGGGTGTCATTTCGCCTGTTTTGATGAGGCGGCGGCAGCGGACCAGGTTCTGCTCGCACCAGTTGCTGCGCTTGCGGCGCGGGGTGAAGTGCTGGATGGGCTTGCCGTCATCAATGCGTTTCTGGGTGCTGTCAATCCAGCCAAAGCACAGCGCAACTTCAACAGCATCAACATACCGCACTACGCCTGGGCAGTCAGTTTCCGCCCGGTTTATGCGCAGCCAGAAATCACTCACTTTGTCGTGATTCTCTTTGTACCACTGGTAGAGTTCCTGGCGGGTATGTATGTCAAGCAGGTTGGTTACTTCCATAGTGTCAAAAATAGTACAAAAGGGGTCTGACCCCAATTGTACTATTTTACATTATAACCTCAACAGTATGTCTGCCCGGAGTGGCAATGACCGTGTTTCCGTCAATGGCCTGGCCGTCTAAGGTGATGCTGGTAACGCCTGCCTGCTTGCCGTGGGGGTTCCTGACGGTGATGTCAAACTCCGCATCGCGCAAAATGCGCTTTACAGTATATTCCTTAAGCGTTGATGGTATGCACGGGTCAATCTCCAGTCCGTTGTAGGTGGGCCTGATGCCCAGGATATACTGGGTTATGGTGAGCCAGTTCCAGGCTGCGGTGCCGGTAAGCCATGAGTTCTTGCCTTCGCCGGGGCGGGTGGAGTCCTTTCCGGCCACCATCTGGCAATACACGTAGGGCTCAACTTTATGCAGTGTCTGGTCCTTAATCCACGACGGGCAGATATTTGTATAGTGATCCCAGGCGTCGTTGCCGCGACGGGCCAGAGTCTCGCCTATGATTACCCAGGGGTTGTTGTGGCAGAATATTCCGGCGTTCTCCTTGTAGCCGGCAGGGTAGCTGCTAATTTCGCCCATCTCAACGTGATAGGTGGTAAAGGCGGGCCAGTTCAGCACCATTCCGTGATCGCAGTCAAGGTACTTCTTGCAAGAGTCCAGCGCCTTCTCAACCATGCCTTCTTCCAGTCCTATTCCGGCCATTGCGCACCAGCCCTGGCTCTCTATGAACAGTTTGCCCTCTTCATTCTCACGTGATCCTATTTTGTTGCCAAAGTAATCATATGCGCGCAGGTACCATTCACCGTCCCAGCCGTGTTTGCGCACAGCCTCAACCATAGCGTCAGTGCATGCCTGAGCCCTTTCTGCCTCAGCGCCGTATCTTTCTTTGTCACAGCGGTCCGATCCGGCCAACTGGCGGCAAAGCTCGGCATATTGCCTGCCGCAGAACACGAACAGGCCGGCTATCATCACGCTCTCTGCCTTGGAGCCCTCTGTCTTGTTCTCGGTAGTCTGGAAACTCTCGTTGGGGTCCCATGAGAAACAGTTCAGGTTCAGGCAGTCATTCCAGTCAGCACGGCCTATGAGCGGCAGCATGTGCGGTCCCAGGTTCTCGACCACGTGGTTGAATGATATGCGAAGGTGCTCAAACAGAGTCACTTCAGTTCCGGGTTCGTTGTCCCAGGGTACCATCTCATCAAGAATGCTGAAATCGCCGGTCTCCTTTATGTATGCTACCGTTCCGAAAATCAGCCAGCAGGGGTCATCATTGAATCCGCCGCCTATGTCATTGTTGCCTCGTTTGGTCAGGGGCTGGTACTGGTGATAGCAGCCGCCGTCGGGGAACTGCGTGGATGCTATGTCTATTATGCGCTGGCGGGCACGGCTGGGTATCTGATGCACAAAACCTACCAGGTCCTGGTTGGAGTCACGGAATCCCATTCCACGGCCCACGCCGCTTTCAAAGAACGATGCCGAGCGTGAGAAACAGAACGTGATCATGCACTGGTACTGGTTCCATACGTTCACCATTCGGTCCAGACGCTCATCGCCACTGATTACGTTGAACTTGGACAGCAGTCCGTCCCACAGAGCCCTGAGCTCATCAAACGCTGCATCCACAGCCTGCACGGTAGAGAAACGCTCAATTCCAGCGTGCGCCTTCTCCTTGTTGATAATGGTACGGTCCAGTGCGCCAAGAGAGGTGATAAGGTCCTTGCCGGCAGAGGGCAGGAACTTCTTTTCCTGCTCATTCTCGGCATAGCCCAGCAGGAATATCAGGTCTTTGCGTTCACCTGCCTTAAGCTCCACCTCAACGTAATGTGATGCTATGGGGCTCCAGCCGTGAGCTACCGACATTGACGGTTTGCCGGCCATAACGCACTGCGGTGCCTCAAATCCGTTGTAGAGTCCTATGAACGATTCGCGGTCGGTGTCATAGCCGTTGGCCCGGGCGTTGGTGAGCGCATAGTAGGCGTAGTGGTTGCGGCGCTCCTTGTACTCTGTCTTGTGGTAGATATTGGTGCCGTTCTCTATCTCAACTTCGCCTGTTGACCAGTTGCGCTGGAAATTCTCCATATCGGTAGTGGCGTTCCACAGGCACCACTCGGTGAAAGAGAACAGTTTTATCCGTTTTGTCTGAGCTGTATTGTTCTTAAGAGTCAGTTTCTGCACCTCGGCCCAAGTGTTGAGCGGAACAAAGAAGAGCACGCTGGCCTCTATGCCGTTCTTGGAACCGGTTATGCGGGTGTAGTTCATGCCGTGACGGCACTCATAAGAGTCCAGCGGGGTCTTGCAGGGTTTCCATCCGGGTGACCAGACAGTACCCTGGTCACTGATGTAGAAATAGCGGCCTCCTGCATCCATGGGCACTCCGTTGTAGCGGTAGCGCGTGATGCGGCGGAACTTGGCGTCCTTGTAGAAGTCATATCCGCCGGCTGTGTTTGAGATCAGGCCAAAGAAATCCTCATTGCCCAGATAGTTTATCCACGGGAACGGCGTAGCCGGATCTGTGATTACGTACTCACGGTTCTTATCGTCAAAAAAGCCAAAAGTTTTCATATCAATTGTTGTTTGGTTAGTATTATTCAATAAGCACTTTCTCTTTACCGCGTATGTACACTCCCTTGCGTACCGGGACGCCGTTTATGCTGCGGCCGTTGAGGTCATGATAGAGTTCGGGTTGTGAGTCATAAGTGACATTGTCAACGCCGTCAGGCTCAATGTCTGTTTCGATGTCGTAATAGTAATAGTAGCCCCATGCTTCCGAATAAAACCAGAGTCTTATTGTTCCTTTATGTTCAGGTTTTATGGTGATGGTGACATACGCTTCATCATCGGAACGAATGAATGCTGCAGAATACCACAATTCTTTTCCCATAATGTATGGTGTTTCATTCGTTATATCCTTGGGACTGATATCGCCGTAATATAGGGGTAGGAGAGTTATGTTTCCTGTATATTCATCCACGCTCAGGTTGTGAATGGTCAGGGTGAGATAGCTTTCCTGGTTGGCGTTTCCGGTATTGGGAGTAATCCTGTGGCCCTTTATCTCTATAGCAGGAATACCGGCAAGACTAAGTTTGAATGACCCGTCTGTGTGACGATGGGCAAGTATGCAGTGCTGTGGTCCTGCAAGGATCTGCCAGTCGCTGTCCGGAATGTTGCGGAATCTGACCATGGGATAAAGCACCATGGATTTTCCTTTGGCTATGGCTGTGGAGTCTATGATTACGGTCATCCAGTTGTTGGAATACACAATGCTGTCAGACGGATCGCCTATGAAACGTGGAGTGAGAGTACCGTCAGGCTCTATAGTACCCATGGCATAATCATGACCTACATACTGATAAATGTTTTCCAATGATGCGTCCTGATAGACTGCGCTTGAAAATGAATAAAAGAAATAGACAGTATTCCTGTCGGCAATTATATTGTAATCTGACAGACGTGCATGATACAGAGGCATTGCCTGATTTATGTCCGGACTGGGAGGCTGTATTCCCAGAACGGCGCACTGTTGAATGCAAAAACCTACCCAGACGGCGTATGGACTCAGTACCGAGAGCGAGAAAAATCCATCGTACATTCCCCCGTACCCCCAATTGATATGGAACAGGCCTTTGCCGTCATAGCCGTCACAGATAAAGGAGTGTCCGGAATGAGGTCCGCTGAATCCGCTGTATGCAACAGGCCGTCCGTCCGCAAGTTCATTATATATAAGCGTTTCCCACTCATCGATGCCGTATGAGAACCTGTTTGCATAATATACGGTGGGCGCATAGTCAAAATAAGAAAACAACGCCTGTACAATCAGGGCGTCATTTGCACCGGATGCTTGTGGCCCGAAGTCCATTCTGACGGATTGTGAGCAATAGCGCATGAGTGTGGCTACTGCCTCCTGCTGGGCCATACTGCCTATAACAGTCTGCCGGTAGGTACGTGGGTTGGTTTCCACATAATTGTCAAGCATGTTATCCCAGTCAAAAGTAACTGGAGGAAGGCTGTCTATATGCCAAACAATGTTTATGCTATCCTGGCTTGGCATGATGTCATATGACGGAATTCCTTTGGTGGATGATTTGGGCCATTGGTAATAGTTCATTATCTGTGCCATTGTAGTGGCTACGCAGCCTGTCAGGCATTGCTGTCCCAGCCACTCCTGATTCTCTCCTGCATAGAGCGGGTCGTTGTTCCAATATGGTTCCTCCTGATACCATTTGGTTTTGATGAGCGGCTCAATGGCTTGCTTCTGTGCCCGCGACGGCAGCTTGGGTGCATTTGCCTGTCCTGCGGCCAGAGGGTTGCCATCCTTAAAGTCCATGCGGTCTCCCAGCGTGGCAATTGCGTTATCGTAACTCTTAAGCCAAGCTTTCATGTTTTGGGGCAGACTCTCCCAGTCAATGCTGCCATTGTCACTGTAGCCCAGTACAGGCAGTATGCGTTCATCGGCCGATGCTATGACATATCCGCCGCCATCAATGTTGAATGCGTATATGCTTTGTACGTCAACCTCTGTCTCCTTAAACTCTACAGGTGCTGCCATACTTGCTCTATGTGATGACAGATTGTTGTCGTTCAGGTACTTAATGGCGCGTTCCATAGCTTCGCGGCTGGTTATATGCTGCGCATACGTGGCTATGGATATCATGCACAAGGCAATGATGCCCGCAATTCTTCTTGTCTGCATGATTGTCATGTAAGTGAGAGTTTGTATAGGTACAAAGATAAGATTAAATAATGTGATTTCAAGAGATTTGGCTAAATTCGCGGTCGGAAAACAGATTGTTTATGAAAAAGACAGTTACTTTCGGCGAGGTCATGCTTCGTCTTGCAACCCCGGGCTATGAGCGTTTTGGCCAGGGAAACATGTTGAGTGCCACATACGGTGGCGGTGAGGCCAATGTGGCCGTATCACTGGCTAACTACGGATTACCCGTATCTTTTGTAACCAGAGTTCCCGATAATGACATAGCTGCAGCCTGCCTGCGTGAAATGCGCGGATTCGGTGTCGATGTAAGCGACGTTGTACTGGGCGGCGACCGCCTTGGCATCTATTTCCTGGAGACAGGTGCCGTAAGCCGCGGCAGCAAGGTCATCTATGACCGTGCAGGATCGTCTATCGCGATGATCCAGCCGGGTATGATTGACTGGGACAAGGTGCTTGAGGGTGCAGGCTGGTTCCACTGGACCGGCATCACTCCCGCCATCTCCGAGGGTGCAGCCAAGGTCTGCCTGGAGGCAGTCAAGAAGTGCAATGAGAAGGGCATAACCGTATCATGTGACCTGAACTACCGCAAGAACCTGTGGAAGTGGGGCAGGAAGGCATCGGAAGTAATGCCTGAACTGGTTGCCTGCACGGATATAGTTCTGGGCAACGAGGAGGATGCACAGATGGCTCTGGGTATCAAGCCCGAAGGTGTTGACGTAACCGGAGGTAAGGTTGATGCCGATGCATATCTGTCTGTTTCAAAGCAGATTATGGCACGGTTCCCGCGCTGCAGAAAGGTGATTACCACATTGCGCGGATCAATCAACGCCAATCACAATATGTGGAAGGGCGTGCTCTATGACGGCAAGACTCTCTATAAGTCAAGAGAATACGATATCACTCACATAGTGGACCGTGTAGGTGGCGGCGATTCATTCATGGGCGGCCTTATCTACGGTCTGCGCGTGTATGAGGATGACCAGAAGGCACTTGATTTTGCAGTTGCAGCTTCATGCCTTAAGCACACCATCTACGGTGATTACAACCGTGTTACGGTAAGTGAAGTAGAGAAACTTATGGGTGGCGATGCATCAGGCCGCGTTGCCCGCTAAAACATACAGTTATGAGCAGATTCAAGAGACTGCAGGTGTTGAACACCTTTGTTAATACAGGTATAGTTCCGCTGTTCTACAACAAGGACGTGGAGCTTGTAAAGAATGTGGTTAAGGCATGCTATAAAGGCGGTGCCCGCGTATTTGAGTTCACCAACCGCGGTGACTATGCCCATGAGGTTTTTGCCGAAGTAAACAAGTGGTGCGCCAAGGAGTGCCCCGAGATGATTATGGGCGTGGGTTCCGTATCGGACCCTGCAACTGCAGCACTCTATATCCAGCTTGGTGCCGGTTTCATAGTATCTCCCAGTTTGAACCCCGATATGGCCAAGATCTGCAACCGTCGCAAGATTGCCTGGATTCCGGGTTGCGGAACTCTGACCGAGATAAATACTGCCGAGGAACTGGGTTGCGAGATCGTGAAGATATTCCCCGGAACCGAGGTGGGCGGCCCTTCGTTCGTAAAAGCCATCAAAGGCCCGTGCCCGTGGACAGAAATCATGCCCTCTGGCGGTGTCTCTCCCGATCCTGCCAGCCTTGAGGCTTGGTTTAAGGCAGGCGTGGCCTGCGTAGGTCTGGGCTCCCAGCTCACCCCCAAGGACGTAATCGCCAACGGTAACTTCGGCTTCATCGAAACCAAGGTTAGAGAATGTGTCGACTACGTGAAGAAATTGAAAATTGAGAATTGAGAATTGAGAATTAATACGCAGAACCTGCGTAAAACCACTACATAAAAAAGCCTCCGGAATTTTTCCGAAGGCTTTTTATAATTTTCATTTTTCAATTCTCAATTTTCAATTCTCAATTCTCAATTACCTTAGTTCCAATCCAAATACAGCCTCAAGTTCTTTGAGGGCTGGATTTTCTTTTTTCATCTTCTCATACTGCTCCTCATGGGTAAGCAGATGCTCTACGTTGCGTGACTGGTCTATCTCAATCTCCATCGTTATGGCAGGATTGATGAACCTGTCCTGTACAAAACGTAATATGCGGTCCTTTGCCTGACGTATCTCATCGGCCATCATCGCGTTACCTGCCACTACCGTAAAGACGGTATCGGACTTGATTGCGGGCCGGCAGTTTATCATGCGGTTCTTAAGCGGCGTATCCTGGCGAAGCAGGGTGGCGGCAAAGTCATTCCACGCGTCCTGTAATGCGTCCAGGGTAAGCGGCTTGGCGGGATGCTGCTCCGGATCTATTACCTGTACGGTCTGACGGCCGTGAGGCTGGTCCGTACGTCCTGCCTGCTTGTTGTTGCCGTAGATGGATGTGAATATGTCGCCCTTGACGGTGGGTATGGGCTTTTTGTGCGCAGGCTGGGGGGTAACTTCCGGTATGGGCTGCGCTATGACCGGTTTGGCGGTGGCCTGAGGCGCTGCCGCTGCCGGAACTACCTGCTCTGCGGCAGTTATCTTTTTGAATATGGGGTGTAATCTCTTGGGCTTACGCCCACTGCTGTCATCGTCTTCATCGGCCTGTGCCGCCTGTATCAGGGTGAGCTCCACCAGCAGACGCTTGTTCTTGCTGAACCGATAATTAAGGTCACAGTCGTTGCATATCTTGAGCGCCCGATACAGGAACCTGGGCGAGCATTTGGCGGCCTGTGTCTTGTAGCGTTCACGCATCTCGTCACTTACCTCCAGCAGGGGTAGGGTGCATGCGTCACGGCTTACCAGCAGGTTGCGCAGATGCAGCATCAGGCCGCTTATCAGGTGGCTGCCGTCAAATCCCTTGGCCAGGATGTCATTGAGCAGTACCATGGATTCCGGTATGCGTTTTTCCAGGAACATGTCCGTGAGGCGGAAATAGTAGTCATAGTCTATCACGTTCAGGTTCTCTATGGTCTTCTGATACGTGACATGACCGCCTGTAAAGCTTACCACCTGGTCAAAGATGGAGAGTGCGTCACGCATGCCTCCGTCGGATTTTTCGGCTATGATGGCCAGGGCCTCGGGATCGGTCTCCACACCCTCTTTCTGTGCCACGCCCTTAAGGTGCTCTATTATGTCCTTGTTGCTTATGCGGCCAAAGTCATAGATCTGGCAGCGGGATAGTATGGTGGGTATGATCTTGTGCTTCTCGGTTGTGGCCAGGATGAAAATTGCATACTTGGGCGGCTCCTCAAGCGTCTTGAGGAAAGCGTTGAAGGCGGCCTGTGACAGCATGTGTACCTCATCTATGATATAGACCTTGTACTTGCCGTTCATGGGCGGTATGCGTACCTGCTCGGTCAGGTTGCGGATGTCATCGACCGAGTTGTTGCTGGCGGCATCCAGCTCAAACACGTTGTATGAACGCAGCTCCTCATTGAAACTTTTGCATGACTCGCACTCTCCGCAGGCCTCACCGTCGGCACCGCGGTTGGTGCAGTTTATTGTCTTGGCGAATATGCGGGCGCAGGTGGTCTTTCCCACGCCCCTGGGGCCGCAGAACAGGTAGGTGTTGGCCAGCTTGCCGCTGCTGATGGCATTCTTGAGCGTGGTGGTAAGGGCTTTCTGGCCAACCACGCTGTCAAACGTCACAGGACGGTATTTTCGGGCTGATACTATGTAATCTTCCATAATCGTCTCTAATGTTTTCAAAGATACTGTTTTTTTTCGTGCCAATCCTTAATGAATGCTCCGATTTTTTGAGTTACTTTTGCACAATCAACAAAGACTGATGGACAACGGATTCTTACCCCAGCTTAAGGCTTTTATAGGCAGGCACAAGTATTGGATTGTGTTTGTACTGTTCCTGCTTGTGATTCTTGTAGCCAGTGACAACAGCATGATCAAGCGTATGGTACAGAAACGTGAAATTCATGCTTTGCAGGAGCAGTTGCGGGAGAGTTCCGAGCAGAAACATCAGAACGAGCTGATGCTGAACGACCTGGAGAATGACAGCCTGGTCAAGGAGCGTATAGCCCGCGAGCGTTATCTCATGCACCGTGAGGATGAGGACCTGTTCCTGGAGAATGCACGTTGACGCACTATGGAAAAGAAGGAGAGCCGTCTTATAGAATCATTCACAACAGTAGGTGGAGTATTGCTCCTGTTCGGGGCGGCAGTCTATATAACGGGGTGGGAGTATGCCCCGTACCTTTATCTGGCCGGATCGGTCATGTTTGCCTGCGGACAGTTTGCCGACCGTTACGATGGCGATGACCGCATAATGAAACGCCTGCGCGGACAGCAGGTGCTGGGTGCCTGTTTCCTGCTTCTTACGGCGGTGCTTATGTTCTCGGGTGGTATCCATGAACGTCTTCTGACCGATGTCTCCCTGGGTGGCCGCATGCGTTCGTTCCTGCTTGAGCTTACCCGCAGGAACAACTGGATAGTGACGCTATCCATTGGTGCGGTGTTGGAACTCTATTCATCTTTCCGTATGGACCGCATCTCAAAATCATCGGATTCTTAATTGATTCTAATGGTTTTAACAACTTTTAGCCGCATATCGGGCTGATTTCATTAAAGAATAATAAAACGGAATCTAGTTGTATTCTGTGTTGTAATTTTGCATGTCGGAAAAGGAGAAAGGACATGTTTGGACAACGCTTTAACTTGGCTGTGACGTTTGCGGGCCTGATGCTGGGCATGATGTCATGTGCGGGTCACTACAACATTGACGGCGTTGTGGATATGTTCGGCTATGAAGGCCGTGAGCTCTCCCTTATAGAATTCCTTCCTAACCGTACCACCAAGTATGACTCTTGTCTGGTCAACCACGGCAGGTTCCAGATGAAAGGCAAGGTTGACTCTGTGCGTTTTGTATTCCTGTGCAAGGACAACCGCCCCATAATTCCGGTCTATATAGAGAAGGGTCACGCCAACATACGTCTGCTTCCATCTGAGATGACGGTTTCCGGCACCCGCCAGAACGACCTGTTCTACAGTTTCCTTAAGCAGAAGATAGAAATAGACAACCGTTTTGAGGATATGTCACAGAAACGGATGTCGATGTCGCGTTCCGTCATGGATTCCCGCAGGATGGAACTCATTCAGGACTCCCTGCGTATGATTGTTGAAGAATGTGAGGAGATGATATGCTCGTTCATGGCCCGTAATTATAAGGAACCGGCAGCTGTGGGAGTATTCATGATGCTCAGTTCGGGACCTTCGACCGATGTGTCGCCGTTGTTGCGCAGGATTCTTGATGCTGCTCCCGACGCATTCCTGAAACAGTCATATGTGAGCGGTTATACCCGCCGAATGGGCTACGTCCGATAATCAATACCCCTTGTCAAGGGTCTTCTGAATTATTTCACTTACCTGCTGTGCAGTCTCGTTCATGGCCTGTGCCTGTTCCTGCTCTGTGCTGCCTATATCGGTGCAGGGCATGATGGGCTCGTGAATGGTCATGTGTACCGGATGCCAGGTTACGTGCCAGGCGTGGCGTGACATCACGTCATAGTTGCCGTCTATGGTCACGGGCAGTATGGGAAGGCTGAGCTCCTGCGAAATCATGAAGGCGCCGCGCTTGAAACGGGCCATCTTGCCATCGGATGTGCGTGTGCCCTCGGGGAAAATCACCACGGACATTCCGTCCTTGAGCTTGGATTCAGCCTTGCGTATGCTCTCCATGGACTTGACCCTGGAACTGCGCTCTATGAAAATGTGGCCCGCCATATAGCATGCCCAGCCCACGAACGGTATCTTGCCCAATTCCTTTTTCATGACCCACTTGAACTTTACGCCTATGAACCCGTACATAAGGAAAGCGTCCCAATAGCTCTGATGATTGGCTGCAATCACGTAAGACTGGCCTTTCTTTATGTTCTCGCGGCCATGCACATGTATGGGAATGAGGAATATGATATAGAAAAGCCGTCCCCATATCATGCCGGGCCAGTAACCCCAGAAACGGTCATTGAATATGGAGCCAATCATTGTGAGCAGCGCCACCAGAATAGTAACTGCAAGCATTATGGGCAACGCAATGAAAATCTGGTAGACAAGATATAGTGCTTTTATCATCTTAAGAATGTAACTTGTTGTCCGTGAATGGAATTGTCAAACTCTCCGTTGTTATATACCGCATGGCCGTTCACCCATGTAGAGTCAACTTTCCAGTGGAACAGCTGGCCCTCGAACGGACTCCAGGCGCACTTGGTATGGTTATTGAGCGGACCTGCTGTCCAGCCCTGATCGCTATGTGAAATCAGCGTTAGGTCCGCCTTGTATCCCTTGCGTATAAAACCTCTCTCCCTAACGCCGAACAGCTGGGCAGGGTTGTGGCACATGAGCCGTACCACATCGGTCAGACTCAGGAACCCCTGGTCTGCCAGTTCCAGCATGACGGGAAGCGAGTAGGGCAGTACCGGCATGCCTGATGCGGCGGTTTTGCAGCCGCCCTGTTTCTCCAGGAACAGGTGCGGGGCGTGGTCTGTTCCCACCACGTCAATCTGACCATTGGTGAGAGCATGGCGCAGGGCATCGCGGTCCGCTACGGTCTTTATGGCTGGGTTGCACTTAATGAATGTACCTTTACTCTCGTAGTCGGCGTCTGTGAACCACAGGTGTGCCGGGCAGGCTTCGGCAGTGAACTGCTTGCCCTCTATGGGGCCGCCTTTGAACAGTTCCAGCTCACGCGCTGTGGTAACGTGCAGGATATGCAGATGTACGTTTGTGCCTGCCGCCACTTCAAGTGCCTTTGAGGTCGATGCGTAGCAGGCCTCCTCACTGCGTATGAGTGGATGGTACTGGACGGGAGGATCGCCTCCGCACTCCTGCATGTACCGCTCCATGTTGGCGTTTATGATGCTTGTCTCCTCACAGTGTACAGCCACAGGAACGGTGGCGGCACGGAACAGCGTGCGGAGTGACTCCCTGTCATCCAGAAGCATTCCGCCTGTGCTGGAACCCATAAAGAGCTTTATGCCGCATACATGGCTTGCATCAATTTTCTCTATCTGGTCAATATTGTCATGCGTGGCTCCCAGATAGAACGAGTGGTTCACGAAACAGCATTCAGCCGCCCTCAGGAACTTGTCCTCAAGCGCCTCAAGGGTGACCGTCTGGGGTATGCAGTTGGGCATATCGAACACTGTGGTCACGCCTCCGGCAACAGCTGCGCGGCTCTCGGTGGTCATATCGGCCTTATGTGTCAGGCCTGGGTCACGGAAATGCACATGGTCATCTATGGCACCGGGCATGAGCCATCGTCCCTGTGCGTCAACCACTGTATCGGCTTCGGGAGCATTGGAGGTGTATATGCCTTCTATGATTTCATCATCTATCAAGACCGATGCCTGCAGCACCTGGCCCTCGTTGATGACTTTGGCGTCCCTGATGAGTGTCGTGCTCATTTGTGGCTCAGGCTACTGGCTTTTGTGGATATTTGCGGAACCAGCTGGAGATCTTTAGACGGATGACGCCGAAGAATGCCTCGCCGAATATGCCGCCGCTCATCTTGGATGTGCCAAGCTCGCGGTTGACGAATATCACGGGCACCTCTTTTATCTTGAATCCGCACTTGTATGCGGTGAATTTCATCTCTATCTGGAAAGCATATCCTTTAAAGTGAATCTTGTCCAGCTCTATCGTTTCCAGTACCTTACGGCGATAGCACTTGAATCCGGCGGTGGTGTCATGTATGGGCAGACCGGTTACGATATGCACGTATTTGGATGCAAAGTATGACATCATGACACGTCCCATTGGCCAGTTGACCACGTTCACGCCGCTTACGTAACGGGATCCTATGGCCACGTCAAAACCTTCATCGCGGCAGGCGCTGAGCAGGCGTGGCAGATCGGCCGGGGCGTGCGAGAAATCGGCGTCCATCTCAAAAATGTAGTCATAGCCGTGCTCTATGCACCATTTGAAACCAGTGATGTATGCAGTGCCCAACCCCAGTTTTCCGGAACGCTCAACAATGAAAAGGCGGTCCTGGAATTCTTTATCAATCAGGCCTTTGACTATGCCGGCGGTGCCGTCGGGCGAACCGTCGTCAATGATAAGTATGTTGAAGTTGTCCTCCAGCGCAAGCACGGCGCGGATGATGTTCTCTATGTTCTCCTTCTCGTTATAGGTTGGAATAATTACTATGCTTTCACTCTTTTTCATCAGGTCAGTATTTTGATATGCAAAACTAATGAATTCCAATGTTATCTGTGCACTTTTTTTGTGTACTTTTGCATTGTTTTGAAAAACGTGTCAGATTGTAGATGACGTTATCTGATTTGAGTGGCCTTTACGGAGGCCTGGCGCAGACCAAGGCGCTGATAAAGGAGCTTGCGGGAAAACGCGGAGGAAACGTTTTTCTGCAGGGTCTGCGTGCGTCTTCGGCTCCGCTACTCTTTTCTGCGCTGGCTCAGAAGGGTGGTAAGCCATGCCTGCTGGTTATACTCAATGACCAGGAAGAGGCGGCCTATTTCTATCACGACATGGTGCAGACCATGGGTGAAACGGATGTGCTCTATTTTCCGTCGGCATACCGTCGCGCCGCCAAATACGGACAGAAGGATGATGCCAGCGAGATACTGCGCACCGAGGTGCTGAGCCGTCTTACCACCATTGAACCCGATGCCCCCACGCTTGTAATAGTGACATCGCCCGATGCGCTGGCCGAGAAAGTGGTGTCAAAGGCAAGCCTTGAGGACAAGTCCATCCGGCTGAACGTGGGCGAGACCCTGGACCGCGAGGAACTGCAGAACCTGTTGCTTGAGCTGGGTTTCAACCGCGTGGATTACGTCTATGAGCCGGGGCAGTTCGCCTTGCGCGGAAGCATACTGGATGTATTCTCGTTCTCATCGGAATATCCTTTCAGGCTGGATTTCTTTGGTGATGACATAGACAGCATCCGCCAGTTCTCGGTCGATACCCAGCTTTCTACCGATAAGAAGGACAGTGTGGTGATTGTGCCCGATATGGATAAGGTGGAGGGAGCGCAGGTGTCGCTCATGGATTTCCTTCCGGCCGATACCGTGCTGGCTGTCAAGGACTTGCTGCTCACAGCCGACCGCATGACCACAGTAGGCCGGGAGGTGACTGACCGGGAGAGCCTGGCGGCACGTATGCGTCAGCTGGATGCACAGAAAGACAAGATAAAGGCTGGTGACGATGACGCTTATAAACCCGATGAACTGCCGTCATTGCTTACATCCGAGGATTTCCTGCGCAAGACCACCCAGTTCCGAGTGGTGGAGTTCGGCAACAAACCCACGGGCGTGGCATCGGCCACAATTTCTTTTGACACCACACCACAGCCGCTGTTCCACAAGAATTTTGAACTTGTATCCAAGACCCTGACTGACTATATGGTGCAGGGCTACAGACTCTATATCCTGACCGATAATCCCAAGCAGGGTGACCGCCTCCATGACATTTTTACGGAGCGCGGCGAGAATATAGAGTTCACTACCATAGGCAAAACCCTTCATGAGGGATTCGCTGACGGACTGCTCAAATGCTGTTTCTTTACTGATCATCAGATTTTTGACCGCTACCACAAATACAGCCTTAGGAGCGAGCGGGCCCGCAACGGCAAGGTTGCGCTTACGCTCAAGGAGCTGCAGGAGTTCCAGATAGGCGATTATGTGGTACATATGGACCACGGCGTGGGCAAGTTCGGCGGTCTGGTACGTGTACCGCAGGGAGACGGTTATCAGGAGAAGATAAAGATCATATACAAGAATGATGATGTGGTGTTCGTATCCATCCATGCCTTGCACAAGGTTTCCAAGTATAAGGGTAAGGAGGGTGAGGAACCGCATATTAACAAGTTGGGTACTGGCGCTTGGGAGAACCTTAAGGAGCGTACCAAGGGCAAGATTAAGGACATAGCGCGTGACCTTATCAAACTGTACGCCAAGCGTCTGGAGGAGAAGGGATTCGCATATAGCCCCGACAGCTATCTGCAGAATGAGCTGGAGGCCAGCTTCATGTATGAAGATACGCCCGATCAGCTCAAGGCCACGCAGGATGTCAAGATGGATATGGAGAGCAGCCGCCCCATGGACCGTCTTATCTGCGGCGATGTTGGATTCGGTAAGACCGAGGTTGCCATACGCGCGGCCTTCAAGGCTGTGGCCGACAACAAGCAGGTGGCCGTGCTGGTGCCTACCACCATACTTGCTTTCCAGCACTATCAGACATTCACTGAGCGGCTTAAGGAGTTTCCGTGCAGGGTGGAGTACCTTTCCCGCGCCCGCAGCGCTGCAAAGGTAACAGCTATCCTTGAGGACCTCAAGGCCGGTAAGATAGACATCATAATAGGTACGCACAAACTCATAGGCAAGCAGGTTAAGTTCAAGGACCTGGGTCTGCTTATAATCGATGAGGAGCAGAAGTTCGGCGTATCAGTCAAGGAAAAGCTCAAGCAGATGCGTGCCAACGTGGACGTGCTCACCATGACCGCCACGCCCATACCGCGCACGCTGCAGTTCTCGCTCATGGGTGCCCGTGACCTCTCCGTCATACAGACTCCGCCGCCCAACCGTTATCCCATACAGACCGAGGTTCACGTGTTCAGCGCAGATATCATCCGCGAGGCCGTGAACTTTGAGATGAGCCGCAACGGACAGCTATTCATAGTGAGCAACCGCATATCCTCCCTGCCTGACCTTGCTCAGACAGTACAGCGTGAAGTGCCTGATGCCCGCGTGGCAATAGGTCATGGCCAAATGGACCCCGATGAACTTGAAAAGATCCTGACCGGATTCATAAACTATGACTACGATGTGCTGGTGGCTACATCTATCATAGAGAATGGAATAGACATTCCCAACGCCAACACCATAATTGTGAATCAGGCCCAGAATTTCGGCCTGAGTGACCTGCACCAGATGCGCGGCAGAGTGGGGCGCAGCAACCGCAAGGCTTTCTGCTATCTGCTGGCTCCTCCGCTTTCAGCACTATCCGATGAGTCACGCCGCCGCCTGCAGGCCATTGAGAGTTTCAGCGAACTGGGCAGCGGCATACAGCTGGCGCTTCAGGACCTTGACATACGCGGTGCCGGCAATCTGCTGGGTGCCGAGCAGAGCGGATTTATAGCCGATTTGGGCTACGAGACCTATCAGAAGATACTCAAGGAAGCCGTTCGCGAACTTAAGAACGATGAGTTCCAGGATCTGTTCCGCGAGCAGGCCGCAGGGCAGGGTAGTGACGGTTCGGATGCGGGTGCCGGCGCGACTCCGGTTGACGCATCGCGGTTTGTTGATGAGTGTACCGTTGAAACAGACCTTGACCTGTTCTTCCCCGACCAATTCGTGCCCGACGGCAGCGAGCGCATCCTCTTGTACCGCGAGCTTGACAGCATGGAGCGCGAGACCGATATCCAGCGATTCCGCGACCGCCTGCAGGACCGTTTCGGCCAGATTCCAAAGGAGGCTCAGGAGCTTATCCGCCTGGTCACCCTGCGCCGCATGGGCCGCGAGCTGGGCATAGAAAAGATCTACCTCAAGGCAGGCCGCATGAGCCTGTTCTTTGTCTCCAACCCCGACAGCCCGTACTACGAGAGCGCAGCATTCGGCGCCATCCTGGCCTACGCCGCCCAGAACCCCCTGACCTGCCGCCTGCGTGAAGAAGGCACCAAGCGCAGCCTCCTCATCACCGATGTCCCCGACGTGGAGCGCGCCATCAGCATCCTTACTGCAATTATACACTAGGGGCACAAAAAGAACCGTCCCTTTTGTGCCCCTAGTGCACTGTCCCTTATTGCAAAAATAATTGGCAATAATTATTTGTTATATCAAATAAAAGTGGTAATTTCGCTACAAATTATTAGATATAACTAATATTATGGTTGATATTTATGAATTGACAGACAATGCTATTATGGCCCAGATAGGCCTGAAGCTGAAAGAGGAACGGGTGGCCAGGAATATATCGCAAAAGGAACTTGCCAGAACCTGCGGACTATCCATGTTTTCCATAAGCCAGATAGAGAATGGCCACAATACGTCACTTTTGAGCCTGATAATGATACTGCGTACTCTTGAGCGTCTTGATATTCTGAGTGACCTTTTTGCCGAAAAGCAATTAAGTCCCGTTGCATATTCCGAGGCTATGAAGAAAATGCAGAAGAACGGGAGAAAACACGCTTATCGGTCTTATACAATAGATAATCCGGACAGAAGAGTTGCAGAAGATTTCAATTGGGATTAATACATCAATAACCTAAACCAATAAATTATGATTAACTACGCTGACATTTATCTATGGCAAAACCATGTTGCTACAGTAGCGTGGGATGAGAGACGCCTCTCGTCCAGATTTGAATATACCCCAGAGTTTGCCGAATCGGATATAGAACTCTCTCCTTTGATGATGCCGCTCATGCCTCATCGTGTCTATCAGTTTCCGGAATTATCACATGATACTTTCATTGGACTGCCGGGCCTTTTGGCCGATGCCCTGCCTGATGCGTTCGGTAAGGCGTTGTTGGACAAATGGCTTGTACTATCGGGAAGAACTTTTGCCAATCCCATTGAAAGACTCTGCTATCAGGGTAAGCGCAGTATGGGCGCTTTGGAGTTTGTTCCCGCACAGGACAACTATCTGGAATTGAGTACTGGTTTGGAAATCAAGACTCTCATTGAAACCGCCCGAGAGGTTCTTGATGAGAAAAAGAAGCTTGATGTTAATCTGAATGCTGACACTAAGGAGGCTGTGGCAAATATCATAAGAGTAGGGACATCGGCAGGAGGCCAGAGAGCAAAGGCGGTCATAGCATATAATGAAACTACCGGTGATATCCGTAGTGGCCAGATAGAAGCTCCGGATGGTTTCAGTCATTGGCTTATAAAACTGGATGGCGTTACAAATAATGAACTGGGTGATCCCAAACATTATGGCCGGATAGAATATGTATATTATCTAATGGCACGTGATGCAGGTATTGACATGTCTGAATGCCGTCTGATTGAGGAGAATGGCAGAGCGCATTTTATGACCAAGCGGTTTGACCGTGTCAACGGAAATGATAAACTGCATATGCAGACGTTGTGCGGAATGGCTCATTATGATTATAAAATGATTCATGCATATAGTTATGAGCAAGTCTTTCAGGTAATGCGCCGCCTGCGGCTCTCATACAGTGATGCTGAGCAGATGTATCGCAGAATGGTTTTCAATGTGGTGGCACGTAACCAGGATGATCATACCAAGAACATTTCGTTCCTTATGGACCGTCAAGGAAAGTGGGCTCTTTCACCTGCATATGATATGTCATGGGCATACAATCCTACAGGTATGTGGACATCAAACCATCAGATGTCCATTAACAACAAGTTCGATGAAATAACCAGGGAGGATCTCCTGGCTGTAGCCCGGAACGTAAACATCAAACATGCAGATCAGATAATAGGCAAAGTGGTAGAATCAGTAAGTCATTGGCCCGGTCTTGCAAAGGAATACGGAATACCTGATGATATATCAAAAGCTATCAACGCCGCTCTTTTGCTGCATTTGTAGTTTCTTGGATTTCGCTCATCGGTCCGTGATAATAGCTCAAAAAATCTCTATTTAAAGCTGCGCTTTGAATATAGGCTGCGCCTCGGGATAAAAAATAAACGAGTTTCTTTTTTCTCCTCTCGGCTTCACTAATTTAAAGCTTCGCTTTGAATATAGACTGCGCCTCGGGATAAAAAATGAACAAGTTCCTTTTTTCTCCTCTCGGCTTGTACTATATTTGCCAAAAAGATTATTAACCTTATAAACGATACGATTATGAGTAACAAGTACGCAGGAACCCAGACAGAGAAGAATCTGGAGGCAGCATTTGCCGGTGAGTCAATGGCACGTAACAAGTACACCTATTTTGCATCAAAGGCCAAGAAGGATGGATTTGAGCAGATAGCTGCCATATTTGAGGAGACGGCCAACAATGAGAAGGAGCATGCCAAGCTCTGGTTCAAGGAGCTGGAGGGAATAGGTGATACCGCTCAGAACCTGGGCGCCGCTGCCGATGGTGAGAACTATGAGTGGACCGATATGTACGAGGGCTTTGCCAAGACTGCCGAGCAGGAGGGATTCCCCGTACTGGCCGCACGTTTCCGTATGGTTGCCGCTATCGAGAAGCAGCACGAGGAGCGTTACCGCGCCCTGCTCAAGAACATTGAGACCGCCAAGGTATTTGAGAAATCAGAGGTAAAGGTTTGGGAGTGCCGCAACTGCGGTCACATCGTAGTGGGCACCAAGGCTCCGCAGATCTGCCCGGTTTGCCAGCATCCGCAGGCTTACTTTGAGGTTCACAAGGAGAACTATTGATCTT
>JAEEGJ010005374.1_pt1 | contig 40461 bp, 32 predicted proteins | sample 8958761 | NCBI WGS metagenome assembly JAEEGJ01 (sample SAMN16246546, study PRJNA631951) | gut metagenome | biome: gut microbiome; feature: rumen; material: RS-attached | host: Bos | place: Iran: Karaj | collected 2018-10 | reverse complement strand
GTGATCCCGAATTTCCTGCAGGCGTCCATCAGGACGCTGGTCCCGATGATATTGGTCTGGAGGAAAATTGACGGATCTTCGATGCTGCGGTCCACATGACTCTCTGCCGCAAAGTTGACTACCATATCCGGCTTTTCCTCTTCAAACAGCTGTTCTACGCCTGCCCGGTCACAGATATCCAGTTTGACGAAGCGGAAATTCGGCAGGTCCATCACGGAACGCAGGGTGGAAAGATTCCCGGCATAGGTCAGCTTATCCAGGCACACGATACGGTAATCCGGGTGCGTATTCAGCATATAGAAGATGAAATTGCTGCCGATGAACCCGGCGCCGCCGGTGACCAGTATGTTCTTCATATTCGTTTCCCCGCTCAGAATCATAAAGCCTATCTCTCGCCGGGACCTGATTCTAATCGTTATCCGCTACTCTGACCAGATACTGTCCGTATTCCGTCTTCAGCATCGGCTGAGCCAACGCCAGCAGCTGATCCCGGTTGATGTAACCCCTGCGGTAGGCGATCTCTTCAATACAGGAGACATACAGCCCCTGCCTCTTCTGCACGATCTCCACGAATTGGGCGGCCTCCAGCAGGCTTTCGTGGGTACCGGTATCTAACCAGGCCATTCCCCGGCCAAAGAGCTCCACCCGCAGCAGACCAAGACGCAGATATTCGTTGTTGACTGACGTGATCTCCAGTTCTCCTCTTGGGGAAGGTTTCACATTTTTTGCAATGTCGACCACGCGGTTATCGTAAAAATACAAACCGGGAACGGCATAATTGGATTTGGGTTTTTCCGGTTTTTCTTCGATGGACAGTGCGATACCGTTTTCATCAAACTCTACTACGCCATACTCTCTTGGGTCACGTACGTAGTAACCAAAGATTGTAGCGCCTGGCTCAGACTCTGTTCTAGTTGCTGCTGAAAGAAGCACCTTTGAGAATGACTGACCATAGAAAATATTGTCGCCAAGTACAAGTGCTACTGCATCGCTTCCGATGAAATCTGCACCAATAATAAATGCCTCAGCAAGTCCGTTTGGAGCTTCCTGAACTGCATACTGAATATCCATACCAAGCTGCTTGCCATCACCTAAAAGTTCCTCGAATACAGGAAGATCTCTTGGTGTTGAAATGATAAGCACTTCTCTGATGCCTGCAAGCATAAGAGTTGAAAGTGGATAGTAAATCATTGGCTTGTCATATATTGGCATAATCTGCTTACTAATAGCTTTTGTAAGTGGATACAATCTTGTGCCTGATCCACCTGCTAAAATAATACCCTTCATTTTTTCCTCCATACCTTCGCAAATGTTACGCATACAAGCATTATATTTTCTTCCAGTGACTACATGTCACTTTCAGAAAAATAATAGCTTGTCTACTACATTTGCTTACTCTATATCAAACTACTTAATACCATATTCTCCGCGGCTGTTTCAGCCACAAAATTTTTACCACAAAAGATGCGCTAGCTAAAACTCTTGAGCCACACACTCAAGGGCTGCGGCTACCACCTTGTCCATGTCATAGTATTTGTACTGACCCAGACGTCCTCCAAAGATTACGTCCTTGTCAGATGCAGCCTTGTCTGCGTACTTCTGATATACTGCGTTGTTTTTGTCATTGTTGACAGGATAGTATGGCTCTACGCCAGGCTTCCACTCAGAAGAATACTCTCTTGAGATGATGGTTGTAGGCTGTGTACCAAATTCAAAGTGCTTGTGCTCGATTATACGAGTGTATGGCACATCTGCCTCGGTATAATTTACAACTGCATTGCCCTGATAATTATCACAATCGAGCTTCTCTGTCTCAAAGCGAACTGAACGGTACTCAAGTGGACCGAAACAGCTATCATAGTACTCATCAATCTGGCCTGTGAAAAGTAGCTTATCCCAGCTTACCTCTGTGCCATCATTTAACTTTCCTTCTTTTGCAAGTTTGAAATAATCCTGCTCTAAAACAATATCAGCGCCTTTAAGCATCTTTTCAACAATCTGAGTGTATCCACCCATTGGGATGCCCTGGAATCTATCGTTGAAATAGTTGTTGTCGTATGTAAATCTAAGTGGCAATCTCTTGATGATAAATGATGGAAGCTCTGTACATGGGCGTCCCCATTGCTTCTGGGTGTAGCCCTTTATAAGCTTTTCATATACATCTGTACCAACTAATGAAAGCGCCTGCTCCTCAAGATTCTTTGGCTCTGTAATGCCGAGCTCCTTAATCTGCTCTGCGATTTTAGCCTTAGCCTCAGCAGGTGTTTTGATTCCCCACATCTTTGAAAATGTATTCATGTTAAAAGGAAGATTGTAAAGCTCATCCTTGTAAATAGCCACTGGAGAATTGATGTAGTTATTGAACTCAGCAAACTGGTTCATGTACTCCCAAATCTTTTTGTCGCTAGTGTGGAAAATGTGAGCACCGTAAACGTGTACATTAATTCCATCTTCTTCTTTTGTGTAAATGTTGCCGGCAATGTGATTTCTCTTATCAATCACTAGAACTGACTTGCCACGCTTCATAGCCTCATAAGCAAATGTAGCTCCAAACAAGCCTGCACCCACAACTAAATAATCGTATTTTTTCATTAAGTATTCTCCCGGCTGTTACGTACACAATCCCATGTAACACTCCGCTCATATAAAACGATTCCCTTGAGTGTTCACGGAGATTGCTTTCGGTCAAATTGTAGCTAACAAGCTCTTTGTTCTCTAGAAGTGACATCTAGTCACTGAAAGAGAATCTAAGGCTTGTTAGCGTAACAATTTGCACTCAGCCTAAATTAATTATTATTTATTAGAGTACATATCTGTGTAGTACTTCTGGTAATCGCCGGATGTTACATTCTTCATCCACTCTTCGTTTTCGAAGAACCATGCGATTGTCTTCTTGATACCCTCTTCGAAACATGTCTCTGGATACCAGCCGATATCTGCCTTAATCTTGTCAGGTGCGATAGCGTATCTTCTATCGTGACCCTTTCTATCTGTTACATACTTGATAAGCTTTTCAGAAACAAGCTCCTTACGAGGGTCTCCCTCTGGAAGCATCTCCTGAAGTGTATCAAGAATGATGTGGATAATCTGGATATTCTGCTTCTCATTGTGTCCACCGATATTGTATGTCTCGAAAAGCTTACCCTGCTCCTGAACCATATCGATTCCCTTAGCATGGTCCTCTACGTATAACCAGTCACGAACGTTCTTACCATCGCCATACACTGGAAGGTCCTTGCCCTGAAGTGCATTGTTGATGATAAGTGGAATAAGCTTCTCAGGGAACTGGTAAGGGCCATAATTGTTTGAGCAGTTTGTAATATTTGCTGGGAACTTATATGTATCCATATAAGCCTTTACAATCATATCTGATGAAGCCTTTGATGCTGAATATGGTGAATGTGGATCATAAGGTGATGTCTCATAGAAGAATGCATTGTCATCATCTGGAAGTGATCCATATACTTCGTCTGTAGAAACGTGAAGGAACTTCTTGCCCTCCTTGAATGTGCCGTCAGGAAGCTCCCATGCTTCCTTTGCACAGTTAAGCATTACTGCTGTACCAAGTACATTTGTCTGTACAAAAACCTCTGGGTTCTTGATTGAACGGTCAACGTGTGACTCAGCTGCAAAATGAACAACTCTATCGATGTCGTTCTCTGCAAATACCTTGCGGATAGCTTCCTTGTCACAGATGTCAGCCTTTACAAATGTATAGTTGTCTCTGTTCTCTACGTCCTTGAGGTTCTCAAGGTTACCAGCGTAGGTAAGCTTATCTACGTTGATAATTCTGATTTCATTATCATATTTCTTAAACATGTAATGAATGTAATTTGAGCCGATGAAACCAGCTCCACCTGTTACTAAATATGTTCTCATTTTAATCTCCTTCTTATACGGCAATCTCCCGAGTTTTTTAAATTGTATACTTCTCACATGTCATCATCGGGCACGCTCTCGCTACTAGAGCCTCGTAGCGGTACTAATCTCGACTTTGTCTCGATAAGTGCCGACGGCCTCTCAAGTACCCTTATGATGAAATATGAGAAGCATACAATCAATTTACTTTTTGTAGATTGCCTTGCTTTGAGTACATAAAAAATTATGTCACTCATATTTTTATAAACGATAGGAGCAGGCTCCATCGTCTATTAACGGTTTAATGGTTGGTTAGTTGCAGAGATACTCTTTTAAAGCATCCTTCCAATCTGCCATCTTGTAGCCTGATGTAAGGCGAAGCATATAGTTGTCAAGAATACTGTAGTGAGGTCTGTCTGCGCTAGCTGGATTCATTTTCTTGTACTCTTCGCTAGTTACACGGTTGACTTTGACGCCTATTCCCTTAAGTCTGAAAATCTCTGCTGTGAAATCTGCCCAGTTAGTATCACCCTCGCAAGTACCATGGAAAATACCATAGTTCTCTGTAGGCTCAAGGTGATGAATCATACGAGCAAGCTCTACTGCTGAAGTAGGTGAGCCAAGCTGGTCACATACAACTGAGAGCTCATCATGAGTCTCTGCTAGGCTAAGCATTGTCTTAACGAAATTTTTACCATCGCCATAGAGCCATGCAGTACGAACGATAAACCACTTATCAGCGAACTGCTGAACAAATTTCTCGCCCTCGTACTTGGTCTTACCATAGGCACTGATTGGGCCTGGCTCATCAAACTCTGTAATTGGCTTTGTGGCATTGCCTGGGAAAACATAATCTGTGCTGACATGCACAAGCTTTGCCCCAACCTTAGTAGCTGCTATAGCCAAATTTCTAGGACCAAGAGCATTAAGCTTGTAAGCAAAATCCCAGTCCTTCTCGCAACCATCTACGTTAGTAGCTGCTGCGCAGTTGATGATAACATCTGGCTTTTTGGACTCAACGAAGCTAAGCACCTCATCCAAATCCATAATATTAAGAGGAGTAATATTGTCCCCCTCAACTACATCTGTAAGAATAAATTCAACTTCATCTTTGTATTCATTTTGAATCGCGCGGCCTAATTGACCATTGCATCCTGTAATAAGCATTTTTTTCATTATATTTATCTATCTCCATTTACAATTTAAAGCCATAGTATAACTAAACTTGATTAGTATAGCATACTATGGCTATGGTGTCATATTTAGGTTTTACACAAACAGCAGATACCCCAGGATAACCTGAATGATTATACTTTTATCGTCCCATTAAACGCAAAAGGGAATGCTAATGCATCCCCTTTTGTTGCTCGACGGATGTCCATGAGCAATGTCTTATATACTGCCTGTTAAAGGCTATGTTCTTTTGCAATTATATCGGTATCAAACATGTATGTCAACAATATTTTCACACTTTTTTCACCAGTAACTTCCATCAACTTAATTGTAAAAGACTAAAGTGTATTTTTTGTGAATAATTTCTTTATTTCGCAATCTATCAAATCTAACTTCTCATTAGATAATTTAATGTTACTTAAAATATCTTTATTCGTCTTTGGATCATAAATCCTAATTTTACTAATTGTTGTTATCTGGTTAACTAATGCTATACTTCCTTTCTTCATTTTAGATATTTCATTGTACATAGCCTCAAGCAAACGCATCTCATCTTCTAGTTCGCTGACTTTTTTTGTCACTTCATCATAATCCTTTTTTAAAATATTAGGTTTATTTATAATATCCTTCGCTTGTGCAATCTTTTCATTAATATTCCTTCTCGTCACACTAAGCTTACTACTTAAGTTTGTAAAAAGCTCATTTCCCAAAAATATCATTCCTTTTGGCAACTTAGTAACATCTTTATTCGGTTTTACCGATGTCAGTGGTACTACTCGCACTGTTGGATCAGAGAGATTATTCACATTATCTATCACTACAGCATAATGCAAACCTCCCTCTTCACTTCCTACATTAAATCCAAGATGAACTTTTATAATTTCTCCTCGTTTGTATCGCCTTAGCTTTCTCGAATCAAACCTCGCCTCATACTCAAGAAATCTTGTCCAATCTTCTATCCAATATGCCAATTTATCCGCTTTAGATTTATCAGCATCTGATCCATCTAGCAAAGAATCTATATAACAATTTATCTTAGAAAGCGCATTTTCTTTATGCCGCTTCAATTCTTCATTGTTCTTTCTCATTGATTATTTACCTCCCTACTACCTTAGCAATGTCAAAATAATAATTTTCCCATTTATTTTTGTCAATTTTTACTGACATATTATTATGCTCACATTTTCCCTATAATCACACTTAATCTATACACTCTATCTCTGCTTCTATTATTTCGATATATATCTCTGTCACTAATCAATCTATATCTTCCACATACCCCCCATTCAGAATCAAGAACTTTCTTCAACTGACTACTCCGGTGCTCATCAAGCTTATACTTTGTCTTCAAGTATAGTCCTTTCTGCAGCTCTTCCAACTGCCTATATATCTGCCCTCTTTTGGCAAAGAGCTGCTTAAATCTATGCTTTGCCACTGCCCATCGGCTAGTCTTAGCTCCCCACTCGTTGTTACCATGCTGACGATAATTCATGTGAGGTTCATTATCATAGATAGTCATACCATATGCTTCCGCAATAAGATATAGCCACCAATCATGCATGATTATTTTACTAGTATCTGGGATGTTCTCTCTAATCTTTTCTAATAACGCACGATTGATTACCGCTGTGCAGCCAGTACAGATATTTTCTACCAGCGCATTTCCAAAACTAGGGCGTGGATTCTTACTTTCTCTTTTAATGAGATTTAGTTCTCCATCTACTAGGTTAGTATCTCCGCAATATAAAAGAGGAGTATCTTTTCCACATTCTTGCTCTTTACTGCTTAGCTTTTCCACAGCTGCTTCTAACTTTTCCTTCAGCCATACGTCATCCTGATCAGCAAATGAATAGTAGTCAGCCTCTGGAGCAGTCTTAATAAGCTCAAAGAAGCTTGCAATTACACCAACATTCTCAGCTTTATCCAAAATGATATCAGTGCCTGCTGCAATATACTCTTCAATAATGCTGATAGTACTATCACTAGAGCCATCGTCACGGATATATATCTGCACCTGATTCGCTATAGTCTGCTTTAAAATGCTATCAAGCTGCTCTCTTATGTACTTTTCACCATTGTAGGTAGACATCAAAACTATTGTTCGCAATTTCATTCTCCGTGTGCTTATTCCATTTTATTTACAGGTATATTCTTTCTGAAAACATTTCTTTATAATCCGGATATATACTATCAAAATAATCTCTCATTTCTTGTAAATCCTGCTCTAGATAGCCACTTTGTCGTGCATATACCTTTGCTATTACACCATTATCAAGTTCAACCTCATATATAAATGTATAATGTTTTCCTATTGGAGTACCAGCATCCACAACTGTAGACGCTATATATTTTACTATTTCTTGCCCCGAATCCAAATGTGTCTGCACCGGATCTGTTGTCACAATATAATTTGCAAACAAAAAGTCTCTATTAAAACCATCTCTAAGATCTACAGAAGGAGAAAAAATCATATTATTCGTATATACTTCTGTGTATGGCATGTCCAGCTTGCTTAATATATCAGCATTTAATATAACACCACTAGCAGCAACATATACTTTACCATCATTTTCTTCTGTTAGAGCATTCAAAGTATCCGCCAATTCATATAATGAATTAATATCATTCCTTACCAGTGGATGATATTTTTCGGACAAAACTTGATGATTATCTATATAAAAATTCTCAGGTGTAAAAGCTTCTACAAAATTTAACAGATTTATTACTATCATGCATAGCCCAGATATTTTTAAAACTTTACATTTTATCGCTTTTTCTTCGCTTGAATACAGAATAATTACAGGTAATACTTCAATCATGATAATTGGAATATTTAGAAGCATCCTATGATGAACTCCCATATCTTGGGTTTGCCAAAAAACTATTACTTCAAGCAAAATAGTAACTATACATAACACATACTCTCTAACACATGATTTATATAAAAAAACACATATCCCGACTATACCTAACGCCGCTAACGAAATGTATCCAATACTTAAAGATAAACTATAAAATTTATGGCTCAACGGAGCATCATATGCACTATACATTTCTCCATAATTTGAATTCCAGGTACGAATCAGAAATTGCTTAAAAAATATAATCAATATTCCAAAACTTAATATACCAATCATTAGATAGTTGCCTATAGCATATAATAAATATCGACGGTCCCTATTCTCCACATATTTTACTATCAAGCTAATCGCCATAGCTACTACATATCCAATGATAAAGTAAACTGCATATCTTCTACATAACCATATCAAAACCAGCATTAATGAAATACTTATATTAGATAACACATTGATCTTTTGCGCGTCGTATGAAAATAATGCATACATTGCCACTGCCATAGGTAGCAAATATCCTACATCTATATATCCCGAAAATGCTGCATAATAATTTGATGTAAAAAGGGTTGCTATAAGTAATGAAAATATAAAAGAATAGATTTTTTTATTACTTACTTTAGTAAGATTAGATGCTATCAATCCGACTACCAAATATGAAGGAATTAAAAAGAGAATACAATTAATTATTACAAATCTTCTAAATGTATATCCAAATATTTTCAACGGCAAAGCCACAACAGAAGATAGAAAAATATTATAATCATCGTTATTGATTGATTGAATTAATTGAATAAATGAGTCTTTAAATGAATTATTCCAGCAATAGTTCATTCTATCTATTGAACTTTTCCAGTATCCTGCATAATCCCAAAAATACACATAATGGTTTCGACCTGTAGAAATATAGATAATGCTAATACATATACCAAATATTGTACAAATAGCTATTATATGATGTAGTTTGATATCTTTACACATCAAACGAATTTCCTGTTGCACATTTAATAAATGCATTGCAAACACACATATTATGTAGTACGCAAATAAATAAAAAACGGCTGCTATCATCCTTAATTTTCTCCCTTGATTTTTAGATTAGAATTTACAACACAATATTCCCTGTATTTATCAATTAGCTTGTTCGATTCCAATTTGATGTTATACCCATTCTTCTCTAAAATAATTTTGTTGTCACTTCTTTTACTATCATTAGACACTATCCACTCAGCCCATTCTTTTGCATTATCAAGACTGAGCATAGAGATATTATCCACCATCATAGTCTCAGGTGTCACTCTATCTGATATGCAGATTGGTAGTCCTGCTGCCTGAGCCTCTACTCCAACTACTGGAAGTCCCTCGTATAGAGATGGAAGAATAAACTCATCCATTGCCTGATAATAGTCCCTAGGATTAGACACAACTCCAGATAAGATAATCATATTCTCTATGTTCTTTGCCTTTATTTGTTTTTCAATATCATTTCTAAGCGGGCCATCACCTAGGAGTATGAACTTATAGCTACTTTCAACACTCATTCCACGAAGTGCTTCGGCAATCTCAAGAATAAACTTATGATTCTTCTGCTCAGCCATCCTGCCTATATGGCCAATCAGTATTGTATTCTCATCTATTCCAAGCTCATCTCTAATTTGCCTGCGCTTCTTATCATCAAATGCAAATCCATCTAGATCAATAGCATTATTTAAAATAAAAGCATCTTCATTTCCATACAAAAACTCTGCTGCAACTTTTGAGCATGCAAATCGATGAGTAGCATTCTTAATAGCCACCTTACTCATAATTCGATTTCTGACTCTCTTTATCTTAGAATCAGAGCCTCTAGAATTATGGCTATGCAAGATTCTAATAGGCACACCATATTTCTTTGCAATAGGCATGTAGTATGCTGCTGCATTAGGTGTATGGCCATGGATTATCTGATATTCTCCCTCATGCTCTCTGAAGAAATCCTCTAGCTCTCTCTTATATTTAAAAGTATTTCTCACAGAAAGTGATGGCATAACAAATATCCTAGAGCCTCTAGCCTCGATTTCTCGCTTAATATCTCCATTAACAGGTTCATTCACCATAAAATCAAAGATAACTCTGCTGTCATCCATATGCTTATAGTAATTCATAATAACAGAAGCCACGCCAGCACCATGCTTTATGCAATCTGTAATTTGCAGTACTCTAATTGGGTAATCCATCTTTTAGTTACTCTTCCTCTTCAAAATCATGCTCGCAGAACAAGAACTTCCTGCTAGCCAAAAGTATAGCTATAGAAATAATACTAATCAGAGCATAAACAGGCTTTTCATGTCCTACCACAAGGCCTCGTGCTATAGCAAATATAAGCACCTCTACAATAGTGTTCATGGAGTGCTTTATAAGCATACGGACAAACTCTACCACGATGACCACATTAAAGGCCACAATAAGTATGTCATCCATGTAGTCGCCCAGTGGCATATCTGCAAATGCAATTACATGTAAAAACAACTGTACACATCCGTATGCTACTCCTATGAATAAAATAGCTGCCACTATCTTCTCCAGTCGTCCTGGAAGCTTTATTAGTTCTGTGTGAAATCTTTCTCTTAATGATTTATTCATTAAATCTCCTTTATCTTACAATCTTCTCAAAATCAGCCTTTGGATGCTTACAAATAGGACAGATGAAATCATCTGGAAGCTCTTCTCCTACCCACTCATATCCGCATATACGGCAACGCCAAATAGTCTCGCCCTTAAGAGTGGTACCCACTGCCTCAGGCTTTGGCTTAATATTATCCTGATAATAGCTATACGTACATGAAGGAACTGATGTAAGGATTTCCATTGCTGTAGGCTCACATATGAACAATGTATGAGAACCTAAATCAACTGTATCTTTTACTTTTAATGAAAAGTATGCATTAGTACCAGCGGTAATATAAGGTACACCGTTCTCAGCAGTCTTGTAATTAGCTGCAGGATAATCTGCAAACTTATCTACATCTCTTCCTGACTGGAATCCAAAATGTTTAAACAAATCAAAGCTTGCTTCTTCGCTGATTACTGATACATTGCACACACCAGTGGCCTTAACCATGTCGTGGGTATAATTAGCCTTGTTAATAGCTACTGTAATCGTGTTTGGCTCAGATGCAGCCTGAATAGCTGTGTTAATAATACAGCCGTTAATCTTAGACCCCTGCACTGCTGTGCACACAAACAGTCCATAAGATAACTTAAACATTGCCTTTGTGTCCATTGCTCCCATAATGATACCTCCTCTTAACTGTTACCCCGTTAATTCCCTTGTCTTCTAGAAAACTTCTTAAGTATAGCTCCTCTCACCTTATTAGGCATAAGGATCTGTACTGTAAATCTCATGATAAGTGTTGATGCATACTCCTTAAATGTTGTGATTCCGGTCTCACGCTTGTACTGCTCAATCATCTTCCATGATTTAAAATATTTATATCCCCCTCTACGCTGGTACATATCTTCATTTGTACGAGCGTATACTAGCACCTCATCTAGATTCCCAAATCTGTACCCTAGATTCAGCATCCTACACCAAAGATAGTAATCCTCCACTAGGTACATATCCTGGTAGTTGCCAGCAGCAAGAACATCTTCACGCCTAAACATAACTGTCATATGATTGAATGAATTACGCTTGCGCATGAACTGGCAAATCCCCTGATGGTCTGTTGGAACCTCTCGCTTGCCAACAACATTTTCAGTGGTACCTATAAATTCAAATATCTGTCCACCACACACAGAAACTTCAGGATGTTCTTCCATGTATTTAGTCTGTAACTCAAATCTATTGAGAAAAGCCACATCATCTGTATCCATACGGGCTATATAGTCATATTTAGCCTTTTTTACACCGATAGAAAGTGCTATGCCAAGTCCCTGATTTTCATCAAGTGGATAATATGAAATCAGATTATTAACCGCCACGTACTCATCTATCACCTGCTGCAATTCATCAGGTACCGGACCATCCCTCATCAGAACAATCTCATCCGGAAGCAGCGTCTGATTCAACATGCTATCCATCGACTCCCTGAAATTGCTTACTGATTCATTTTTATATATACTCATTAAAACTGAAAATTTCATCAATAATTCCGCCTAATTATTTTAGCCACTCCAGTGGCACATTCATGGATTTATCATAGGTAAGAGAGCCAAATACTTTCTTAAAGACACCTATGCGCTTTGTAAGAAACTTTATTAGCCAGTTAAATCCTCTAATTGTAAAGAGCCTGGTGCCCTCTTCCTCTGTAATAGATTTTACCATATCGTAGGTCCTGATATACTCAGTATCTTGTGGATGCCATACACTAGTCTTAGGATGCTCTATCATCCCTACCACAGCCCTAGACATGTTTTCAATGCTAATCATACTTCGCTTATTATCTACATTTGGAAATGCTTTTATCTTTAGAGCGAATTTCCTAAGCAGCTGGTAATTTCCTTTGCATCCCGGTCCATATACCATAGGAGGACGGACTATTGTCACCACAAAATCAGATGACGCTAAAGCCATTATCTGACGCTCTGCCTCCAGCTTGGATTTACCGTAGGCATTCACTGGTCCCGTAGGGGTACTCATAGTTATATGGCCCTCTATCATACCAAATACGCTCATAGAGCTAAGATATATAAACTGCTTCACGCCGTCTTGTTTCGCCTTTTCAGCTAGTGCTATAGCCAGATCTCTATTGACCTCGTAGTATAAATGTCTATTCTCATCCGTTTCCTTAATATGCGCAATTCCTGCCACATCATAGACTACATCATACTGACCGAAATCTATATCTTTCCAACTATCATCTCTAACAGAAATAGCCTGGGCTTTAGAATCACCCAAGCTATTAACATAATCTATAAAATTCTTGCCAATGTAGGAATTGGCTCCTGTAACCAGAATTTTTTTCAAATCCGTATCTCCAGTTATATCTATTCTACATTCAGTGCCGCTCTCTTTGCCAGAGCTCCACTTTTTTCACAAAGAAGTATCTCTTGCTTATTATCTAGCTCCAGCCATCCTCTTACCATTCCACTCAAGAATAATCCCATCATCCATAAATATCTGTGAGCAAAAGCATTAGGTTCCAAACTGTAATAGATATTCACACAAACGAAAGCTGGAAAAATCAAATACTTTATCCAAGCATTCTCACCCTTTTTGAAAATAAGTCTAAAACCATCAACCAAAAGTAGTATTCTAACTATCGCTATTCCTATATAAGCTGTCAGATCGTATACACGTCCATATTCAAGAGCCATGCTATGACCTCTAGCCCAACCATATCGCTCCTGATAATCTTCCATTGGATATTTCAAAATACACTTAAAAGCTTTCCAATCTATATCTAATCTTTCGTTATGTAGTAGACCTCCATCAGCCCAATAGGATTGCTTATAAAAATCCTTTAACCCAAAAGCGTTCAACGCAAATAATATAATTCCAACAGCAATTAAACATATAAATACCACTATCGCTCTAAAAATCAGCTTTTTAACTTTTACATCTATTGCTTGCCAGTTATCATACAAATACATAGCTGTCACAATCATTAAAGAAATAATTAGCATCAAAGGATTCTGGCGTCCCTGAACATGGTACAAAATGTATTGCGACATTATATTTAACAAAATAATCGTAATTGAAAGTATCTTATGTCTTTTATATATAAGAAATGCAAATGGAAATGCTGCAGTAACTAAAATAAGTCCCATTTCAAATGTGGTTCGTGGTTCTACAACACCCGTCCAGAACTCTGGCCAACGCTCTGTACCGTAACCCCATTCGATCTTCCAGTTCATCCAAAAATCTAGAAATGCAATAATATATGCACCAGCTGCTAAAGTAGTATATAAAACTAGAATCTTTTTATTTATTTCTGCTTTATCAGTACCTACCACAAGTTTACCAATTATATAAGCTATTGGAATAATCCATGCATAATTAATTGCTACATAGTCTTCTTTATGATAATCCTGAACACCAATCAAAACCATCACTTGAATCAACATAATCAGGCGTATATCCCAGACTATTTTTCCTTTTTTTATAAGAAAAAACAAGGATGCAATAGCAGCTATAATAAATACAGCTTTTACGTCCAACTGATTCGCTTTTATATCTACAGTATATTTATAATTAATGTCCAAAATCCAGTGGCATAGCGCCATAACAAAAGCTGTTGCAGCTACCACACAAGAGAAGAATCTATCCCACATATGTAGGAACTGTTTTTCTGATAATATTGAGCACTTTCTCGTCTTCATTTTCATAAGCAAAATACATTAAATCGTTTAGTTCTGTAATAAATTCTTTTGAATCAAAATCTATAGGCTCAGCAATATGAATGAGCTTGTCATCTGTCTTCTTAAGGCCCTCTTCATCCATAAGCTTCTCTTCATAGAGCTTCTCACCTGGACGAAGTCCAACATATTTGATTTCAATATCAATGTCAGGCTTGTATCCAGCAAGCTCAATCATGTTCTTAGCAAGGTCAGCTATACGCACAGGCTCACCCATATCAAGTACAAATATCTCGCCATGTGATGCATTAGAGCCTGCCTTAAGCACTAGGCTTACGGCCTCAGGTATAGTCATGAAATATCTGATGATATCTGGATGAGTAACTGTAACAGGTCCTCCCTCAGCTATCTGCTTTTTGAAAAGTGGAACTACAGAGCCATTAGAACCAAGTACATTTCCAAAGCGAACAGCTACAAACTCAGTGTGTGGATTTTCAACACCAGCATGTTTTGCCACCACATCCTTATTGTCATCTGAATGAGAAAATAGCATAGGCATCTCATCTACTCTACCTTCTCTAATCATTCTATCAAATGTCTGGATTACCATTTCGCATATACGTTTTGTGGCACCCATAACATTAGTAGGATTAATTGCCTTATCTGTACTGATAAGCACAAATCTATCGCAGCCATATTTCATAGCAGCATATGCAGTCTTGTATGTGCCTACAGCATTATTTTTAATAGCCTCACATGGGCTATCCTCCATAAGAGGTACATGCTTGTGAGCTGCTGCATGATAACAGATATTAGGACGATATTTCTCAAATACATTCTCAAGACGTCTTGTGTCTCTAACAGAGCCAATAAGTGTCACGAGATTAAGGTCTGGGAACTTCTTCTTAAGCTCAAGCTGAATATCGTATGCATTGTTCTCATATACATCAAAAATGATGAGCTGCTTTGGATCATACTTTGCAATCTGTCTGCATAGCTCCGAGCCAATAGAGCCACCACCACCAGTAACAAGCACTACCTTGCCTCTAAGCTGATTAGCCACACCCTCATGATGGATATCAATAATATCTCTGCCTAAAACATCCTCGATAGTAATATTCTGAAGGCTACCTACACTAACAATAGCGGCCTTCTCTGCATAGATATTAGGAAGCTGCTTGATTACGCAATTGGTCTCCTTACAAATATTGATAAGATTACGCTTTCGGCTAGGAGTAATATTCGCAATTGCGATATAAATTTCATTTACTCCAAACTTCTCTACGTTTGCAAGAATCTTGTCCTGATTGCCAACGACCTCTACACCATCAATGTAGCGTCCCCATTTGTTAGGGTTGTCATCGATAATACATACTACCTTGGCATGGTTCTTGCCATTGTTAACATAGTTAATATCACGAATAATCATACGGCCAGCATCACCTGCACCAATAATCATTACCTTTTTCTCTACCTCTGTACCAGCACGGCTGTCTCTCAAAAGCAAAATAAACCTGTAGGAAAATCTAATCACCACAGAGAATAGGAACTGAAATCCTATACCAAATACATAGTATGAGATAGGCATTCTGGTAACAAATGATGTAACTACCAGGGCCTTAATAAATAACAAAGTAATGCACGCATAAGTAAGCTTCTTGAGCTCAAAGAAGCTAGCAAATCGCCAAATACTGCGATATAGACCAAAGAAATAGTAAACAAATATGGTAAGTACCGCATACGGCAATATAATCTGCTTGTACGGAACAAAATAATAGTCCGGAATCAGAGAGTATTTGCAATCAAATCTAAACCACAATGCAAGAAAGAAAGCTGCAATAATAGTCAAGAAATCATATGCAACCAAAAACCATGCAACCTTATGCCAATGCTTGATTTTAGTAAAAATATTCATTTAATATGCCTCTCAAAATTTATATACAAAAAAACAACTAGTGCCGTAACAGGTATCTTGGAGTAACATTATCCTAATTATTAACCTGTAATTAAACAGTCACTAGCTGTAAATAATTATATGTAATTATTGGTGGATTTACAAGTTTCCTCTACATATATCATCTCATACGGATACTTATTTCAACGAATACTTATCCCCGTACATCCTATCATACTGTAGCATCCACATACTAGAAAGCACCTGCTTCTGTTCGTCAGTAAGTTCTATCATTTCATCGGTCTCTGGATCTATGCAGATGTTGCCTGATACCATAGTAGGTACATCTGCTGTAGCTACATAGTTCATATATGGATCAGTCGCCATGCCTAGCTGCTGGAGGAACATAGGTGTAAATCTGTATGCTGGCACATCAGCACCAAATTCAAACTCAGCTCCATAATTGTTCCAAACTAAAATAGGTGTCTGGTACTCCTGAATAATCTCCTCCGTAGTAGTAGGATTAACTCCAAAATATCTCAGAGCCGGACAGTGGTCTCCCCAGAATACGATAATCACATGATTATCTACTGCCGAGAAATACTCAAGAAGGGCTCTAAGCTCTTCCATAGATGCAGCCTCTAGGTTCAAATAGTTCTTTAATTCCCTGTTCTCAGGAATATCGGTATTCATATCTATCTCAACACCACCATGGAATGAGTAGCTGTATGCACCATGATTCTGAGTAGTGACAACATGGGCAAAATATGGTTTTGATGTATCACGATTATTGTAGTCATTAATCAAGGATACGTAGGCATATAAGTCATTAGCCCACTGACCTGTCATATACTCCTCAGGTGTCTCTCCAAGCTCCTCAGAGAAAATCATCCTGTCAAATCCAAGATTAGCATAGGCTGTTCTTCTATCGTAGAACTCACCTGTGTTAGTGTGAAGACCTACCGTCTCATATCCCATGTCATTCATGATGCTGACAAGTGATGTCTCACCTGCTGAAATCTGGTTGTTAAGTGGGAATCCACCTGTGTTAGAGTGACGATAGCCTGTAAGCATCTCATACTCTACATTTAATGTACCACCACCTGCCTGAGGGCTGACTAAATCTCCTACGTAGAAATCCTCATCTAGCTCGTGGAGATAGTTGAGAGGATCTGCATTCCACTTGCAATCGTATATCTTTGACATATCATAAAGGGACTCGCACTGAACATAGATAATATCAGGCTTCTCACCATCAAAAGCTGATGAGCCTATACCATTATCAGCAATAAATGTCTGAACATAATCCTCAGAATATCCATCAGGAGCCTGCACCTCCCTAGGAAGTGCCTTCATAGTTCCTACAAAATAGCCATTGCTAGTGTAATATTCCTGAAGATTAAGTACTACTGTTTCGCCCTCTTTTTTTACAATAAAATCATCCAGATTATGTAAATAAATACCAAATGATAAGGTGGCAACACCTAAAACTGCCATACGAATATAGGTCTTTTTTATAACTGGCTTCTTCCATAGTAATACTGCCAAAAGAATAGAAACCACCAATGATATCCAAAACAATTTTGGAATCACAATATTATATCCACCAACGACCTTTGCAGCCTCCCCAGCCATCTGTAGCTGTGAGAATGTAAATGCCTCTCCACGCATTTCGTAATAGTTGTATCCAACTAGAGAGAACACACCTGTCAAAAGTACTCCAAGTGGAATATATATTGAATAAAGCTTAACAGCCATTAATACGATTATATTTAGCAATGCCAGGCCAACTAAGTTAGCAAGTACATAGTAGCCCGCTCTTTCCTTTGCAAGGAACGAGAAAACTTCTGCATCAAATAGCGTATTGCCATTATAAAGAGCCTCGATAAATAGATACTGAAATATAATAAATCCAACAACTGCTATAGCTTCAAGTATTTTGCAAATGACTTTTGCTGCCTTTTTCTCTCGCCAAATATATAGGGCAAATGCAATAGCTGTAGCCACAGCAATGCCTACAAATACTTTTAAATAGTCTACAAAAGCATTTACTTTTGTAATAGCTACTCTAGATACTGACGCCTTACCCTCACCCTGGTAGAATACTCTTACCTCAAAATCCTTTATTGGCTCATCTAAAGTAATTTTTATTTTCTTACCCGGCTCAAATACACCCTGGCCATATACCTTATCGTAATTGGCCGAGAAGAAATCATAGGTATTCTCCTCTGATTTGTTGGAACCATCAATTACGATATTATACTCTCCTTTTGAAAGATATACAGCATGTCCGTATATGATGGAACCTGCTCTATCCTCCTCTACAGTTACAGTATCTTTTGCCAGTTCAAACTCTGTCTGACACTCTGCTGCAGAATAAATAATCTTTCCGAACAAATACTGGTAGCTAGCATAGGCTAACATTCCAACGAAAATTGCTACCCAAATATACTTCTTAAAACTACTGAACTTCTCTGCTAAGGATTTCATTTTCTATATAACTCACTTTCTCACTATAATCCCCAACATTTAACTCCCACACTCTATTTCCGGCCCCATCTTCGCTAGTCAATTTGAATCCATAATCTCCATAGAAATCCTGAACCATGGCATTCTTTGGAGTTGGATAATAATACCCTACTATTTTGCTAACGCCTTTTGCTTTTGCTTTTGATACCAATTCATTCATCATAAGGTCTTCCATGCCTCGCTTAAGTACTCGGCAGCTCATAAGCCATAACTTAATATCTAAGACCTTTTCAGCCTCGTCTCGTATCTCTCCTGCCACCACAGTGACGATTCCATTGTCCGCAAACTTGTCCACAAGACGGCCAGCCATGCATATGTAGTCATCTGACTCTTCCATAGTTCTGATATCATCCTCGCTACAGCGTAGCGTAGTAAGATTAAACTGATTTGATTTATTTGTCAACTGTGCCACGCGTTGCACGATAATTGGCTCAAATCCTGTGATAGTAGCCTTCATATCAAGGCTCTTAAGATAGTCGCTGTAATCTGCAAATGCAGCCTTGGCCTTTGAAGCCTCAGCCTTGGCATGATACATATCTGTCTTTTTCATGTCCTCAGCTGATAGATTAGTAACCTCAAAATATCCGCTGTGATCTAGCACCTTAATATAATTTTCCGCTCCATCCATAGCAGGAACTGCAACGCCTGGAAGCTGAGCTGATACAATCTCTCGCTCTGCAGGATTATCGTCCGCAAATACGAAGCTATCGACTCCAAGTGTCAGTTCAGATGCCATTTGCTCCAGATTTCTATCCTTTGGCTCCCAGTTTGCCTTGATGTCTACAAAATCATCTGGTCGAAGAACTCCATCTGGATGATTAAGACCTGCCAGGGCATTTGCCTCTTCATTTTTAGAATCTACTGCAAGCACCGCACCTATATCCTTAAGATTCTTGCAGTACTGCTGAAACTCCGCATATACCTGTCCCTGTGGTACCTCTGGTCCGATTTTAATTCCCTCTACGCCGTCATCACCTACGACACCGCCCCAGAGAGTGTTATCAAGATCCAGCGCCAGCACCTTCTTATTACGTCCGTAGATAGACTTGATAATGAAAGCTACCGACTGAGCAATATATGGAATGGCATCCATATTTATGCACTTGTACATGTTCCAATACTTAGCATCGTTCCACTGAGAAATACCAAAATCAGCAGCCAGATAATCAATATCATTAATGTAAAATCCTGTGTGCCCATCAGCATACTCATAGAATTTCTGATTCAATCGAGAAACGAAATTAGCCCTGCCTCTATAGTCCCACACATCTCGATTTCCCATGAGTCTATAGTTTGGTCGCTCGAAATTGTTCTGGATAATAGGACAGTTAAATTTCTCCGATAGTCTCTGCCACATTCCCTCAAATCGCTGATACTCGCCCGCAAGCATATCATCAACTTGTGTTTTATCCATGTTCATCTGTGGAAAATCAATTATATTTCTCCAATTGGTGTGGATAACTATAATATCAGGCTCAAATCCATCTAGCTCTGGAGAGCCAAACATGGCATCCTCCCAGTATTTTTCATATTCTGACTGATAGAAATCTGCCTTTATTCCATAAGACAACAAAAACAGTTCCAGCTGGTCAACCACCTCATTTGTGGTGGAACCACCCAGAACTGCTATCTTCTTTTCTATAAGATTAGGCTGCTCTAAAAGGGTACGCCTTATAGAGGCCTTCTTCCTTCTCAGTGTTTTTACGTCTATCGGATAATTAAAACAATCCATAATCTACACCCTTTATTTAACAAATTAGCAGTGTGCTAAGACTACATCTACCATGCTGCCTACATTTTTAAGACCTGCAGCCTCATCCATACTAAACTGGAATCCGAACTCATCCTCTACCATCTCGATGAGGTTCATCTGCATCAATGAATCCCAATCATCGATGTCATTTGCTGTAGTTACATCAGTCACCTCAATGCTCTCATCATCAAATGCGTCTCTAAAAATCTCGTTTATCTTTACTAATACTTCTTCTCTAGTCATTTTATCTCCTACGCCAATCCACCTAACTCAAATGGAATAGTCTTCTCCTTACTCCAGTCCAGCTCATAGTTCTCAAAGGACAGAGTATTGGCTCCGTTATTATTTTTCATGTCATTATACAATAGTGGATATGCTTTTGCCAAATCACAGTATGTGAGGGTCAATCCATGACTCTCAGCCCCTGCTGCAACCCCATTTTCTATAAGCCACTCGTTGGTAATGCTAATCTCTTGCATCACATTCAAATCTCGCACATACATGCTGTAGCAACGAGTCTCTGTCACACCATTCTTATCAGTGTAGCTACCAAAGAAATACTTTGGATGGCGATATGGAACATCCACACACTGCTCTACATAGTGACCAAATGTGATACCCTGATGTGCCTGAATATCAAAGAATAGCTGCTTGCCATCATTGTCTCTAAGGAAAGTAAATGGTCCTGCATCACCCCAGGCGTCCTGATTATTCATAGCTGCAAGTCTATGGGCGTATTTGCCCCAGACTAAAAATGAATACATAGGATGCTTTGTACGGATGAAATCCTCTCTATTCTTAAGAATCCAGTTATTAAGTGCTCCTACCTCGCCCTTAGTACTGCGGATATCAAATCCATTGCCTCTACAAAAGTCCCATGAAAACACAGGAAACAGCAGTGTACCCTCTGGACCAACCATCTCTTGTAACGTATTTACGAATTTATTTAAAAACTCATCACGCTGCTTTATCTTAACATCGCACTCTGTCTTGGCAAGATAAAGTAGCCCTGTGATATCAGATGCCACATATACTGTGTCACCTGCAGCCACGCCTATTTCATTAAGTTTTATCTTTATATCATTAAGAAGTTCTATATCTGTCATTATATCCTCGACTAATTACAATATCTTTATCAGTCCATTGGCATAGAGCTTGTCCACTATCTCAGTAAGCTCCTTAACTGGCACGCCAGTAATCTCTGAAATGCCAATCAAATCATTGCGACCGTCTGCATAGGTCATGAAATACATCATAGCCATAACAGCATCGTAGCTTCCCTTCTTACTAACTGTAGGGAATAGGCCGCGCTTGCCAAGCTGTGGCTCACATGGCTGAGTCATAACGTATATACGATTGTACTCAAGGGCATCTACCACCTGAGTCATCACATCATAGCCACCCTGAAATCCCTCTGGGCTAATAAGTGTCATATCATCAGCACTAGTATGATACTCTGGGTACTCACCAAACTTGCTACGGCAGAAACATACTACAGGAAGGTCTACCCCTGCTGAGTTGTACTGTCTCTCATCCGAGCCTCTCTTTAAAAAGCTATAGTCGCTGTATTTCCCATCAGTATGACTCTTTAATACATTAGAAAGTACTCTATCTGTAAGTGTATCTGCATACTTACTATGTACGATGGAATAGTCTCTGTCATCACCTACACATGAGATATTAAATCCAGCAACAATGTGCTCCTTCATATGCTTCAGGTGGTCACCTGTAGCAAGATAAGTGATAGCACCTATTGTCTCTGGAATGATGATAAATCTATATGTGTAGCGGCGATTCTTAAGTGACTTAACATACTTAATAAGCTCACACATAAGCACAGGTCCTGAGACCTCGTTATTTGCCATAGATGGATGGCAGTCGTATGTGGAGAAGAAAATCTCCTCATCGCTTTCACCTGGAAGCACTAATTCTCCGTATGTGAGATTGCCATCAAAAAGCTCTGAATCTATATACATGTGATACTTGCCAGATGCCAGACTATCTAGCTGCTTCTGGCTCATGCAAAATCCAAATCGCTCCTTATAGTAGCTAGTAACATAAGGCACAATATCTGGCTGGTCAGGCAGTGTAAACACATGCTCCTTAAGCTCATCAAGGTCCACCCACTCATCCACAGGTGTAGAATAGCCCATCACATGTAGATTGCTCACAGCCATATCCACTATGCGATTGCCAGCCTCATCCTCGATATAGGCCTCTCTAATAGCCCATTCCTTTGGTACAGTCCAGTCGAAAACCTCTGTACCGCTAGCTACATTTTTTATTTCAAATCCGACTCCGTCAGCCTCAGCAATCCTATCGCTGCACATCTTAAGTGTTTGGCGCACGCCCTCACCTGTGATGCTGCGATTAAGTGGAAAAAGCTCTGCTGCAAAATCGTACATCTGCTGTCCAACTGTCATGGTTACTCTTCTTCCTGAACAAGATAAATAGGTCTCTTCTTAGTCTCAAGATAAGTCTTGGCCATGTACTGTCCTAAAACGCCCATGCAAAGAAGCTGGATACCTGAAACTAAAAGAATAATACAAACCATTGATGGCCAACCACTAGTAGGGTCGCCAAGAATAAGTGTCTTTACAATAATTACAAGAATAAATATAAATGCCACAAGACACATGATTACGCCGAAAACTGATGCCATAATAAGTGGTGCTGTAGAGAATGCTACGATACCATCAATAGCATAGATGAATAGCTTCCAGAATGACCACTTAGTCTCTCCGGCAACACGCTCAACATTTTCAAACTCAAGCCACTTGCTCTTAAATCCTACCCAGCCAAAGATACCCTTGCTGAATCTGTTGTACTCACCCATGGCAAGTATGGCATCTACAACCTTTCTAGTCATCATCTGATAGTCTCTAGCTCCATCTACGATATCTGCACTAGAGATTTTGTTCATAAGCTTGTAGAACTTTCTAGCAAACCAAGAGCGGATAGGTGGCTCGCCCTTTCTATCTACACGACGAGTAGCTACACGCTCATACTCACCCGACTCAATATATGAAAGCATCTCTGGAAGCATTGCTGGAGGATCTTGCAAATCAACATCCATGATTACTACATAGTCACCAGTAGATTTTTCAAGGCCAGCATATATACCTGCCTCCTTGCCAAAGTTTCTAGAGAATGATACATAATGCACTCTCTCATCATTAGCATGAAGACCTCTAAGCACATCAAGTGTGCCGTCCTTAGAACCGTCGTCTACAAAAATAAACTCAAGCTCTACTGATGGTAGCTTGTCCTCCATACCATGTACTGTATCGTAAAAAATAGGTGCTGCCTCTTGCTCATTGTAGCAAGGAACAACGATAGATAACTTTTTCATTGTAAGTATATACCTTCCTTATAATCGATATAATTATTCCCCAAATTTGACAATCAACTTGCCATCAACCACTGCTATACTACCATAATCTGGGTAGGTTGGCATAGCCTGAACTGATTCTTCCTGTGCAAGAGTCCCATCATCTACCACGACTCTTTCATTGCCAAATCCGCAGTGCTCCTGCATAAATCTAATGGCACTGCCATAGGTAACCAGGTCAGAATATACTGGGAACTTTTCAATTTTAATAGCATCTAGCTCCTCATTGTCATCTACGGTGACAAATGTGCCATCTGCATTTTTATCAAAATCTACAAAGACGATTTCCATATCATCATCGAATCCCTGGCAGCTCTTGATATTAGCAGCAAGCTGTGTGAAATATGATGTAGCCTGTCGCTCAGCTATATCAGCCTTTAAATATGCTGCGTTGTCTAAGTAAGTGTAAGAAACAATTGCTACAAAAATGAGCACTAGCTGTAGCCATGCAACTGCTTTTATACCTTTTGATAGAATCGCTGACTTAAAGCTGTCAATATCAGTAAGCTCAATCATAACAACTGGAAGCATTAATGCAAATGCAGTACCATATACCATTAAACTATCTACATAAAAATCCTCACTAGTAGATAGGATATACATCACATTCATGCCTATTGGTAAAAGTATTACTCCAACAAGCGCTGAACACTTTACACCAATACCCACATTTTTCTTTAAAATCAAAGTCAAGATGTGGATAACTGTAATCACAATTACAAGAAATGTTAATAAACGTAAATATTTAAGCCCATTCACACCAGCATAGCTTGCAGTGAAAAAGTCTTTAACACAGAGTATTAATCTTGTTGGGAATGCAAAAATATCATACCCTTCTCCCATTCCCTTATAAGCCATTGTATCAATGCCCTTAATTTTCTTAAATGCTGCTGCAACCACAGCCCATATTCCGAGACCAACACCAAGAGTAATTAAATACGTAAATCCGTTTTTAGCATAAGTCTTTACGGAATCAATACCGTCATTTAAAACGTCCTGAAGGAGCTTTATGAGAAGAATAGAAATTGTAACAGCAAAGAATGCCTGGTACATGCTAAGCGAAATCGCAATTAAAATTGCACCACATATAAAACCTTTTATATTCTTCGCATTTACGATAACATCAGCCGCTTCAACAGAAAAGAGTAATCCTAAGAAGTAAGGCCATGATGTAAACATGAAAGAGAAAATACTTGGAACTACAGGATACACAATCATGATAGCTCCAATAATCACTGCACTTATCTTTGACTTGATATCAAAAATCTTAACAACCTTACTAGCAGATAATGCAATCAATAACATTGAAAGCATTCCATTAAAAACTGGAACGGAAAAAGTTCTAGTTGTAAAAATCTGCAAATCATAAATGATGCCAAGTCCCCATCTTCCAAGCTCATATGTTGCTCCAAGAGAGAAAAGACATGCAGTATTATCATGGTAAGATATTCTGTTGAAAATGATATAACCATGTGCAATCAAACCAATCAGAAGGACAGACACAATTGCCCATACTTGCTGCTTGTTATATTTATTTTTCATCTTAGTCGAAAAACTTTCTATATCATTTAAAATATTCACAGAAGTCTCCTCCAAATCACTAAAACCTAAAATCGTTTACAGTAAGGTCCGTACTCATCGGTATAAAAACACACCTGATCCACAACATCTTTAGACAAACGATCATATACCACTATATTTAATCCAACGGAGTTAATTTCAAAATTAGTTCCATTAATCACAATTCCACATTCCACTCCGGCGTTTCCACCACCACTTGTCATTTCATAAATGGCATCAGACTCTAATATATTCCCAGTTATTGTAATAACCTCATCTGGGCTAAGCTCCTCAATATTACCGTTAGAGTTATCTACTATTCCGCAATAACTATATCTAAACATATCCTTAAACGGAGCCTGTAATCCCAATGAATTTAAAAGTGCCACTTGTTCATCAGTGATAAATCTAAATCCATCATCTTTAACAGAAATGAATGTTACATAATCAACATCTGATTTAAGAATAGCTAAATATTCATCCATATTTTCTATATGCTGTAGTTCAGCACTATTTAATAGATGTTTGTAGTAAGCACTGGTCTCATCCCATTGTCTATCACTGACAGCCTCTACGCCATAATCACTCTGTAAGATAGATGCCACATATCTAGACATCTTGATGGCGCCCCAGATATTTTCATGCTCTACTACATTTTCTTTAGGAAGCTGTGCTCCTATAGCATTGTAGCTATCAACTGTACAGAAATTATAATAATTAATCCCGTACTGGCCTGCTAAATCTGCAAGCCTGTTATTCATAGCATCAGTCATTACATCTGGCAAACTAACCAGCATTAACTGAGTGTTATTATCTTGGCATAACTTAACTATTTTGCCAAAATACTCTTCCATTACTGGATCCAAGTTTGCTCTTATTTCTTTATCTTCTGGGACAAAAGTCGTATAGCTATCATCCCCATAGGATGTTATTACAGATTGTCCTTTTAATAAATCTTCTTCAGAAAGTGAAAGATTAAAATCACTCTCATCTAATTCAGTCCATCTAGAATGATATCTTATATTTGTTAAGAAATAGCTAAGCTTTGACTGACTATCATCTAAATCTGTCAATGCATTAATCATATCAATTTTATTTTTAGACCAATGCATATTATCAACAATCTCTCTACCAATTCCCTCTGTTGTATTCACTGGATTTTCTGGATGCAATGTAAACAAAAATTTGCTATCCATCACTACAACTTTAGGGCTTTGAGTTTTAAGCGCTTCCTTAAGCCAATAATAATTAAAGAAAACACTCTGCTGTTGACTTGCCAAATTATAAGATCTAATTCCATATGAATCATAAATTTCCTGAGGCGAGAAAGCATTAGCTGCAACGCTGGAGCCAATAAATAAAACATCTACGGAATTTTTATCCATCTCGTAAAACTGGTTAAATTTACTAGTTGATGGCCATGTTGCATTATTGATATATGTTTTCGGTATTAATATGGCATTCACACCAGCTAGCACAGTCACAAGAATCATCAAGAATGCTATTGTTTTACCGATTTTTGTCATTATCTTTTTCACGACTAAAAACCTCCATAGATAAAATCAGTAGCATCATATCCAAATCCATATGTGCCAAATACCCATATTACAACTATTGCAAGGATATAAATAAACCATCTTACAGGGAGTGCTCTTTGTTCAAATCTTTCTCTAATAACTATTCCAGCCTCCTGTTTTCTGCTCACCCAGAAAAGTACTAGTATAGATAGAATCAAAACCTCCCATTCTCTTTGAACAAGTCCTAAATCATAAATCGCTCCGTCGAAGAATATCCACGGATTAAATCCCTTGAACATTCTGTAGATCATTTTTAATCCAGCTTTTAAATCGTCTGCTCGGAATACAATCCATGCAATCATAACGAAATAGAAATTAACAAGTATTCTTAATAATCTCTTTGCGCCTTCATATTTCTTTTGAAGAATTGGAACCAAGCCTTCTATCAACTGATATACGCCATGCATCAATCCCCAAAAGATAAACTTAATTCCGCCACCATGCCACAATCCGCTGACTGCAAATGTGACTAATAGATTAATATTTTTTCTATAAGTTCCTTTTCTATTTCCACCAAGTGGAATATAAATATAATCTCTTAACCAAGAACTAAGTGAAATATGCCAACGTCTCCAAAAATCTTTTATAGAATCAGAAAAGTATGGATGCTTAAAATTATCCATAAGATTTATTCCAAAAAGTTGTGCTATACCTTGAGAAAGGGTCACACAGCCAAGGAAATCGGTGTAAAGCTGAAGACTATATAAAATACCAGCTATCCATATGTATAACCCTTTATAAGAGTTATAATCATCAAAAATAGTATTAACTACTACACCAGCCTTATCAGCAATCATAAATTTCAAGAAGAATCCCCAGATTATAAGTTGGATTCCTCGCAAAAAATCCTTTTCATTAAAAGCATGTCCTTCAATTAACTGATCTGAGAGCATATCATATCTAGGAATTGGTCCTTGAATAATTTGAGGGAAAAAAGAAATAAATAAGGCATATTTAAAGAAATTGTTCTGTGGCTTTATTTTACCCCTATAAATATCAACCAAATATGCAATAATCTGCATAGTATAGAATGATAGTCCGAGCGGAATAACAATTGAAGACACGATATTCTCAGGAACTTTGCCTTCAATAAATCCTAACAATCTATCTATTAAGAGCGGACATGCAGAAATTAATATTCCTGCAAACAACCACGTCTTATTTTTTCTCTTCTCTAATAGTAATCCAAATAGGTAACTTACAACAATTGTCCCTGCGAAAAATACCAACTTTGAGATGCTTTCTGACGCAAACCAAACAAAGCAGAAATTGGCTAGCAATATTGCTAGCCATCTATAAGCCTTTGGAATTACGTAATATGCTACTAAAGCTATTACCAAAAACACATAAAAACTAAACGATGTATAATTCATTTTTTCTCCCGATATTAACTCAATATCTCCCCATCAAGTAATTTTACGTAGTAGATATAAACAAGCAGATTAACTATTGAAAGTACAACCATGTTGTATCCTGTTCCATAAATTGCGCACCCATAAATCGCAATGGAAATGAAAAACAGACCGAGATAACATTTAGCAGTTTTAAAGTTACAAAGCAAAATAATCACTGCTAACATCTCATAAACATAGCCGTATCTCTCATGCATTCCTGGCAAAAAGAGCACTGCTGTATATGTCAAAATAAATGACATATATAAAATATTACGTGATGATAACTCCGCCTTGTTATCAATCCAGTAATACATATGTGCAGCCAGTATGCATACAGTTACTGCTATAGCAACCAATTTTAAACTGTAATATCCTTCGGTCTTTACACCATCACTAATAATTGTCCAAAAACTTGGATATCCCATTGCAAGTCTTGTATATAGACTTGTGTTTCCAGAATAAATCTTAAACGCTTCAATTACTGTTCTACCCTGTAATAGAGCTGGAATGCTAGTAATCACTACCACTGTTGGCACTATTAAAAAGTTCAGTATTGAAAATCTCTTTTTATAAACATAAAAGAAAAGTAAGAATGGTAATACAAATACAGCTTGTAACTTAAATGCAAACGCCAAGCCGTAAAACACAAATGCTTTAGTGTACTTTTCCTTTACCAAACATATTATAGCGGCTAAAATCCAAAAAGTATATATACTATCACACTGTCCCCACATCGCTGAATTCATGAAGATAATAGGGTGAATCAGTATTAAGCAAAATGCAATAATAAGAGCCTTTTTGTCTACCTTTTCATTTACAAGTAATACAAGCTTTACCATAGCTCCAATAAGCAAATAATCAAATATCACGCTAAGGATTTTATAGCTATACATTGCCTTGATTGGCAAGCTAGTCATGATAGAAATCAAGAACTGATATGCAAATGTATAATTGCAGACCTCCCCGGTGTTTGCATAAATTGGTTTGCTTAAGCCACCAAAAATTCCACCATTGGCCTTAATCTGCTCGTACCAAGGAAGTAAATAGTTTTCCAAGTCCCCATTTGTGCAATCACGCACAAACACTCTGATAGCTAGACTCATTAATACAAAAAGTCCGATAGCTACATAGGCTTTCTTTTCCTGTATGTATGAAACTATTTTCTCTTCAAATTTAAACATTTAGGAATCATAAACCTTTCTAAGAATAATTGCTCCCCACTATTAATAAACACAATAGTGTAATGTATTTCCCTCAAATACCATCTGCTTTTCTGAAAATGTATTCCAGTCAAAGCTAGCGAAGTACTCAGTATAAGCTTCTGTTGCAAAGCCTCTCTTGTAGTCTGAGCCCAAGTAATAATTAATTATGTTAAGCTGACTATCCCAAGGGAAGAATGCTGTCATAACCAAATCACCGTCATCAAAAACACCTGGATAGAATGGTGACTGCATGTCCTGATCAAAGTAGAATGCAATTTCTTCTACCTTGTTTCCAGACTCTATCTCATACTCCTGGATTGCCTGTCCTATCTCTAAGCAACGAATCTCATCGGCGAAATTTAATCTATATTTGTCGCAGTAGATGTTTGTAAATGAAATGTACTGAACAAACATGAAACAAAGTAAAATTCCCACTAATACTTTGTTTATGATACCAAGCTTTGCCTCTACATCAATTTTATCATTTATGTAGTAATTAATCAGAAATATTCCTACGCCTGATGCCAATGGATAAAGGATACGAGGGCATCCCCATCCGCTTCCTGCAAAAATACTAGCTGTTGGAATCCATGTTGTAGCCATAAAAGTAATAAGGATATTTCCTATTCCTGCTGCTACATTTTTTTTATTATAAGCTATGGCAACAATATTAATCACAAGAATCAGTGCCATCACAACAAAATAGAAGTATGCTGGCATAATGTGATATGTCTGCCAATATGAAACTACTAAAGTATTAAATGCTCGAATTCCATTTTGAATTACATCTACATCAGTAGTTCTCGCATCTGAAAACCAAATCTTGAAGAAGATTAAATCAATAATTACCGGGATCCAGTAAATAACCACATTTAAAAGGACATACTTTAGGTATTCTTTTACTGTCTTTGCGCGCTTGTAGATGAGTGGCATTAGTAAGATAAATGATAATGCCATTACACCCTGATATGTAAGAATTCCAAATATCGCTGCAATTATCGCAAATACGATATATTTCTTTTTATATGACTCCATATACTGCTCGAAATAATAAACAGTAAGAACATTCAAAAAGACGCCAACCATAAATCCGCCTTTTTCAATGAACATGAAATACTCTATGATAAAGATATTTGAAACAGTAATAAAGCTAAGTAAAATGCTTAAGTTTTCGCTTTTAATATATTTATTAATGATTCTATGATACAGATAAACTGCTGCAATCAAAAAGATCATTGCCATTCCAAAAGAGATGTAATAGAACCATTCATTTGGCCAACCTGTTAATCCAAACAATCTATAAATCACTGCAATAACTGGACGACCATTTCTATAAAGCATATCTCTACCTGCTTCTTCAAATCCCATCCAGAAAGTATAAAATGTATCGATTGCAAAACTAAGCTGATACCCAACAGCATGGAAAAACGCCACTAGGATAGTTATCTTTATTAAGCTTTTATCTACATTCTTTATTTTATCTATCAAAAGTATTTCCTCCACTATATCAATTAGCTTCTACTACGATATAGTTATTATCTTCATATAAAACATGAGCCCCATCAAATAAAGCCTTATTCTCTTCTAATTCCTCTAAGCTCATAAGAATAAATGCATTTTCATTTGGAATCTCAGAAGTATGGCTTGTTAACTGAAGCCATCTTTCTACCTCTAAACTATCTAATCCAGTTACAGTCCACATCTGTACTCTTCCATCAGTAAACTGTGTAACCGCATTTGAATTCCAGAATGTGGCATATCCCTTTTCATAGCCATTATCTACAAGCCAATTTGCAACATCCAATTCCTTTTCATTAGTAGGAATCATAGATGGTGTAGGTGGCATCAATGTAGATACACTGCATAAAACTATTAAAGCTACAAAGCCAATCACATACTTTAATTCATCAATCTTAGTCATAGCAAGGAAGAGAATCATTGGAATCAATGGAATCCAATAAGTTTCGTTTGCTCTATTACACTGACTGTAAAGGATGAGTTGAAGTGCAAATGATGCCACGCAAAAGTACAAATAATATTTTTCATAAATATCATCAGACTTATAGCCCTTGATAGCTTTAACAACTAAGTAGATAACAACACAAACAAGAATTAAAGCTACACCATTAAGCACACCGCTTATGGACATAATCTTAGTCTCGCTTCTCCATCCAAACAAGCCTACGAACTGTCCTAGGCTAGTAACTAGTTCGTGAAGCGAAAACTCCTGCCACTTATTCTCTGAAAGCTCTTCAAAGCTATAAATATTTGCAAAAATACGATTAGCTTTATAACCAACAAGAGAAAATCCTAACGCAACCAAAAGACCTACGATATCAATAAGCTTTGCCTTGATTGAAGCCATGCCACCTTCTTTATACATGTCATAAGCCAAAAGGCAAAGAGCAAGTCCCATAGGAACATAACAGATCATCAACTGTCTAAGACCGCCCATTGCTGCAAACATAACAATAAGTGCAAGTAAAACATAATCTACTATTTTTCTTATCTTTTCATGTCTGAGCGCGGCGATAAACAAGCCAATTGAAACAAGTGTAATGGAAACATGTGGAACATAGTAAAGATTTAATAGTACATTCCATGCATACCACTGTCCAAGTGGGCAGATGAGGATAAGTGCAAAAATGATTTCCAGAACACTTCTCTCACCTTTTATCATTCTAACAAAGAATATTCCTGAAAGGCTAAGTAAGATTAACAACATAGCCATTGCAATAATCTTTGCATTTTTCCAGTTTGATGGAGAAATCATAAATGCTATCTTATAAAAAATCTGAGTGTTTAAAACTCTAAGCTCTGTGGAGTAATACCAAGCCTTTGATAATAAGCCTCCATTTTTAGCAAGCTCATTTCCAAGAATCATCTCTGATGCTGTGTCACTATTAATCAAATAATAATAGTTCTTTACTGCATAAAGAATATCGATGATACACATCACAAGCCATGCGCAAATAGCACATATGTAGTTCTTGTTGTTACGAATTACTGATTTCACCTATTTTCCTCTTCTTCTCATAAAGCTGAAATACAACTAATAATATTATACATATAATCGATACGCCTTCGGCGATATGCCAAAATACTGGCACCTTAAAGCATGTTGTTAGATCATCTGGATTTCCATCATAATTTACGACGATTCGATTATTCGCTCCTGCCCGCCAATCAAGCTGGTCGCCTTTCTTATCTTTAACAATTACATTGTCATAAGCTAATACAGGTAAGGTAATCTCATCGCCATCTACTATGTACTCTACATCTTTAAGAAGCTCTCTATCTGTTCCAGATGGTAAATACAACTTATCTGCCCAGTCTTCATTGGCGACATCGTTATACAATGTCTCATTTACACAAGATAAAGTATAGTCAAATATCGCAGTTGCAAAAACACTGAGTCCTGCCATAACAGCAAAGATAGCTACGTAGTTTATATTAATTATCTTAGCATTTTTATCCTTATTTATGTTATCAAGTATTGCTTTTATTCCAGCTACACCAGCAACTGTAAAGCAAACTGTCTGTATCAGTGTGTAACGCCATGGATACTGAACCGATGACATAAGCTTTGCCACTGCAGAATCTCCAACAAATGAATCCCATGGGAAATATACTGTTGAAAGCCAAATTGTAAACACACCAGATAATGTAAGCTCTAATGTGTATTTAAAATTCTTTTTCTTTCTATTAAGTACAAGACCCACTACAGAAAGAATCATGCAAATTACAATTACGATTCCTGTATTAAGATACCCTTCATCATTTGTAGTCCAAGGATAACTACCACCTGAGCCTTTAGTAAGAAGTCCAAACACCTGTGATAGATAAAGTCCATCAGCTCTGATGCTTGTAGCCGTAAGATCTGTATTGATATACAAATCCATCGAACTATATGAGCTCAAAAATGGAATCAAGAAAAATGCATTTACGCCTGCTGTAAGTAGTACTGAAACTAATATATCTTTAATATTAGGTATAGTCTCTTTGATATTAATTACAGCAAAAACGATAAGCAATACACTTATTATTTCTGTTGTAAGGATATGGCTTTGAACAAGTCCTGTCATACCAACAATAAGTGGCATGTTTCTGGCAACAATATTCTGCTTCTTTTCCTCAAAATACAGCTTGTATATGCCATATAGTACAAGCGGAATAAAAATCATAGCTGTGAATTCGCCTACCGCCGTACGCATATAGACATTTGATAATCTATATCCAGCTAATGTATAGATATAAATTGCAAGTAAACCATATCTTGATGATTTAAATATCTTGCTAAAGCAAAAGAAACCAACTATTACCGTAGCCACATTAACTAGTATTACAAAGATATTATATACTCGCCAAAGTGGAAGCCCCGCCATAAAAAGCAATGCTGGAATATATAAAAAGATATTTCCATACATAGTTGTACTAATATAACCATATCCATACCAAGCATTAGCCTCGTATCTCACTGGAAACTGTCCAGTCTTTAGCATCTCTGCTATAGCCTGAATTCGCCCAAAATGAAATGGCAAATCATGACCTCGATACACTCCCGAGCGGAACGCTGGCAAGCTGGCTATCATAATTAGCATTGCTAGCAGAAGGCAATATATTATCTTTTTTCTACTAAATCTTTTCAAAACGATCTTCCCCGCTATTAAAGCTTGTTGAACATGTTCGTACTACTTTATTATTTGAATTATCAATGATGATAATGTTTACTTCGTTGGCATTATAGTTCTCCCAATCGTAGCTATTACCATCTACTAAAACCGAACCATCTTTAAGATCCACAGAATGTGAACCTTTGACATCTACCGCATATATGTTATCTGAGATGGTTTGTAATTCCTGCGAACCAAATTTAAAGTATGCATTATAGCTTCCCACAAAATCATCCATTTCAGAATAGATAACTACAGTATAGTCTTTTTCATCTATCCATTTGAATAACTCTGCTGGTTCATTTTCTATTACTATGTCGTCATTAAGTGCTAACATTTGTCTAGGTGAAGTCTCAGTACTTCCCCATATTTCAGGGTAATCCTGCTTAAGCTGCATACTGAATCTATATGAACCGTGCTGATTCATATGATAGTCATCCCAAAACCACTCAACAGCATAATCTGTTGGATACCATTTGAATTCAGCATACTCAGTATCTTTAAGCAGATTCATATAATAGCCATTTACTTTCGCCATATATTCTTCTGTAAACAAAGTATTAACATCCAATGGCAACTTAACAATGTGAAGCTTAATCTGATTGTCCTCGCATAAATCTACAAGTTTTTTATAATATGTGCCCTGCAATACCGAAACACTGAACTCATCATATCGTAAGCCTGTGCTTTCAGAAATATCGTTTGTCATTTTACAAGCACGACCAGCATGTCTATTAATCTCATCGTAAGCTTCTTTATTTGAAGCATATCTTCCGCCTTCATTGATTGTATTAATGATGGATGCGATATATTCACTTGGTAAATAAAAACCACTGGCAATGGCCTTATCCCAATATTCATCCATATTTATATCTTCAAATCCGTTAGCACCTGTATCCTTGATAGTGCGATAAATCTCGAGATAATCACCTATAGAAAACTTATGTACCTGGTTGCAAGTTGATAATGTAAAATCATCGTGCTGCAAGTGATAATCCATATAAGAGATAAACACATCAGAAGGTGCATCATTGTTCTCAAGATAATCCTTTAACGTATAGTATCCCTCAACTGGACTAGATCCAGATAATGCAAGATTGATAGTAGAATCTGATAGTAACTCAGGCATAAATGATGTGGCAGCCATAGAATCACCTAAGATCACTACATCATATTTTTTATCCTGCTTAGTCTGAGTAAATTCCTTGTTCCAATATGCACTAACAGAGTCCGGGCTCAAATAAGAAAGCGGACTCTTAGCTATAAACACGCATATTACCCATAGGGGAATTAATGCCAATATGCACTTTATTATTAATTTACCAACGTTTTTCATCAGTGCTCCAACTTAAAATTGGAAATAGATAAACTCTTTTCCTGTTAAATCCAAACTAGAAATAATCAAAACAACAATAAGCCAATATGCAGCATATCTAACCACAAAATGTTTACTTGAAATCCATTCAATAGGATTAATTTTATTTTCTCGCATAATGCTGACAACAAATAACAGTAGAACTGCAATACCCAGCATAATCAATCCCATCTTGTCTATACCGAGATTATATATCCCTCCACCTGCTAATACTTCTGATACATTATCAAGCTTAACCGAAGCCTTCAGTACCTGAATAGCCTGTGAGATATTGCTTGCTCTAAAGAACACCCAGCCTATTGCCGCGAGAATAAAGGTCTTGAATATATTGACACCCTTCCATACTCTAGCAACTGCCTGATTCTTAATCCGATCTGATATCTTTCCAAATATCATTCTGAAGATATCTTCTATTACCTGACAAACACCATGGAACATTCCCCAAACGACGAATGTTATATTGGCTCCGTGCCATAGGCCACTCACGAAAAATGTGAGTAATAAATTGAAGTACTTTCTGGCCGTTCCCTTTCTATTGCCTCCAAGGGGAATGTAAAGGTAATCTCTCAACCATGAGCTAAGTGAAATGTGCCAGCGTCTCCAGAACTCCTTAATAGAAGTGGAGAAATATGGCATCTCAAAATTGCTCATAAGATTGTAGCCTAAGTATTTGGCCGCACCTTTAGCTATAATTGAATATCCCATAAAGTCACAATATATTTGAATAGTAAAGAATAGGTTTGCAACAATAAGTTCCATGCCATGATAGGCTGATACATCGTTGTAAACTGTATCTACAAGTACTGCTAGTCTATCGGCCATAACGACCTTGATAAAATATCCCCAAAGCATCATAAGAAGACCTGTTCTGGCATTGGTATAGTCAAAATCATTTGGCTTAGCTAGCTGCTTGAGCAAGTTTTTAGATCTTTCGATAGGGCCCGCTACTAATTGAGGGAAGAAAGATACAAACAACGCATATCTAAATATATTCTTCTCAGCGTATATCTCATCTCTATATACATCCATCGTGTAACTAAGAGCCTGAAAAATATAAAAGGATATACCTACAGGTAGAATCACATCAAATGTAGGTGCATTTACACTGATATGAAATATTCCAAGGATATCAGTCATTACATCAAGAGCAAAATTAATATACTTAAAGTAAAACAGCATACTAATGTTTAGCACAAAACTCGCTGCAACTGTCCAATTTTTAAGTTTTATCTTTTTATTTTCTTCTCTATCAGACTGCTTGATTCGCTCCATCACTATACCACTAAGATAAGTGATAAATGTGGATGTCATTAACAGCAAAATATACTTTGGATTCCAGCACATGTAGAAGAAATAGCTGGCCGCAAGCAACCAATAATTTCTAATCTTGTGCGGGAATACAAAGTATAGTGTAGTAACGATAGGAAAGAATATTAAAAAATCAATCGAATTAAAAAGCATTTCAGCTCATTCTCCATACACTGTATTTCATTTGATAATTAGGCAAAATCATTCGGATTATTATATCATATTGTTCTTATTCTTATCAATTATCCTTATATATGATAAAATTTCTATGTCCAAATTATAAACTTACAAGGAGTCATTTAATGCAAACATTAAAATTCAAAAATAAAACTTTGTTGTGCGGAATTATATGTTTAGTTTTAGCACTTCTTTCTTTTATATTTTTCATCTACCAAGGAGATGGTTTTTTCATCATTCGTGATGATTTTAATGAACAGCAAATTCCTTTTACCGTTGGACTCCATCATTCTATTAGTGATAGCGGAATTTCTGGATTTAGTTGGTGTGTTGACTTAGGTACATCAACAATTCAAGCATATAGTTTTTATGAGCTAGGAAGCCCTTTCTTTTGGTTAAGTATGCTATTTCCTGCTCAGGTATTTCCATATATAGTTGGATGGATTTATATTCTTAAATATACTGTGGCTGGCGTGCTAGCATTTTTATATCTCCGTCGATTTATATCCAATGAGAAGTATGCTGTTGTCGGAGCCATTTTATATGCTTTTTCCGGTTTTTCTACTGTAAATCTGCTTTATTATCACTTTCATGATGTAGTAGCGCTTTTCCCATTACTGCTATTAGGATTAGAAATACTTATAGAGAAGAAGGATAGCAGGCTATTTATTTTAACTGTTTTTTTGAACGCTTTCTTAAACTACTTTTTCTTCATTGGAGAAACTATTTTTCTTATAATTTATTATCTATTTAGGTTTTCTAGAAAAGATTTCAAAGGAATGATTAAAGAAATAATAAAGTGTCTATCATGCGCCTTTTTAGGAGTTGGTATGGCATCTGTTCTATTCATTCCTAGCATACTATATATAATGCAAAATAGCCGTAGTCATTCAAACTTTACTAACGAAGGACTTTTTAACAATTTAAGATATTTATTATTCAACTTAAAAGGATTGATTTTGCCAGCCGAATCCATGCCTGATATGAGTGCTATTTTTCCTTCAAAATTTTACTCAACAGCTGCATATTTGCCTATGATTGGATTGGTATTGGTAATCGCATATATCATCAAAAACCATGATTGGCTTTCTAGACTTTTATTATTCTGTCTTGTCGGTGCATTTTGGCCACTAATAGGAAATGCATTCTTCCTTTTTATGGATGCACAAAACAGATGGTGGCATGCCTTTGTTTTACTGATGGCATTAGCTTCTTGTAAGGTACTTGAAAATCTTGATTCTCATAAAAAAGCTATAAATGTAAGCATTATTATAAACACCATTTTGATTGTATTCCTTTTCATTATGGTTTGTTTTATATTCAAAGATCCCGAAGGAGCATCTACTCTTTACGCACCTAAACGATTTATTATATATATATCTATCAGTTTAGTTGGCATCGCTGTCACAAATCTTGGAATCAATGTATTTAAAGGTAATTATCAGTTTATAATTATTTGCATTTCATCTTTTGCTGTCATCACAACAGCATTAACTTTATATGTATACCGATCAAATGGTAAAGATGTTAATTCGTACAAAGAGACATATGATTTAGCCACTCAAATCAATTTGCCAGATGATCAATATCGAATCAACAATGCAAGTAATATTATTTCAATGGTTAGCAACAGCTCTGGTTTTTCGCTTTTCACCTCAACCGATAGTGTAGGCATTACAACTTTTGAATCACTTTTCGATTATAATGATGCTGTTAATGGTCTAAACAAAAACTCCTACCCTGGATTAGCAGAGCTTCTTGGAGGCAGATACTACCTGACCACAGAGCCTACCGGAAACAATATTTTAAGTACTTATAATTCAAACGGAATTACATACTACATGGAAGAAACTTCGGCATGCCCAATTGGATTCAAAGTTGATAGCTATATTACTGAGACTCAATTAAGAGAAATTCCTATAGAAAATAGAGCTATTGCACTAATGCAAGCTTCTGTTGTTTCAGAATCAAATGCTTCACTTCTGAATAGTATTGATAATGCAAAGAATTTAGATTTAAATATTCCAGTTTCCGATTTAGTAGCCAAAGCGCAATCAAACAGTGTTTCTGATTTTTCTAAAAATGGTAGCGGCTTTACTTGCACATCAGATTTTAATGAAAATTCGGCTGTATATTTTAGCGTACCATATGATTCAGGTTGGTCTGCTACTATAGACGGCAAAAGAGCTCGCATTATAGAATCTGGTGGTATGATGTTATTAGAAATTCCAAAAGGTTATCATAATATCATATTTAAATATGTGACACCTGGTTATCAATTAGGATTAATAATATCGCTTTGCTGCTTTGTAGTTTATTTGCTAATTCTTATAAAAACAAAACCAAAAACAAATCTATAACTGAAAAAGCGGGATTCCAATATTTTAGGAATCCCGCTTTTACATTCACATCATTTTCTATTAATTTGTCTGGTCGAAATCTATTCTTTCTTCTCCATCTACAATAACACTATCAACAATATAAATAGGACGGCCTTTTACTTCTGCAAATATTATTCCTAAGTATTCTGAAATGAATCCCAAAATAATAAATAAAACACCAAACATAAAGCACAAAACCACTATAATAGTCGAATAACCGCTTGGCGCATTTCCCAAAAAATATTGAACTATAGAATATATAATCAATATTAAAGCTGCTAAAATCGAAATTATTCCTGCATATATTCCAATTTTAAGCGGTGCATCTGAGAAATTACAAATAGCATTAATTGATAGCTTAATCAATGCTTTTAAATTGTAATTACTCTCACCAGCGGCTCTTGCACTAGCTTCAAACTCAATTGTAGCTTTTTTAAAACCAACGTTCTGAACATATCCACGTAAAAAACGAACACGTTCTCTGTAATCTTTTCTAAGAATATTAGCTACTCTTCTAGATACTCCAAAGAAATCGGACGAATTGTTCTCAAATTTGTTTTTTCCTGCCATTTTATTCAGCACTTTATAAAAGGCTTTTGATGTTATTCTTTTGAACAAGCCTGCATCAGCTCGAGAGGTACGAATCATCGATATAATATCAACGCCCTCTTCAAATTTAGATATCATCGCAGGTATCGACTCTGGTGGATGTTGAAGATCAGCATCCATACAAACAATCCCATCACCCGTAGCATAATCTATTCCAGCGATCATGGCAGCCTCATGTCCTCTATTAGCTGCAAAATTTATAACTACTACACGGCTATCAGCACTAGCAAACTTCCTTAATAAGTCTAAGCTTGAATCTCTACTACCATCATTAACGAATATTAACTCATAATCCCATTTTGAGTTCATTGTTGTAGCACTAAGCACTTCTGTAATATGGTTATAGAATTGTTCTAAACCTAATGATTCATTATATACTGATACTACAATTGATATTTTTTTCTGCATTTATATCCCCTTACCAGCACTGTATAGTGTTCCTTAATCAAGAATAACTACAATCGAATTGACAT
>JAEEGJ010005373.1_pt1 | contig 40462 bp, 47 predicted proteins | sample 8958761 | NCBI WGS metagenome assembly JAEEGJ01 (sample SAMN16246546, study PRJNA631951) | gut metagenome | biome: gut microbiome; feature: rumen; material: RS-attached | host: Bos | place: Iran: Karaj | collected 2018-10 | reverse complement strand
AAGTTGCTTTCCCATTGAAGATGAATGTGGATGATCGTGGCTCGTTTACAGAGTTGGTTCATACCCTCAATGCTGGTCAGGTGAGCATCAATATCTCAAAGCCAGGTATCACCAAAGGACAACACTGGCATAACACCAAGTGGGAGTTCTTCATTGTAGTAGCCGGTCATGGTTTGATTCAGGAACGTAAGTTAGGTACCGATGAAGTAATTGAGTTTGAAGTCTCTGGCGATAATATCCAGTGCATTCATATGTTGCCAGGTTATACCCATAACATCATCAACCTCAGTGACACAGAAAATCTCGTCACAGTAATGTATTGTAACGAGATATTCAATCCCAATAAGCCGGACACCTATTTCGAACCGGTAAAATAGAAATACAAAGAGATTATTTAAAGATATTTTGAGTCCCTTGATCGCTCGGCCTATGGACGCTTGCTACCGTAGAGACGCAAGAAGGGACGGCTATAATGCAGGGATAAAATTTTATATTATGAGTGTATTTGCAAATAAAACATTACTGATTACAGGAGGCACAGGATCATTTGGTAATGCTGTGTTAAACCGTTTTTTAAAGACCGATATTGGAGAAATCCGCATCTTCTCTCGTGACGAGAAGAAGCAGGACGATATGCGCCATGATTTCCAGGCACGAATGCCGGAGGTAGCTAACAAGATTAAGTTCTATATTGGTGACGTGCGCAACAAGAGCACACTGAAGTATGCTATGAAAGGTGTGGACTATGTGTTCCACGCTGCAGCCTTGAAGCAGGTACCCAGCTGTGAGTTCTTCCCTATGGAAGCTGTGAAGACGAATGTGATTGGTACGGACAACACGCTGGATGCTGCCATTGATGCAGGTGTGAAGTGCGTGATTTGTCTGAGTACCGATAAGGCTGCTTATCCTATTAATGCCATGGGTATCACCAAGGCCATTGAGGAGAAGATTGCAGTTGCAAAGAGCCGTCTGAGTGGTGATACGAAGATTTGCTGCACCCGTTATGGTAATGTGATGTGCAGCCGTGGTTCGGTTATTCCTCTTTGGATCGACCAAATCCGTAAGGGCAATCCTATCACATTGACTGAGCCTAAGATGACGCGTTTCATTATGTCTCTGGAAGAGGCTGTTGATTTGGTGCTCTTTGCCTTCGAACATGGCAAAAATGGTGACATCCTTGTGCAGAAAGCCCCTGCTTGCACCATCCAGACTCAGGCAGAGGCAGTCTGCGAGTTGTTTGGTGGAAAGAAAGAAGATATAAAAGTGATTGGCATCCGTCACGGTGAAAAGATGTACGAAACACTGTTGACCAAAGAAGAGGCTGCCAAAGCTATTGACATGGGTAACTTCTATGCAGTACCTGCTGACAACCGTGACTTGAACTACGACAAGTATTTCAAGGAGGGGGATGTAAAACGTGCTACTATCGATGAATTCAACTCTGATAACACGAAGCGCCTGAATCTCGAAGAAACCAAAGCGAAGATTGCTTCTCTAGAGTACATTCAAAACGAGCTTAACGGCATACCTAATTTAGTATAATTTCTGTAGAGCAAAATATTCACAATAATATGATTAACGTTGGAATAATTGGATGTGGCTTCGTGGGTGGAGCCCTCAAAGATTGGTTGGAACATAACAACCCAGAGTGTAAACTGTACATTAGTGACCCATACAAGGGATATAATGATGATTTGAGTAATATTGATATCGCTTTTTTGCAAATCCATGTACCAACAGAAGATGATGGTACACAAGACTTGACTCTGATGAAGGAACTTATAACAAATCTTCCAGATGTGCCAGTGTTTGTTCGTACCACAATTCTTCCTGGTACCAGTGACAGACTCTCTAAAGAAACTGGCCATAAAGTACATTATATGCCTGAGTTCCTTACTGAACGCACACATATCGAGGACTTTAAGAAGCAGACTATGGTGTTTACTGGTGCACACGAATTGCTCACTAAGATATTTGTAGGTAAGAAGTTCACTGTTATGACCCCATTGGAGGCTGAGTTGACCAAGTACATGCACAATGTGTTTGGTGCTTATAAAGTTACTTATTTCAACGCTTGCCGTGAGTATTGTGAGCAGATGGGTGCAGACTGGCGCAAGGTACATACAGGAGTCCTTCTTTCTGGGTACATTAATGATACACATACCTATGTGCCAGGCCCTGATGGTAAGTTCGGTTATGGCGGTAAGTGCTTCCCCAAGGATGTAAATGCTTTTGCGAAGATGACACAGGGTACACCTCTCGGAATTCTTTTGGAGCACCTTCATGAACTTAATGTTCATTTCCGTGGAGTGGAGGAACACATCTAATTACTATTAAATCGTGTTGAGATGAAAGGCATCGTACTTGCTGGGGGATCCGGTACCAGACTTTATCCGATAACAAAGGGTGTCAGTAAGCAATTATTGCCCATCTATGATAAACCTATGGTTTATTATCCCATCAGTGCGTTGATGCTGGCGGGAATAAGGGACATCCTCATCATAAGTACTCTATATGATTTGCCTGGATTTAGACGCTTGTTGGGAGACGGTTCTGACTATGGTGTTCACTTTGAGTATGCAGAGCAGCCTTCGCCAGATGGCTTAGCACAGGCTTTCATTATTGGTGAAAAGTTCATTGGCAGTGATAGTGCCTGCCTCGTTTTAGGTGATAATATTTTCTATGGTGTAGGCTTTACGAAGTTGCTGAAGAATGCAGTAAACGATGCAGACCAGAACCTTAAAGCTACTGTCTTTGGTTACTGGGTTAGCGACCCAGAACGCTATGGAGTGGCTGAATTTGATCGAGAAGGTAATTGTTTAAGTATTGAGGAGAAGCCCAAAGAGCCTAAGAGCAACTATGCAGTTGTGGGGCTCTATTTCTATCCCAACAAGGTAGTTGATGTTGCTAAACATATTAAACCATCAGCAAGAGGTGAACTGGAAATTACTACCGTCAATCAGAAGTTTTTAAAGGACGGAGAGTTGAAAGTTCAAGTCTTTGGCCGTGGATTCGCATGGTTAGATACTGGTACCCATGACAGCCTTGCAGAGGCATCTACTTTCGTTGAAGTCATTGAGAAACGTCAAGGATTGAAGGTTGCCTGCTTGGAAGGTATTGCTTACCGTAATGGTTGGATTACCGAAGAGAAGATGCGTGAGCTTGCTAAGCCCATGTTGAAAAATCAATATGGTCAGTATCTCTTGAAAGTGATTGATGAAATGAAAGAGGAAATCAATTCCAATACACTTAAACACGTGTAGCGCATGGATGTTATAAAGACAGATATTGATGGAGTGCTTATTATCGAGCCAAAGGTCTTTGGTGATAAGAGAGGATACTTTTTTGAGAGCTTTTCTCAGCGAGAGTTCGATGAGAAGGTCGCTCCAATTTTGGGGCATACAATCAACTTTGTGCAGGACAATGAGAGTATGTCAACTTATGGCGTAATGCGTGGACTGCATTTTCAACGACCTCCATATACCCAAAGCAAACTTGTTCGTTGTGTGAAAGGTGTGGTGCTTGATGTGGCTGTTGATATTCGCAAAGGGTCACCTACTTATGGCCAGCATGTAGCTGTAGAATTGACAGAGGATAATCACCGCCAGTTCTTTATCCCCAAGGGGCTTGCTCATGGTTTTTCGGTACTCAGCGATGTAGCGTTGTTTCAATATAAGTGTGATGAATTCTATCATCCTGAGGCAGATGGGGGGATTAGCATTTTAGATGATACACTTGGAATAGACTGGCGAATACCTACAGATAAGGCAATTCTTTCAGAAAAGGATACCAAGCATCCGATGTTGAAAGATTTCGACTCACCCTTCTTCATGTCATATAATCTATACAAATAATTCAATGAGAGTCCTTATTACAGGAGGAGCTGGCTTTATAGGTTCACATATAGCCCTAAAACTAATAGAGAAAGGATATGAGGTTACTGTTCTTGACAACCTGTTGGAGCAGATTCACGGAGCAAACCCTGACAAGACATCACCACTCTATTGTAGTATCAAGGACAAGGTACGCTTTATGAAGGGTGATGTATGTGATAAAACATTATTAGATCAGGCCCTTGAAGGTGTAGACTATGTTATCCACCTTGCCGCTGAAACTGGCACAGGCCAGTCGATGTATGAAATCAAGCGATACATAGATGTTAATATAGGCGGTACAGCCTTGTTGTTAGACTTCCTGACCAACACAAAACATCATGTAAAGCGAGTTGTCGTCGCAGAATCTCGAGCTATCTATGGCGAAGGCAAGTATCATTGCGAGAAGTGTGGTGATGTTTATCCTACCGAGCGCAAGGATGAGGATATGGCCATAGGTGACTTTGAATGTCATTGTCCGAAATGTGGAGGTAAGTTATCATTAGTTGCCACCACAGAAGATAGTGCCATTCATCCTTCTTCAGTCTATGGAATAGGAAAGCAGGTACAGGGCCAGTTGGTACATTTGATTTGCAAGAATATTGGAATAGAATCAGTTTCTTTCCGTTACCAGAATGTATATGGGCCAGGTCAATCTTTGACAAATCCCTATACAGGGATTTTGAGTATTTTCTCAAATCGGATCAAGAACCATAAAAGCATTAATATTTTTGAGGATGGCAAAGAGAGCCGTGACTTCGTTTATATTGACGATGTGGTAGATGCCACTATTGCTGGTATGGAAGTACCAGAGGCAAATGGCCATGTATTCAATATTGGAACAGGAATACCAACAGATGTAATGACTGTTGCCCAGACGCTTTGCAAGCATTATGGCATTGACGTGCCTCTAACTGTATCAGGTAATTATCGTTTAGGCGACATCCGTCACAACTATGCTGATATTTCTCTTGCAAAGGAGATTCTCAACTTCAAACCAAAATGGACATTTGATGCAGGCATCAAGCAGTTTACGGAATGGGTCAACTGCCAGGATTTACAAACAGATAATTATGAGGCCTCACTGGAAGAAATGAAGAAAAAAGGTCTCTTCAAATAAAAACAAAAATATGAAAGTTTTAGTAACAGGCGCCAATGGTTATATTGGCCGCCATGTGGTAAAGGCTTTGCTCGATAAAGGGGCAGATGTAATAGCCTGTGATATAGTTACAGAGGATGTAGATGAGAGGGCAGAACGTAAATCCCTTAATCTCTTCGAACTTCCTGAAAGCAATGTTTTTGAGCAGTTGGGTTCTCCTGACGTGTGTTTACACATGGCTTGGCGCAATGGCTTTGTTCACAATGCTCCTACGCAGATAGGGGATCTTTCTGCTCATTATAAGTTCCTGACCGCCATGATTGATGGCGGTTTGAAACATCTTGCTGTGATGGGAACCATGCATGAAGTGGGTTATTGGGAAGGTGCAATCGTTGAAAATACGCCATGCAACCCTATCTCTATGTACGGTATTGCAAAAGATGCTTTGCGCAGGGCTATGCTGCTTTATACCCAGCAAAAAGGTTGCATCTTACAGTGGCTGAGAGCTTATTACATCTTAGGTGATGACAAACGCAACAATTCTATCTTTTGTAAGCTCCTTTTGGCAGCTGAAGAAGGAAAGAAAACTTTTCCATTTACTACGGGAAAGAACAGATATGACTTTATCACTGTGGATGAACTGGCTAATCAGCTATCTGCTGCGGTTATGCAGAAAGAAGTGACAGGTATTATTAATTGCTGTACAGGTAAACCTATGAGTTTGGCAGATAGGGTGGAGCTCTTTATTAAAGACCATCAATTGGACATAAAACTTGAATATGGTGCATTCCCTGATAGACCATACGATTCACCATGTGAATATGGAAACCCTGATAAAATCAATCAAATAATGGGGATATGATAAAAAGGATCATTATAGCAATAGTCGATACTGTTAGGCAGCAAATCTCTTTATACCTTTTTATGTTGAAGGTTTTATCGAGAGGCGGTGTTTGTGGAAAGGGACTTCATTTGTCTCATCCCGAATGCGTGGAATTTGAGAAACTTAAAATTAAGTCTGGCTTCAGGATAGACTGCTATCTTGAGTACGCAGGTGTTAAATTACCCCCCCCCATATTAAAGATTTTTAACAATGTTATTATTGGATATGGCTTTACTGCATTAGTTGCGGAAAAGATAGCAATTGGCTCAAATACCATATTAGCATCAAATGTATCATTAGTAAGTGAGAATCATGGCATATCAGTTGAGACTGATAGTAAGCGGTCATTTTAGACCGTATTGCGTACCTAATATATAAAGATTATCTTTGCGGCGTATATGCAATACGCAACAAAGAATGATCAACAAGAAAAAAGAAGGAGGTTTCTACGCCTCAAAAGTGAGACTATTTCTCAATGAGTATGATGGGATACCACTGGAGGAGTTCTGCAAGGCAGAGAAGGTCAGTTACAACAAGATGCTTAACTGCCTTGGTCGGACAAACTGCGTAAGCATCCAACCCCTTTTTAGGTGGTCTGCCATATAGTTATTACCTTTGTGCCATCAATTCAAATTTTAGAGTTATGGCAATAGGTAGTAAAGACATTGAGACCCTTTGGAAAAAGTATTCCGAGGGTGCAAACAAGCAAGGGATTTCCGTAGCCCAGTTCTTTGAGTCCAACGGAGTACCCTATCACGCTTTTGAGAAATGGTACAAAAAGAATTTCACTCAGCCCAGTGTTGTCGATTGTGTTGTGGCAGGATCCCCGGAGGCAGTGGTAGATAATCAAGAGACAGCAAGAGAACCAAAGAAAAGAGAATTGTGCATCTCTTATGTCAACATCGGACTGAGCAATGGCATGAAGATAGAGCATCACAAGCTGAGCTATGACGATTTGGTATGTTTCATTCAAAAACTTCAGCCGCTATGTTTAGTTTGACCGGAGCAACCAAATATAAATATATTCCAAATTATAAGGATATGCGAGGAGGTTATGACAAACTCAGTGGTGTGGTTCGCACCCTTACCGGGAAGATGGAGGAAGGTACCGCTTATGTTTTTACCTCTAAAGACCAGAAGCTTGTCAAGATTATCCGTCATGAGCATAATGAGTGCCAGTTGTATGTACAGCGTTTTGACCATGACATGAGTTTTGTGAGGCTTGATTTCAGAGAAGATAAGGTAGTTTACGTTCTTGAATACGAATACCTTGTTGCACTACTGAGCTGTCCGGTCATCAAGAAGATAGGACCTATCTGGCAGGATAGCAATAAGAAAGTAGCATAGAGGTCTTATTCTGGTGTTAAAAATATGTAAAGCATTGCTTCTAAAATTGGCGCAAGTTTATGTATAATTATTTGGTAATCAGTTACTTGAAGGTTTTGAAAATAATCATTAAGGGCTGTGTAAAAGCCCCTCTGTTGCTCTGTATGAGCATGCAGAATAGGGTGGTATTACAATGCCAAAAGGAGGCTTTAAAACCGTGCAAACATCTGATTATCAGACTGTTAAATAGTATTTATGTTTTTGTTGATGTCATAAATTGTGAGTACCTTTGCATAGCAAAAGTTCCATATTATGGCAGATTTGAAGATAGACATAGCACGTATGATAATGCAAACGCGGTACGAGATGCAGCTGGAAGCAGAGGCATCATCTGTACATGGTGAGCAAATGTCTGATATGGAACGTGAAGGTTATCAGAAACGTATAGATGAACTGCTGACAGGTCTTCAGTCTCTCCTGGCTGCAAACGTTGCGATGGGAGAGAAGATAGAGAAGTTGGAACAGATTGCCAAGGACTACGAGGAGCTGAAGGCGGAGAATGCCAAGCTGAAAGGCGAACTGGCTATGCGCAAGCGTGGTCAGCATGGAAAGAAGAGCGAGAAACCTAAGGACTCCTCAGAATCCGATTCAGCTTCTGACGGTAGCAAGGATGAAGATGAGGAGAAATACATCGAGAACGGAAGCAAGAACGATGCCCCTCCAACTGATGATGATCAGGAAGAGGAAGGAGATGATGCCGTTCCGGCAGAACCTCAGGAGCAGAAGCCTCGCGATATGAGTAATCGCCCGGATCATTACAATACCATGCATGCTGATATCTGCGTCGTCCATGACTGTGATATTGAGAAACTGAAGGAGATGGGGCTTGAGTTTATCTGCTATACAAGGCCGGTTGACCAGTTCGACCGTGTCAGTGTAACCCGTCAGGACCGATACCTGTATGTGTGGGTACGTGACAAGAACGGCAATGAATTCCCCATCTTCATACCCAAGTCCAGAGAAGATGAGAAGCGTGAATGTGTATTTGTGAACGAGTCGAAATACGATATACCATGTCTTGTACCTCATACCAGTGGTACTTACTCTATGATTTCCGACCTGGGGGTAAACAGATTCCAATATGCTTTGTCAAGTGGACGTGAGATGTACCGCATGTTCAACGAGAAAATGTGTATGTCGAAGCAAAGCATCCTGAACTGGCTTGCCAGGGGAGCAGAGCTTCTTGAGGGTGGCAAGAAGTACATCAAGAAGAAGCTTCTGAAGATGGGTACAAGCATATACTGCGATGAGACATGGGTTTGGACCAAGGTCAAGGTTAATGGTGTATACAAGTATGTGAAGCGTTATATGTGGGTTATTGTCAACCTGACCACAAAGGTCTGCTATTATATGTTCGGACGCCGGAGGCGCAAGGTGATAGAGGAATTCCTCAGTGGATTCAAGGGAACCTTGATGACCGATGCCTACAATGCATACGCCTACTTCAGCAAGCTTGATGGCTGTACCCATGCATGCTGCTGGGCGCATGTCCGCAGAATATATTGGTCAGCGTTGAAAGACTACAAGGACGAACTGGCTCAGGAGTTTATCGACCTTATAGGTATATTATATAAGGTGGAGCTGGAGAGTATCCTCCTCCATCGCACAGAGGAAGAGGTTCTGACAGCTAGGAAACTGGAGTCGATACCTGTACTCAACGAGCTTGATCAGCGAGCGATGGCCCTGCTCGCCAAGATAAAGAGCAAAAAGGTGAAAGTCTCCAGTAAGTTGGAGCATGCGTTGAATTACATGCACAATAACTGGAAGGCGCTTACAGCCTATATATATGTAGGAAGTGTCTTGATAGACAACAACTGTTGCGAACGGGCAGTAAGGCCATTCACTAATCTGCGGAAGAGCTTTGGCGGATTCAGTAGTGAGAAGGGTGGTGAGGTGGCAGCTGCATGGCTGACATTCATAGAGACATGCAAGCTCCAGAAGAAAGCTGCACTTGACTTCTTCAACGGTTTCTTTAAGATGGTTACCGAGGGCAGGAGTGATTATGAGCTCATCGCCCAGGAGGTTTTAGGTTAAAAACGTATAAAAACAATAAAATCAAAATTTCTTTTGAGCATCCAGAACCCCAGCAAATGCTGGGGCTAAGGTATATGGCTAAAAAGGGGTTGGATGCATACCAAACTGCCAGTACCATCCAGTTGGCAAACCAAAGAGTGATAAACCAGGAAAGACCTTCAAGCCAGATAAACTCCAGCTTCCGGATTTGGAACTGAAGGAACTGGTGATAGACATGCCAGAAGGACAGGAGCCAAACAAAGAGGATCTCTCGAGAGTTTCCCTGATCAAACCAGAGGCAACCAAGGTCAGTCACCTCATTGAGAATATAAGCATAAGTATAAATAGCCGCATAGGCGTAAACATCGGCAAATGTGATGTCACCACGCTCTCTGCCTTAATCAGGGAAATGGAGGTGAGCCGATGATCAGCCTATCAGGTAAATTCAGATATTTTCTCTGTACAGACAATGTCACACTGCGCTTCCGTCATCGTGGACTTAGGGAATACATCAAGGGCAAACTCCATCGCGACCCCTGTAATGGCGATGTCTACATCTTCCTGTCACGTGACCTCAGCAGACTCAGAGTCTATTACTTCCACCATAATGGAGAAATCCTCACGGAAAAGATCCTACATGCACACCGGTTCACTCATCCCGTCTTTTTGGATGAGGGCAAGCATGTGTACCACATCTCGTGGTCTAGTTTCGTTTACCTGCTCGAGGGTATCATCAGGAAGGAAAAAGACGAGTATTTTGATGAGTATGAAGACGAGGAAATCGATGGTGAAGAGTTGCAAGAATCAGTGTGATTTTGTTAGTATTATTTAACTTAACAGCCTGATAATTAAGCAGTTAAATACTTGCGTATATGGAGAAAAATGAGTACCTTTGTAACGTGAATAAGGCAGAGGAACAGCAGTTTGCGATTCTCTCATCCAGGGTAAGTAGCGCTGAAAGAGAGAAGCATGAAGCCCAGAAGAAAGCAAGACTTCTGGAGCAGTAGAACTCTGCCCTTGAGTCTGAAAAGGCAGACATGCAGAGGCAACTCAATGAGAAAATAGGAGAGGTTGCTGAAACAGTCAAGCAGATGGCTCAATTCATGATGGGCAAAGGACCTGTTACACTATCAGACTCCTTAAGAGATGCAATAGTAGCAGGAGTAAAGGAAGAGTTTGAGGCAAAGCTTCGTGAAGAGCGTGAGGCTCATTCCAAAGAGATGCAGTCTTTGAAGGATCAGTTTGCCCTGATGCTTGCAGCCAAGGATAATGAGATAGCGGCCTTAAAGGCTAAGAATGGAGAAGATCAAGGTGATGCCCACGGTACTATAGGCTCTAGCCAGTCAATTCCAGAAGGCATGTCTCCAGAGGATCGCATCAAGCAGTTGGAGCAGCAAAAGAAAAAATGTGCCATAGATGCCTATGGACAGGGTACTGAGTCTGTGAAATACAATCACGGCTGTCAGGAACCTGTTAAGGCAGACGATCTGGATCTTGAAGGTGTGGACGTCCCCGATGAGCGCTGTGCTGAGATCGCTAAGCAAGTAATGGAGGCTGCCAGACAGCGCAAGGATATGAAAGGCGTAGAAAAGCCCCGTAATCCCCAGCCTTTAGAGGAAGCAGCGTTAAAGGACAAGGACAGTCAGATTATCCTTACTCCAGAAGGTGTTCCTGATGACGCAGAAGAGCTCGCCCCAGACATTACAACCCGTTACTTTTGGGTTGAAGGTCATTTCAGGAGCAAGGTGATTATCAGAAGGAACTTCAAGGATCCACGAGGGAAATTCTATTATATCAATCTTCCTGCGGAATACAAGAATCCGATGGGACGTACTGAGGCAACAGAGTCAGTCATAGCTTTGGTTTACATGTTGCATGGTGAACAAAGGATGACGGATTCGGAAATAGTCACATTCCTAAAGAGTAAGGGTCTCAACTTCAGCGAGGGTGCTGTCAAGAACTGGATAATGAAGGCGGCAGACATACTTGCCCCTCTTGATGAACCAACCCAAGAAGAGATACTGGCAACGGGTAATGACCATGTTGACGAGTCGGGTATAGAGGTATGTGATCAGCGTCTGCCGAATAAAGGTGAGAAGGAAGAAGACGTAGAGAAGGACAAGCACTACTTTGACAGGTGGATGTTCTGCCATCATGCTGACAGCATAAAGCTTACTCAGTTTGTTTTCTTTGAGCGTGGCCGCAGGACTAGGAAGGCTGTGGAGGCCTACCTCTCGAAAGCTAAGAAGCGTCTTTTTGTCAATAGTGACGGATGTCCTATTTACAAATGCTACGATGTCACTGTTAAAGATCTTGAGAAATGCTCAGAGATTACCGACATCATCATAAGGGTGTCTTGTCTGGTGCATATGCGCAGACCATTCTTTAAGCTGAAGGACTGCTCACAGGATGCTATTGATATAGTACATTTTGCAGATGAGATCTTCCATCTGGACAAACAAATAAAATCCGATGCCAAAGGTGATTTGAAGAAGATCGCGCAGGAGCGAGTCCTGCAGATAGGTCCGATACTGCAAAGCATCAAAGACAAGCTCGATATACTTGAAAAAGAGCTTGACCAGACGAAGGAACCTGAGCTGGTCAAGGCTGTGAAGTATGCCAAGAAGGAATATCCCTGTCTGCTGCACTGCTTGAAGAATGGTGCACTTGACTTTTCAAATAATAGCGTCGAGAGGGAAATACGTAGGTTGGCGAAGTACCGTAATAATAGTTTCTTCGTCGGTAGTCCCAAAGGCGGTGCCCGTCTTGCCAGGACACTGACAATCTTTGCAAACTGCAAGGCTTACAACATCGACCCATACAAGTATCTATGTGATGTGTTCCGTCGCATCAAGAATACAGCCAAGGATCAGTTGGTCAACTTGGTTGCCCATAAGTGGCAACCACAAATGGCACCTGCCGTCTATTAAATCCGAATCTAAATTTTAAAGATTACTAAAAATATGGTTTTTATAGGCCTTAACGGGTCTAAAATGACCGATTACATACAGTTCAAAAGATTCCGAGAGCCTCTGGTTTCTGTACCAGGCTGAGGGGCCATCGAAGAACAACTCGATAGAGGAGTTCTTGGATAAACCAAGCGGCTGAGCCGAGCGTAAACTGTCAATTTTGACGTCTTGTGTATGAAAGAGGATTTTGATACCTTTTGCGCTCGTTCAAAGAATGAGAGCTATGGTATACAGCAGTAAAGATTTTGAGAGCCTTTGGTTTTTGTACCAGGCTGAGGGCCTCCCGAAGAATATCTCGATAGAGGAATTGACTTTCCCTACGGCCGTCGAGCCACAAGATCACGGAGTATTTGTGAACTATACGAATCAGAGTATAGTCCTAGTACAATAATCATTTGAAAATGGGTGTTAAGAGGGCGGAAGATCCATACGCTTCTATGGAAAAAGACCAGCTGATATCAATGATACACTTCCTTGTTAAGCGCGAGGATGAACGGGCCCAGGAGAACCAGGAACTGAAGGATATGGTGAAGGAGCTAAGGGATACCCACAAACAGGATGTGAAGACCCAGACAAACCTGCTGAAGTCTATCGATAAACTGACCAACCAGGTGGCTGACCTCACCACTCAGAACAAGACTCTTCAGCAGAAGGTAAACGACCTGCTCTCACAGATATCTGTAGGTAACAAAGAAAGATGATGGAACTTGCTCATCGCCCTATGACAGTAGAGCGCAAAAACTCGCTGACTTTTGGCAGCCATGCAGGTGCTAAAGTGTCGGTTATCTACCATACGTTTATCGAGACTTGTAAGATGTGTGGCGTATCCACATTGGAATATTTTAAGGAATTCTTCAAGGCTATCATGCAGGGAAGAACCGACTACGAGAATTTGTTACCGATGACCATCGGTATTAAAAAATAATAAATTTAATTTTGATATAGACGCTTCAGGTGGCCAAAGCTACCCCCAAAGGTCGTTTTTAAGCCTGGACGTCATAATTGACAATTTTAAAAAAATGGCATCGAAGACTTATTTTAGCGAAATAGACGTCATAAAGGGTATAGCAATACTTACTGTTGTATTGGAACACTCTTTTGCTGTTAAGTATGTTGATCTGACAGGAGTTCAATGGTGCTACCATACCGTTGAGATTATCAAAACATTCAACATGCAATTATTCTTTATGGTGTCAGGATTCCTATTTGCTAATTCAAAGACCGACGATTTGAAAAGAGCATATATAGGCAAAGTGGATCGTATTTTAATACCAATGGTTTTCTTAACCGTAATAAATTTGGTTTTGGTCAATGCATTGCCATCGGTCATAAATATTGAAGAAGAGACCAGTGTGTTCCAGCAGATAGTCAATGCAGTTTTGTATGGTGAAAGTTTTTGGTTTTTATACACCCTATTTGTGTTGTTTTGCTTACTGATTCCTGTTAAGAAGTATTTGACTCCCAAAATTGTAGTTGCAATATGCCTGATTCTGGTTTTATTAAAAGAGCTGGTTGATGTTAAAATAAGTTTTCTGCAGTTGAATCATGTGTTATATATGGGCGCGTTTTTCTTGTTAGGTTATCTTTCGTATGGCTATTATGAGAAAGTTCGCGTATGGGTGTCGAAACTATACATAGTGATACCCTTGTTGTTGATTTATGCATTCCTCTATCCACTGAACAATATTGCATGTATTCATAACTGGATATTGCCGCTATCGTTAGATATTGCCGTAGTGGGGGGGCAATTTTACTTGTTAATTGGAGCCCAAATCAAAGAGTATTAACATATCTTGGAAAAAATTCTCTCCAATTCTACATGTTTAACGGATATGCACTCGTACCAGCACGAATATTGTGTGCTCAGGTTTTGAAGTTGAGGGAGCCTTTTTTGCTTGTAAGTGCTGTTTTTATTATAAGTTTACTAATTCTTTATATTCTTACAGAAATAACAAGAAGAATTCCAGTTTTGAGTTATCTGTGTGGATTTGGTAGAACTAAAAAATGAATAGATTGTTCAAATATATTAATATACTCCGTAGCAAAAGTTTTCGCTACATTATGTTCCGCTCAAAATATGAATTTGAGCGAAAATCAGGCTTGCTCGCCAGGAAATATCCTACAACCTTAAAGCCTGTTAGCATACCGGCACTAGAAGAGTGGCGGGAGAATGGCTGCGGTTGGTTCTTTGATGACAGGGATTCTCTTAATGTCGTAAAGAATAAAAAACCAGAACTCAGGGAGAAGATGGAGCATTTGCTGAAAGGTGATGCGTTATTCTTCAGCAAGACATGGAAGCCATTGGGCTTGGAGTTTGATTGGGTGACAAACCCTGAAACAGGATATCATTACGATGCAAATCAACATTGGACGAAGATCAATGACTTTTCAAAGGATGCTGGAGATATAAAGTTTGTTTGGGAAAAGTCACGCTTTTCATGGTTGTTGACAATATGCCGGTATGACTATCATTATGATGAAGACCATGCGGAATTTGCGATAGGGCAGATTCTAGACTGGATTGAAAAGAACCCTTTGAATTGTGGTCCAAATTACAAATGCAGTCAAGAAACAAGTATACGCATCCTTAACTGGTTATTTGCCCTCAATTTTTATCGCAGAAGTAAGGTTCTAACAGAGGATAGATTCATTACAATCATGACATCTATCTATTGGCAGACAGACCATGTGATGAAAAATATTAATTTCTCCCGTATTGCTGTCAGAAACAATCATGCCATCACCGAGACACTGATGCTCTATCTGATGGGGCAGATGTTTCCGATGATGCCTGAGGCTAATAAATGGAAGAAGAACGGGAAACGGTGGTTTGAGGAAGAGATAGACTACCAGATAGAGGATGACGGGACTTTTATTCAAGATTCAATGAACTACCACCGTGTGGTGATTCAACTGATGACCTATGCAATTGCACTTGCAGATAAGCATGGAGATAAGTTTAGTAATTTTGTTTACGAAAAAGCCTATAAGTCTCTGAATTTCCTATATCAATGTCAAGAACCAACAAATGGCTGTTTGCCAAATTATGGCGCAAACGATGGAGCATTGTTCTACCCGTTATCGGAAAACGACTACCGTGACTATCGTCCGCAACTTGATGCTTTGCATGGGTTGCTGACGGGTAAACCGTTATATGATGAATATCTTGAAGATGCCCAATGGATTGGCCACCAAGTTCCTTCGAACAGAAAGCAATTTAAACCGGTAGAGAAACAGTTTGGCTTAGTTGAGTTTAAGAAATCGGGTTACTACCTAATTCGCGAGAAAGACACCTTGTCGTTTATCCGTTGTGGTTTGTTTAAGACTAATGGAAGTAACGATCAATTGCATTTGGATGTATGGTATAAAGGTGATAATGTGTTGTTGGATGGAGGCTCGTATATGTATAACACGGATGAAGAAACCGTCCGTTATTTTGCAGGAACGAAATCGCACAACACCATAATGCTTGGTGACTTTGACCAAATGCAAAAGGGTATGCACTTTATTTGGTTCTATCCGCCCACTTTGTTGAGCGCTACAATGAGAGAAGTGTCTGATTCCTATGTTTTTGAAGGTACAGTAAATGCATTCAAACATATAGGTGAGGGGATAAAGGTTCATCGTGTTGTTTTGAAAAAGAAGGGTTGTGCAGAATGGAGTGTTACCGATACCATAGAAAATGCTCCAATGGGTTTGATTAAACGTCAATTATGGCACATAAACAGCAAGCACCTGAAATTAGAGAGTCAAGGTTTAGATGCTCTGCAAACCAAAGGTTGGGTGTCTGATTATTATGGAAAAAAGGAGGAGTGTGACCAGATAAAGTTTGAAACGAAAGAAAATAAGATAACAACAACGATTACAATAATACAATAATATGAAAGTACTTTATTTGCACCAGTATTTCACATTGCCTACTCAAGCGTGGGGTACACGTTCTTATGAGATGGCACAACAATTAATTGCTCGAGGGCATCAGGTGACGATGATTTGTGGTTTAGAAGGAAATGCGAAGATAGATATCCCTCAGACAAAAAACGAAAATATCTGTCGAGGAGTGGTTGATGGTATTGATGTTATACAGATTTCAGTACCTTATTCAAACAATATGAGCGTGTTTGCTCGTGCCAAAGCATTTGTGAGTTTTGCATGGCAGTGTACAAAGTACGCGATGAAGGAAGATTATGACGTGTTGTTTGCAACCTCTACGCCATTGACGGCAGGTATTCCTGGCATCGTAATGAAATTGTTCAGAAGAAAGAAGTTTATTTTCGAGGTTAGAGACCTTTGGCCAGAACTTCCCAAGGCCTTGGGTATGACAAATCCAATATGGATAGGCGGAATGAGTATTCTGGAATGGCTGAGCTATCATTTGGCAGATGGTTGCATAGGACTTTCGCCAGGCATCTGTGAGGGAATAAAACGTAGGAGTCAGAAGAACAAGCCGATTGAGATGGTGTCAAACGGTTGTGATTTGGACATCTTTAAGCCATCGTTGAAAGAATCGCTGAATTTAGAAGGGATTTCATGTGAAGATAAGGTTGCAGTCTTTACAGGAGCCCATGGCATTGCTAATGGTCTGGATGCTGTGCTTGATGCTGCTAAGGAGGTGGAAGCCATGGGGCGTAAAGATATTAAGTTCGCCTTTATAGGCAAAGGAAAGGAAAAACAGCATTTGGTAAAACGTGCAAAGGAAGAGCAATTGAGTAACTGTCTATTCTTTGATCCTATACCCAAACTTCAATTGGCTAAGGTTGTAGCATCGGCAACAGTAGGACTGATGGTGCTAAAGAATGTGCCTGCTTTCTATTATGGTACGTCACCAAATAAGTTTTTTGACTATATTGCCGCAGGACTACCCATTCTGAATAACTATCCTGGATGGCTTGCTGGAATGATAAGCGAGCATAAGATGGGCGAGGTGGTTGAACCAGACAATGCTAAAGCATTTGCAGAGGCACTTGTTAGAATGGTAGATGACCCCGCTGCATTGGCAGAATACTCTAAGAATGCAAGGGCTTTCGCTGAGATAGAATTCGCTCGTGATAAATTGGGTAATAAGTTTGTAGATTTCTTTGAGAAAATAGTAGGATAAGATTATTACTATGTCCGCTGAGGAACTATTTATTGAACTATTACAGATAGCCATTGGGAGACGGCAGCAATTATCAGAGAAACCGTCGTCAAAGAAATGGTTGAGTATTTACGGACTCGCTAACGAACAGGCAGTGGCAGGTGTTTGCATAGCTGGAGTGGATAAACTACCAAAAGAGCAGATGCCACCAGAGATGATGCTATTAGAGTGGATTGGGCAGTCGGAGCAGATACGCCAGCAAAATTCATACTTGGATAAACTGACGGCTCAAATCTGGAAGCGACTTAGTGTTGACGGATTGGATGTTGTAATATTGAAGGGACAGGGGCTGGCCCAAGAATACGAAGATTTGGCATCTATGCGGCAGAGTGGAGATATTGATGTATGGATTCTTGGCGGGTTTCAGACCGTCTGTGATTACGTTCAAAAAACTATTCCAACAGATGATTTAACATATCATCACTTCCATTATCCATATTATGAAGATATACAGGTAGAACTACATCACCGTCCTACTATACTTCGGAATTTGATAAGAGACAGGAAATTTGCAAAATGGTATAATGGTTTTAAGTCAGACCAATTTTTATATTTAGAAGATAAGCAGTTTGCAGTTCCTTCTCCTGCCTTTAATAGAATTTTCGTCTTGGCACACATGTACCGGCACTTTTTATTTGAGGGCATTGGCATGAGACAAATTCTTGACTATTATTTTGTATTGCAAAATTCTGAAAAGCCGGATAATGAGGTAAAAATGTTGGTAGAATTAGGTCTGACTACTTTTGCAGGAGCCGTATCATGGATTCTAAATACACAATTAGGTCTAGAGAAAAACAAACTAATTTGGCTGCCTAATAAGCAAGAGGGGCATTTCTTGTTGAATGAAATCTTTAAGACTGGTAATTTGGGGCATGCAGACGGAAGATACAACTATAAGCATCTTCGTGTTTTTCGAAGACTGATAGGGAGAGGTGCTCATTTGCTTATTCACTATCCGTCTGAAATATTATGGACTCCTATTTGGCTTGTCTTTCACAAGTTCTGGAAAAGGGCAAGAATTAGAGAACTGAAAAAGGTGGGAAATATTAAAATTTGAGACTTATGTTATATAAGATAGCACACATATTAAGAGATAAAATTGGATGGCTTTGGAATTTGATTGAATGGTTGAATTCAATGCTATTCTCTATGAGATATGGGAAGAGGCTTCGGGACTTCTCGTTTACGACCGTACCTGAAGGGTATGATATTGTACCAATGAAAGATGTGCCTACAGAGAAAATGGTGGCATTCTTTGAGCATCAGCCGGAAGAGGCATATACTTATTTCAGACCTCATGGATTTTATAAGAAAGGTATCAAGCGACTGCAAGGAAACAAAGCTTTTTTGGCTTATGTGTTGAAGGATAATACTAATGGTCAAATTGCAGGCTATTGCTTTAACCTTAGCTTCTTTCATGGTGTAGGATATCGTGGGAGAATGGTGGATATGGACTATCGTGGTAAGGGTCTTGGTACGGCTATGAACAAGATGTTAAATGAAGTGGGTTTCGGTATTGGACTTCGATTGTTTGAAACAGTATCGAAAGATAATGTGGCCTCTTATCGCTCAGCAATGTCAGCCAGTAATGTTAAGGTGGTGAAAGAGCTGCCACATAATGAATTGTATTTAGAAATACTTCCAGATTAGCGTTATGATATTGAAATGGCTTTTTGACAGAGTTGTGTCATTTATCGGGCTGCTTTTGTTGTGGCCGGTATTACTTGTTGTAGCTATTCTGGTGAAAATGAAGATGCCGGGCGGGCCAGCGTTCTTTGTGCAGAAACGCGTAGGGAAAGGAGGCAAGTTATTTATGTGCCACAAATTCCGTACAATGACAGTTAATCATAATGGCTCGACGGTTAGCGTTGCAGGGGACTACCGGATTACTCCACTTGGTGCAAAGTTGCGCCATTATAAACTGGATGAATTACCAGGGTTGTGGGATGTGCTGATTGGTAATATGAGTTTTGTGGGGCCGCGTCCTGACGTTCCTGGGTATGCAGACAAGCTTGTTGGAGAAGATAGGAATGTATTGAAATTGAGGCCAGGAATTACCGGACCAGCAACTTTGAAATATAGACTGGAAGACGAGTACCTTGCTAATGCGAGGACTCTGGTTTCAGGTTTCAAGTTTCTGGATTCAGGTAAAGAAAAGCCTGACTTTGACAAGATGACGGATCAAGAAATCGCAGTGTGGTATAATGACAACGTGATATATCCGGATAAGGTGCGTTTGAATTGTTATTATTACCGACACTATTCCTTCAACAAGGACATACAGATGATATTATGTACTGTTCTTGGAAAGAAAATGAAATATGCAGGTGAAATAATCTAATTTGAAATAATCAAAAATTACATATGACAAACAGGATTTACCATTGCTTGGCCCACATGAGCGAAGCTGGACTTGAACAGAAATACATTAAAGAAACATTCGATACCAATTGGGTGTGGCCCCTTGGACCTAATGTGAATGTTTTTGAGACTGACCTTCAGTAGTATGTTTGGCAAAACAAAAGGGCTAAAGCTCTGTTTTCTGGAACCGCTACCGTACATTTTGCTTTACTGAACTGTGTAGTTGGCCCTGGCGATGAGGTTTGCGAGCAGAGCTTCACTTTCTGAGCATCCAGTCACCCGATTACCTATCTGGGAGCAACTCCGGTCTTCATTGATTCCGAGAAGGACACCTGGAATATGGATCCGAAACTTCTTGAAGAAGCCATCAAAGACAGTATTGCTAAGACTGGAAAGAAACCGAAGGCTATTGTGGCTGGGGCTCTTTACGGCAGCCGTACAAGATTGATAGCATCATAGAGATTGCAAACAAGTACGATATTCCTGTAGTAGAAGATGCGGCTGAAGTCTTTGGCTCTAGGTTCAATGGTCAAGTTTTGGGTACATTTGGTAAGTATGGCGTACTCTCCTTCAATGGGAACAAGATGATCACCACTTCTGGAGGTGGAGCTTTGATAACTGCCAACGAAGATGAGTGGCGAGAAATTATGATTTATGCTACCCAGTATCGTGAGAGCTATCCTTACTACCAGCATGAGAAAAGCGGCTATAACTATCGTATGAGTAACATCTGCGCAGGTATCGGTAGGGGACAGATGACGGTGGCTTATGACCATATTGCACATCACAAACATGCACAGAAACTCTATGAAAGAGCTGCTGAAGGATGTGCCGGGCATCAAGGTGCACGGGAATCCGGATAAACGTTATGACAGCAACTTCTGGCTGTGCACGATTACGGTGGTTCCTTCTGCGCGGATTAAAGGTCAGGAGAATGTGTATAAGACCATATTGCTGTGTGCAGTAGGTGTCATTCATGTGGCAGACAGAGCTACCACCGATTGTCAGCCTAATGATAACGTGGAGGGCACTACGAGTGTTTATGGATGCGGCAGGCATTGAGGCTCGACCCGTATGGAAACCAATGCACAAACAGCCTGTTTATAATAACGCACCGGCTTATATGAATGGTGTAAGTGAGTCTGTTTTTAAATTGGGCATGTGCTTACCTGCTGGTCCTTATGTAAAGGACGAGGATGTGAAATACATAGTTGAGACAATAAAAAATAATATTGTATGAATATAGTTAAAAGACTATTAAATTGGTACTTCTCAAAAGAGTCGTTGCCATATTGGTGTTTGTTCCTTGCTGATAGTGTCATTGTTTTTCTATCTTGCATATTTACCTATTGGGCATATAATAGGACGCTGGTGATGTTTAATCATCGTTTCGCAATCCTTTATACAGCACTCTTGTATGTAGCCTTCAGTTGGGTAGGAGCCAGATTGTATAACACATACCTTGGCGTTGTTCGCTATTCATCATTCGTGGATTTGATGAAAGTCGCATATGCCAATTGCATTTCTATTGGGATAGCCGTCACTGCATCTTTACTATTGGAACATTTGAATATCAAAGTGCTATGTGCTTTATCGCAGACGGAAACAATCATTTCTTTCTTTATTGCCACATTGCTGATGTGGGCGATGAGAGTTGTGGTAAAGACATTGCATGATGTAACGCACGCGGAAACTCAGCCATTGACAAGAGTTTTAATATATGGAGCCATGTCGGGTGGTATAGGTTTAGCTAAAAACATCCGAACACAGAAGCCATCAAAATATGAATTGCGTGGATTTATATCGCACGATAAGCGTGCCAAACATATGACACTTCTTGGTGAGAAGGTGTATAATGTGGAAGAAGGCATTGCTACAGTCTTAGAAAGCGAGAAGATTCAGGCGGTGCTGGTATCGCCGCTCCGTTTGGATGACTTTCGAAACAATCAAAAGATACAGGATGAATTAATTCACGCAGGAGTTAAGATATTATTTGCCCAGCAGGCCAAGGAGGCCAACGTGAAAGATGGAGAGCTGACTGAAGAGGACTTTGCGGGCATGCAACTGAAGGAAGTGCAGGTTGAAGACCTTTTGCCACGCTCTGAGATAAAAGTGGATATGGACTCAGTCGGTGCTATGCTTACGGGGAAGAAAGTCTTGATTACAGGCTCTGCTGGTAGCATCGGATCTGAGATGGTACGGCAGGTGGCAGTTTACAAACCGTCTGCAATGATGCTTATTGATCAGGCGGAAACCCCAGAGCATGACATCAGGCTGATGATGAAGAATGAGTATCCTGATATACCTGCAGAAACTGTGGTGACCTCTATTTGCAGGGAGGACAGAATGGATGCGATTTTCAGTGATTTTAAACCAGACTATGTTTTCCATGCAGCAGCGTACAAGCATGTGCCGATGATGGAAGATAACCCTTCAGAAGCTGTTTTAAATAATATTCTTGGAACAAAAATTATTGCGGATTTGAGTGTCAAATATGGCGTTAAGAAGTTCGTGATGGTATCGACAGACAAGGCAGTGAACCCGACAAACGTGATGGGCTGCTCGAAGAGAATATGCGAGATATATGTGCAGAGTCTGAATAATACGCAGAATAATTGCCAGTTTGTGACGACGAGATTTGGAAATGTGCTCGGGAGCAATGGTTCGGTGATACCATTGTTCAGGGAACAAATAAAGATTGGAGGCCCAGTAACCGTAACAGATGAGCGTATTGTACGATACTTTATGTTGATACCGGAGGCATGTAAATTAGTACTGGAAGCAGGAACCAAGGGTAATGGTGGAGAGATATTTGTTTTCGACATGGGGCAACCTGTGAAAATTATAGACCTTGCTAAGCGCATGATTGCCTTATCAGGCGCAAAGAATGTTGAGATTAAGTTAACTGGCCTTCGTGAAGGAGAAAAACTTTATGAAGAAGTGCTGAACGAATTGGAGGACACTAAACCGTCATTTCATGATAAGATAAGAATTGCAGAGGTTCGACAATATGATTATGCTGAAGTTCGCAAGGATATCGAAGAGCTAGTTACAATTTCTCGTCGGTTTGACAATATGGCTACTGTAAAAAAAATGAAGGAAATCGTGCCTGAATATAAGAGTAATAACTCAGTGTATGAGGTGCTTGATAAGCAAGAAGAGGTTAAGGTATGAAGGTGATAGACTCCTCTTTATTGGATAAGGTTTCTGTGGAAGCAAAGGAATCCCCAAGACTTAGAATGAACTATAACTTTCATGAGTCGTTGGAGGACAAGTGTCATAGGTTCCTGAATGCTGTGGAGCCAGGGACAGTGGTTGAAATACATCGTCATCCGACGAAGGACGAAACATTTGTATTGCTCAGAGGGCGTGTTGTTGTCTATACATATAACGATGACGGTGAAGCATAATGGCTCGACGGTGAGCGTAGCGGGGGATAACCGTATTACGCCGCTGGGGGCTAAGCTCAGGCATTGGAAATTGGATGAGTTGCCTGGACTTTGGGATGTGTTGATAGGTAATATGAGTTTTGTGGACTTTGGTTCGTTGGTGCCTGTGTTCCCTATGGATGCTCCAAAATTTTTCTTAACCTATATGTTTAATAAGGCAAAATAGCAGTATATGTTAATTGATATGAAACTGCTCGATGAGGTATCAGAGCAAGCAAAAGAATCTCCAAGACTGAGGATGAATTATAACTTCCATCAGAGTCTCGATGATAAATGCCATAGATTCTTGAATGCAGTGGAACCAGGAACAATGGTTGAGATACATCGGCATCCAACAAAAGACGAGTCGTTTGTGCTACTTCGTGGTAGAGTTAGAGTGAATACCTACAATGATGATGGTACAGTGATAGAGAGCGTAATTCTTTGCCCAGAGGAAGGACTCTATGGGGTGGATATCCCCAAAAATGTCTGGCATAATGTGGAATCCCTGGAGTCTGGGAGTGTATTCTTTGAATGCAAGGAAGGGCCGTTTGTACCGCATGAAGTGGAAGGGATACTTTCAGTTAATGGATAAGAGGTTTTGTTATGATACTAAAATACATTTTTGACCGTGTAGTCGCATTTATAGGATTATTGTTTCTTTGGCCAGTATTGTTGATTGTCGCTATACTGGTTAAGATGAAAATGCCAGGAGGACCTGCATTATTTGTGCAGAAGAGAGTGGGAAAGGGCGGCAAATTGTTCAGTTGTCACAAGTTCCGCACAATGACGGTGAAGCATAATGGCAGCACGGTGTCTGTGGCGGGGGATAGCCGCATCACGCCACTGGGCGCTACATTGCGTCACTACAAGCTGGATGAACTCCCAGGGTTATGGGATGTGCTCATTGGCAACATGAGCTTTGTTGGGCCACGTCCCGATGTGCCTGGGTATGCGGATAAGTTGCAGGGTGATGACAGGGATGTGCTGAAGTTGCGCCCCGGCATCACTGGACCGGCTACATTGAAGTATAGATTGGAAGATGAAATGATTTCTGAGTATGTGGCCCAGATGCATAAGGAAGGTGATACACGACCGATGCAGGAGATTGCAGTAGAATATAACGACAAAGTGATTTATCCTGATAAGGTTAGGATTAATAGCTACTATTACCGACATTACTCATTTCTAAAGGATATACAGATGATATTTTGCACAGTTTTAGGTAAACACATGGAGTATAATAAAGAAATAATATAGAATTATGGCTGAAAGAAAAAGAATCTATCTGTGCCTTGCACACATGAGCGAGGACGGAATGGAGCAGAAGTACGTAAAGGAAGCGTTTGATACCAATTGGGTTGTTCCTCTGGGACCGAATGTTAATGGGTTCGAGAAAGACCTTGAAGAATTCGTTGGTGAGGGAAAACGCGTAGTTGCATTGTCTGCAGGAACGGCAGCCGTGCATCTGGGATTGCTGAACTGCGGCGTGAAGGCGGGGGATGAGGTGATTGTGCAGAGCTTTACGTTCTGTGCTTCTACACATCCAGTAACTTACCTTGGCGCAACACCTGTATTGGTGGATTCTGAGCCTGACACTTGGAACATTGATCCTGAACTGCTGGAGAAAGCCATCTTTGACCGCAAGGAGAAGACTGGTAAGTACCCGAAGGCCATTGTGCCTGTAGCACTGTATGGAATGCCTTACAAAGCAGACCGCATTATGGAGATTGCCAACAAGTATGGCATTCCTGTGGTAGAGGATGCTGCTGAAGGTATGGGCTCACGTTATAAAGGTCAGGTACTGGGAACGTTTGGTAAATATGGTGTACTGTCGTTCAATGGCAACAAGATGATTACCACCAGTGGCGGTGGTGCATTGATTACCGCCAATGAGGACGAGTGGCGTGAGATTATGATGTATGCTACGCAGTATCGCGAGAGTTATCCGTACTACCAGCACGAGAAGATAGGATATAACTATCGTATGTCGAACATCTGTGCCGGAATTGGCCGTGGTCAGATGACGGTAGTGAATGATCACCTTGCTCATCATAAGCACGTACAGAAGATGTACGAAGATCTGTTGGCTGCTGTGCCTGGAGTACATGTACACTCTCAGCCTAATAATGGTGATTATGACTCAAATTACTGGCTTTGCACTATCACTATTGATGAGAATGTGAAGGTAAAGGGACAGGAGGATGCTTATAAGACTATCGTGACTGGAGCAGTTGGTGGTGCAGCAGGTGTGATTCATGCTGCTGAGTCGGCTCATACAGATTGTGAGCCCAATGCTAATGTGGAGGCTATGCGTGTGGCTCTCGATAAGGCTCAGATTGAGGCTAGGCCTGTATGGAAGCCGATGCACAAGCAGCCTTGCTATAAGGATGTTCCTGCATATGTTAATGGTGTGAGCGAGGAGATCTTTAAGATTGGTATGTGTTTGCCTGCTGGACCTTACGTCTCTGATGAAGATGTGAAGTATATTGTAGAGACGATTAAGAACGCCATCGTATGAGGCTCATCCATGCGATATGGTTGTTTTGTTGCTATCTCTTTTGGCCTCGATGGAGATAATAAGGACAGAAGAACATAATAATACAAGACATAGTAACAGAATAACGGTTATTTTAGACAGAAGAACATAAGGACAAAAAGTGATATGGAACCGAAAGTAGGTGATTCTTTCTAAAGTATAACCAACCTATCGGATTCATTCTCTGGCGCAGAGATTTTGAGTTCCTTGATAAGGGACGGCATTCGCTCGACGCTTTGCGGCGCTTGCTACTGAAAGGACGCAAGAATGCAGGGATCCCCCTGCAGGTTCTCAACATCTCCAACCTCTTCTTACCATAAGTATTTTACCGACCAACCAACCTTCCTAGCCAGGAAGGCTTCGAACCACACCCCCAAGCCCCCTCGCCAATCATTGGCAAGTGGGTGTAGTTGACTCCGGGCAGAGACCGCCCTTCATCAAGGTTCTTGCGTCCCTTCGGTAGCAAGCGCCACCCTGCGGGATGTCGAGCGTTGGTATGGCTCTCCAGCCTTTCTTAAGACTCGCTTCGCTCGAATAAGCGGCAAAGCCGAGCGGCCCCTTCGGGGTTGATCTTCGATCTAGTCTGCTCACGCTCTATAAAGCTAAAGCGAGCTTTGCTTTATTCTCGCTCAATCGCAGCCTTCGCCATGGTATTTATTTGGCCCTTTGGGCTACAATAATGTAATACCATGCTAAAACACCGAGGGAAGCCTCGCGGCTAGGGGCGCGTAGCCCCAATGAGCAGGGTGGGTGGGAGTGAACGATAAGAGAGCGGGAAAATAGATTTTTAGATACTCATGTTCAAAAAAACTCAAATTTATTTGGATTTTTATTCACTTAATCGTATCTTTGCAGCGGAAACTTAAATTCATAATGATATGGAACCGAAAGTTGGTGATAGAATGAAGGCAAGTCCTCAGCTGACAGCGCAACCTGATTGGGTTGAAGGTGAGGTAATCGATGTGGAACATAATCCTTTTTTAGGACTGGTTATTTCCATCAAGGATAAGCTCGGAAGAATTTTCTTTGGGCAGAGCCGCTATTTCTTAGCCATTTAAGATTGCCATTTAATATAGTTTAGAGGTAGTTTTATTTATATTATATGGTCGCATCGGGAACGATGTGACCCTTTTAGCGTTTGAACTTATGGGTGAAGTGTTGAGAAACTACCAGCGGGAGATGCTGGGGAGGATCAATGAGGCGTGGAGGTCATGCCGGAGTGTGATGGTGCAGATGCCGACGGGTACGGGGAAAACGGTGCTGATGACGGAAGTCATTAGAACATGGACCATTGACCATGGACCATTGACCATTCTTATTGTGGCGCACCGGCGGGAGTTGATTGAACAAATTCGCCAGACTTTAGACAGAAGAACAAAAGAACAGGTTTTTGACAGAAGGACAGAAGAACAAAAAGATATTGACAGAAGAACAGAAGGACAGGTTTTTTCAGACAAAAGAACAGAAGAACATAGTTTTGTTACGGTAACGAGTATACAGAAGTTATCGCGGGCGGAGGAAAACGATTTACTATTGGCGAAGGAGTATTCGCTTATTATTATTGACGAGGCGCATCATGCGCTGGCGAAGACGTATCGACAGTTGTGGGAGAGATGGCCGGAGGCGAAGTTCCTGGGACTGACGGCGACGCCTTGCAGACTGAGCGGGGAGGGGTTTGAGGACCTCTTCGACGTGCTGCTGCAGGGGGAGGACATCCAGTGGTTTATTGACCAGAAGTGGCTCTCTGACTTTGAATATGTGAGTGCGAGACCTGACAGTCTGGTGATGCATCAGATTGGTGGACTGCGGAAACGTGGGGCTGATGGGGACTACCAGACGAAGGAGATGGTGACGGTGATGGATGTGCCGGAGAGTATCGCGCATCTCTATGACAGCTATGAGGCGTTTGCCTGGGGGAAGAAGGGAATTGTGTATGCCATCGACCGGGCGCATGCGTCGCATATTGCGGCATATTATCAGAGTAAGGGTGTCAGATGTGCGGTGATTGATAGCCAGACACCGGCTGTTGAGAGGGCACAAATCGTTGAAAAATATAAGGCAAGCCCATGTTCTGTCGATGTGATTGTGAATGTGGATATCTTCTCGGAGGGGTTTGACTGTCCGGAGGTGGAGTTTATACAGTTGGCGAGACCGACATTGTCGTTGTCAAAATATTTACAGCAGGTAGGACGTGGTATGCGTGTGTCGGAGGGCAAGGACTGTGTACTCATCCTGGACAACGTGGGACTGTATCAGACGTTTGGGTTGCCTACTGAATCGCGTGACTGGCGCCAGATGTTCCATGGCCGGATGGCCGGTAAGGGTCAGACGGGGGAGGAGATGCCTATCTTCGTGAAGCCATCGGACCTGCAGTCGGAGATGACGAAGAAGCTGGTCAACCTAGAGATGGTCAGGATCAAACGCCATGGGGAGCGTCGCGAGGGTCTGGAGGTGTTTATGCGCCATGGCAAGTACGGTGTGATGAAGGATGGCGAGGTGACCTGTCCGGCAGAGTTCGAGCATATCAAGTGGCTCCAAGCCCCGTATTTCATCATGGGTATGTATCCGTATGCTATATATAATAATAAGGTGGCGGTGGTTGACCAGAACGGACGTGACCTGAAGCCCGGGCTTTACGGTAAGGTGGAGCAGGAGGGTGACATCTTCAAGGGGACAGCACTCGACGGGCGGACGGTCTACTGGGATGCCAAAGGTGGACGAATGTATGACATCATGCCACAGTTTGAGCGCATCCAGCGCTTTGAGGTGGCCAAGGCGGGGCACGATATGTTCCTCAGGAAATGTCTGAAGGGCTTTGAGAGACCGTTCCGTCAGGAGAATGTGTATTTAGGGGATCACCTGACCATCATGGGGAATGTGCTGATCATCGAGAATGATATCAAACAGACGTACCGGATCCGTGGGTATCAGGCGGGCTTTATCTATGTGGAGAGTCATGATGTCGCGGGCTATCGCTTCGGTGAGATCAGTCGCTTTGGTAATTTTGTCAGTCGGAGGAATCAGTTGCCGACGGACATGAAGCCATATCCGGATGTGAGGAGGCTTGGGCTAAAAAGATTGACCATTGACCATTGAACATTAAACATTAAACATTAAACATTAAACATTGAACATTAAACATTGAACATTAAACATTAAACATTAAACATTAAACATTAAACATTGAACATTAAACATTGAACATTAAACATTGAACATTAAACATTAAACATTGAACATTAAACATTGACCATTGACCATTGAACATTAAATCCCGCTTATTCGGCGGGATTTTTTTGTTCGGGTTCTGGTTCTGGTTCGGGATCCTTGAAGTCGGTGATGCCGGCTTCGACGAGGATGTTGTACCAGGTGATAAGCTTCTTGATGTGGCTGTTCTGAACACGGTCCTGATCCCAGTTGGGGAGGACTTTGCTGAAGTAGGCACGAAGCTCTTCGCCTGAGGCTTTTTTCTCATTGATGCTGGCTTTCTTGCCACCCTCGAGGTTCTTCAGGTTCTCGAAGACGTCCATCAGGGGTATATCGTCGGTCTCAGTGAACATAGCGATATCTGAGAGCGACGTGATACGGTCGGTGGCAAAAGCGGGCATGCGCTTGTGTGTGGCGTCGAGTGCCTCGACGATGAGATTGTTGTTGCCTCGTGTGACGAGCTTATAGAGGCCGGGTTTTCCGGCGATTGCTAAAATTGTTTGTTGCATTGTTCTATGATTTTGTTTAATTGATGTTCAATATTGGCTTTGCCATCGTTGACGAGCACGAAATTGGCCCTTTGGATGACCTCGCGCTGGGGGTATTGTCGTGACATCCACTCGAGCACTTCCTCGCGCGAGATATGGTCACGATCCATGACACGCTGAATGCGCACCTCCTTGGGAGCAACGACGGCAATGACGACGTCCATGAGCTGGTTGATGCCTGATTCAAACATGATGGCACTCTCGAGCCAGTCGAGTCCGCTTTCCTGAAAATCGCGAAACACGGCAGGGTGGACGATGGCATCGATGGCTTTGGCGTTTGATTCGGAAGCAAGCAGGAAACGGGCAACGGCTGCCTTGTTTAAGGCACCTGTCTCGGCATCGTAGGTGTCAGGACCTATCAGGGCTGTGAGTTCACGGCGGATATCTGGCGAAGTGCGTATGAGTCGTTTGGCGGCTGCATCGCAGTCGTAGACCTCGTAGCCGCGCTGGCGCAGACTCCGACAGATGTAGCTCTTCCCACTACCGATTCCTCCGGCAATACCTATCTTCATGGTTCTTCTGATTCGATAAGATAGTCTACCAGGGTCACTTCGAGACTGGCACGAGAGATGCCTCGCGGTACATCCTTGATGAAGATGTGGCACTTCTCGGTGGGGTGCTTCTTGATTTCCTCGTAGTCGGCATAGACCGTGAAATCCTCTGGGCGCAGGGTACGATAGACACTGGCTCCTGTAACGAATCTCACAGCGACCTTGGCGGGGAAGGTGCGCAATACCTTACCCTCAGGCATATTCAACCCTTGGATGGGGATGCCCTCGATGCGCTCTTCTGTCAGCAGGTCGGTGATAAAGGTCACCTTCACGTGATCAGGCACCACTTTCACACCTTTCATCTTACCTACCTCACAATGGGCCACAAGGGTGTCGCGGAAGTTGGCATAGTTGAGGCGCTCGGTGTAGATCATGTTGATACTGTCGAGCTTCTCGTCGGAGGCGAAGACGGTGACGCTGTCAGGCGAATATTCCACGCGTGAGATATAATAGAGCTCCTCTGGGATGACACGTCCGCTCCACCTGACGGGTACCCGCTTCTTATTACCATAATTATAATAGAACTCGAGTCGGTCGGGCTTGACGGCTGTGATCACTGAGGTGCTGCTGAGCTGTTGGGCCACAAGTTTCTTCAGGTCTGATGAGGGTATGACACCCATGCCGTTGTTACGCGAATAGGTGCGGAAGAGGGGACGTATGGTCTTGAGTTCGTCGCCAAACTGATAGCCAAAGAGGTCGAAGCCTTTGTCGCGGATGGTGACTTTGATGGTGTCTGTCTCGTCGGATGTCAGTACGGCGTTCTTGGGGATGCCGGTGATGGACACGGGGATAGCGAACTCCTTCTCGTAGGTCTCGTTGAGCGTGGTGATTAACCAGAATATGCCCGAGAGTACCAAGAAGAAGATAAAGAGAAACAGTTCCTTATTAGCCTTGCTAAAAAAGAAATCTCTTGCTAATCCCCAGATCTTTGACAACATACTTTCTTTAGACAGAAGAACATAAGAACATATTACTTCTTACTTCTGGGCGGTGTTGGTGCTGGCTGGATCCTTGAAGACGTAGCTCTTGTCGACGGTGACAACAACGTCCTTGGCAATCTTCACATCGACGGTGTTCTTAGCCAGGTCGATGCTCTTCACAGTGCCGTAGATGCCACCACCGGTGATGACCTGCGTGCCCTCAGTGAGCTCGTTCTGGAATTTCTGGATCTCTTTCTGCTTTTTCTGCTGGGGCTTGATCATGAAGAACCACATGATGGCAAAGATGGCCACCATCATAATAATCATGCTCATGCCACTTCCTTGTGCTGACTGTGCAACTAATACTAAATTCATATTTAATCTTTAATGTTTAATGTTTAATCTTTAATGTTTAATCTTTAATGTTTAATGTTTAATCTTTAATTTTTATTTTTTAATCCTCGGGCGGCGGGAGGGTTTCTCCACGGGGACGCTCTTGGGTTTTGACTTCAGAGGATCGATGTGCTTCATCAGACGCCCTGTCTTCACGAGGTTACGGGCGATGGCATCGAGCATGCCGTTGATGTAGCCACCACTCTTCGAGGTCGAGTAGAACTTGGCAATCTCCACATACTCGTTGATGGTGACGTTGATGGGCACATTGGGCAGGGTCATCATCTCGGCAATGGCAATCTGCATGAGAATGATGTCCATGTAGGCCAGTCGTGAGAAGTCCCAGTTGCGCGAAGCCTCACTCATATAGTGCTGATACTCGTCGGCATTGAGGATGGCTGAGCGGAAGAGTTTGCGGGCAAAATCCTTCTCCTCCTCACTGTCCCACTCGGGTAGCAGCTCCTGCTTGGCACCTTCCTGCTCGTTGAAACGCTTGATGGTCTTGATGACGAAGGTGTCGACAATATCCTTGTCGTCGTTCCAATAGAGGCTCTGGTCCTCGAGAATCGACTCCAGGTCTTCGTTCACCTGGATGAATGTCTTGTATAGCTTGCGCCACAACTCACGATCGAGCTCGTAGTTGTCCTCTGCGCTGTTCATATACTCCTGATAGATGTCGCTTTGCTCAATCTTCTCGAACAGCTGTCCGATGAAGACGTCGGAATCTGCCCATGACAGTTTTTGGGTGCTCAGGAAATCGTTGAGTTGTTTGTTCTCTGCGAGCTGCAGAGCAAAGCGGTTATAAATGAATTTGGGGGAAGGCTCCTGTGTGCCCTCTCTTTTCGCACGTGCCTGAGCAACCTCAAGACGGCGCTGTGCCTCCTTGGTGACTGCTGTGATGAGACTCAATAAGTAGTTGTAAAGGTCGTAAGCCTTTGACAAGCTGAAGAAGAGCTCCTTCTCAGCCGTGTCGATGTTCTTGTTGCCGTTTTGATAGTAGGCGTAGGTTAACTGAACAATCTTGATTCTGATAATTTCTCTGTTAATCATCTCACTTGATGCTTTTAATTCTACAAATATCTCTAAATTGACGTGGCAAAGGTAGAATTTTTTTTTTAATTGAGCAAAAAAAAAGTCATTTTTTTAGCGAAAACGTAACTTTGAGCTGCGCTCGAAGGTACTTTCGCTCGAAAAAACCAACAAAAAATACCAGAAAAATAAATTTTCCCGTATTTTATTTGGTTTTTTCCTCACTTATTCGTACCTTTGCACCCGCTTTTCTCAAAGGCACAACGATTTTTCGTGTGATGGCGAATTAAGCAACGATTGTTTTAACAACTTAATTTAGAGTAACACAATTATGAAAGAAATTAGCGTAAGTGGCCAGAAGCGTGCCACTACCGGCAAGAAAGCCGCAAAGGAACTCCGTAAGGAGGGTTTGGTTCCCTGTAACCTCTATGGTGAGAAAAAAGGTGAGAATGGCCTGCCCGAGGCCTTGGCATTCGCCATCCCCGCAGCCCAGCTCCGCAAGGTGGTTTACACACCTCATGTATATGTAGTCAACCTGACTATCGACGGTGAGGCTCACAAGGCAGTGATGAAGGAACTGCAGTTCCACCCCACAACAGATGCACTGCTGCACATCGACTTCTATGAGGTTAACGAGGCAAAACCCATCACCATTGGTATCCCTGTGAAGCTGAATGGTCATGCTCAGGGTGTTCGCGACGGTGGTCGTCTGAGCCAGGCTGTACGTACACTGAACGTTACCGCTCCCTACAAGCAGATTCCTGAGACTCTTGATATCGACGTTACCGAGCTGAAGCTGGGTAAGGCCATTAAGGTGGCTGACCTGCAGTTCGAGGGTCTTGAGATTGCTACTCCCGCTCAGGTGGTTGTATGCTCAGTGAAGGCTACACGTGCATCACGTTCTGCAGCTGCTGCTGGTGAGGCTGCTGAGTAATGCGTGGCATGAAACATTAAAGATTAAACATTAAAAGTTTATTCTCAGTGGACAAGTACTTGGTTGTAGGTTTGGGAAATGTCGGCGACGAGTACGAGATGACCCGCCACAATACAGGTTTTATGGTATTGGATGCTTTTGCGAAGGCATCCAATATTGTTTTTGACGATCGTCGCTATGGTTTCGTGGCTGAGACCTCGTTGAAGGGGCGCAAGGTGATCCTGTTGAAGCCCTCGACGTTTATGAATCTCAGTGGCAATGCCGTGCGCTATTGGCTGAACAAGGAGAATATCGACCAGAGCCGTCTGCTCGTTGTGAGCGACGATGTGGCTCTGCCGTTGGGCGCCTTCCGCTTGAAGGCAGGTGGCTCAAATGGTGGTCATAATGGTCTGGGACATATCCAACAGCTCATCGGACAGAACTATGCACGCCTGAGGATGGGTATCGGCAACGACTTCCCCCGAGGGATGCAGGTGGACTGGGTGTTGGGGCGTTATGATGAGGAGGAGTTGAAGACGCTTCAGCCTTCCATCGATACGGCTGTTGAGATCATCAAGAGTTTTGTCCTCGCTGGAATCGATGTCACGATGAACCAGTTTAATAAATTAGGTCGAGGACCGAGAAGCGAGGAATGAGGAATGTGGAATGTGGAATGAGGAATGTGGAATGAGGAATGATGGAAGAAGCAAGGATTGACAAGTGGCTGTGGGCGGCGAGGATCTTTAAGACGAGATCCATTGCTGTGGATGCGATTAAGAATGGTCGTGTCACCATTGATGGTGTCTGTGTGAAACCTTCGCGCAGTGTGAAGGTGGGTGAGACCGTCTCTGTGCGTAAGCCGCCAGTGACCTACTCCTTCCGTATTCTGAAGACCATTGAACAAAGGGTAGGGGCGAAGCTGCTGCCTGAGATCTATGAGAATGTGACGCCTGCCGACCAGTACGAGCTGTTGGAGATGAACCGCATCAGTGGTTTCGTGGATCGTGCTCGCGGTACGGGTCGTCCTACGAAGAAAGACCGTCGTGCGATGGATGCGTTTATCAACGAAATGGATTAAGAGACTATGCTGCTGAATATTGTATTTATCATTGTAGGTGTGGCACTGGTGCTGTGGGGAGCTGACCGCTTGACAGGGGCTGCTTCTCAGTTAGCACGTGACATGCGTGTGCCCGAGATTATCATTGGTCTGACTATTGTGGCTGCAGGCACCTCTGCACCAGAGCTTTTTGTCAGTCTGACATCAGCCTTTAAGGGCACAGCTGATTTGGCAGTGGGCAATGTCATTGGCTCGAATATCTTCAATGTGATGCTGATTGTTGGCTGTTCGGCAGTGGTGGCTCCTATCAAGGTATCGTGGTCTACGGTGCGTAAGGACATCCCCTTCGCAGTGGGTTCCTCGCTGTTGCTGTTCATGCTCTGTTTCGACGATATGGACTCACCTCACCTCTGGGGTAATGAGATCAGTCGTAGTGACGGTATCATCCTGCTCATCGGTTTCACGGCCTTTATGCTCTACACCTTCCAGATGGCCCGTAAGGACGGTTTGCTGCCCAAGCACGAAGAGGTGTTGGGTGAGGAGGAAGAGGTGGAACCGAAAGACTACTCTCACGTGTGGCGTCATCTGTGTTTTATCGTCCTGGGACTGGCCTGTCTGATTGTCGGCAGTCATCTATTCGTCGATGCTGCCTCGTATATTGCCAATCGCTTTGGGGTGCGTCAGAGTATCATCGGTCTTACCATCGTGGCTGGTGGTACCTCCCTGCCTGAGTTGGCCACGAGTGTGGTGGCAGCCTATAAGGGTCGTTCGGCATTGGCACTGGGTAATGTCATCGGCTCGAATGTGTTTAATATCCTACTGATTCTGGGTGCTACAGCCTTTGTGCATCCTCTGCGTATCATGGGTATCACCATCGTCGACCTGATGATGATGCTCGTCAGCGTGGGACTGCTCTGGCTGTTTGCCTTCACGAAGTTCTCCGTCTCGAGGCGCGAGGGTGTCGTACTTATCATAGGATTTCTGGGCTATATGGCCTGGTTGTTATATTTGTTATGAAAGATAGAAGTGAACAGAAGATCAGTGTGCTGTTTATGCTTTACGGCATACTGTTCTGCGTCTGCCTGATAACGGCAAACGTGCTCGAGACAAAGCAGATATCGTTTGGTCCTGCTAACATGACGGCGGGTCTGATCGTCTTCCCCGTGAGCTATATCATCAATGATGTGGTGTGTGAGGTGTGGGGCTATGGCCGTACACGTCTGCTCATCTGGCTTGGTTTTGCGATGAACTTCTTGTTCGTCATCTTCGGTGCGATCGCTGACTGGATTCCAGGGGCTCCATACTGGCATGGGCAAGAGGGTTTCCATCAGATCTTCGGTCTGGCTCCTCGTATCGCAGGTGCCTCGTTCCTGGCGTTCCTCTGTGGATCGTTCATGAACGCCTACGTGATGAGTAAGATGAAGCTCTCGTCAGCAGGTCGCAATTTCTCGAAGCGTGCGGTGCTGAGTACGATCTTCGGAGAGTTGACAGACTCTATCATCTTCTTCCCGTTGGCTTTGGGTGGCGTGATTCCCTGGGAGGAGATGCCTTCGCTGGTCATCACACAGGTGACGCTGAAGACGCTCTACGAGATCTTGGTACTGCCTGTGACCATCCGTGTGGTGAAGTTTACGAAGCTTCACGATCATGAGGATGTGTTCGACAGGGATGTGGCTTATAATATATTTAGGGTGAAGGAACTTTAGTTTACGGTTTACGGTTTACAGTTTACAGTTTAGAGATGAATACAGAAAGAGAGAGTGAGGGGCTGAAGACGTTGGGGCGGAAGACCGAGTATAAGATGGACTATGCGCCGGAGGTTTTGGAGACTTTCCAGAACAAGCATCCTGAGAACGATTATTGGGTTCAGTTCAACTGTCCTGAGTTTACATCGCTTTGTCCCATCACGGGTCAGCCTGACTTTGCTGAGATTAAGATCTTGTATATTCCTGGTGAGCGGATGGTGGAGTCTAAGAGTCTGAAGCTGTATCTCTTCAGTTTCCGCAATCATGGTGATTTCCATGAGGATTGCATCAATATCATCATGAAGGATCTCATTCGTTTGATGGATCCCAAGTATATTGAGGTCATCGGGCTCTTCACCCCTCGTGGTGGCATCAGCATTTATCCCTATGCCAACTACGGCCGCCCTGGCACCAAGTATGAGCACCTCGCTGAGCAACGCCTCATGAATCATTCATTTAAGTAGGATGTCCTGCGTGGGGGGCGAAAAAGTGAATTCGTCCCTGCGCGGGATGAAAAAGGAAGGGATGCCAATAACGTCCTGAGCTCGGAGGCCGGAACACAAATTCTTCAAATCACTCAATGAACTCGCTACGCTCAGACAGCATTTCGTATTTCGTTTCTCAGATTGCTTTCCGCAATCAGAGACTCAATATTGATTCAAAGAATTTGCATTCCTCTAAAGACCTCCTCGTGCGGAATGTTTTTCGGATTACTTCCTTTTTCTTGTAGGTATTGTCGATTTTTCTTAGGTATTATCTACTTTTCTTAGGTATTATCAACTTCTCTTAGGTATAATCAGTGCCCTCCAGGCCGACAAGCGTTTAGCGTAGTCGGCGTCAAAAAAAACATGGCGAACCCTGAAGAGCGAAGCTCGGAAGGGCACAGGCTGGAGAGCCATACCAAAACTTTGATGGAGAGAGCCAGCTCTCGGAATCAATTAAGTCCCTTGCCAAAGATTGGCGAGGGATTTAGGGAGTGGTCTGAAGCCCCTTCTTATGAAGAAGGGGTCGGGGTAGATGGAGGATTTTGAAGGCGTGCCTTCAAAATGGGTCTGGGGTATCCCCAGCAGGGCAGAGCCCTGAAGAAAAGGGGCTTTTGTAGGGTCTCCCTGCAAAAAATGCTAAAAATTATCGGCAGAATTGCAGATAATTCAGATTTTATTGCTATATTTGCAGTCATAATATTATTGATGACTTAAAATATGGCAAAAAAGAAAATCCAGTTCAGTCTCGTTTACAGAGACATGTGGCAGTCTTCAGGCAAGTTCCAGCCCCGTAAGGACCAGTTGGAGCGCATTGCCCCTGCGATTATTGATATGGGCTGTTTCGCCCGAGTAGAAACCAATGGTGGTGCCTTTGAGCAGGTGAACCTGATGGCAGGTGAGAACCCCAATCTGGCAGTACGTGCGTTCTGTAAGCCCTTTAACGAGGTAGGTATCAAGACCCACATGCTCGATCGTGGTCTGAACGCCCTTCGTATGTATCCTGTGCCTGATGACGTGCGCGCATTGATGTATAAGGTGAAGCACGCCCAGGGTGTGGATATCACCCGTATCTTCTGCGGACTGAACGATACCCGTAATATCATCCCCAGTATCAAGTGGGCCAAGGAAGGTGGCATGACTCCTCAGGCCACGCTGTGTATCACCACTTCTCCCGTTCATACGGTAGAGTATTACTCGAGAATCGCTGAAGAGGTGATTGCCGCAGGTGCTGAGGAGATCTGTCTGAAGGATATGGCTGGTATCGGACAACCCGCGATGCTGGGTGCCCTGACGAAAGCCATCAAGTCCAAGCACCCCGATATCATCGTTCAGTATCACGGACACTCTGGTCCTGGTCTCTCGATGGCCTCTATCCTCGAGGTATGTAACAATGGTGCTGATGTCATCGATACCGCCATCGAGCCACTGTCATGGGGTAAGGTACATCCAGATATCATCTCTGTACAGTCGATGCTGAAGAACGAGGGCTTCGAGGTGGCTGATCTGAACATGAACGCCTATATGCAGGCTCGTACGTTGACCCAGGAGTTCATTGACGACTGGCTTGGCTACTTCATCAATCCTGCCAACAAGCACATGTCATCACTGCTCCTCGGCAGTGGTCTGCCTGGTGGTATGATGGGTTCGATGATGGCTGATCTTGGTCCTATCCAGAAGATGATCAACAAGGAGCGCGAGAAGAAGGGCGAGAGTACACTGACGATGGACGACATGCTCGTGAAGCTCTTCAACGAAGTAGAGTATGTATGGCCTAAGGTAGGTTATCCCCCACTGGTAACCCCGTTCTCACAGTACACGAAGAACATCGCCCTGATGAACCTCCTCACGATGGAGCAGGGCAAGGGTCGTTACGTGATGATGGACGACGCTATCTGGGGTATGATCCTCGGTAAGAGTGGTAAGGTGCCTGGCACCATCGCTCCTGAGTTGATTGAACTGGCTGAGAAGAAGGGCCTGAAGTTTACGGATGCTGATCCTCACACCCTTCTCGAGAATGCCCTCGACGGCTTCCGTAAGGAGATGGACGAGAATGGTTGGGAGTATGGTCCCGATGATGAGGAACTCTTCGAGTTGGCTATGCACCCCGAGCAGTATCGTCCCTTCAAGAGTGGTCAGGCTAAGAAGCAGCTCCTCGCTGATATCCAGAAGGCGAAGGATGCGAAGTTGGGTGGTGGTCAGAAGATCTCTCAGGAGGAGATCGATGCCCTGAAGCATGCCAAGGCCGATGCCGTGAAGAGTCCGTTGGATGGTCAGCTCATCTGGAGCTTTGGTGGCGAGGGTGTTCCTGCTTCCTGTATCGAACCGTTCATTGGTCAGAAGTACAAGGAAGGCGATATCTTCTGTTACCTGCAGACGAAGTGGGGCGAGATTGTCGAGATCCCTGCTGCGCTGGGTGGAAAACTGGTGGATATCAGTGTAAAGCCTGGTCAGAAGATCCGTCAGGGCGATACGATCGCCTGGATTGAGCGCGAAGCATAAAATTTTTATAGGCACGGATTACACGGATTAACACGGATTAATTGTTTATCGCTAACAATCCGTGAAATCCGTGTAATTCGTGCCAAATATATAAACGATGGACTACCAATCGATTATTGACCGATATTATCCTGAGGATAATGAATTGAAGCGCATCCTGATGATTCACTCTCGTCAGGTGGCAGATCGTTGTCGGAAGATTGCCAAGGCGCATCCTGAGTTGAAGCTCGACAAAGAATTCCTTGAGGAAGCCTCGATGCTCCACGATATCGGCATTGTCGGGTGTAACGCCCCCAGTATCCAGTGCTTCGGCACAGAACCCTATATCTGTCACGGATTCCTGGGTGCAAGGATGCTCCGTTCACTGAATGAAGGGCGTGCCAACTACCAGTTGGAGCGCTGTGCCCTCGTGTGTGAGCGTCATACTGGCACTGGCATCACGCGTGAACAGATCGAGGCCCAGCACCTGCCGCTGCCAGTGGATATCAGCTATGTCCCTGAGTCACTCGAGGAACAGGTCATCTGTTATGCCGATAAGTTCTATTCCAAGTCCGATCTGTCGCTCGAACGGTCTGTGGTACAGACGGCTCAGAGTCTCGAGAAGTTCGGTGAGGCAGGTGTGAAGAAGTTCCTCCAATGGGTTGAATTATTCGAATAATATTTTGACAAAAGAACATAAGAACATATTTTTGTTATTTTGTTATGCGCAGCAATTATGTACTTCTGTTCTTCTGTCAAAACTTTAAAAAAGCAATAATAAAGTAAAAAAACAGGAGGGGAATTTTGTAATTCCCCTATTTTGTTGTAATTTTGCAGTCGCAATAGTAAAATTTGCAGGTGTGAAAAGGAAATCAGCCATTATACTGATGCTGTTTGTCATCATTCTGGTGATGGCAGAAGTGCCAGCGTCGTTTATCTCTGAAGCCCGTCGGGCTCAGAAGGATAACGACAGCATCCCCTCTGATACCATCCTGCCTGAAACGCTTCCGGAATCCTCCATTAAGATCAAACGCGACACCACGACGATGGACTCCATCGAACTGGCTATCTATAAGCATAATAAGGCCGTCGACGACTCGTTGGCACTCGACAGTATCAACCGCAGCCGTAAGAATGGTATCGACTCCCCTGTGGAATATTCGGCCAACGACTCGCTGACCTATGAAGCCGCTTCAGGACTGGCCCATCTCTATGGCGAGTCGAAGGTGAAATACCAGAACATGGACCTCCAGAGCGAGCAGATCTACATGAGTCTCGACAGTAACCTCGTGCACGCCACAGGTAAGATGGACTCCACCCAACAGCTCGTGGGAACCCCTGTGTTCAAGATGGGTAATGATGAGTATGAGAGTGATACGATGGCCTTTAACTTCAAGACGAAGAAAGGTCTTATCACTGAGGTCTATACCCAGCAGGACGACGGATTCC
>JAEEGJ010005371.1_pt1 | contig 40469 bp, 42 predicted proteins | sample 8958761 | NCBI WGS metagenome assembly JAEEGJ01 (sample SAMN16246546, study PRJNA631951) | gut metagenome | biome: gut microbiome; feature: rumen; material: RS-attached | host: Bos | place: Iran: Karaj | collected 2018-10 | reverse complement strand
CGACTGCCTGCTACAAAAACATGATAAAATAAATGGGCAGGTATGGTGTTGCATTCTCGGTGCGGGATTCTCCTTCATTGGATAATACCAAAGCCGACTGCACCCTATAGTCTGGGTTGGCTATGAAACGGTCAAGAGCACGGTGGATGGAGTAGTCTTTGCCCGACTTCACCTCGATAGGCAGAGCAGTAAGGTTGTCGTAATCGTCTATCAAGAAATCCACCTCGCCCTTTTGTTTGTTGTCATAATAAAAAAGAGTATGCCCATGAGCCATCAACTCGGTGGCGACAACGGTCTCATACACCGAGCCGAGATTGATGCTGAGCTGGTCGTCTTTGATAGCGGTAACGTTGTTTTTGAATAGGACATACGTCAACAGCCCTACGTCATTCAGATACAGTTTCAGCAGATTCTTCTTGGCGGAACTTACCAATGGAAATGTGGGGTTGGCAATTGCCCTCACTTCAAGTGCAACTCCAGCACTGATAAGGTACTCTATGTCGTCTTCATAATCACGTGCCGCTTTACCTCGTTTTTCTTCAACATCATTGAAATGGAGACGTTTCTTGCGATTCTCCATATAGGAAGGTATCAGGTCATAGATACGTCGGATTTGCAGCTTCTCTTGCATACTGTACTGCGAGGCATCTTCTTTGTATAGGCTGAATATTTCTTCGTGAATCTTGCGTACACGGTAGATATTCTGCGAGTCGAGATAGGCGTTTACTGCCTGAGGCAGACCGCCTACCAAGAGATATATCTTGAATAGTTCTAACATACGACGGTGCAATCCATCGTTAAAACTCTCCTTATTCTTAAACATCTTCCTCATGCTGTCAATCACCTCCTTGCCGACACCATTTGCCCAAAGGAACTCCTCAAAATCGAGGGGATACATGTGCTCTACCTGTATCCTTCCACCAGGAATGGAGAGCGTTTTGTGCATAGTCACACCCAAGAGGGAACCGCTGGCAACGTAGGTAAACCGTCCTTCGTCACACAGAAACTTCAGCAAGGTGAGCATGGATGGGTAGGCCTGTATCTCATCTAAAAAAACCAACGTATTGTCTTTCGTCCCCAGCCGCCTTCCGGCAACAGCACTCAAGCGTACATAAAAGTCTTCCGTTCCTTTCACATCGGCAAAAACACGTGCTCCATCCCTGTCGTCAATCATATTTACCTCAATAAAGTTGGGGAAGTTGGCGCGTCCTTCGTGTCGAATGATATACGACTTCCCAATCTGACGTGCACCATCAATAATGAGAATCTTATCTCTATTAGAGTTAAAATACTCGTTAAGTGTTTGTTGTATCTTTCTATTTAGCATAACGCAACTGCATTTGACAATGCAAAAATACAACTTTTTCCAATTTTATCACCTCTTTTTTACAACTTTTTCCATTTTTTTATGGCTGTTTTTACAACTTTTTCCAATTCTTCATGGCTGTTTTTACAACTTTTTCCATTTTTTACAGCACAGTTGTACCAGCCTAATAAAGTAGACTTGTACCTCCTGTGGCGACTTCTTACACCCTTTCTGTGCCATGAGTTGGCACAATCCCTACATCACTACCACCCTCTTCGTAATTCGGTTGTCAATGCGAACCACGTAGACACCAGTAGGCAATTGTTCGGCTGTAGAGTGCCTGCGGCCTGTGAGGTCATATATCTGCACCCGCTTAATCTCTATTCCTTCCACCACTATATGCCCATGCTGTACATACACCCTGTAAGTCTCGCCTTCCACATCTTCTATTCCCAAGTTGGCTTCAAACAGGGCGGTGTAGGTGGCATCCGCTGTCACCGTCACCATGCGCTGCTCGTCCTGCACACCGTCGTCCCAGCCCACAAAACGGTAGCCCCCGAAAGCGCGGGCTTCTATCGTCACCGTGCTGCCGTAGGCGTAGCTGCCGCTGCCCGCCACCTGTCCCATGGAGTAGTCGTTGGCAGCCACCGTCAGGGTGTACATCACCGGCTCGAACACCGCCGTATAGGTGGCATCGCCTGTCACCGTCACCACCCTCGGATTGGAGGTCACGCCGTCGCTCCACTGCTCGAAGTAGTAATGCTCGTTGGCTGTGGCGGCAATGGCCACGGCCTCGCCGAGATAATACTGCCCGCCACCTGCCACACTGCCACGCGTGGAATCGTTGGCGGTAACCACAATCGGGTACTGCTGGTCTCTTTCAAACAGGGCGGTGAACATCGTGTCGCATGTCAGCGTCAGCAGGCGTGGATTGGTAGTGTTGCCGTCGCTCCACTGAACAAAATGGCAGTGCTGTGCCGCCGTGGCACTGATGGTCACTTGCGACATATCATTGTATATGCCACTGCCAGAAACATACCCTAGAGTTGTGTCGTTCACATCAAGAATAAGAGAGAATTGATTAATATCAAAATATGCTGTAAAAGTAGAATCTTGTGTCACTGTTATTGTTCTTGGATTATCAATGACACCATCAGACCATTGTGAAAAGTGGTAATGAGGCATTGGCACTGCCGTTATTTCAACTTGAGACAGAAAAATGTAACTACCACTACCCATAGTACTACCCCTTGAAATGTTGTTGCTCAATGTTGATATCATGTAGCTGTTATAGTCAAACTGCGCCGTATATTGTGCCGAGTCGGTCACCACCACCGTGCGCGGATTCTGTGTGTTGCCGTCCTGCCACTGCACGAAGTGGTAGCCGTAGTAGGGCGTGGCGGTCAGGGTGGCGGTGCTGTTGTGGTTATAGGTGCCGCTGCCGCTCACACTGCCCATGGTGCTGTTGTTGCTGGTCACGCCCACGGCATAGCTGTTGATAGCGAACTGGGCGGTATAAGTGGCATTGGCAGTGACACTCACTAGTCGGGGATTGGAGGTGTTGCCGTCGCTCCACTGCGAAAAATGGTAGCCCGCGTTGGGCAGGGCGGTGATGTTCACCGGCGTGAGGTAGTTGTACGAGCCGCTGCCGCTGGTGGTGCCGATGGCAGGATTGCTGCTCTGCACGGTGATGATATAGCTATTGATGGCGAACTGGGCGGTGTAGGTGGCGTTGTTCAGCACCGTCACCGTGCGTGGGTTGTCGGTCACTGCGTCGCTCCATTGGGTGAAGTGGTAGCCGTAGTTGGGTACTGCCGTCAACGTGGCGGTGGTGTTGTAGTTGTAGCTGCCAGTCCCGTAGGCGCTGCCCATGGTGGCATCGTTGGGGGCGACCGTTAGCGTGTAGCTGTTGGCGGCAAACTGGGCGGTGAAGGCCGAGTCGCGCGTCACCGTGATGGTACGCGGGTTGTCGGTCACGCCGTCGTTCCACTGCACAAAGTGGTAACCGTAGGCGGGTGTGGCGGTCATGCTCATCTCATGCAGGTAGGTGTACTGTCCGCCGCCGCTCACGCTGCCCATGGTGGTGCTGTTGCTCGTCGCCACAATGCTGTAGGTGTTCAAGGCGAAGAAGGCGATGAATGCCGAGTCCTGCCTGACGATGATAGTACGTGGGTTCTGCGTGTTGCCGTCGTTCCACTGCACGAAGTGGTAGCCGTAGTTGGCGGTGGCGGTGATGCTGACGAGGTTCTGGTAGTAATAGACCCCGCTGCCGCTCACATTGCCCATGTCGGGGTTGGCGTTGGCAACGGTGATGGTGCTCACGTTGCTCACGAAGATGGCGGTAAACGAGCTGTCGCGCACGGCGGCGAGGTAGCGCGGGTTCTGTGTGTTGCCGTCGCTCCACCGCAGGAAATGGTAGCCGCTGTAAGGAGTGGCGGTGAGGGTGACAGGGGCGTTATACCCGTAGAGACCGGTACCGCTCACGCTGCCCATGGTTGAATCGTTGGCATGGACGGTGATGTAGCTGTTGTTCACCACGAAAATGGCGGTGAAGGCGCTGTCCTGCGTCATGGGGATGCTACGGGGATTGGCAGTGATGCCGTCATTCCATTGCAGGAAGTGGTAACCCGTCTGTGCCACGGCGTTGATGGTGGCGGTGTGGTTGCTACAGGTGGTCTGCTGTGTCACCGTGGCGATGCCCATCACCTCGTTGTTGCTCTGCACCGTCAGGCGGTAGGGCGGAGCCTCCACGATATTGGGGAAGTTCTCCCAGTAGTCGGTGATATAGTAGTTCAGCACTGCCCCGCAAGGCACGCTGACCGTCACCAGGCTGTCCACCGCTGCAAAGGTATGGGCATGGATGGTAGGCGGCGTATTTCCCTTCATCTCAATCTCCGTGATATTGCCCACACCGCTATAGGCGGAGTCACCGATATGAGTGATAGAGGCTGGGAAGGTCAGTTTGCCGTTGATGTCGCCGCAGCCGTCAAACGCCCTTGCCCCAATAGTGGCAAGGCTGTTTGGCAGTTCAGGATTCGTCAGCCGGATGCACCCACCGAAAGCACTGTCCCCAATAGAGGTAATACCCTCCCCAAGCGTGACATTGTTCAACCGAAAGCACTCGCTGAATGCCCCGCTGCCTAATGTCTGCACACTATCGCCCAAAGTCACCGACACAAGTCGGTCGCAGTTGGAAAAGGCGTTTACCCCGATGGTCTGTACATTTGTATTCAGGGACAAGATATTATCACAATTTGAGAAAGCACCATCTCCGATATATCGTGCATTCGTAGAAATAGAAGTGATATTCTCACAGTTGCTGAATGCACCTACAATACTATCAACAATAGCAGGAACGAAAAGGTTACCAGAAAGGTTGTTTTCGCCTGCAAAACTCCCGATGCCAATATAATGCAAGGAATCTTTCCACGGGATACTATCAAAATAAGGTCTAATCAATTTATTAAAGACATAATCCGGAAGACGCCTGACGCTATCTCCTATAGTACATGAATGAAAATGACTTCCACGAAAAACACTACGTGCATCCAATTGATAACAGTTTTTTGCATTAAATACAAGAGTGTCAAGAGAAGAAACTCTGTCGAAACAACTATTAGGTACAAACATCACAGAGTCACCTATTATTAGATACTTGAAGTTTGCTGGATTCATTCCTAAAAATGGCACATGATGCGACCCATCTCCCCAATTCCAGCCACAACCATTACGATTACATTCCCAAGCATCAAAAAGTGGCCTTTGAAGGTTTTTAGCATTGTAGTGCATCCACTTTAGATTAGAGCAACCTTCGAATGCGCTTCTCCCTATTGTACTTATATTGATTCCAATATATATGCTATCAACACTAGAACATCCATAAAAAGCGTATGTCCCAATGTTTTCCGTATTATCAGGAATATAAAGTTTATCAATATTTGGGCAATTATAAAAGGCATAATTACCTATAGTTCTAACATTATTACCAATCCGAAGACTCTGGGTTACGCTACAATTAAAAAATGCGGTATCACCTATTTGTATTACGCTTTCTGGAATAATTATTTGTGGAAGACGTGAACACCTATTGTAAAATGAACACTGACCAATTGACCTTATTGCTGAACCAAGATACAGTTCTTGGAAGTAAAAAGACTGATCTGACATATAATATGCGAAATCCCCAACATGTTGAACACTATCGGAAATGATAAGGGTATCAATAGGTGTATTATAAAAGGCATAGATAGGAATAGTGTCAACACTATCACCAATTTCTACTTTGGACAAATGGATGCTTGTATTAAAAAGGGGAATATCTCTATTGTAGGGATTACTAGCCCCATACCCCCCATAAGATAAAACCCCTCCTCGTCCATTCTTGATATTGTAATATACATAACTCAGATTTGCACAATTTCCGAGCGAAGAATATCCGAAAGATTGTATTCCGCTGCCTAAATAGATACTATCAATTCCACTACATCCATAGAAGGCATATGCTCCAATTGATATTATTGAATTGGGAATTACCACCGAATGGATCCCTGAACAAGCCCAAAAGGCATATAAATCAATCTCCGTTACTGAGTATGAGGTGTTGTTATGTAACACTGTCTCTGGAATTACTATTCTCCCAACAGGCTTCTGGTAGTTGTAATAATATGTGTATGTGCTATGATTTTGAAAATAATAATTGGGGAACGTTACAGTCACGGTGGAATCGCTTGTAATATTATAAAACAACGTCTGTCCAGTACTGCAAACAGACGAGAAATCATAATTTTCGGCATAAACATTAATTGATACAACCAACAGCAAAATAATGACTTGTATTTTTTTCATATAAAGTTTCTTTAAGCGTTCATATTAATCACTCATGACAGATTCCATTTTCTTGATGAGATGTGGTCACTTTACTATTTCTTTGTATATGAAACCAGTCGAATAAACGACACAAAATTTACATCCGTAGTATAATTCTCTGACTCATACCATTTTTTTACACTATCAATCAGATTTTGTACATTCTCTTGCAAGAAGACCCAATTATAGCCAAGACTATAGTCGTTTTCTTGAAAAGTATTTGAATAATCTTCATTATCAAAAAGACCTTTAACTATAACAAAATTATTATTTCGATTTATTTTGTCGATTTTAGTAAATCCTCGAACTAAAGAAGAAAGATTTTTTGAAACAGAGGAGGGTAAATATGCACTATAATTTTCCTCATATATTTTACTGAATGGGTAGATACCTGTGTAATATACAGGACAATTATCAAAACGTATAAAATCGTATTTCGAACTTTTCAATAATGCTTCTATTCCTAATAGATTCACATTTGCTTCAGCATTTGTTTTACTACCATCACTTGTATTGATTTTAAAGCAAATATTATAAAAAGTAGTATTAATTAAATTGACTATTTTTGCCATTTCCTCCTGTTGCTTGACCTTGAATTGCTGAATCCCTATATCTTCTTTCACCTCATTTGTTACCATAAGTCCTTTATAGGATAAAAAAATCCCGATAAAGGCAAGCACTATCCCAACTAATGCAATTACGGCATTAGTACTTTCTAAGCTGCAATATCGACAAATACATACAATACTAACAGTGAGCCCTATAACAATACCAATGAACAATATTAGAATGTTCTTCTCGTCTTTCTTTCTTGCCTTTTTCATCCAATTCATTTTCTTATTAATCCCACTACTGTCCCGTTAAAGTGGATAAATTGTTCTCTGTAATCGCTGAAATAAAGTCATTTCCGAGCAGTTTTAAGAGTCAACGGACTTGATTTTGTAACTTTGCAGCCTCAAAGGTCTGCATATGTTTCAAGATAAGTTTGTCTTTTCTCAGTTAACAGCGTTCCTCAATAGGAATCACTTCAATTATCTCGTCCGTAAATATGGTGGCGACAAGTATGTCAAATATCTCACCTGCTGGAACCAGCTACTTGCACTGATGTTCGGGCAACTCAGTAACCGTGAGAGCCTGCGAGACTTGATTGTGGCTCTAGAAGCCCATCAGTCCAAGTGCTTCCACCTCGGCTTAGGTCGAAAAACCATCGCCAAGACGACGCTTGCCACAGCCAACCAGAACCGCAACTATCGCATCTTTGAGGAATTTGCCTTCTACATGATGGCACAGGCCAGGGAGAGACGGGCTACGGACATATTCAAGCTCGGAGGCAAGGTATATGCATTCGACTCTACAACGATACCGCTCTGCCTGTCAGTGTTCTGGTGGGCGAAGTTCCGCAAGAAGAAAGGTGGCGTCAAGGCTCACGTCCTCTATGATTTGGAGGCACAGGTGCCAGCCTTCTATCATATCACCACAGCTTCCGTCTACGATTCCAAGGTAATGCCAGAAATACCTTACGAGACAGGCGCTTACTATGTGTTTGACCGAGGGTACAATAACTTTGCTGAACTTTACCGCATACAGCGGATGGAGTCCTTCTTCGTAATCAGAGCCAAGACCAACCTGCAGTACAGGTGCGTCAAGTGGAAACGACGGATGCCAAAGAACATACTCACTGATGCAGTGATTGAACTGACAGTCTATAAGAGCCGCAAGGACTATCCCGAGAATATGCGTCTCGTCAAATACTATGACGAAGAACAAGACCGCGTGCTCATGTTCCTGACCAACGTGACGGACTTGACATCCCAGCAGATTGCCGACCTCTACAAGAACCGGTGGCAGATAGAGCTGTTTTTCAAGTGGCTCAAGCAGCACCTCAAGATCAAGAAGTTCTGGGGCACTACGGAGAACGCTGTCAGAATACAGATTAGTGCTGCTATCACCGCTTACTGCCTCGTGGCGATTGTCCAGCAGGACATGCAGTTGAAACGCTCGACCTATGAGGTCTTGCAAATCCTCAGCATTTCACTCACTGATAAGACACCGCTAAGAGAACTGTTCGATAAGACTTATTCCCATGATGTCAAAGAGCAATCTGATCCCCTTATTCCGGAGTTGTTTGATTCGTATTAAACTAGTCCCATTTTTAACGGGACACTAGTGTATTAATCCTATTCATTATCTTTGTTTTTAATCCCAATCCTTATTTCTAGGTTATTCCGCCCTTCTTCAATTCTTCTTCCTGTCGGTTATTTTCTCTTCTGTCCATTTTATCATTTTTCTGTTTTCGTGTTTTCTCTTTCTTTATGGTGTGGGCGGTGCCGCATCCTTTTCATCTTATAACCATATAGGGTTTTGCCACCCCAAATCTATCATCGGACATCGAAAAAAGTTAATAGTTGAAAATTGAATGTGTTAATGCGTTAACGTGTTAACGCGTTAGTCGATTTAAGGATTAACACATTCAATTTTTTCCGCTTACCTCAAAGTAGTAGTGTCATATAGTATGTAATGTGTTGTATATCTTTCTTTTCATATACCCCAATAACACAAATCGAGATTTCTACCTTCTGTTTCTACTTTTCATGGTTGGTTTCTTCGCAACCGTCGTTTTCTCGCCTCGGCATAGTGCAAACACTGCGTGATTTGCCCTCTGCACTCGGCTTATCGAAAACGTTCTTTAATCAAAGGCATTGGGTCATGTATAAGGGAATATATGTGATGCCTTCTTTCTCACAATAGTTGCCCGAATGTATCACATAAGGTGTTGCCATGTATTCCCCATACTTGGCCTTGCATTTTTTCAGTGACGATAAGGCATAGCGGGTTGACGACTTCACCTCGATTGGAGTAATATTGTGCCGGGAAGTGATAGATGGTTTTCTGACAAGGAAGTCAATCTCCATATTATCCTCACTGTTATGGGATGGGTTGGAGTAAAAGTACAATTTGTTGCCAGCAGTATGAAGCATCTGCGCTACAACATTCTCAACCAACATACCTTTATTGATTTCCAATTTGTCAAACATCAGTTTCTTATATATCTGACCCACCTGTATGTCGTTTTCATCAAATGCCATGGCAATGAGCAACCCTGTATCGGCCATATAGAGCTTCCGCTTGGCATCATCACGGCTCAGACTTAGGCCCACATTGGGTTCTGTAGCAGCATAGCAGACATTAACCACCCTGGATTCCTCGAGCCAAAAGAAAGCATTGGCATAACTGCGTGTTCGTGCTCCTTTCTCCACTTCGCTGATACGAAAACGTTTTTCGTGACGTTGCAACTGCGAAGGGAGCGTATCGAAAATGCGGGTCACTTTTTGTTCGTAACCTGTGGCATATTTGCTGATATCTGCACGATAGAGGCTTAAGATGTTTCGCTTGATATGGTCCACCTTGTCGAAGTCTTTGTCGTGGGTATATGACTCAACCGCCTGAGGCATGCCACCAACTATCAGATACTCTCGAAAAAAGGTCATCGCTTTGCGATGCAGAGCCTCGCCCAAGGGTTTGCCCGATGCGAAGCAGTCTCTAATATAGTCCATGAGGCCATCGTTCCCCATAGCCCATAAGAATTCCTCGAAATCCATCGGGTGCATATTGATGCGCTCCTCTTCTGACGGAATGACAATATCCTTCACATTCTTGTTGATACTGACCAACGAACCTGTTTCGATATAGTCGTATCTGCCATCTTTAACAAGATGTTTGATTGCGGCTCTTGCGGGTGGGTATTGCTGTACTTCATCAAAAACAATTACAGACTCACGCGGATATAGCTTTACATCCTTCATTAGCGACAACATTCGAAAGAAAGTATCCAAGTCGTTGAGCTGCTCTTCGAACAAGAGTTTCAGCTGCTTGTCCTCCTTACTAAAGTCTAAAAGGAGGTATGTCTTATACTCGTTTCGTGCAAATTCTTCTACTATGTAGCTCTTGCCAACACGCCGAGCACCATCAATCATAATGGCTGTTTTACCATTCCAAGTATCTTTCCATTCGAGTAATTTATTGTAAATCTTTCTCTTCATAATATTATTACACCAAATTAGACTTTGCAAATATACGAATTTTACACCAAATACAACTTTTTGGCAGTATTATTTTTACACCAAATATGGGTTTAGCACCATTCTGAGTGTCTGCTTTTCATGGTGCAACAAACAATCAACAACAAACAATTTGACAGTGCAAAAATACCACTTTTTCCATTTTTAACGAGTTGTTTTTACAACTTTTTCCATTTTTTTATAGGTTGTTTTTACAACTTTTTCCGTTATTTAGTTCGTAATAAACGTCCGCTGCTCGCCATAGACGGTGCCAGCACTGTTGGTGGCGTAGGCCCTTACATAGTAGGTGGTATGGGTGCTAAGTCCTGTCATTTGGCTTACAAAGGAGCCTAGTCCCACGCCATCGTTGGTGTGGAGACCAGCAATAGTCGGGTCGGGAGAGGTGCTATAACAAATGCCCCTGTTGGTGATAGGGAAGCCCCCGTCGGCGATGACGGTACCTCCACCAATGGCAGTGGCGCTGGTGACACTTACCACATCGGCAGTGGTGACAGTGGGCAGACCGCTCTGGGTGGTGAAACTGACCTGCTCGCCGTATGCCACGCCGGCACTATTACGTGCATAGGCTCTGAGATAGTAGGTGGTGCCGGGCTCGAGACTGGCGATACTGCTTAAAAAGTCGCCCAGGCCAGTGCCGTCAGTAGTGTGGTTGTTGTTGACGGTAGGCTGCATGGCGGTACTCCAGCAGACCCCTTTGGCGGTGACGGGGAAGCCCCCGTCGGCACTCACATGGCCTCCTGCCGAGGCTGTGGTGGAGCCGACATTGCTGACCTGACGTGTGCTCACGGTGGGAAGCCCATCCAAAGTGGTGACAACCATCTGTTCGCCATATCCCACGCCGACACCGTTGCGGGCGTAGGAACGGATATAGTAGGTGGTGTGTGGCGAAAGGCCTGTAAGGGTGGCATTGAATGCCCCTACGCCATGTCCCACCGCTTGCTTCAAGTTATCGACAGTGGGGTACTGCATCTGCCCATAGACAAATCCACGCTCCACAACGGTGGAATTGCACGAGTCGGTCACCTCGCCATAGCAATGCACGGTGGAGGCGGTGACATCGGCAGTGGAGAGGGTGTGAACTACTGGCACATTGGGACCTGCAAGATAGATGGTGCCAATGTCGTAGGTCTCGACTCCGTAACGCATACCGCTAAGGCTGACATCACGGCTGTTGTACAAGGAATCGGCCTCGATATGCAGATAGTATCCTTTGCCCTGCTCGTCCAGACTGACGCTGATGTCAAAAGTTCCATCGGCAGCCGTGTACACGACAGCGGAGGTCATGATGCCATCGGTCGAGAGCACTCGTATTCCTTCAAGGGGTTGTTGGGTACGTTGGTCAAGCACAAGGCCGTGGCATTTTGTAGCATCAAAATGCCCCTCGTTCTGCAAATCTTTTACACAGGACGAAAAGAGCCCCAAGAGTGATAGCGACAGCAGGGTGATGAGTATGGATTTTTGCATAGGCTAAAAGTTAAGTGTAAGACTGAGGGATGGAGCCAGAGAAGAAGGGGTGGCAATGAGTGTGGGCGAGAAGGCCAAGACCTGTCTTCGTTTGGGTTGCATGGTGACGGCGCGCACCAAGTTGTAGACATACAAAGCACCCGCGGCACCCCATGCAATGTAGGATGTGGTGCGGTAGGTGTTGTAGCTGTTACGGGCAGCGGTGTACTGGTCGAAAGTGATATTGCTGCTATTCATTGTTTGGAGTTGGTTTTGGGCAAGGTAGTAACAGCCCACACCGCCACCAATCAATGCAAGCTCACCCAACAGGGTGAATATACCTTCGCCATAGTAGCCTTTGCCCATCTGACCCAATCCGGGGATGACGGCGGATTTGAGCAGGGCGGTCCAGTTGCCGCTCTCACCTTGTCGCTCGAGGGTTTCCCAAACGGGATGAATGTTGCCCGCCACTGCCACCTGGCATAAGACGAAAACACGATAGGTGCCATCTTTCAACCGGCTCTCGTATTGGTCCACTTTGTTGATGGGGATGTTGTATTGCTGGGAAAGGACTTCGTAGCTGGTGCCATCCTGCAGGGCGCTGTTGACCTTTTGGGAATCAAAAGGCTGTCCCAGACGGTTGGCAGTGCTTTGGAATACCCGTGCCATGGCTTGGTTGAGGGCATCGTTGATGGTAGCACCTTCACCCGACTCGCGCACATACATGTAGGTATTATTGCCCGGCTTGGGCAACTCGTTCATCCACGAGGGAACACGCTGTGCTTGACAAGCGATTGTTGCCAAGCACAGAAGCGTAATCAAAGAGAGAAAAAAGCGGTTCAAAACAATGTGTTTTAATGATTATTTCTTGTAGTTCTTCAAGTATTCCTCAGCCCATTTGCGGAACTGGTCGCGATTGAAGAGGGTTTCGAGTTTTTCGTTTTCGCTAAGAGCGGTGGCAGTCTGCTGTACCAGCTCCTTCTTCGAGATACGGATGGCAATGTGTGACTGGTAGGTGCCGTTCTGTGTCTGGTACATCTTCTCGCAGGTCTGCTCGACATCATTCATCATCCGGTCGATGACTTGGGTGACTTCACGCTCGACGATACCCTGAACATCCTGCTGTGCCACGTTGCCACCCATGGTACGGCTGTAGTCGGTGGCAAGACCTTTGGCAACACCTCCGATTTTGGCATTGACCATCTGCTTGGCAGCATTGAGGGCGGCAAGACGGGCGTTCTGCATATTGACATTCTCGCCGATGCCCATGCCGGTGAAATACTCGTCGGAGTCCTGGTCGTAGCCGGCACAGGGGAGTTCAATCTCCTTGTTGCCTAACTGTTCCTGAGTGGTGACTTTGGTGGATTTGCAACCAGTGAATGTGATGGCGGTAAGTGCCAGTGCGATGAAAAAAATCCTTGTTTTCATGACTATTGATTTAAGCTGTTTGTATTATTTTTGGTGATTGTTTCTTGTATTTGTTTGCTATCTGACCCACTTTGGCACCTTTATAGGTAGGGTCACATACCACATATTGATTGTTCTTGTAGAGATAGTAATCGCCTTTGACTTTGGCATCCTTTGGGAAGCATACGGCAGTGGCCACATGGTCGGCATACTCCAACAGCACCACATCAACACCCACAAACATACGGACAAGATAGCTGAAGAGTAGTGCCCTGTCCTCACAGTCATTGGCGGGATAATAGAAGTTTTCCTCACAGAAGTAGTTCTTCTCCCGACCGAACTGGAGGTTGTCGACCTGATAGCCGAAACCTTCTTGGACATATTTTAGCAATGTCGAGACTGCACGATAGGGGTTCTTGCCTTCAATCAAAGGCTTGATATTACGTTCTAAGGACAGGTAAAAGACTTCATCAATAGCGGCGTTGGCATACATGTGAAGTTCCATCTGAGGATAATGAGCATAGAAGTCCATCAGGCCTTGGTTTACATAGATGGTGATGTCCCTCCCTCCAAATTTGTTTTTGTAAGGGTAGGGGCAGAGTCTGCCGCCCAACTGAGGGGTTTGGTTCATGGCGAGGTCGATGCAGTGATTGGCGACATCGAGCTGATGGCTGTAGGTGTACAATCTGCCTTTGAGCTCATCTTTGCCACCAAAGGGTTGGAAGGCATAATAACGGACGTTGTTTACCACAGTGAAAGGAGTGTCGTAGAGTTTGCCGACGGATGCCATCAGGATGACCAGATTGGCTCCGACACGTCCCATTCTAACGTCGTAATGCATATCGTTGAGGAGGTAAACAGAGAGGGCAACCTGCTGGTCGGCATTGTTGGGGTATATTTTGGCAGAGAGTTGGCGGGTCAAATCGAAAAGTCCCCACCCGTTCAGCCGTAGCTCCTGTTTTTGCCGTACCAGTTGAAGCGTCACTTGGTCCAGTTTCTCTTGATTCAACTGCTGCCAATAATTTGCTATCTGTTGTTCACGAGAACCCGAGAGCTTTATCTTGGACACATTGACAGGCACCTTGAATGTGAGCTGCTTTTCGTAGAAGGTGATATTGAATATTTCGGCGACATAGGTGGCTGCCTTATCGGTAGTGATGGGTTGGTATTGCTCAACTTGAAGTGTCACCATATCGCCAATGGGCAATTGTTCGGAGTGGAGAGTGTCGGGGAGCGTATCCGATTCGGGCTGTCTGACAGGTTCGGGTCGGACGGGCTGTTGTTCACCTTGGAACAGTTGCATTTCGTCCCAGCGTTGCTTCAGATACTGGATAAACTGCCCATTGATAGAGTCCTTGTATTCATTAAATTGCTTTTGATATTGCTGTCTATACTCCTCCATGGCTCTTTTCCTTGCCCCAGTATCGACCTGAGACATGGCCACCATAGGCAGTAGCAGCAATATCATTATGAGCAATCTATTCTTCATTGTAGGGGAGCATTTCGCTGGTGATTGAGTCGGTCATATCAATTGTGTCCTGTTCGGCAAAGGCAGGAGACTGATACATCTGCATTCCATTGTTTCTCGAAGTGAAAAACCATGCAAGGCCCACCAACAGCAAGACGGAGGCAGCTGCCGCCCAAGGAACGAAACGGCGGGTCTCTTTCTTGGGGGCAAGGCTGGTGGCTTTCTTTTGTGCTTCAATGGCGGCGACTATGTTCATCAAGTCATCTATGTTCTCGTCGCTTTGAGACATATAGTCCAACACCTCGGCCTCCTCGGCTTCTGTGCATTGTCCGCTGAGGTACTTATCGAGCAACTCATCAGATATTTCTTTTTTGTTCTCCATGGTGTCAGTCTTTATAGTCTATTAAATGTTGTTTTATCAATTTTGCTATCGCTCGGCGCTTGATGTTGTATAAGTTGTCTACTGTTACATTGTGTCGTTTTGCCACAGTTTCCGGTTCCTCATCTCTAAGCAATAGGGCTTCGAGTATCTCGCTATCTCTGGGAGGCTTCAGTTTTGATATGGCCTGTTTGATATCCATCATAATCGTTCCGATAGTCCCATTGCTCATGAAGGCCGTCTGGTGGTCGTTCATGTTGGAAATAGGGATTTGGTTGGACAAATCTATCATCGAACAAGAAAAATCTTTGAAAAATCTGTACGACACCACTGAAAACCAGTTGATAAAAGGCCTCTCAGGATTGTATTTTCGTAGTTTTTCCCAATCGTTATTACTTAGATAGAGATATAGTTCCTGTACCAAATCGTCGTATTCCACTTGTTTTGTACCAGCGGCCTTATAGGCATTCATCTTCAAAAGAGGATTGAAGTGGTCGTAAAAAACATAGTGCAGCGCCCCCTCGTTTCCCGCCAAGAGTTCTGCTACCAACTGAGCATCATCTTTATAAATGAAGAGACTTTTGGGCATATTGCTATATATTTAAACATCTGTATTCAAAAACCTTACTTAAGGATGAATGAATCAAGTCAAACATACAAAGATACCAAATATTTCGCATATTTAATCCAAATCGATCATTGGGCCGACTTCTCCAAGTCAAAAGACAAGCATGTATGTACTTTACCTTGCCCGCTTCCTGAAGACCCGTTCGGCTTTTCAGGGCATTTGGTCTGCCTTGGACCATTTTGATTTACCATATAAAGTCTAATGACCGACTTGGGGGAGTTTAACTCTTTTTAACGCCATAGGCTGTAAGATTTTTTCAATTTATGCGTTTTAATAACATTAGAAATTATTTTTGTAACATCTTCAACAAATAACAAACAATCATGATGAGAAAAAGCAAATTATTTATTGCTGCGATGGCTGTCGTATGCCTTTTTGCAGCATGTTCGGAGAAAGAAGGGGTTTATAACCCTAAAAAGAAAATCACCAACATCTACAGGGCCAGCGAAAGTATCTATTCTTGGAATTCGGATGAAGGTGTTGTCAACGACACTAACATTCATCCCAAAACCCTTACTGAGACTTGGACCTGGGACGGAAACAAGTTGATGAAAATCACCTACTGGGAAAACCAGATTGATCCGATTGGAAAGGCTGATGTTTCGGACGTGTATAACTTCTCCTATGACGGCAAACAGTTGTCCAAAGTGGAGAGCGATGATGTGAGAATGCTGTTCACATACGATGGAAAGAAACTCAAACAAGCTGAGATTATTGATATTGAGGACAATAAAACTGTAGGCACATTCGAGTTTGTGCACGATGGCAAAAAGATTACCAAAATCAATGTCACGTCAGAAACAGGCGATATCGAACCCTTCAAACACATGGTTTCAATCCTGATGCGCGATATTATGCCAACACTTGAGAATGCCAACGATATGGTTGCCGCTATCCGCAAGGCAATGCCTGCCGGTGGGGCTAAGGCTACAACCACTATTCCCATCGAACTGACCTGGAACGGCGACAATGTGAGTAAGATGAATGTCAATATGTATGGTGCCACTATTAGTGTTGATTACACTTTCGACAACAAGAATAACCCCTATCAGAATTCAGTCTTCGGCTTCATCACTGCGATGGAACAGCCCGACGGCATGATTATGTTCAATAAGAACAATGTCACCAAGATGGTTATGAAAATGAACTTGATTTTCATGAACGATGTTGATGAGTATAATTTTACTTACACATACGACGGTGACTGGCCCTTGACTCAGATAGCCAAACAAGTCGATACTGATGAAGGTGGCAATAGCTCCTATACCGTTACTACTTGGTTTGAGTATGCCAAATAGTTGAAAGCTAACATAATATTGGCTTATAAGGGCAAGCACTTCACGCAAGGTGCTTGCCTTTTCACTTTGAAAAACTTCCGATTTCAAAGAACTGTAGGGATTGAAGGAATCCGTCATCATGCTGCAAAGATTACTGTTCGAAGAAGGTTATGGGAAGCTTCGCTGTACCTTCGCTCCTATGCTGCTGGTGAGATTCTTTGTGCCCGGTGTTTCGGAGTATTGTATGGGACGGGACTGGGTGCAAAAGATTTTTTAATAGAATTAATTCTTAAGAATGTGCGATATGAAAAAAAAAATGTATTTTTGCAAACTATTATAATGACGATATTATGCAGCAATTATTGATTTACAATACTCTTTCGCATCAGAAAGAGCTGTTCAAACCCATTACCCCCGACCATGTAGGCATGTATGTGTGCGGTCCCACTGTGTATGGCGACGGCCATCTGGGACATGCCCGCCCTGCTATCACCTTCGATGTTCTGTACCGCTACCTCACCCATTTGGGCTATAAGGTGCGTTATGTGCGCAACATCACCGATGTGGGCCATCTGGAACATGATGCCGATGAAGGAGAGGACAAAATTGCAAAGAAAGCCCGTTTGGAACAGTTGGAGCCGATGGAAGTGGCACAGTACTACACCAATCGCTACCATGCCGCTATGGATGCGCTGAATGTGCTGCGGCCCAGTATCGAGCCGCTGGCTTCGGGACATGTGATGGAACAGATAGAGCTGGTGCAAAAAATACTGGATGCCGGCTATGCTTATGTGAGCAACGGCAGCGTCTATTTTGATGTCCGCAAATACCACGAGCATTTCAAAAGTTACGGACGTTTGAGCGGAAGAGTGATAGACGAGATGCTCTCAACCACACGCGAATTGGACGGTCAGTCCGAGAAACATGATACCGCCGACTTCGCTCTCTGGAAGAAGGCCTCTCCCGAGCATATTATGCGTTGGAATTCGCCTTGGAGCGTGGGATTCCCCGGATGGCATACCGAGTGCACAGCCATGGGTACCAAGTATCTGGGCGAGACTTTCGACATTCACGGAGGCGGCATGGACCTCATGTTCCCTCACCACGAAAGCGAAATAGCACAGCAAACATCGGTGTGCGGTCACGGCCCCTGCAAGTACTGGATGCACAACAACATGATTACCATCAACGGACAGAAGATGGGCAAATCGTTGGGCAATTTCATCACTTTGGACGAATTCTTCACGGGCAGTCATAAGCTTTTGCAGAAAGCCTATTCGCCTATGACCATCCGTTTCTTCATTCTGCAGGCCCATTATCGCAGCACGGTGGATTTCAGCAACGAGGCTTTGATTGCTGCAGAGAAAGGCTATGCTCGTCTCATGCAGGCCTATAAGACCCTGGGACGGCTGCAGCCCTCGAAAACCAGCAGTGTGGATGTGAAGGAATACCGCCAGAAATGCTACGATGCAATGAACGACGACCTCAACACCCCCATCGTCATCAGCCACCTGTTCGATATGGCGAAGACCATCAATACGGTGAACGACCGTAAAGCCACACTCACACAGGCCGATATCGATGAACTGAAGGGTGTGATGGACACTTTTGTGTTTGACGTGATGGGTCTGCGCGATGAATCGGCAACCGACAATACTGCCCTTATCGACGGACTGATGCACATGATTCTGGACATGCGTGCTACCGCCAAGGCCAATAAAGATTGGGCCACAAGCGACAAGATTCGCGACGAACTGGGTGCCTTGGGCGTTACGGTGAAGGACGGCAAGGACGGAGCCACGTGGGAGATTTGATGTTAGTGATGTAAAACAAAAGCCACCGATGTACACCTACAAATATCCTCGCCCCGCACTGACGGCAGACTGTCTGGTGGTGGGCATTGGCAACGATGGTGAGCGCTTTGTGCTACTGGTGAAACGGGGTCATGAACCCTATGAAGGTTGCTGGGCTCTGCCCGGAGGATTCATGGAGATGGAAGAGACTTTGGAAGCCTGCGCACGAAGGGAGCTGGCCGAGGAAACCGGTTTGACGGTAGCTGATCACTGGGTGGAGCTGGGCAGTTTCAGCCGTGTGGACCGCGACCCCAGGGGCCGTACCGTGACGGTGGTGTTCGGCACCAAGGTGCCCATCGCGCCAGTCAAGGGTGCGGACGATGCTGCTGAGGCCGCGTGGTTCAGCATTGACAGCCTTCCACCGTTGGCTTTCGACCATCAAGAGATACTGCAAGTGGCTTTGCCACGTTTGGATAGCCGCTACTCGAAATGAATATTGCGACACAATAATAATGGTTTGACGCCGTTATCGGGACGTTATGACGAATAATAAGAAAACAACCTACTCGCTTGGAATTGTGCTGCTGGCTGCTGTACTGGGTGTGCTGGTGGGACTGATGTTCGGCCCCAAATTGTCTCGGGACAATAGGGACAGCTTTTATGACTTCAGCAATAGCTCTCCCATCGACCAGATGATGTCTTTGGTGGAGAATACCTATGTGGATTCTATCGACCGCGACTCGCTAACGACTATGGCCATGAGTTCCTTACTCTCCTCACTCGACCCTCACAGCACTTTCCTGCCTCCCAAATCGTTCGAGGAAGAGCGGGAGATAATGACAGGCAGTTTTGAAGGCATAGGTATCAATCTGTTGTATCTCAACGATACTGTTTTTATTTCGAATGTGCATGCAGGAGGTCCCGCCCACAAAGCGGGTGTGCATGCCGGCGACCGTATCATCTATGTCGACACCACCAAGGTGTCGGGTGCGGGCATTGCCAGCGTTTCGGGCAATGTGGTGAGTCTGATACGCGGACCCCGCCACAGTAAGGTGACCCTGAAAGTGAATCGTGATGGTTCAAACAAACTGATTCCCATTAAGGTGAGCCGGGATGTGATTATGCATCCATCCATTCCAGCAGCCGTCATGCTCAACAAACAGACCGGTTATATACGTATTTCGCACTTCTCCGAGACTACAGCCAACGAATTCCACTCCTCATTGCTTCAACTGCTAAATGAGGGTATGCAGCATTTGGTTCTGGATTTACGTGGCAATTCGGGCGGAGTTCTGGAGAGTTCCATCTATGTTGCTAACGAGTTGCTGCCCAAAGGCGACTTGATTGTCTATACCCAGGGTGCGCACCATCGCCGCAAAAACGTCAAGGCCACTTCTGGCGGTTTGTTTGAAACCGGGAAACTAACCGTGATGATAGACGAATATTCCGCCAGTGCCAGCGAGGTAGTAGCCGGAGCCATACAGGACAACGACCGTGGTCTAATCATGGGTCGGCGTAGCTTCGGTAAAGGTTTGGTGCAACAACAGTTTGAACTCTCCAACGGTGGAGCCATGCTTTTGACCATTGCCCGCTATTACTCACCTTCCGGCCGCTGTATCCAGCGTCCCTACGACAAAGGAACCGATGCATACTATACGGATTATCTCAACCGCCTTCTGAATGATTATGCTTCGGCCGACTCACTGCTCAGTGCCCCCGGCGACACGACCCAGGTTTTTTATACCAAGAAAGGGCGTAAAGTGTATGGAGGTGGCGGCATACAGCCCGATGTCTTCCTATCCTACCTTATTGACACACATTTTGTTTATTGGAACAGACTTATATCGAAGAATGTGATGGAGGAGGTTTTGTTCGACGAGCTTTACCATCACTATAATGACTTGAAAAAAAGGTTCCCCACTGTGGAAGCTTTTGAGAAAGGGTATAAGGTGAGCGACGCCTCGTGGCAACGGGTGCTGACATTGGGCGAGAAGAAAGGTGTGCCCCGCAATAATGCAAGTATAGCAAAATACGACAGCACGATGCGCAACAGGTACAAGGCTTTGATGGCTCAGTCTTTGTTTGACGATAATGCATTCTACAAGGTCAATCTGCCCTATGACCAAGAGTTGCAGAAGGCATTACAAAGAAGTAAATGATAGAAGAAAGGAATTGACAATATGAAGAAGTTTTTAGTTTTAGTGGTCTTATGTGTAGCGGCTTTGTGTGGGTTGCAAGCGCAACGGTGTACATTCAGCGGCACTTTCAGCGATTTTCCTGAGGGTTTTCAGGCAGTGCTTCTTAAAGTGAATAACAATAAGATGGAGTTGGTGGACACGTTGAAGTTGGACAAGAAAGGTCATTTTAAGATTACGCTTACGCATAAAGAGCCCACCCTGTATGTGATTCCTATGCCCGACCGTGAAAGTGGTGTGTGCCACTTGATGTTGGAGCCAGATAGCAAGGTGACGGTGGACATTCAGTATCTGCCAGCCATGAAAATGTTTAGGATAACCAATTGTAAAGGTTCGGAGAATGTGGCACTATATAAGAGTTTCAATGACATCCTGCTGAATGCCAGTACTCCAGAAGAACAGGTGAAAGTGCCCGCTCTTGTGGAGCAGTTGCTTCGGGAGAATAAGAATACTTTGATGAGTGCATTCTTGGTAACATTTTTCGAACAGAACTTCGACAGCTATGCTTCGCTTTATTCCGATGTGCGCGATGCATTGGTGACAAAGTATCCTAACGACAGTTTTGTCAATCATCTGAACGAACGTTTGCGCGGATTGCTGTTGCCCGGAATGATGGCACCGGAGATTGAGATGAGTGATCCCGACGGGGTGACCCGCAGGTTGTCTGATTTGAGGGGACAGGTGGTGTTGATTGACTTTTGGGCTTCGTGGTGCGGGCCTTGTAGAAGAGAAAATCCCAATGTGGTGCGTGTGTATAAGAAGTTTCACGACAAGGGATTTGAGATTTTTAGCGTTTCGCTGGACAACACCCGCAGTGCTTGGACCGCTGCCATAAAAAAGGATGGTTTGGTTTGGCCTAACCACGTGAGCGATTTGACCGGATGGACTTCGTCGGGTGGCAAGACTTATGGCATCACTTCAGTGCCGGCCACTGTGCTGGTGGACCGCGAGGGGAAAATTGTGGCACGCAATTTGCGAGGCGGTGATTTGGAGCGTGCCTTGGACCAGCTTTTCCAAGGAGAAACCGAAAAGTAAACTTATTAAGATAGTACTGAGAAATAGATAACGGATATGATTACTTCTACAATGATAGAAATGGCCTTGAGCCATGTAAAAGACCCCGACTTGGGCCGCAGCCTTATTGAGTTGGGAATGATAGAGAATATAGCCATCGACGGCAAAAAGGTGTCGTTCGATTTGGTGCTGACTACTCCGGCTTGTCCGATGAAGAAACGTATGAGCGACGATTGCGTCAATGCTATACACGAATATGTGGACCGCGAGGCCGAGGTGACGGTGAACCTGACATCGCGTCAGGTGGAACAGCCCGACCCTCACTCTTTGATGCCCGGTGTGAAGAAAGTGATAGTGGTTGCCTCCGGTAAAGGAGGTGTGGGCAAGAGCACTGTGGCTGTCAATTTGGCTGTATCGCTGGCCAAGACCGGTGCATCGGTAGGATTGATGGATGCTGATATCTATGGCCCGTCCATTCCTATCATGTTCAATCTGGGACAGGAAGATGTGATAGGTGAAAATCACGACGGCAAGACTTATATGCTACCCATTGAGAGATATGGGATTAAGCTGATGTCGATAGGTTTTTTGGTGGATCCCGACAAAGCGTTGGCTTGGCGCGGACCTATGGCATCGGGTGCTTTGAAGCAGTTGGCAACAGAGACTTGGTGGGGCGATATAGACTATTTGGTAGTGGATATGCCTCCGGGAACGGGTGATGTACAATTGACGTTGGCTCAGACTTTGCCAGTGACGGGAGCCATTATTGTAAGTACTCCACAACAGGTGGCTTTGGCCGACGTTGTGAGAGGTGTTGAGTTGTTCCGCAATCCCGCTTTGAACATCCCGGTGCTGGGTTTTGTTGAGAATATGGCCTATTTTACCCCTGCAGAATTGCCGGACAACAAGTATTACATCTTCGGCAAGGAAGGCTGCAAGAAGCTGGCAGCTGAGATGAATATGCCATTACTGGGCGAAATCCCGTTGGTGCAATGTATTGCCGAAAGTGGCGATAGCGGAAAGCCGGTATCGCTGTGGTCGGATACGGAGACCCCTGAGAGCAAGGCCTTTATGGAACTTGCCGAAAACACTATCAGAGAATTGTGCAAAATTGAAAATTGATAACTAAAAACGATAGATTATGACAGACCAAGAGAAAAGCATTGTAGAGGTAAAAGTGAAGAACGCTCTTGAGCAGATACGCCCTTATTTGCAGCAGGATGGTGGTGATGTGGAGTATGTGGATATGACCAACGAGGGCGTGGTGATGGTGCGACTCCAAGGCCATTGCGGTACTTGTCCGCATGCTTTGCAGACCCTGAAACAGGGGATTGAGACAGCCGTGAAACGCGTTATTCCCGAGGTGAAGTCGGTTGAGCGTGTGTGATCTGTGTGGGATAATCTCGCCGAGGTACTAACCAAGAGACCGCCCCGGTAGGAAATAAGGCTGTTGATAGAGAAAAAAGGTGTGGCTGGGAAATGGCCACACATTCGGTGATATGTCAATACAGGACTAACTATGATATATACTAAGACAGGAGACAAGGGAAGTACTTCGCTAGTGGATGGCACACGTGTCTCGAAATGCCATCCCCGGGTGGAGGCTTATGGTACTGTGGACGAACTGAATGCCCATGTGGGCTTGTTGGCTGAGATGATACGCCAAACTGATGCTGAACAGTATGATATATTGAAGAACGTACAGCGCAATTTGTTTATAGTCCAGACACTGCTGGCCACCGAGGCGGACGCAAAGTTTGAGTTGCCTCAATTGCCCGACAATGTGGTGCAGGATATGGAGCATCAGATAGATGCTGTTCAAGCTATGGTGCCTCCATTCCGCAGTTTTGTAATTCCCGGTGGCAATGCTGCATCGGCACAATGCCATGTGGCTAGAACCGTGTGTCGTCGGGCAGAACGCCGCATTGTCCAGTTGGCTGAGACCGAGAAAGTGGATGCTAAGTTGCTGTGCTATGTGAACCGCCTATCTGACTACCTTTTTGTCCTTTCCAGGCATTTGGTGGTGTCGCGGGGAGACGAGGAATCGCTCTACGAGTAAGGTCTCAATTTGTTCAGGATGAGGATGATGAATGTGGGACAGGATATGTTAAGTATGTTTATAGAAAAATATATTTGCAAGTATAGAAAAAAAGTGTACTTTTGCAAAAAATATCAGTGGCAATAGCGCTCTGAAAACATCGGTAACATAGTTAAATATACTCTATTACGATAGAGTTAATAGAGATGCAAAAGAGATAAAATATGTATTGGACATTAGAATTGGCAACAAAGTTGGAGGATGCTCCCTGGCCTGCAACAAAAGATGAGTTGATAGATTATGCACAGCGTACAGGAGCACCGATGGAGGTGATAGAGAATCTTATGGAGATTGAGGATGAGGGAGACCCATATGACAGCATTGAGGATCTGTGGCCAGACTATCCCACAAAAGAAGACTTTTTTTTCCAAGAGGACGAATACTAATACTACTACATTACTATGAGAGTTTCCTTTATTGGCTCAGGCAATGTGGCTACTCATCTTGCCTTAGCCTTGTTTAACCGTGGGCATGTTATAGACCAGATTTGGTCCCGCGACATTGAACATGCCAAATTACTTGCCAACAGGGTGGAAGCCCATCCCATAGATGATTTGGGACAGTTGTATGGCAATGCAAACATCTACATTATTGCGGTGTCAGACGATGCCATTGAGGACGTGGCAAGGCAGTTGCATATGCAAAATGCTATTGTGATGCACACTTCGGGTGCCACGCCTATGGATGTTCTTTCTACTACCAGCAAACGCTACGGGGTGCTATGGTCTCCCCAGACTTTTGTACGCGATGTGGCATTGGATTATTCCGAGCTGCCTTTCTGTATAGAGGGTAATACTCTTGATACGGAAAATTCTATTGCAGAGTTTATCGGCATGATATCGAACCATATCTTCCGTACCGACTTCCAACAACGCCAGTACCTTCATCTCTCAGCTGTTTTTGTTAACAATTTCACAAATGGTCTCTATGCCGTGGCTCAGCGTATCTGCCGTGAGCATGATGTGCCTTTCGAGATATTGAATCCGTTGGCTGTTACCACTGCTAAAAAATTGCAGTGGGGCGATGTGCGCTATCAAATAACCGGTCCAGCCACACGCAACGACAAAAAAACTCTGAGCGCTCACCGTCACTTGCTCGAAGACGATCCAGAAGCGTTAGAGCTCTACAATCGTATGACCAATCTCCTTCTTGAGGTTAAGAATGGTTGATACGCATTGCCATCTTTATGATGAAGCATTCGACACCGACCGTGACCAGGCTGTAGAAAGGGCTGTCACGGCCGGTGTCGATACACTATTACTTCCAGCCATTGACAGCAATAGTCACAGCAGGCAGGAGGCTTTGGCATCTGCCTATCCTGATGTTTTCTTTCAAATGATGGGTTTGCATCCCACTTCGGTGGACGATGCCTTTGAAAAAGAGCTGGCTATCGTACAGCAAAAATTGTTTGCTGTGGATAGTCCAGTGCGTTATGTGGCTGTTGGAGAGATCGGTCTTGATCTTTATTGGGACCGTACCTATTTTGAACAGCAACGAGAGGTGTTGCGCCGTCAGATGGAGTGGGCAAGTCAGTTGTCGTTGCCTGTGTGTTTGCATGTGCGGAAGGCGTATAACGAGCTTTTCGGCTTGTTGCGTGACCTCAACCAGAGACGATACAGCGGTGTGATGCATTGTTTTGGAGGAAGCGTACAGGAGGCGTTGCGTGCAGTCGAAATGGGCTTCCACATTGGCATAGGTGGTGTGGTGACATTCAAGAATGCCACCCTTGCCCAGGTGGCCGCTGCAGTGCCATTAGAAAGTATTCTGCTTGAAACCGACGCTCCCTACCTGGCTCCTGTGCCCTATAGGGGTAAGCGGAATGAAAGTGCATACATCCCTGTAATAGCCCAGAAGATAGCTGAGCTTCGAGGGGTGAGTGTCGACAAAGTGGCACAAGTCACCACCCGGTCAGCCCGAATGCTCTTTGGCTTATAGTTGGGATAAAAGAATCTGGCACATAGTATTGTACACGCCATTAATTATACCGGATGCCAACCTGCTTCATGTATCATTGCCTCTGAATCCGCGAGCAGGAGTGCACACCGACACGCTACGAAGGCGGAATAGTAATCTTCTGAGAAAAATCCAGCTTTGCTTCCTGTTCACTTTCAAATCACTCTTTTTCACAGGCATTCTTCACTGCTGTAGTGAATAGAAGGTTTCTAATGGGTTAATATGAACTTAAGAGTTAGCGAACCTGGAATGGAGTGTGTTTTCCTGAAATCGTCCTAATGACCGATGTGGGTTTATTGGGATGATGGTGTAGTGTTTCTGGTGTTTTTGTATTGTGTTTCAGTGGATTGTGTGGCTTATGAGACAGAGGCTGAAATTAATATTGAGGTTAGTGTTAAAAAAGACGAATAACTTAATTATTTTTTGTATCTTTGTAAATTAGTGGGAGAAGGTTTTGTTCCCATCATATTATTGTTATACAAAAAGATACACAAAATAGTTTACATTTATTATGGCAAGAGAAATAAAGTTTAGTCTGGTTTATCGCGACATGTGGCAGTCATCGGGCAAGTATCAGCCGCGTATGGATCAGTTGGTTCAGGTGGCACCTGCAATTGTTGAGATGGGTTGTTTCGACCGAGTGGAGACCAATGGTGGTGCCTTCGAGCAGGTGAACCTTATGTACGGTGAAAACCCAAACAAGTCGGTACGCGCGTGGACAAAAGAGTTTAACAAGGCTGGCATTCAGACCCATATGCTTGAGCGTGCGTTGAATGGCCTTCGCATGTATGGTGTCCCCAAGGATGTGCGTCAACTAATGCCCAAAGTGAAGAAAGCCCAGGGTGTGGACATTATGCGTTCGTTCTGTGGTTTGAATGACCACCGCAACCTCGAACTCTCCATTAAATATGCCAAAGAGGCCGGTATGATTAGCCAGGCTGCACTTAGCATAACCTATTCGCCCATCCATACAGTGGAATATTATATGGGTATTGTCGACAAGGTGGTTGAGTATGGTGCCGATGAGATCGCATTGAAAGACATGGCAGGTATCGGCCGCCCCACTATGTTGGGGAAATTGGTGTATGAAATCAAGAAGAAATATCCCCATATTATAGTGCAGTATCATGGACATACGGGTCCAGGTTTTGCAATGGCCTCTGTGCTCGAGGTGGCCCGTGCGGGCGCTGATTTCATTGATACCGCCATGGAACCCCTCGCATGGGGTATGGTTCATCCCGGCATCATCGCTGTTCAAGCTATGCTCAAGGAGGACGGTTTCCTGGTAAAGGATATCAATATGAAGGCTTATATGGAAACCAGGGCTCTTACCCAGTCGTTCCTCGACGATTTTCTTGGCCTCTATGTCAACCCCGCCAACCGTATATGCACTTCTATGCTGGTGGGTTGTGGATTGCCTGGCGGCATGATGGGTAGCATGATGAGCGACCTGAAAGGTGTGCATCATGCCATCAACTTGGCACTGCGCAAGAATGGTAAACCGGAGGTCTCTTTCGATGAACTCACCGTTCAGCTATTCCAAGAAGTGGCCTACATATGGCCCATGCTGGGCTATCCTCCATTGGTGACACCCTTCAGCCAGTACACCAAGAACATTGCTTTGATGAATATCATGTCGTTGGCTCAGGGGAAGCCCCGTTTCTGCCAAATCGACAAGGATAGCTGGAATATGATTCTTGGCCGTGCCGGTAAGTTGCCCGGTCCTTTGGCCCCAGAGATTATAGAGCTTGCCAAGAAGAATAATTTGGAGTTCTATACAGGCAATCCGCAGGATGCCTATCCCGATGCCCTGCCTGAGTATATCAAAGAGATGGAGGAGAATGGCTGGGACCGTGGGGAGGATGATGAAGAGCTCTTCGAATTGGCAATGCACGACCGTCAATATCGCGACTATAAGTCTGGACTTGCCAAGGAGCGTTTCGAGAAAGAAGTGGCCCAGCTTCGTGCCGAGAAGAACATTGCAAAGGCTCCCGCTGCAGGTAGTGCGGCGTCATCCGCTGCTGTAACACTTACCCCCAACTATATCACCGAGAAACATGCCAATGCTATTCCCGTTGTGGCCAGCGTCAGCGGGCAGTTGTTATGGGAACTCGATTTCAACTCGTCGGTTCCTCCTGCTCCTGGTCGGGAATACAAGGAAGGCGATACGTTCTGCATCATCCAGGCCAGCTATGCCCTCGAGAATGTGTTGGTTAATAAGTCCGGCCGCCTTATTGACACTTGCGTCAAGCAGGGTCAAATGGTCAAGAAAGGCGACATTCTGGGTTGGATAGAATAACGGATTTGTTGAAACATTAATGGTGCCCTTCTCTTAACGGAGAGGGGCACCATTTCCATCATGTGGGTCTGCCATTCAGAATGCCCAACCCACTTTGAACCCTGTGGTCAGAAGAGCAAAGTTGATGACACTCAAGCCGGGCTCTTGTATGGTATGAAAAGGACCGCCAATCCATAATGGGATGTTCACCCCACAATAGGGAGAGAATGTCAGCCCGTTTTTAGTCACCAGTTGCACCCCCAATATCAATGCGCAGTGGATGCTCTGTTCATGGAATGTCCGCTTCAGTGTGTGAATCTCCAACCCGTCGTTACCCACGTAGGTGTTGTACGAACTCCATTGCCGCATATAGGCCAGCCGCATTTTTAGATAAAAGCTCTCCCGTGGCAGGCATCCATCGGTTATCAGATCCCGGTTCTTTTTGCCTATGGGCAGAAAGTATTTATAGCCTGCCGCCACAGCAAATCCTGGCCGCATGTGAATATTCATCGGAACATCATGATGGTTTTCCCATTGCCACCCTTGCACCCCGGCGTCTATCTCTATTCCGGCAAAAGGCAGGGTGTGCTCATAGGCCATTAATAACCCACCGCCCATCAACGGTAAAGGGTTCACCGTAATGGCATTATGAAATGTCCGCACTGAGTCTTGGGCCCCAACTGATCCACTCAGTATTATTGATACCGCAAACAATAGTATCCCTTTTTTCATGAACATCATTTTTCAATTGTTTTTTGGGGATAGACTATGAAATTGATATAGTTGCCAGGTTGATTGCCCATAAAAAGTGTGTCCTCTTTATAAGTTATTATAAATCGAGGCTCTTCAAACTGGAATTTACTCTCGTAATGAGGGCCCCACCGGTCAATGTCCACATTCCAGAATAGGAACCCGAACCGTCCGTGACTGTCAGTAGATGTACACCCCAGGCATTTGCTACCGGCTCCCCACATATAGTTATAGAACCACAATGTATCGTTGGCAATCGGCGTTGTGAGTGTACTGTCAGTATATGCAGTTCCGGTGATTTGGGTGCAGTATTCACTCCGCTCACATCCTACACATAGCAGTATTAATAATGAAATGATAGGTATTATTTTTCTCATGATATTATGTTGTTTTGATTCAACTATGCTTGTAGTATTTTGTTGTAATGGCAGTTGAGCACCTCTTTGCAGTCTCCATGCCAGTTGTGCATCCCGTTGCCAAGACAGTTTTTGAACATTTTGCACTCCTTGCATTGGCCTTTTCGTGCCCAATCTCTGTTGCGGAAAGGCTGGAATCTGTTTTGCCACACTGCCCATAGATTGTCCCTATATATATTGCCCTGAGCAAATACTTGGCGGTCAATATTGGGACACCCGCATATGGTGCCGTCAATCAGTACTGAGGCAATATTGATGCCCGCATGGCACATGTAGGGATTTTGCCTCACCTCGCGTTCATATTTGCCCAGATAACCCTCACAACCAAAACTCACCTGCATGGCTGCCTCTTTATGCTGCCGTTTCTCCTTGATGAATTCCATGAGTTGTACAAACTGGTTGTTGCTCAAATGCAGTTCCGGGCTGTCTTTTGCTCTGCCAATGGGGATGATTGTGAACAGTCGCCAGCGTCTCACCCCCAATGAGGCCAGGAGGTCATGAATTTGTTGTAGTTGCGGTAGATTACGTTGGTTCACACAGGTCACTACATCGAAGTTCAGCCAGTATTCTTTCGCCGCTATTGTGATGGCATTCAGTGTGCGGGAGTAGCACCCTTTCAGTCCGCGCATCCAGTCGTGTTCTTCTTCCAGTCCGTCCAGACTTATAGTCAGTGCGCCCAAACTGGCCGACATCAAACGGCTGTGCAGCTGTTGGCTATACCAGTATCCGTTGGTTACCATGCTCCATCCGACCCTTCTTTGTTGCAGTGCTTTGCCTATTTCTTCAATGTCTGGCCGCAATAGTGGCTCGCCACCAGTCAGCACTACTGTCATCTCATCGCTCATCCGTTCGAGTGGAAGGGTGTCGAATGCACGCAGGAAATCTTCCAAAGGCATATCCTTTTCGCTGCCTGGTGCGGTGCAGTCGCTCCCACAGTGCCTGCAGTGCAGGTTGCAGCGGGTGGTACATTCCCAAAACAGGTAGTTCAGTTCATGTATCCGTGTCTCGTTGGCCCGGAACAAGCGGAACAATCCGTCTACGATTCTATTCTGCATGGTCTTTTTTGATCATCGCAATGTTGATAGTGTCGCGACTGATGTATTTGAATGTAGTGTCTTTTACAGCATAGTTACTGTCGCTGGGTGTAAAACAATAGTCGTTGTTGCTACTTTCAATCACAAACAATCGGATAATACCTTCTTCGTCCGTCTTTCCGTCACTCTGCCAATCGCCAAAAGCGTGAGGTAGATTGTTCCATCTATGTTTTACCTCCACATCTTTCATGGGCTGATTGTCTTCAGCCGACACCACTTTGAACATCACTTCTTCCATTCTGAGTGCCCGATCTGTTCCATAGCATGCTTGGAACACGAACAGAACCGAAGTCAAGGATATACCTTTAAGAATCTTTCTCAGGAGTTTCATTGTATTCTGTTTTTAAATTACTTATATCTTTTTCTAGTTTTCTGAACGAAATGAATGCGATGGTGAAGTTCAGTATCACCACCGTAGCGGTAAGGGCTATCCAGATATTCCTCACCCACACCACAGCAAAGGGGTTGATGCCCAGCGGTGGCCAAATCAATGCAACCACACATACGGTCAATGGTACTTTCACGTAGAGGGTATACCTTCGGTCCCATTTGTGTATCAGCTCCAGGCGGTTTATATATTTTGCCACTTCATCCACTCCACGCGAAGGGTTGACATGTTGAAAGGCTAAGTTCATCTGTATGGCAATGAGCACACGCAGCAGGGTGATGAGCAGCACTATGCAATAGCATGTCATGTATCCTGCGTTGTCCCAATAAAGGGGAGCCATACATCCTACGGCTGTCATCAACGCTATGCTGCCCGGCAACCCTAAATGCAGGCGCAACTTAATGGACTCATAGGTTGTGCGGCGTTGTTTGGGACGTACACTATGAGAGAGGGGAGTGGGCAGTGGTGGCTGTTCCATCCGTTGTTGTCTCAGATAGTCAATTATATCTTCCATGATTGAGTGTGCATTTCTTTCAACTTTTGTTTAATACGGTGTATTCTCACTCCCACAGCCGAAGTACTTATGCCCAGTATTTCGGATATTTCTACCTCGCTGTTGCCGTCTATATAGAGGTATATGAGTGCTTGGTCGGCTTTGGGCAGTTGTTCTATCAGTTGGTATAGTTCGTCTATCAGCGGGTTGTCGGGTTCATTGCGCAATTGTTGTTCCATTTCCTCGGGCAGTGAGATGGTTTGTGGCTTTTTTGTCTCTTTGCGCCATAGTGAAATTGCAGTGTTCAGAGCCACGCGGTACATCCAGTTCTTGGGCGAACAGTCGCCCTGATACTGTCGTCGGTTGCTCCATAAGTTGCACACCATCTCTTGGTACAGGTCGCGCAAATCCTCGCGGTTGCCCTTGGCGAAGGTGTAACCTATGTGGTACAGCAACCATTCGTTCTGTTCCAGCAGCGTTGTGAACTCGTCGTCGGTCATTCGCTCTGGTTGTAGTCGTTGTTGGTGATAACAAGGGTATAGCGGCAATATCCCGCGCGCCCCTTGAACATCCGGGTATTCATCCGCGGAGCATATCGGTATCGAGTCCCCAATGCATTGGTGTCGGCAAAGCAATAGAGCCCTCCGTTAGTGTCATTTCCTATATAGTATTTCAAGTACCTCCCGTCGTCAAAGGTCGCTTTTACGCTGTCGCCATATATGCCTGTACGAATACTGGTCGATATCTCTTCTATTTCGGCAAAGCCCATGCCCGAACCACCGAACACAACAGTATCACTCTTTGCTGGAGCATACACGCTCTTTAAATTAGGGCGCGTGTTGTCCAACGTCTGTATGGTCACACCTTGGTCGGCCTGGTTGTCGATTGCAAAGTCAAAACTATATCCCGGGTCGCAGGCTGTGGCAAACAGGGATGCAATAAGAAGTGGGAGGATACTTTTTTTCATCTTTCACGTTCTTTGTTGTATATATAGACGCAGAATCCTCCCATTTCTTACATGTCACTCGAAAAAAATCTTGTTCCGTCTTTTGTTTATAAAAGATAGTGCACAATGAACCGACTCGCTACGAACAAAGGGGTGCTCAGTTCTGTGAGAACTCCTTGATACGCTGTTCTTCGCTGCGTCGGCACACCAGAATGCTCCCGCCTTTCTCCGACACAATATAGCCGTCCAATCCCTGAAGCACCACTTTCTTGGCATCTTCGGCATGAACCACACAGTTGCTGCATTCGTATAAGTGAATATTGCCTACCGCACCGTTGCCATCTGTGTCGTGGCTCAGTTTGTCGTGTAGCGAAGCCCAGTTCCCCAGGTCGCTCCATCCAAAGTCGGCAGGATGGGTGTACACTTTGCCTTCGGCTGCTGCAGGTTCCATCACGGCATAGTCTATCGAGATTTTCTCACAGTTTGGGAATACGCTTTGCACATCGGCATCGGTTTTCATCCGTTCCATATCGCTGGCCAAGTTGGGTTTGTATGTCTCAATGGCGTGGGTGATTGTGCCGATGTTCCACACAAATATGCCGGCGTTCCACAAGTAGCCTCCATCAGCCAGATATTTTTCTGCGGTGACATGATCGGGCTTCTCCTTGAAGGCTTCCACGCTTTCTATCTCTCCGTCGTCCGATAGTTTGTGACCGCATTTGATGTATCCGTATCCGGTTTCGGGGCGGCTGGGCTTGATGCCGATGGTGACAATGATATCATGTTTCGAAGTGAATGCCAAAGCGTTGTTTATCACACGGCGAAACTCCTCGGGGTTCATCACTACGGCATCGGCAGGTGTCACCACCACATTCGACTCCGGCTCCTCCTCCTTTATTCGCCAGCAGGCCCACGCTATGCAAGGTGCGGTGTTGCGGGCGGCTGGCTCGGCCAGAATATGGCTTGCGGGCATATCGGGCAGTTGCTTGCGCACTATGTCCACGTATGCCGCATTGGTCACAACCCAGAAGTTTTCCATTGGGCAGACCCCTTTAAATCGGTCCACGGTGAGTTGTATCAGTGTGCGTCCGCACCCCAATATGTCTATAAACTGTTTGGGATATTCGGGTGTGCTCAGTGGCCAGAATCGGCTCCCAATGCCGCCGGCCATGATGACTACTTGGGTTTTCATATTGCAATAAGGTTTTTTTTATGGGGATGTTACCGTAATGTGATATTATGCAAACGTATTGTTTTTGAGTAAGAATCCGGGCAGTGGTTGACGGCCTTTTGTCCATTCAGTCCACTCCCCGTTTGTCAGAGTTTAGTTTCTGTATCCAATCACGTGGCGCACTTCGTCGATGGTCTTTCGCGCACTTTCGTGGGCCTTCTCTTTCCCTTGGTTCATCACGCGGCGCAGGTATTCCTCGTTCGAGGCAAGCTCGTTGATACGTTGGCGGAAGGGCGTCACAAACTTTATCATGTCCTCGGCCAGTTGCTTCTTCATGTCGCCGTAACGGATTTGGCAGCGGTTGTATAGGTCGTTGAAATATTCCACTGTGTCCGGGGTCGACACTACCTTCATCAGCGTGAAGAGGTTTTCTATCTCCACAGGCTTCTGCTGGTTCATCTCTGTGGGACCGCTGTCGGTCTTGGCACGCATTATCTTCTTGCGTATAGAGCCGTCTTCTTCGTTCAGGAATATGGCGTTACCCTCGCCTTCACTCTTACCCATCTTTCCGCTTCCGTCCAAACCTGGTATTTTTACCAGCTCGCTGCCAAAATTGAAAGCCTGGGGCAACGGGAACACTTCGCTGTGGTACATGTTGTTGAATCGTTGGGCAAAAGTGCGTGTCATCTCCAGATGCTGCTCCTGGTCTTTGCCCACAGGCACCTTGGTGGCTTTGTGTATCAATATGTCTGCGGCCATAAGGGTTGGATAGGTCAGCAGCCCGGCGTTCACGTTGTTGGGGTTTTGGCGCACCTTATCCTTAAACGAGGTCACCCGCTCCAGCTCACCAAGGTAGGCATTCATGTTGAAAAAGAGGTACAGTTCTATGGTTTCAGGCAGGTCGCTCTGAAGGTATAATGTAGCCTTGTCGGGGTCGAGGCCGCAAGCCAGATACTGCACCAGTATCTGACGGGCATTGCCATATAGGTTGTCGGGGGTGGGGTGGGTGGTCAGTGAATGATAGTCGGCAATGAAGAAATAGCAGTCCTTTTCGTCTTGCATCTTGACAAAATTGCGCAGGGCTCCAAAGTAATTGCCCAAATGCAGGTTGCCTGTTGGACGTATGCCGCTACATACGATTTCGCGTTTCTGTGTCTCGCTCATGTTATATTATTCAGTGTTTTATATGTTGTTTGTGGTATATCGGCAGACGGTTCCGCATTCCATCGGGCCACTGTAGCCAGTAGCCCTCGGTGGCCTGTTGGCGGCATTTACATTCCGCTGCCAATAATTTGCAAAGATACAAAAAAAAGTTGAGATACAAAAAAAATAAGGCTGGCTAAGGCCAACCTTATTCTTTTGATGTTGTTTGTCCCGATTATTCGGCAACTTCAGCGGCAGCTTCTTCAGCCACGTTCTCAACAACAGCCATGGTGGTGTCAATAGTCTCTTCAACTACGTTCTCAACAACGGGAGTGTCAACTACTGCGGGTTCAGCGGCGTTGTTGTTGCAAGCTGCGAAAGCGAACATGCCGGCGACAGCCATAAGGAACATTACTTTTTTCATTTCTTCAATTTTTTAAAGTTATCTTTACTAGGGTTTTAAAATTTCTTTTTTTGTTTTTTGCTCAACGTTTTTTCCTTCGTAAGCGGTTGCAAAAGTACTACATTTTCCAAGACTAAAAAGAAAAAAAATGTCAAAAAATCTTAATGTCTCTCCAAAATGTTAAAATTCAAAATGTTAAAAATGCGTTTTTCAGTACCTATCAACAACTTTTTTTCTTGAATTTCAGTCATTTTTGGTACTCAAAAACGCATTTTTAACCACCTTTTCCCTCATTTACGGAAGCGGAACAAGGCCGTTGAAGCCCATAAAGGCCATTGCCAGAATGCCTGCGGTGACTAATGCGATAGGCACACCTTTCATGCCCTTGGGCACTCCGGTGAGCTCCATCTGCTCGCGAATGCCTGCAAATATCACCAGCGCCAGTGTGAATCCCACTGCAATACTGGCGGCATACACCATGCTCTCAAGCAGGTTCATGTTTTTCTGTATTACCAGAATGGCCACACCCAGCACCGCGCAGTTGGTGGTAATCAGCGGCAGAAACACGCCCAGCGTCTGATACAGCGCCGGAGCAATCTTCTTCAATATAATCTCAACCATCTGCACCAGGCCGGCAATCACCAGAATGTAGGCTATCGTCTGCAGATAGTCCAACTTCAGTGGGATTAATATGTAGTAATATATTAAATATGTCACCAGCGTGGCAAGCATCATCACGAACAATACTGCCCCTCCCATACCCAGCGAGCTCTTTACATCTTTCGATACTCCGAGGAAAGGACATATTCCGAGGAATTGCGCCAACACTACATTGTTGACGAAAATAGCGCCAATAATCAAGGCAAAGATATTGATTCCCATAGTTTTATTTATTTAATTGCTATTTCCGGCCTTTACCGGTTCAATTTGCAAAGATACGATTTTTTTGTGATATATCAACTTATTTTAATAATTTTCTGTTTTCCTGTCAGCCCCGCGCACTTTCCGCATCGGCCGCTTCCAGCCTCAAGGGTAGGTTCGCTATAGGTTCGCTCTTCCTCCGGTTTATCCACCGTCCCGCTCCGTCCGCGATTCGACGGTTCTGCCTTGTCACATCGACCACTCCTCGTCGTCCTTCCGTGAAACGTTATTTGAAAATACCACAATTGCACGTATAGTGTTTTGCTTGGTAATAGTGTGGACGGCTGTGTGTACGTTGCGAGACTATAACCAAACTGCTCATTTCACTTGCAGCACGTCGCCGTGATCATCTACTATCTGGCGGTAGAACCAGTCGGGGTAGGGGGGCTGCTGTGGGAAACGCACTACGCCCGTTGGGGTGGTCTCAATCCGGTCGTCTTTCATGTACTTGATATTGCCATCGATGTAGCGTGTGAGCAGCAGTTGGTCCAGCCTATTCCATCCGTCCATCATTTCTTTTGCCAGGCGGTGGCTAAGGCTGGTGAGCTCGGCTGGGCTGGCATCGTCTTTCAGCCAGTTTACGGTTGCAATGAAGTTCTCCTCATACGATTTCTGAAACATGCGTACATCCTGAATCATGGAGTCATAGCGCAGGTAGCAGAAATTGCTCACGCGGTTAAAGAGCCAGAAGGCGGCGGTGGGGGAGTACTGGCTCATGGAGCCGTTGCCCTCGCGGAAGCAGAGGGGCACGCTGTCGATGCAACAGAACATGGGGCAGTAGCAGGTGCTGTAAGTGTCGTCGACGCCAAACCAGATGATACCGCCCACGGGGTTGGGCAGCCAGCGGCGGCATTGCGCCACGAAGCTGAAGCCGGTCTGCTGGGTGCTGATGGCGCGCTCGTGTATGTATTTCTTGCCGTCCACTTCAAACTCCATAGGCCGCCAGCGGTAGGGGCAGTGGAACGGGCCTGCGCCCACGTCCTGGGTCATATCCATGGGGGTGCCCTCGAAGTGGTCGCGCATCAGTTCCATTACCTCATGAACGCTGATTTTGTGGTCGGGCTGAATCCATAGGGGCAGCCGCTTGGCCTTGGGGTCCCCCATAGCGTAGGCTTCATATTGTTTCATCCCGTCGGCAACCCGGTTGAACATGGCGTAGACACGCGCCTCGCAGGCACGGAGGCCGGAGAAGGTGAGGGGATTGTATGTTTCGGCAAAACTGAAGTCGGCATCGGTGTGATTGGCGTTTCCGTCATAGGCTGCCCATCCGTTCTTTTTGGCAAAGGAGATGACATCGTGGCTGTAGACGCATTCCACCTCGGGGTTGTTGATATAGTCGAGGTGCAGGCTGCTGATGGCGGGGTGATGACCGCGCTTTTTCCATCGGGTGGGCTCCTGTGGGAAAGTGGTGATGCGGGCCTGGTTGGCGTGGGCGCTGACGTAGCCTTCGGGCACACGGCGTGCCACCCATACTGCCCCTTTCTCCTGTCCCTTGCTGGTAATCTCGAAGAGCCATACTTCGTCCGGGTCGCACAGGGAGAAGCTCTCACCGCCGTCGGCATAGCCATAGGTAGCCACGAGTTCGGCCATTATGCGGATGGCCTCGCGGCAGTTGCCGGCACGCTGCAGTGCCAGGTAAATGAGATTGCCGTAGTCTATGCCCTCGGAGTTGCCCTTGCTGAGGGGCTCAATTCCACCCCAGGTAGTTTCGCCCATCGCAAATTGGCGCTCGTTGATGAATCCCACCACGCGGTAGGTGAACGGAGCCTGTGGGATGTCGATTTGGTGCTTGAGGCTGCCATAGTTGTACAGGCTAAGTATTTCGCCTGCGGGGTGGGCACCGCCGGGGTGGTAGCGCAACTGGCCGTAGCGGGTGTGGCTGTCGGCGGCATAGGTAATCATGGTACTGCCGTCGGCTGTGGCTCCCCGCGAGAGGAGGAAATTGGTGCAGGCGTTGCCTTGAAGGACGGGCCATAGGCATACTATAATGAATAGGACTGCATGAATGAATCGTTTCATAACGGATAAGTATTTGTTGTTTCGATGAAATGGGTGCCAAACAGTGTCTTCCCCGATGTGGGCTGTTTTGCGATGCAAAATTACACAAATTCTCTGATATTTACCTATGAATGTATGCGATATTTTATTATTCCCCGAATTATCATGGGGTTATCGTGGGTCAATATGTGGGCGAACAGCGTCTGGTTGTGGCATTATTGGTGGAGGTGGGAATGTTTTTTTCAGGAAAATAGAGAAGAATATTAAGCTATTGTAAAAAAAGTTGTATCTTTGCAACCCTGATTTATCATCTATTGTAGAACAATGTAAACTGTATTATATGGAATTGAAAGACTCGTTGAAATCATTGGTGTTTGACAAAAGCAGTCTAAAAAAGACAGTATTCGACACCACAAAAGAGGCATTTGAGCTGTTCAGGAAGACATCGCATGAAATGATTGATCTTTTTCAGGAGCAGGCGGACCGCGAGGGTAGAACGCTGTTGTTGGGATTCAAAGACCACGGCGATTTCGAATTTGAGGTGCGTTTTGGCAGCGATGTGCTGGTGTTTTTTATGCATACTAATGTGTTCGAGTTTTCGCGCGACCATCAGGTGATGAAGTCAAACTACATCAGAGAGGACACCCAGCGCTCCTATTGCGGAGTGATTAGAATCTATAATTTCTTGGCCGACTCGTTTATCTATCAACGTGACCAAGATTTGGGTTATATGATTGGTAGAGTGTTTGTTAATAAGGAGAACCACTACTTCATTGAGGGCAAGCGTGAACTTGGTATGCTATACAATAATTTCAATACTTCACTGATTACCAATGAGTCAGTGCAAAGTATTGTGGAGTCGGCAATCGAATATACCACGAATTTTGATTTATTAACACCTCCGTATGATGAAGTGAAGGTGGTTTCGGTGGGTGAAATGAGGAACGATTTTGATAAAAAATCAATGGCCACTGGCAAGCGTATGGGCTTTAGGTTTCAGGCAGATACGGATTAGTGAGGGTGACTGTGAACAAAAAAAAGTGAAAAAATATTTTGTCAATCAAAAAAAAGTTGGTAATTTTGCACCCGCTTTTTAAGGCAAACGGTCCGTTCGTCTAGTTGGCCTAGGACGTAAGATTTTCATTCTTAAAATCGCGGGTTCGAATCCCGCACGGACTACAAAAAAAGAAAAAAGATAGTTTAAAGAAAGAATATGGCACATCACAAGTCTGCAAAAAAAAGAATTCGTACTAACGAAAAAAGAAGAGTAGAGAACCGTTATTACGCAAGAACTATGCGTAATGCTTTGCGTGATTTCCGCGCTTTGGAAGATAAGCAAACTGCTGTTGACAGACTGCCCAAGATGGTTTCCATCATCGACAAGCTGGCAAAACGTTCAGTTATCCATAAGAACAAGGCTGCTAATCTGAAATCCAAGCTTGCAAAGAAGGTTAACGCTATGTAATATTAGCTCCTCAAAAATATAAAAAAGCCGATGCATTTGCACCGGCTTTTTTTATGTTTGTAAGTCCGTTCTGTGACGGCATTCCCTCCGGCCGGTTGGTTTGGGTGAATGCCCCGTTTGGTGTTGTAAGCATATTGCTTCTGCCGGAATGTGATTCACTACCGAAGTATGTGCTCCCTGTGGTCTTGCTGATAATAACTAATGTATAATTGCCGACGGTGGATAATGTTGTCTCCTTCGTTTCCTGTGTTGATACAAGATTCGTCCAGCTCATTCCCCTGTTTTTTATTCATTCCTGTGCTGCTGCATTTCCCATTCCGTTTTTCCCCGCCTCCGTTTGCATCTAAGCGCTATGTCACGACTTTCTTTCTCCTTCATTACCGCAAGGGTTAATATATGGTTATTAAGGAGTGAGTAAATGGTGAAGACTAAGCGGAGCTGGAATGCAGTTGAATTTAGCCCGGAAAGGGAATGGGTTGAATGGGGGATGGCACAAGGGCGCAATCGCTATCCTGATAAAGGGCGTTCTCGACAAAGGACGTTGTTGGAAAGATGATAAGTCCGGCGATTGTTTACCATTAACCGGTCTATTCTCATTGCCCAATGGTGGGAAGATGGTATTCATGAATCTGCTTTTGCACTCATGTTGTCATTTTGAGGGAGGAGATAGTCTCATTGGTTTTGCCCTTGAGGGCTATTGTCGCTGCTTTTTTTTACCGCGAAATCGTTATCTCCGAAACCTTGAAATTTGCCAAAAAACATGTATTTCGGAACCGTTTTGCGGGGGTGTTCAAGGTATGATGGATAAAAAAGTTTGCTTTTTAATAGTTTGTGGAATAGTCTGTTGCGAATTATTTTCGGAAATATTGATTTTTTTTCTTTGCTGAATGAAAAAAAAGTCGTACTTTTGCACCCGCATTTGAGAAAAAAAAGAGAGGTCTTTAACATGATGATGCAAACGGTCCGGTAGTTCAGTTTGGTTAGAATACATGCCTGTCACGCATGGGGTCGCGAGTTCGAGTCTCGTCCGGACCGCCAAACACAAGGAAGCCTCCTTATTAGGAGGCTTTTTTTGTGCATTACATATCCAGTCTAAT
>JAEEGJ010005369.1_pt1 | contig 40470 bp, 37 predicted proteins | sample 8958761 | NCBI WGS metagenome assembly JAEEGJ01 (sample SAMN16246546, study PRJNA631951) | gut metagenome | biome: gut microbiome; feature: rumen; material: RS-attached | host: Bos | place: Iran: Karaj | collected 2018-10 | reverse complement strand
ACAAAAAAGAAAACAATTACATCGGGAATCCGGTTTTCTCTTATGAAACCGCGTTGGAAGAAGGTGCTCGTTACATATTTGCCACAGATAAAGCAGGTAAAATCCTGAAGCTTCTGAATTTTGATGAAGTAAAAGAAAAGAGAAAAGTCGCATTGCACAAATTCTTCTCTGCTGGCATGGTAGAGATTATAACAGATACCTCAGAGACCTATCAAGCCGAAATAGAAGACTCCATGGTAAATAAAATTCTGGACGAAATGACCGAGGAGTCTGTCTTAAAGAAGTTCCTCTTTACAATCTCACCGTTGGGATTAAACGGAAAGAATATTGTCGACGGTACAGAAGAAGAGTATGAGGTGAAAAGGGGTATTAGAATGAAGCGAACATATCAGGTAAAATCCAACGGGGGCATCAAATCCTCCTCGTCCTTAAATATGACTCCCGAAGAGGTAAAGCAATATTATATGAAACCATACAAGGATGCTTTTTCCAGATTAAAAGATGAGGATTACCCTGATCTGACAGAGGAGGAATTCCATAAATTAGCAACAGAAAAACTTTCTAATTTTAAACCTGAAGACCCTGTTTGTATTACACTAATCCCTGCCTTCAAGCTTAAAGCCTCAGAAAAGGCCGCCATCACGTTCCTTCCTGACGGATGGGTAAAGACTGTCAATAGCACCTCAAGTATAGATGAATACGGAGAAAACACAAAAACCACATATAAGATTTACTGCAAGTAAAGTGGTGTAAACAATCTTAAAGCTAAGAACAGATAAGCCCCGCAAGATTTCTCCTGCAGGGCTCTTCTTATTATTAGCAAACCACCTTAATGGGACGTGGATTACTTTATTCCGTTTTCTGCCATTATCTGCTTTAGGCGGGCATTCTCTTGCCTGAGGGCATCGATTTCTGCTGTCAGGCGCTCTATGGTTTGTCGTTGTGTTTCGCGCTGCCCTAAGCGTGCGGCTGTCATACGCTCGCGGATGCCGCCCTCTGTGGTGAACTCACGGTCTTTAAGTTCTATGTACTTTGCCAAGGCTCTGTCCACTTGATGACAAAGACAGATGGCCATATTTGCCAACTCCTCATCATTCATCTTAGCCAGCAAAGGCTGATAGTCAGACCATTGGCTATGGTTGCGGCAGAATTGATGTAGTCGGTCGAAGCGTTCGTTACGCCTGAACCATTCCGAAAGACCCTTGCGTTTCAGATAGTCTTGGTAGTCCTCAAGGAGTTCCTGATTGCTGCCACGGGCAATGCCCAATAGTTTCAGTTCCGTCTCTGTGGATGTCTGCCCGTCTGTGCTGCCTTCTGCAATGTTCTGCTTGGTGCTGCGTGCTGCCTGTACCATCTGGTCAACAGTGCGGTCGCCATAACGCGGCAAGTAACGCTGGCAGAATACCTGTGTCAGTTGGTAAAGCACATCGCTTCGTTGGTAGAATCTCAGCTCTGTGTAAACCACCGCCTTGCGCAAAACGCTGGCAGTGCCGTCTGCATAATGGTTTATGGTAGGCCGTTTGTTAGAGTCCATTGTAGGGTTGTTTATATGGTTAATAATGTGTAATCCGGTTCGTCCAGATAGTCCGGAATCTCCGGATAACCCGGATAATCCGGAAATTCCTCACAAAGGTACAAAATTATTTGCTTAGAATAATGTATCCCCCTTTAAAAATAAATTGTGAATACTGTGAATGGTGCGTGCTTGTTGTCATGATTTTTCCATTCCTTTCACAACGCCGTAAAATGCGGTGTTTTGCTGCTATTAATAGAAAATATTGCTACTATTAAGGGGCGCAAAATTTTCCTAGTTAGGGAAAAAAAAATCCCTAACTAGGCAGTTTCTGCTGCCTAATTAGGGAGATTTCAAGTGTAATGATTTTTCCTAATCAGTTGGTTGGGCCTTTACTTCACATAGACCTTATAGATCATGGTGATGGGCTCTTGTTCCGACATTTTTTGAGTGATAACGCAGTCGATAGTCTTCACCCAGCCGTCGGGAAGGAAGGTATATGTGGCCTCTTCGGTGTATTCCACCCTGAAGTTCCTGACCATCTCGTCGAGGGTCTGACGGACGTTGTCTGTTATGTTAAGGCCCGCCTGTTTCAGCATATTCTGGTAGAAGGCCCTGATGTCCTCGGCCTTCATGTTCAGCGTGGCATTGGATTGTATGCTGCCGTTGGACTTTACGTGGTAGGTGCGCTTCATCTTCAGGCCGTTCTTGTCGGTGTACTCCTCCTCCGTGCCGTCGGTGATGTCCTTGCCGTTCAGGGCCAGCGGACTGATGGTGGCTCGCAGGCTTTCCAAGTCCTTCTTCTCCGTCATCTCGCTCATCAGTTTCTGGGCTGTGGAGTCGTTCTCGCCGGGGATGAAATCGCGAGCGGAGAAGTAATTCTTCTTGTACTTCTCCTTCACCTCGTTGATGCTCAGGCTTCTCAGCACCCTACCCTCCTTGTCTGTGGCGTATTGGCAATGCTTGCCTTCCATTATCGACAGGGCGGCAGAGACCGACAAGCCCGGCGGTGTCGTCTTGTTCTCCTGGATATCCCTTACCATAATGTCCAGCACGTAGCCCTCTGCCGTCTCGTCTACCACCTTGTATTGCTGCTCTACGGACATGTGTACGGTCTCGTGCTCGGGCACCTTTATGGTGGCCTCGGTTACGTACACTTTCTTGGTGCCCTTCTGCAGGGTGTGAGTGGTGACCTGCCGTGCGCAGCCCGTGAATGAAATGAGCAGCATCAGGCCCAGTAAAAAGTTATGTTTCATCTCTCTTTCTGTGTGTTTTTTCTCGTATTTCCAAACAAATTTACGTAATACGCAGAAACAAACAATATTTCCCCCGAAGATTTAACTTTTTTTCACAGAAGAGAGGGCTGTTATTTCCTATTTACGACCGAGTAGTTGAGTTTCAGCAGGTTGTTTTGGCGGCAAGCTTCCTTGACTACGTGCTCCATATGTCCCATTTCCTTGTCGGAACTTAGGTTTATAATGGCGGGATTGTCCTTTAGTTTGCTGAACTTTTCCATCAGGTCCGCTGGCGAAATGGGCTCCATCTCGCCTCCATCCACGTTGCTGTAGATTTTGCCGTCTGCATCGACATGAACATCAACATTCTTCTCCTTGGGAACCACCTTGTAATTGATGATTAACTTGTCGTCGTTTGAGATTGATTCTAAATACCTTTCTATTTTAGGCATACTTATCTCGGTGGTGATATTAACAGTTGCTTTCTCACCTTCGCGTAAGCGACCTTTCAAAATCTTTTCACCTTCAACGGGGTCCATTTCTTTCCCGTTATAGGTAAATTTGGTAATCTCGGGTTTGCTATTGATGTAACAGTCAATAACAATTCTTTCGCCATCTGGGGTGGGTTTCTGCACTACGTCTTCGATGACAGAACTGGCTTTACTGAACTCTGAGGTGGCAAAGGCGCTGAGGGCCAGTGCGATCATGGGCAGAAGGTACAGCACGCGGCTGCGTCTGCTCCGATGGGGTTTTGTCTTAAGCATCATACTGATTCTTTTTTTGGTTAGACTGTGATTAAAATTGTTCGCAAAAGTATAGGTGCTGGCGCCAACAGCCTTCTTTATTATCAATTGGGAATAGGAATGAGCGGAAATGCCCTCACGCAGGACATAGTCGTCGGCCTCGTACTCGTGCACGTCGCGCAGATGAATGCCTAACAGATAGACGAAGGGATTCCACCACTGGATGGTCTCTACAAGGGTCAAGAGGATGATGTCCAGGGAGTGACGGCAGAGGATGTGAGCCTTCTCGTGCAGGATAATCTCGCGTCCGTTCTCTGTAAAATCTTTTTCGCTTATGACTATACTGCGCAGCCAACTGAACGGAGCCACATTCTCGGCATGGCAGTAGATGCGTATGCCGTCGGTGTCGTCCTTCGTCCAGATGCTCCCCCTGCGTATGATGCGGCCCATAGAGAGCACCTCGCGCAGGCGGATACCCAGAACGGTCAATGCTCCGATGGCATACAGGATGCTGACCAGATAGAACCAGGAGATAACCCCCTCCAAACCTCCCCGAGGGGAGTCTTTTTCGAACGTGAGGGTCGTGTCTGGCATCTCAACGGGAACGCCCATCTCCAGTAAGCCTCTCTCCAAGGTCTGCACGGCAGGCACATTGTCCATAGAGATGTAAGAGAAATTGCACAGCGGCAACACCAGGCTCAGCAGCAGGATGGTCAATAGGGTTAACCGATTGAAACGGAACATCTTTTCCCTGAAAATCAGGAATATACCAGGCACAAACAGCAACGTTAGCAGTATGGCCGACTTGATTGCGTAGATTAGTAGTTGTGACATAAAGCCCCCTCCGTCCTTCCCCTCCGTCGCGAATGGGGATTCGCTCCCCTTTGTGGGGCCGTAGCCACATTTAGTGGCTCCTCTAAAGACCCCAGTCGCCCTTTGGGGGAGTGATTAATTGATAAGCCCCCCTCCAACTCCCCCCGAGGAGGGAGTGTTCTTATTAGTTGATATTTGGCCCTCCTCCTCGGGGGAGGGTTGGGAGGGGGCTTCCATTTCGTGCAGAAACTCAATTAATTCTTCCTCCGAAATCTCTTCTTCGCGAATGAAGTAGCTGAGCATAGAGCGGAGGCTGCCTCCGAAGAAGGTGCGCTTGACATCGTGCATGGCCTTGCGGACGTATTCGGCACGCCCTACCCTAGCCACAAAATGGTGGGTCTTCCCTTCCCCATCCTTCTTGAAGTGGTCCACGAAGCCTTTCTCGAAGAGCATCCGCATCTCGTTGGCCAGCGTCGTGTAGGCAGGCTTGGGCTCAGGCAGCTGGTCGTAAATCTCGCGTGCAGAGACAGAGTGGTTGAAGTCCCAGATGATGGACATGATGTCGTATTCCGTCTTGCTGAGGATTGACTCTCGTCTGTTCGTTGTTTTCATATCGCGTTTGTGTTGTTTTCTGCTGCAAAAGTAAGAGGCAGGGGAAAGCAAAGCCTAACAAGTAGCAGAAAAACTGTCAGAATTCGCCAAAATTTAACTTTTATTAATAGAAATAGAAATCAAGCCCTCTCCTCTTCGAATAAAAAATTGGCTGCTTTCGTTGTCTGTATTGGGAAATTGTCGTACCTTCGCATTGGATATGGCACAAGACAACAAACTGACACAGAATCAGGTGCAGGTGCAGGCACAACAACAGGTGCAGGTGCAGACACTTTCGCCCCAGCAGGTGATGCTGGTACGACTGACCGAAATGCCCATAGAAGCCCTGCAGCAGCGCATAGAGAACGAGTGTCTGGAGAACCCTTGGCTGGAAAAAGCCCCCTCCCTCGATCCCTCCCCCGAGGAGGAGGGAAGCTGGGCGGCAGAAGGTCCCCTCTCCTCGGAGAGGGGGGAAGGGGGTGAGGCCTCCTACGACTACCGCTCGGAGGATGATATACCCGACTATATGCTGCGCCCCACGTACAACAAGCTGGTGCCTGAGAATGTGGAGTACGGCGATACGCTCTCGTTCTACGACCAGCTGAAGGCACAGATGGCCGACTTCGAGCTGACAGACCACGAAAGGTTGCTGCTGGAGTACCTGATAGGCGAGCTGGACGATGGAGGGCTGCTGGGCAAACCCCTCGTTCAGATAGTGGACGAGGCGGAGATATACCAAGGCATAGAGACCACGGAGCGGGAGATGCAGAAGGTGCTGGGCGTGCTGCAGCAGTTCGAGCCCGCAGGTGTGGGAGCACGCTCGTTGCAGGAGTGCCTGATCCTGCAGATCAAGCGCGACGAAAGGAATCCCTATCGCTCGCAGCTGCTTCTGATCATGGAGAAGTACTACGACGACTTCCTGCACAAACGCTGGGAACGCATCCAGCAGAGGCTGAAGCTGTCGCCCCTGCAGGTGGAGGAGCTCAAGCGCGAGATAAAACGACTGAATCCCCGTCCAGGCTCGGCCCTTGGCGAAAAGAGTGTGGTGATAGGCCACCAGATAACGCCCGACTTCATAGTAGACACGGACGAGGACGGACACATCAGCATGCAGCTGAACGGCGGCACATCGGCCCTGATAATAAGTCCTGATGCCACAGAGAAGCTGAAGGGCTACGAGAAGCTGAAGGACTCGCAGCTGACGAAGGCTGTGCAGGAGGATATAAGGTTTACGCGCGAGTATGTAGAGCGCGGACAGCTCTTCATAGATGCTCTGGCACAGCGTCGCGAGAGTATGATAAGGACCATGAATGCCATCATAAAGCTGCAGAGGCCCTTCTTCCTGCAGGGAGACGATACCCTGCTCAGGCCCATGAAGCTGGAGGATGTGGCTGCGCTGGCGGGTTACGACATCAGTACCGTCAGTCGTGTCTGCAACAGCAAGTACGTGCAGACCCCCTTCGGCATCTACTCGCTGAAGCACTTCTTCACCCATAAGGCCGTGCAGAAGGACGATGCCGAGATGGCCACCCAGAAGCAGGTGATGGCTGCCATAGGCGAACTGATAGATGCAGAGGACAAGCATCATCCGCTGAGCGACGAGAAGCTGACCACCCTGCTGAAGCAGAAGGGCTACGACATAGCCCGCCGCACCATAGCGAAGTACAGAGAGATAATGAAGATACCCATAGCGAGGATGAGAAAATAGCCCCCTCCTGCTCCCCCTTTGGGGGAGAGGACTAGAAAACAGATAAAAATTAAAAGTGAATTATCGAGATAAAAGTGATTGAGATGTCGAAAAAAATTTCAATTTTCAATTCTCAACTTTCAATTTAAACAAAGTGAGAAAACATATAGTTCTTGCCAGCGTATTCAGTAGTCTGTTCCGACCCATGTACTACCCTACCGTCGGAACGATTATCCTGCTCACGTTTACGTACATGAGCCTGTTTCCGTGGCCCTACCGGCTGCTGGTGCTGGGACTGGTGTACTTCTTTACCGTTGCCCTGCCCGTGGGACTGACCTATGTCTACAGGCGGTTGTTGGGCTGGCGCCTGCAGGAGTTGCGCGAGCGGCACAAGCGTATCGTGCCCTACACCATTCACTTTATGTGCTATGTGTGTCTGATGCTGCTGCTGAACGACCTGCATCTGCCTAGGTTCCTGACGGCCATACTGATTATCTCGCTGATGGTTCAGTCGTGCTGCATCGTCGTGAATATGTTCTGGAAGGTAAGTATGCACTCGGCAGGCTCGGGCGCCGTCATAGGGGCGCTGGTGGCCTATTCGGGCATCTTCGGGTTTAACCCTATATGGTGGCTCTGCGGAGCCGTCCTGCTCTCTGGTTGCGTAATGACCAGCCGTATGATTCTGCTGCAGCATAGCCTGGCACAGGTGTTGGTAGGCACGCTGATAGGCATAATTTGTGGATTCTTTGGAATAATATTCCTATAGTGAAGAGATGAAAATTGAAAGTTGAAAATTGAAAGTTGAAAATGATATTTGAGAGTTGAGAGTGTAGAGACAGTTGAAAAGGTGAATAGTAGATAGTATGAAGTAATAAACTGGTTAAACTCTAAACTATAATACTGACTCTAAACTCTAAACACTAAACTCTAAACTAAAATAAACGGTAAACAGTAAACTAGAAAATATATGAAAGCAATAGTAAGTATTATCATGGGCAGCACAAGCGACCTGCCCGTTATGGAGAAAGCCGCTAAGTTCCTGGACGAGATGGAGATTCCCTTCGAGATGAATGCCCTCTCGGCTCACAGAACACCTCAGGAAGTGGAGGAATTTGCCAAGAATGCAGAAATGCGCGGCATAAAGGTGATTATTGCAGGAGCAGGAATGGCTGCCGCTCTGCCTGGCGTGATAGCAGCCAGCACTACCCTACCCGTCATAGGTGTCCCCATCAAGGGCATGCTGGACGGACTGGATGCCATGCTCAGCATCATTCAGATGCCTCCTGGCATACCTGTAGCTACCGTAGGCGTAAATGGCGCTCAGAATGCAGGCATCCTGGCGGCTGAGATGATAGCCCTTGGCGACGAGGTGCTGGCTATCAAACTGAAGGCTTACAAGGAGGATTTGAAGCAGAAGATAGTAAAGGCCAATGCTGATTTGGCTATGGTGAAATTTAACTATAAAGTAAACTAAATGAGACGACAGACACACGAGGTAAAGATAGGTAAGCTCCGCATTGGCGGCCAGAACAAGGTGGCCGTCCAGAGTATGACCACCTGTAGCACCATGGATACAGAGGGCTGTGTGGAGCAGTGCATCCGCATCATAGATGCAGGAGCCGACTTGGTACGACTCACTACGCAGGGAACGCGCGAGGCAGAGAACCTCCGCAATATAAAGGCTGGATTGGTGGCTCGTGGCTACGGAGATACGCCCTTGTGTGCCGATGTCCACTTCAATCCCAATGTGGCTGATGTGGCCGCTACCATAGTTGAGAAGGTGCGCATCAACCCAGGCAACTACGTTGACCCTGCCCGTCAGTTCAAGCATCTGGAATATACAGATGAGGAGTACCAGCAGGAGCTGAAGCGTCTGGACGACCGTTTCTGTGGCTTCCTGAGTATCTGCAAGGAACACGGCACAGCCATCCGCATCGGTGTGAACCACGGTTCGCTTTCGGACCGTATCATGAGTCGTTACGGCGACACCCCAGCAGGCATCGTAGAGAGCTGCATGGAGTTCCTGCGTATCTGCGAGCGCGAGAAGTTTCCCAACGTGGTGGTCAGCATCAAGGCCAGCAATACGGTCATTATGGTGCAGAGTGTTCGTCTGCTCTGTAAGCAGATGGAGAAGGAAGGAATGGATTATCCTCTCCACCTGGGCGTAACGGAGGCTGGAGAAGGCGAGGACGGTCGTCTGAAGAGTGCCGTGGGTATCGGCTCTTTGCTCATCGACGGCATTGGCGACACCATCCGCGTAAGTCTGAGCGAGGAGCCCGAATGCGAGATTCCTGTGGCTCAGAGCATCCTGCAAGCGGCTCGTGTGCAGATGTGTAAGACGGAGTTCATCAGTTGTCCTGGTTGTGGCCGCACGCTGTACGACCTGCAGGACACCATTCGCCGCATCAAGGCTGCCATTGGTGAGAAAGCCAAGGTGGATGCCCGGTATAAGACGCTGAAAATTGGCATCATGGGCTGCATCGTAAACGGCCCAGGCGAAATGGCAGATGCCGACTACGGCTACGTGGGTGCCGCCAGAGGCAAGGTCTCTCTCTACAAGAACAAGGAGTGTATCGAGAAGAACGTGCCAGAATCCGAAGCTGTAGAGCGCCTCATCGCCTTTATAGATAGTGATCTTGATGGTAATTCATAATTCATAATTAAGAGATAAAAATTGACTAAAGTCTAGAGTCTAAGGTCTAAAGTCTAATTAAAATTGTTCTCCCCCTCGGGGGAGTTAGAGAGGGGTCTAATATGGAGCTTCTGTATTTATTTATCGGTCTTGTATTGGGAGGCGTTGCCGTTTGGATGGTGATGCGCTCTAAGGTGGGCGCGTTGCAGCATCTGATGGAAGTATCCAAGCAACTGCAGGAGGAGCAGAAACTTCAGCATGAGCAGTATGAACAGGAGCAGAAGATACTTCGGCAAGAACAGAAGGAGCAGCAGGAGGAGCAGATGCGTCAGCAATTGACCCTTATCCGCGAGCAGATGAATTCGGCCTCGGAGAAGATTCTGAAGGAAAGAGCCGAACAACTGTCGGCTGTCAACAAGGAACAGCTCTCGGGCATCCTTACCCCTCTTCAGACGCACATCCAACAGATGCGCGAGGCTGTGGAGCGTTCCGATCGCGAGCATAACTCTACCATGCAGCGTCTGGATGCCACCATCAAGACCAGCATAGAGCAGAGCCGTCAGGTGGGCGAACGTGCCGATAAGTTGGCACAGGCCCTCACAGGAGAGAATAAGACGCAAGGAAACTTTGGCGAGCTTCGCCTGAAGCAGCTTTTGGAAGGGATGGGCCTTCAGGAGGGCGAGCAGTTCACCCTTCAGGAAACCATCCGCGACAAGGACGGCTATGTGGTTTACGAGGAAGAGGGGCACCGCCTTATCCCCGATGCCATTCTGCACTTCCCAGATAAGCGCGATGTGATAATAGACTCCAAGATGTCCTTTACCGCCTTCGAGGATTACCATAATGCAGAGACGGAGGCTCAGCGCCAGGATGCCCTGAAGCGCCACCTGACTAGTATGCGCAATCACGTAAACGAATTGTCCAGGAAGAATTACTCGAAGTATATTGCTGAGGGGCACGCCAAGTTGGATTTCGTCTTGATGTACGTCTTCTCAGAATCCGCCCTGCAGTTGGCGCTCTCAAACGATGCTACCCTCTGGAAGGATGCCTACGACCGCGGCGTTATCATCACAGGTAGTCAGAACCTTTACACCATGTTGCGTGTCTTGGAGATGACGTGGAAGCAAGTCCGCCAGGTGGAGAACCAGCAGAAGATTATGGAGTGCGCCAATATGATTGTGGATCGTGTACAGTTGTTTGCCGAGCGGTTCGAGAGCGTTAAGCAGCAGTTGCAAAAGACACAAGACAGCTTTGACAAGCTGGAATCCATAACAGCAGACTCTGGCCAAAGTATCCTAACCCCAGCTTCCCGATTGTTGAAGATGGGAGCTAGTCAAAACCCCAAACGTAAGAAGCAGTTACAGCAAGAACAGGCTCTGGAGAATACAGAAGAAGATAACGCCCCTGCTTAGCACATCAGCTAAGCGGGGCGTTGTCGTATGATGGGAATGTTCTTGTTAAAAGTGTTTCAGCGTCATAAGGAGCAGGACGGGGTTCGCCTTGATATCCAGCTTCTTTATGAACGCTTGCGTCTTACTGTCGAATTCGGCAGCCTCGGGATGAGCGAGATAGTACTTCAGGTCTGCCGGTGTTTCGATGGAGATGAGTGTGCCATCTGTTGTCAGGGTCTGTGCTCCGCTTAAGCAAATACCTTGCAGCATCCAGACTCTTGGTACGCAAACCCAGCGGCTGTTACCTGTTTTGCGGTCATAGACGAGAATTGAATGCAGCGTTTCGCACTCCCATGCGAATTTCCCCTCTGTTTCTTCCTGAATCTTGATATTGTAGTTCTTTACGTAGCGGCATAGTAGGAAGTCGGGCGAGACGAGTAGCGGGAGGTTATAATCTATATTGGGCACAAAGCGGTTCTCGGTGGCAAGCACACGCTGGGATTTTCTGATGGTAGAATCGTTATTGAAAGGAAGCGAACCTATGCCTACGCTGTCACTGCTTACTAGATAGCGGGCGATGACTCCCTCGGGGTTTACTTGCCAGATGGTATCGGAATATGCTTTGGCATAGAAGAGCTCGTCGCCAGAGTTAGCCAGGCAGGCTTCATAATCGTAGGTGTAAACCTTGTTGGGACGGGTAAGGATAAAACCATGAGGCATACCTTCAGGGTCACGTACCGTGAGTTGCGGCGCAAAGTCAAATGCCGGTCTTAGGTTGCTTATCAGATGGTTCTGTGTAAAGCCCATGATGCTTCCATAACTAAAGAAGACAAGTTCATGGCGCAGCAGGTTACCCTCGTAGTCATAGGACAGAAGGTCGCCTTCTCCGCCATCGTGTTCTCCCCAATACATCAGGCAAACCTCCTTGGCCTGGCGATTCACTGCCATAACAATCTGGTTTTTATCTTTGTCCACGTCCGTTGGTTTCAGCTGAGCCACCAAACTGCCGTCCTTGCGGAAGATAAAGCCGGCCCTCTTCTTGATCAATTTTTTCTCATCCTCCGTCTCTGCGCCAAGGATGAAGATTAGGTCGCCGTCAGTCTCTATCTTATCTATCCAACCAATTCGGAAACCTGGTGTCGGAGCCAGAGGTAGCATTTTTACTTCGCCTGTGATTGACGGCACAGAATCGGCCCCAGGCAGATAGTCGGGACAGATATTTTTTAATGTGTTATCAATGCGTGCAGGCAACATGGGGATTTTTTCCAGGTTTTCCACAGGCAACCAGGCCTCATCGTCATACTCCGTAATGGCTACATTGCTTGCAGATGGTGTTTGGCAGCTGGCAAGAAGCAGCACGACTGTCAGCAAGGGAAAGATTCGTTTCATTTGCATTTCGTTTTTTGTTTGTTTTACATTTTTTGATTATATTCGCTGCAACGTTTTTCTGCTGCAAAGTAACGCTGAAACGCCAATTCCTGCAAAAAAAGGCAGTAAACAAAAGTAAACAAACCGCAATTTTACTGGTGTTTACTCCGAAAAAGGAAGAAATCTTAGAAAAAAGTCTTAAATTTGTGTCGTGAAACAGACATTCATCATATTATTCCTTTCGGGGTTGCTGCTAACCTCCTGCCGCAAACAGGTAGAGACGCCGCTTCAGATTGTGTATGCAGAGACTGCTGTGGAGGACAATTCCGACGCCAAGTTTGCTCTCTATCTGCTTAGCGAGGTGAAGGATACTATCTGCCATTATCCCCAATCTATCCAGATGCAATACCGACTGGCGCAGGCAATGGCTCAGAATGCCAAGGGAGAGGCTGTGGATTCCCTTCTGCCTCCGCTCACCAAATGGTTCGACGCCAAGGGCCCAGCCAAGGAAGCCGCCCGCGTGCATCACCTGTCGGCCCTTTCGCTATTGCAGGAAAGCCGCATGGAAGAGGCTCGCAAGGAACTTTCCCAAGCCCTGAAAGCTGACCCCTCCTATAAGCCCAGCCAGTTCCTCACCGCCTATCTCTGCCTTTATAGCGGATCGTATGCCGAGGCGCTGGAATATTTCATGCGCATAGAAAAGGACGATCAGTCCTCTTATTCCGTCCTGCAAGGAGCCTATGCCTTGCGCAGAAGCTTGAATGCCAATAGCAGCGACTTTGCCCAAGCCCTGAAGGGTGAGGAACTGGAGAATGTCCGCCAGATGCTTACCGATATGGACTTCTGCCTACGCTATTTCCAGGACCATCCCGACGCTGACCAATCCGATATCATCCATCGTTGTGCCGCAGCCCGCGATTCCCTGCTGCGCTCGCAGTATCATTCGCAGGATAATCTTTCTGAGCCCGCCATCGTAAACAATGATGCCAAGGAAGAGCATTCCTCCCCTATACCTTATTTTATATTGGGGGTGTTGGTGATGATGTTGATTGCCGCCCTCGTGATAATCTTCCGCCGCCGCAATAAGCCAATGGCTGAGCCGCAACCCATCTTCAACGAGATTATCAGCCGCATGGAACAACTGGCCGATGGCGGACAGCAACCCTCGGCCGAGGAATGGGAACAGCTTCACGCCTTTGTGCGCGACCGCTACCCTCTCCTACTCCGCAAGCTGGAGAAGCAGAACCTCTCGCGCTGTGAAATACAGATGTGCCTCCTCTCCGCCGTAGAACTGCGGCAGAAGCAAGTAGCAACGTTGCTGAACATAAGCCCGCAGAACCTGCGTAACCAGCGCCTCCGCCTCCTTAATCGCATCAAGGGTCAGCCCTGCGACAGCGTTTCGGACTTCACAGATTGGCTCCGGGGGGTCCAGGGCTAAACCGTTATTATTCTAAGGAAAAAATAATAAGAAGCCCCACGGGATGAGTCCTGCGGGGCTGTGATATTGTCAGATTTTTATTCTTGTTCTTCTGGGGTGTTCTCCCCCTGTTTAATCTTATAAGAATGATTTTGCATTCTATTTCTCTGCCAGTTTCTTGCACCACTTACCGCCTAACATGCAGTAAAGGCCAAGAAGGACGAAGGGAACGCTGAGCAGCTGCCCCATATTGAAGAGCATGCCGTTCTCAAAGGCTTCCTGATTCTCCTTGGTGTATTCGATAAAGATACGGCTGGTGAAGATGAGGAAGAGGCATAGGCCGAAATAGAATCCTGAACCCACCTGGGGGAATCGGTTGTTCTCGGAGGGTTTCATAGACTTTCTGTAAATCCACCACCCTATGAAGAAGAAGCAAGCATAGCACAGGGCTTCATAAAGCTGGCCTGGGTGGCGGGGAATCATATCCACGCGTTCGAAGATGAAAGCCCAAGGTACATCTGTTGGACGACCGATTATCTCGGAATTCATCAAGTTACCCATACGAATAGCACAGGCACAGATAGGCGTAACGATACCGACATTATCCAACACGCGCATGATGTTGAGCTTCATGTTGCGGGCATAGAGCCAAAGGGCCAGCATCAGACCTAATGTGCCTCCGTGACTGGCTAATCCCTCGTAGCCGGTAAACTTCCAACTGCCATCAGGAAGATGACGGAAGGGCAGCACCATCTCTATGGGATGAGACAGGAAATAAGCTCCTTCGTAGAAGAGGCAATGACCCAATCGGGCTCCTACCAGTATACCCAGGAAGCAGTACATGAACATTGGTTCGAATTTCTCTTCGCTTATCCCCTGCTGCTTGTACAGCCTATGCATCAGCCAATAGACACTCAGCAGACCGATACACCAGCATATAGAGTACCATCGGATGCCATAGAAGCCTAAATCCAAGGCTACTACATCGGGGTTCCAGTTTATGAATAATGCGTAATTCATAAAAAATTATAATTTAGCACTCACCCAAAGGGGGAGCGGGGAGGGGGCTATACATTAAACCTGAAGTGCATGATATCGCCGTCCTGGACGACATATTCCTTGCCTTCCACACCCATCTTTCCTGCCTCGCGAACGGCGGCCTCGGAGCCATACTTGATGTAGTCCTCGTACTTGATAACCTCAGCACGGATAAAGCCCTTCTCGAAGTCGGTATGGATAACACCGGCACACTGGGGAGCCTTCCATCCCTTGCGGAATGTCCAGGCTTTTACCTCCATCTCTCCGGCTGTGATGAATGTCTGAAGGGTAAGCAGGTGATAGATAGCCTTTATAAGGCGATTACAGCCGCTCTCAGAGAGTCCCATGTCTTCGAGGAACATCTGCTTCTCCTCGTAGGATTCGAGCTCTGCAATGTCGGCTTCTGTCTGTGCGCTGATAATCAGCATCTCGGCATCCTCGCCCTCGATAGCTTTCTTGACGGCTTCGGTATAGTTGTTTCCTGTGGAAGCGCTGGCATCGTCAACGTTGCAAACATACAGCACAGGCTTGGTGGTCAGCAGGAAGAGACTCTTGGCGGCAGCATTCTCGTCTTCTGTCTCGAAGGTTACGGTACGGGCGCTCTTGCCTTGCAGCAATGCCTCGTGGTAAGCCTCCAATACCTGCAGTTCTATCTTTGCCTGCTTGTCGCCCCCTACCCTTGCGGCTTTCTCTACCTTCTTGATACGAGCCTCTACGGTCTCCAAATCCTTCAACTGCAACTCGGTATCGATAATCTCCTTGTCACGAACAGGATCTACAGAACCGTCAACGTGTACAATATTGCCATTATCGAAGCAGCGCAGCACGTGAATGATAGCATCGCACTCGCGAATATTAGCCAGGAACTGGTTGCCCAGACCCTCGCCCTTGCTGGCTCCCTTTACAAGTCCTGCAATGTCCACAATGTCGCAGACAGCGGGAACAATACGGCCCGGGTGAACCAACTCGGCCAGTTTGGTGAGTCTCTCGTCGGGCACACTTACCTGGCCCAACTGAGCGTCTATGGTGCAAAAGGGGAAATTGGCTGCCTGAGCCTTAGCGCTACTCAGACAGTTGAAAAGTGTTGATTTGCCTACGTTGGGCAATCCTACTATACCTGCTTTCATCTTATTCTGAATCTTAAATTGGGTGCAAAATTACCGCTTTAATTTTACATAACCAAATTTTCTGTATTTCTTTCCCCCTTTGGGGGAATTGGCAGAGGGTTGTTAATGGGCCTCGAGCCAGTTACTACCCCACCCTGTGTCGGCTATCAGGGGAACGCGCATCTTCACGGCATTCTGCATCTCTTCTACTACAATCTTTTGCAGCCGTTCTTTCTCCTCAGGAACGACGGTGAAGCAAAGTTCGTCGTGTACCTGCAGCATCATCTTGGAGCGTATTCCTTCCTTCTTCATGCGCTGGTAAACGCGAATCATGGCTATCTTTATGATGTCGGCAGCACTTCCCTGGATGGGCGAATTAATGGCGTTACGCTCTGCGTTGCCACGGACATTGGCATTGTTGGAGTTGATATCGGGCAGATAGCAGCGACGGTGGAAGATAGTCTCTGTATAGCCCTTGTCGCGTGCCATAGCGATACTCTTGTCCATATACTCCTTCACACCCGGATAAGTCAGGAAGTAGCCGTCAATCAGCTCTTTAGCTTCTGTTCTGGAGACATCCATACGTTCTGCCAAACCAAAGGCGGAGATACCATAGATGATACCGAAGTTGGCCGTCTTGGCCTTGCGACGCTCATCGCTGGAGACTTCCTCTAGGTTCTTATGGAAAATCTTGGCTGCTGTGGCGGCATGGATATCCTGCCCTGCATTGAAGGCCTCTATCAGGTTCTCGTCGCCACTCAGGTGTGCCATAATACGCAGCTCTATCTGGCTATAGTCGGCACAGAAGAACTCCTGCCCTACCTCAGGGATGAAGGCTTTCCTGACTTCCTTACCCTGTTCGTCCCTGACAGGAATGTTCTGCAGGTTGGGATTCGAGGAAGAGAGGCGGCCTGTGGTGGTCACCGTCTGATTGAAGGAGGTGTGTATGTGTCCTGTTTCTGGATTAATCAGCAGTGGCAATGCGTCTATGTATGTACTCAATAATTTCTTTAAACCTCTGTATTCCAGAATCTTACCTACAATGGGGTTCTTGCCTTTCAGGCTTATCAGAATCTCTTCGGTGGTAGCATACTGTCCTGTCTTGGTCTTCTTGGGCTTGTTGGTAATCTTCATCTGGTCGAAGAGGATTTCACCCACTTGCTTAGGACTCGCAATATTAAAATGTACGCCTGCCAGCTGGTATATTTCTTCTTCTATGCGCTGCATCTCCTCGGAATAGAGCACAGAAGTCTCCTTCAGTCCCTTAGTATCTATGCACACGCCGTTGCGTTCCATGTAGGCCAGCACAGGCATCAGCGGCATCTCTATCTGCCAGAAGAGGTCCGTCAGACCTTCCTTTTCCAGCTCGGGGGCGAATAAGTTTTTCAGTCTCAGCGTGATATCGGTATCTTCGCAGGCATATACGTATACCTCCTCTGGACTCAGATCTGCCATCGATTTCTGCTTCTTGCCTGTTCCGATAAGCTCGTCGATATGGATGGTCTGGTAGTGCAGATAGGCTTCTGCCAGATAGTCCATTCCATGTCGCATTTCGGAGTGGAGCAGGTAATGGGCTATCATGGTGTCGAACATGCGTCCCTGCAGCTCTATGCCGTGATTAAGCAGCACCTGCAGGTCGTACTTCAGGTTCTGTCCAATCTTTAATGTCCTGGGATTCTCGTATATGGGACGAAGCAGTTCTAATGCCTCGGGTTTCTCGTAGACAGGAACATACCAGCCTTGGCCTTCCTTGATGCTGAAACTTACGCCCACCAGGCGTGCTTGGATGGGGTCGGTGCCGGTAGTTTCTGTGTCCAGGCAAAGCTCCTCAACGCCTTGCAGCACAGCAACCAGATCCTTTATCTTGTCTTGTGTGTTAACCAGCTGATAATCAGCTGTTTCCTTGTTGTATCGGAGCATTCCGTTGTCGATAGCTGTTGCCTCGACGCTTTCAGTACTTTCGCTATCATCTCCGAAGCCGCTGAACAGGTCGCCTTGGATGGCATTTCCCTTCTTCTCTGGTTTGGAGACAGGAGTTGGAGTAGGGGATGTTATCTTCTTGCGCATGAGGGTGCGGAACTCCAGTTCCTCGAAGATCTTCTGCAGCGCTTCCTGATTGGGTTCCTCCACCTTGAGCATCTCCATATCCAGTTGTATGGGGACATCCGTCTTGATGGTAGCCAGCCATTTGCTGGTCTTTATCTGCTCTATGTTGTTCTCTACCTTTTCTTTCAGAGCACCCTTCAACTTGTCTGTATTCTCTATCAGATTCTCTATGCTGCCAAAGTCCTGAACAAGCTTTGCAGCCGTCTTCTCGCCCACACCGGGACAACCAGGGATGTTATCCACAGCATCGCCCATAAGTCCAAGTATATCAATTACTTGGGTAGGGGAGGAGATGCCCCATTTCTGGCTCACCTCTGTAGGACCCAGAATCTCTTCTGCGCTCTTTCCTACGGCTGGGCGGTACATCTTTACGTGTTCTGTTACCAGCTGCCCGTAATCCTTGTCGGGCGTCATCATAAAGGTCTCTATCCCCTGCTTGTCTGCCTGATGTGCCAGGGTTCCTATCACATCGTCTGCCTCGTAGCCGGGTTCCTCCAGAACGGGAATATTATAGGCTGCCAGCAACCTTTTTATAATAGGTACGGCAAAGCGTATAGCCTCGGGCGTCTCTTCGCGCTGGGCCTTGTATTCGGGATAGGCTTCATGTCGGAATGTCCCTCCCGAGGGGTCAAAGGCAACACCCAGGTGTGTGGGTTGCTCCTTCTGTATCACTTCTTCCAGGGTGTTTACAAAGCCCAGGATGGCTGATGTATTTTCCCCCTTCGAGTTAATCCTTGGGTTCTTCAAAAAGGCATAATAAGCCCTGTAAATAAGGGCGTAAGCGTCTAAAAGATAGAGTTTAGGCATACATTATTGAAATTTATTGGGTAAAATTATGCAAAAAAAGTGAAATGGTCATCATTTTTATGTATTTTTGCACGTCAAAAGTGTATTAAATGAATACGTTAGAGGCTTTACAAAAACCTGTTGCTGACGTTTTAGAAGAATATAAACAGCAATTCGAGGACACGCTTCGGACTGACAATCCCTTGCTTCAGCAGGCAGTGAACCATCTGCTACAGAAGACGGGCAAGTTGGTCAGACCTACCTTGGTTTTCCTTTCAGCCAAGCTTTTTGGCAAGATTAACCAGGGGGTTTATGATGTTGCCTTGGCGCTGGAGTTACTACATACTGCAAGTTTAGTGCATGATGATGTGGTAGACGAGAGCGACAGACGCAGGGGGCAGGCATCCGTGAATGCGTTAATGACGAATCAAATTGCCGTTCTGGTTGGTGATTTCCTGCTTAGCAGGGCACTTCATCATGCTGCCCAGACGGGTGATGCTAAGGTCGTGGATGTAGTGGCAAACCTGGGTCAGACACTGGCTGATGGCGAGCTCCTGCAGCTGGCAAACCTCAACGAGGAGAAGCTAGACGAGGCATCTTACTATATGGTTGTCCGCAAGAAGACATCCAGCCTCTTTGCCGTAGCTGCTCAGTTGGGTGTCCTTGCATCAGGTGCTTCGGAAGAGCAGTCAGAGCGTATGAGAAGGTTTGGTCATCTGGTTGGAACATGCTTCCAGCTCAAGGATGATATCTTCGATTACGACAAGAAAACCGACGTCGGTAAGCCTGCTGGTAATGACATGAAGGAGGGCAAGCTTACGCTTCCTGTTATTCATGCCGTTAACAAGACGCAGAACGAGGATATGCTTGCTAAGGCACTTAAGGTCAGACAGGGTGAAGCCACTCAGCAGGAGATTGACGAACTTGTTAGTTTTACCATTGAGAATGGCGGAATAGAGTATGCCTACTGGGCTATGAAGGAGTTCCGTATGATGGCAGACGGACTTATAGACGAAAGCAGGGATCCTGCTATCGTAGAATCCCTGCATTCGCTTGTCAGCTTCGTGGCTGAACGTCAGTATTAATTATTCTCCAACATCTGGAAAAGTTTATCCAACTTCGGAGCCATGATGATCTCCGTACGTCTGTTCTTTGACTTTCCTTCTGCACTATCATTGCCTGCCACAGGCTTGAATTCGCCTCTTCCGCAGGGCTGAATCTGCAGAGGATTAACAGCGTATGTCTCCGTCAGAATTCTTACTACACTTGTAGCACGGATAACGCTTAAGTCCCAGTTATCCTGATAGATAGCCGTCTTGATGGGCACATTGTCTGTGTGTCCTTCTATCATTACCTCTATCTCTGTCTGTTTGTTCAGCACCTCGGCCAGCTTGCCCAGTGCCTCTTGTCCTTGTTTGTTCACAACGGCCTTTCCTGACTCAAAGAGCAGTTTGTCGCTCATAGCCACATAGACCTTTCCGCCTTCCTGTCTGACAGTCAGCTCGTCGCTGCTGAAACCTTTCAGTGCATCCTTCACGCTGTTCAGCAGATTCTTGACTTTCTGGTTCTGCTCGTTGATAACTCTCTGAAGTTCCACAATTGTCTTCTCTCGATCGGAGAGTGAGGCTGTGAGCTTCTTGTTTTCGTTCTGATTGTTAGCCAACAGCGATTGGTAGTTTCGGATGCTTCCTTTCAGTAGGGTAGTGTCCTTCAGCAGACTGTTGCATCTTTTGTCCAGAGCGGCATAGCTTTCTCTGCTCTGACCCAGCAAATCTGCCAGGCTGTCTCTGCTGTAGAGGGCAGCCCATCTTCCTGCTTCAGCAATTTCATATTTCTTCTTGCTTACCACACATGATGTAAGCAAAAAACACCCTAATGCGAGGGGTAAAATAGCAATTTTCCTCATTTCTTTCTAGATTGGATATTTTCTTGTACAAGATTTATTGTGTTCAAGTTTTTGAAAAACAACTAAATACGAGCCCTATTGCCTTTCTGAGAATCGTTTATAGCTTCTCTCGTGGCCGTCAGCACGTGAATTTTACATTGTAGAGGGCCTAAAATCAGAAGAATTTCACCTCTTCACCAACAACTTCGCTCAAGAGCAGGTTGGCCAGTCGACTTGTTCCCAAACGAAGATACTGATTCGTGAGCCATTTTTCTCCGAGCACCTCTTTTACTATTGTATAATATACGAGGGCGTCATGAACAGTGTTCAGACCTCCGGCAGGTTTGAAACCGATTTGTATTCCGGTTTTATCGTAATATTCCTTGATGGCCTGGCACATTACATAAGCTGCTTCAGGCGTTGCGGCCGGTTTTTCCTTGCCAGTACTGGTCTTTATGTAGTCGGCACCAGCGTACATAGCCAGGATGCTGGCTTTCTTGATGTTCTCAGCGCTTCCCAATAAGCCTGTTTCCAGGATTACTTTCATCTTCTTTTCGCCGCAAACAGCCTTTAATTCGCTGATTTCATCGCAAACTGTCTCGTAATCACCGCTCAGGAACTTACCTACGCTCATTACAATATCTATCTCTGTAGCACCGTCTCTGACTGCCAAGGCTGTCTCTACTGTCTTTACCTCGATGCAGGCCTGAGAAGAGGGGAAAGAGCCACTTACGCAGGCAACTTCTACACCTTCTACCTCCAGACTTTGGCTTACTATGCTGGCAAAACAGGGATATACGCAGATTGTAGCCACGTGGGGTAGGTCAGGGTAGGCATCGTCAAAGTCGTTCACTCGCTCTGTGAATCTCAGCACGCTCTCCTCGCTGTCTGTGGTTTTCAGAGTGGTCAGTTCCACACTTCCCATCAGGAACTTCTTTACCTCCAGTGTATCGTTTTCAGGTACTTTTTTCTCGATGATTTCGGCAACTTTCTTTGCTACATCGGCATCGTCCAGCTTAGTATTGTACTTCGCAAGGGCCTCTTCGTACTTGTTCTGTTCCATATTATTCTCTTTTTAGTGTTTTAACTTTGGGTTGTTTATATGTCTTTCCTTATCGCGTAAGGTTTTCTTTTCAAAGCTTTTCTGCAGCGCCTCTGTCAGGTCCACGCCCGTCTGGTTGGCCAGGCATATCAGTACCCATAGGATGTCTGCCATTTCCTCGCTGGGGTCTTGTTTCTCGCCTTCCTTGAACGACTGTTCCCCATATTTGCGAGCCATAATCCTGGCCAGTTCTCCCACTTCCTCTGTCAAGACTGCCATGTTGGTCAGCTCGTTAAAATAACGAACGCCATAGGTCTTAATCCACTGATCTACTTTATCTTGCGCTTCGCGTAGTGTCATATTCACAAATGTTTGTTTCTTCTGGTGCTGACCGATCCATCGCAATTTTTATATCTCCATAATAGAAAATGTATCCAATCAATAATATTGCGGATATAATTAAAAGATTTCCAATAATTCTCCCTTTTCCAAGCTCTAAAATCATTTTAGGTAATATGAGAATAAATCCACCCCAATATAGTATTGTATATACACTTATTCCTAGAATACTATATCCGTAGATTTCTGTGAAATATAGGGATAATAGTAACCACCATTGGATAATTGGTATGATAATTGCAAGTACAATCATCAACAAGCCTAAACGGAATATATTATTGACCATTCTTGCCATTCTCTTTCACTCTTTGTTTTTAGTGTCCATACAAATGGTTACAGGACCGTCGTTCAGCAGTTCTACCTTCATGTCAGCACCGAATTCGCCTGTCCCAACAGGCTTGCCAAGGGCCTCTGTAAGCTGTTTCACGAAGGTATTGTATAGTGGTACAGCTATCTCGTGACCGGCTGCTCTGATCCAGCTGGGACGATTCCCTTTCTTGTAACTTGCCATCAGTGTAAACTGGCTAACGACAATGATGTCGCCTCCAGTTTCCTGGATATCTTTGTTCATCACACCATTCTCATCGTCAAAGACCCGTAGACCTATGATCTTGCGCACTAACCAAGCTATATCTTCCTGTGTATCAGTCTGTTCTATACCTAACAGGATGAGGAATCCTGCCCCGATCTGGCATTTCTTCTCTCCCCCTATGGTTACGCTGGCATGTGTTACTCTCTGTATGACTGCTCTCATTTCTATAGTCTTCTGATTGCAAATATACTATATATTATCCGTTCCCTATCAGGTTTTGAAGTATTTTAATTGTTTTCAACGTTCTTTAATTGTTGTGAAAGTGCCTGTATACGATACTGGCTTTTGCTTCTCCAATCAACTCGCCCAGTACGCCTTCCTCCGTTTCCTTAATACGTTTCACGCTATGTAGCTTCTTAAGTAGGGTCTGCTTTGTTTTGGGACCTATTCCTTTTATGTTATCTAACTCGCTGGAAATCTGATGCTTACTGCGCTTGTCGCGATGGAATGTGATAGCGTATCTGTGCACCTCGTCCTGTATCTGGGTCAGTAGGCGGAACAAGGGGCTGTCAGTCTTTAATCCTATCACTTGCTGAGGGAATCCGTAAAGCAGTTCGTTGGTTCTGTGCTTATCATCTTTAGCTAATCCTGCAATAGGTATCTGCAGGCCTAATTCGTCCTCTACGACCTTTCTGACGACCTCCATCTGGCCTTTTCCACCATCAGTAATAATTAGGTCGGGTAGGGGCGTTTCTTCCTCTATCATTCTCTTGTAACGACGTCTTACCACCTCTTGCATGCTGGCATAGTCGTCTGGGCCCTGAACCTCCTTGATAATGTATTTACGATAATCCTGTTTGCTAGGCTTGCATTTCTTGAATACGATACAGCCTGCAACAGCGTCTGTTCCGCTGATATTGGAGTTGTCAAAGCACTCAATGTGCATAGGTAGGGTAGGCAGCTGTAGGGCATCCTGCAGCTCCTTCATCAGGCGGGTTGATTTCTGCTCGGGATTCAGCTTTTCAGCCTGGCTAAGGCGGTCCTTTTTGTATTGTAGTACATTCTGTCTGCTAAGGTCCAGAAGTGTCTTTTTATCGCCCTTCTGAGGCACCGTTAACTTAAAGCTTTGCGTGAATTGTTCCACGGGGAACGGTACTATAACCTCCTTACTTTCACTACCATATCTTTGCCTCATTTCAACTATTCCCATAACCAGAAGTTCCTCGTCTGTCTCCTGCATTTTCTTTTCGTACTCGAAGGTAAATGCTTTGTTTATACAGCCATTGGTAACGTGCAGGAAGTTGATGTAGGCTACTTTCTCTTCGCTTTCTATATTGAAGACGTCTATGTTGTGCAGGGTATTGCTGACTACCTCGCTGCGGCTTCTGTAATTCTCCAGCAGCATGTACTTCTTTTTGATGACTTCTGCTTCCTCAAACCTGAGTTCGCTGGCCAATTGTTTCATTTCAGCCATCATCTTACGTTGTAGCTCTGCCGTATTACCTTTCAGGATTTCCTTGGCTTCTGCTATGTGCTGTTGGTATTCTTCAACGTTCTGACGTCCCGTACAGGGTGCTTTGCAGTTCTTTATGTGATATTCCAGGCATTCCTTGTGTTTTTTCTTTGCGATACTTTCTGGCGTGATAACCTCGTGGCACCTTCTTAGTGGATACAGGTTCTTAATCAGATCCAGAAGTGCATACATCGTAGGAACATGGCTATATGGCCCGAAATATGTGCCGAATTTCTTGTTGATCTTTCTTGTCTGGAAGATTCTGGGCAGAAATTCGTTTGTTACGACGATACTGGGGTAGGTTTTCCCGTCCTTCAGTAGGATATTATACCTTGGATTCCATTCTTTTATCAGATTATTTTCCAATAAAAGGGCGTCTTCTTCGGTATTTACAACAGTATATTTGATATCCCTGATTTTGCTTACCAGTATGGCTGTCTTACGGTTGTCGTGCTCTTTGCTGAAGTAAGAATATACCCTTCTTTTCAGATTTTTCGCTTTGCCAACGTATATGATAGTCCCATTTTCATCGAAGTATTGGTAGCAGCCAGGCTTTTCCGGCATGCTTAGCACAATACTCTTCAGATAGGCTTGAATTTTCTCTTTTTCCGATAAGTTGGCCATTCTTGTAGCTGTTTTCTGGGTTAGATTTTCAGTAGGGTAGTGATTTCTACGTCCTTATCGAATACATCGCGTCCGTGCAATCCTTCAATGGTAAGTTCTATAATAAAGTTAATGTATATCTTTTTGGGGTGAAACATCTTCACCAGATCGTATGCCGCTTTCATCGAACCTCCTGTCGCCAGCAAATCATCGTGCAACAGTACCACATCGTTCTCAGAGATGCTTCCTGTGTGTATGCATACGGTGTCTGTTCCGTATTCCTTCTCGTATGTCATCTGCACTGTCTCTCCTGGCAATTTACCGGGCTTTCTGCACATAACAACGCCTGCATTCAATTCCTTTGCTACAGCGCTTGGCAGCAAGAATCCACGACTTTCTATTCCAACTATTTTTGTGATTCCTTTATCCTTGTACAGATCTACTGTTTCGTCGCACATTATCTTCAGGCAATCAGCCTTATCGAAGAGTGTGCTTATATCCTGAAACATGATTCCTGGCTTAGGAAAGTTAGGAATTACTCTTAGGTTCTCGATTAATTTTGGATTGTTCATATGCTTTTGTTTATTATCTGTTTTTCTTTGATTTTCAGGCGTGTAGCATAAATTTGTTTCACGTGAAACTTTCATTCCACTTCAAGCATTGCTTTACCTTCTCATTAGCACCAACAGCACATTTATGTCGCTGGGGCTCACGCCTGGAATACGGCTTGCCTGTGCCATTGTCTCTGGATCTATGCGTGTCAGTTTCTGACGTGCTTCGGTAGATAGTGACTGCAGGGAATTATAGTCGAACTTGCCTTTAATCTTTATATTCTCCAGGCGAATCATCTTGTCGGCCAGTTCTCTTTCCCTTGTAATATAGCCGCTGTATTTCATTCTGATTTCCGCAGCTTCTGTAATCTCTTCCTTCCTGTTGGGGATAGCCTCCAGCTTTTCTTTCAGTGAAGGAATGTAGTCAGACAGATTATATAAGGTAAGGCCGGGTCGGGCTATCAGATCTATCAGCTTGCATCCTCTCTGCAGTTCCGTGCTTCCCAGTGCTCTCAGCCCTTCGTTTATATATGCTGCCTTCACGCTGTAATTCTTGCAGAAGTCTTCTATTCCCTCTATGGCAGCTTTCTTCTCCATCCAATAATTGTATCTTTCGCTGGTGGCTAAACCCAGGTTGAAACTTCTCTCCGTCAGACGTGCATCAGCATCATCTTGTCTGAGCAGGATTCTGTATTCTGCCCGACTGGTGAACATGCGGTATGGTTCGTCCACACCCTTTGTTACCAAATCGTCTATCAGGACACCTATGTAAGATTCGTCCCTTTTCATAGTAAAAGGCTCGTTTCCACCGCATTTTCTGGCTGCATTGATACCCGCTACGATGCCTTGACCGGCAGCCTCTTCGTATCCGGTGGTTCCGTTCACCTGTCCTGCCATAAACAGACCTTCCACTAACTTGCTCTCCAGAGAGTGTGTCAGTTGGGTAGGATCAAAGTAATTATATTCGATGGCATATCCGGGTCTGTACACTTCCAGATCTCTGAAGGCGGGAATCATCCTTAGCGCCTCCAGCTGTGCATCTATGGGCAGGCTGCTGCTGAATCCGTTCAGGTAGTATTCGTTTGTGTTCGTACCTTCCGGTTCCAGGAACAGCTGATGCTCTTCTTTGTCTGCAAATGTAACCAGTTTTGTCTCGATGCTGGGACAATAGCGGGGCCCGATGCTCTGAATCTGACCATTGTAGAGTGGGGAATCAGCCAGCGAAGCCTTCAGCCTGTCGTGTACCTCCTTGTTGGTATAGGTAATCCAGCAGGGTAGCTGTGGCAGGTGCCTGGGTTCGCCCATATAAGAGAATTTGTGGAAGTCTGTATCGCCTGGCTGAATAGTCATTTCGTCGAAGTGAACAGATGTTCCGTTTATTCGCACCGGGGTTCCGGTTTTCATTCTTCCAGCCGTTATGCCATGTCTGGTTATACTCTCGGTCAGGTGCAGGCTGGGGGGCTCTGCGCATCTTCCTCCAGGCAGCTTAGTTCTGCCTATGTGCATCAGGCCGTCCAGAAATGTTCCGCATGTTATCACCACGCATCTGGCCTTTATCGTAACGTCCATATAGGTAAGTACGCCGGTTACCTTCTTGTCTTCCACCAGCAGTTCCTTTACCTGATCCTGCCAGATGCTAAGGTTGGGAGTGTTCTCGAGAATCTCACGCCAGGTCCAGATGAACTTGCCTCTGTCGCACTGGGCGCGAGGGCTCCACATGGCGGGGCCTTTACTGCGGTTCAGCATACGGAACTGAATGGCGGTGCGGTCAGTAACCTCTGCCATATGTCCGCCCAGTGCATCAATCTCCCTTACAATCTGTCCTTTGGCTATACCGCCGACAGCAGGATTGCAGCTCATCTGTGCAATCTTGTTCATATCCATTGTTATAAGGCAGGTCTTAGCTCCCAGTGTTGCACTGGCTGCTGCCGCTTCGCATCCTGCGTGTCCGGCACCAACCACTACCACGTCAAAATTCATTTCCATATTATCTCTGACACTCAATTTAGCTGCAAAATTAATATTTTCTCCTAACATTTGAGCCAAAATTTTGCTCAAATCGCTTTTTTGTGTAATTTTGCACGGAATAATGTACTATAAATAAGGTATAAGACGGAAAAAATCAAAATATTCAATAATTTAATTCAATGATTTATGTGGTTAATCAATTCATCAATCGGTAGGAAAGTTGTGATGTCTGTCACAGGCATTGCGCTTATCCTGTTCTTGACCTTCCATGCGTCAATGAACGTAGTAGCCCTCATCAGTGCTAAGGGTTACAACATGATTTGTGAGTTCCTGGGTGCCAACTGGTATGCAGTAGTTGCAACTATCGGTTTGGCAGGCTTGGTAGCTCTTCATTTCATTTTTGCAATTTGGCTTACAATTCAGAACCGGAAGGCTCGTGGTAACAGCAAGTATGCTGTCACCAGCAAGCCCGATAAGGTAGAGTGGGCAAGTCAGAACATGCTGGTTCTGGGCTTCATCGTAGTGCTGGGTATGGGTCTTCACCTGTACAATTTCTGGTACAACATGATGTATGCCGAATTGGCTGGTATCGAAAACGAGATTGCTGCAACAGACGGTGTTGGTTACATTGCCAAGACCTTCTCTTGTCCTTGCTATGCTGCTATTTATGTAGTATGGCTGGTAGCTCTGTGGTTCCACCTGACTCACGGTTTCTGGAGTGCTCTTCAGACACTGGGTTGGAATGGCAAGGTTTGGTTCAACCGTTGGAAGTGCATCAGCGCAGCCTACACCACCATCATCATCCTGATGTTTGTTGCCGTAGTAGTTGCTTTTGCTGCAGGATATCGTCCTGCTGACTTCAACGAGGCTAATGCTGAGCCCACTTGCGTGGAGCAGAAGGAATGCTCTATGTTGCCCGATTGCCCCATGCAGAAGGGATGCTGTGGCGAGAAGTCTCAGTGTCCTAAGGTGCAGGGAGAATGTGGCCGTATGATGGGTGAGTAATAACATGTAGTAATCTGAAAATAGTATATCAACTATGACAAAGAAAATAGATTCAAGAATTCCCGAAGGCCCAATAGCAGAGAAGTGGACCAACTATAAGGCTCACCAGCGTCTCGTTAACCCCAAGAACAAGCTGAAGCTCGATGTTATCGTTGTAGGTACCGGTCTTGCCGGCGCCAGTGCTGCAGCTTCTCTTGCCGAGATGGGCTTCAATGTATATAATTTCTGTATTCAGGATTCTCCCCGTCGTGCACACTCTATTGCTGCACAGGGAGGTATCAATGCAGCCAAGAACTATCAGAACGATGGTGACTCTGTTTACCGTCTCTTCTATGATACAGTAAAGGGTGGTGACTATCGTGCTCGCGAGGCTAACGTTTATCGTCTGGCCGAGGTCAGCAACAACATCATCGACCAGTGCGTAGCTCAGGGCGTTCCTTTCGCTCGCGAATACGGTGGCATGCTGGATAACCGTTCTTTCGGTGGTGCTCAGGTAAGCCGTACCTTCTATGCTAAGGGTCAGACAGGTCAGCAGCTCTTGCTGGGTGCTTACTCCAGCCTCTCTAAGGAGGTTCAGAAGGGTAAGGTTAAGCTCTTTACCCGTTACGAAATGGAGGACGTAGTTGTCGTTGACGGCCGTGCTCGCGGTATCATTGCCAAGAACCTCGTTACCGGTAAGCTGGAGCGTTTCAGTGCCAATGCTGTTGTTATCGCCACCGGCGGATACGGAAATGCTTATTTCCTCTCTACCAATGCTATGGGCTGTAACTGCACAGCAGCTATCCAGTGCTACCGCAAGGGTGCTATGATGGCTAACCCCTCATACGTACAGATTCACCCCACCTGTATTCCCGTTCATGGCGACAAGCAGTCTAAGCTGACCCTTATGTCAGAGTCTCTGCGTAACGACGGCCGTATCTGGGTTCCCAAGAAGCTGGAGGATGCCAAGAAGTTGCAGAAGGGCGAGATTCAGGCTTGGGATATCCCCGAGGAGGATCGCGACTACTATCTGGAGCGCCGCTATCCCGCCTTCGGTAACCTCGTTCCCCGTGACGTAGCATCTCGTGCTGCTAAGGAGCGTTGCGACAAGGGCTTCGGTGTTAACAATACCGGCCTGGCTGTATTCCTGGACTTCTCAGAGTCTATCAACCGTCTGGGTCTTGACGCCATGAAGCAGCGTTACGGCAACCTCTTCGATATGTACGAGGAGATTACCGACATCTATCCTGGCGACTTTGGCAAGGAGATCAACGGTGTGAAGTACTACAAGCCCATGATGATCTTCCCCGCTATCCACTATACGATGGGTGGTGTTTGGGTTGACTACGAGCTGCAGACCACTATCCCCGGCCTCTTCGCTATTGGTGAGTGTAACTTCTCTGATCACGGAGCTAACCGTCTGGGTGCTTCTGCTTTGATGCAGGGTCTGGCCGATGGTTACTTCGTATTGCCTTATACCATCCAGAACTATCTGGCCGATCAGTCTATCTGGCCTCGCTTGAGCACCGACATGCCCGAGTTCGAAGCTACGGAGAAGGCTGTTGCTGCCGAGATTGACCGTCTGATGAACATCAAGGGTAAGCGTTCTGTAGACAGCATCCACAAGGAGCTGGGCCATATCATGTGGGAGCACGTAGGTATGGGTCGTACCAAGGAAGGCCTGGAGGAAGGCTTGAAGCTGTTGAAGGACCTCCGCAAGGAGTTCGATACCAACCTCTTCATTCCTGGCTCTAAGGAAGGTCTGAATGTCGAGCTCGACAAGGCTATCCACCTGCGCGACTTCATCCTCATGGGCGAGTTGGTTGCTTATGACGCCCTCCATCGCGAGGAGTCTTGTGGTGGTCACTTCCGCGAGGAGCACCAGACCGAGGAAGGCGAGGCTAAGCGTGACGACGAGAACTTCTTCTATGTTGGCTGCTGGGATTACCAGGGTAGCGACGAGAAGGCACCCGAGCTGATCAAAGAGCCCCTCAACTACGAAATTATCAAGGTTCAACAGAGAAACTACAAGAACTAATTTCGGGTTATAAGGTTGTAAGGTTATGAGGTCATAAGGTGATAATAGCAATGGGACCATATCAGAATCTAACAGTGTGGCAGAAAGCAATGGTGCTGGCAAGGGACATTTATAATGTTACTGCCAACTACCCTGAAAGCGAGACCTACGGTCTTGTCAGCCAAATGCGTCGCTGTGTGGTTTCGATACCTTCCAATATAGCTGAAGGCTATGGACGAGGAACGAACAGGGACTTGGTACATTTCCTTTATACATCCTTGGGGTCTTCCAACGAACTAGAGACTCAGCTCCTATTATCACGCGAGTTTTCCTATCTGTCTGATGAAGATGCAAGTATGCTTTTGCAGCTTAACGAGCAAATTAACAAGATGCTTTCCTCTTTAATATATAAGAGGACTCAAAATACTGGAAGTGACTTCACCTCAAAACCTGAAACCTAAAACCCTAAAAACCTTATAAAATTATGGCTAAGAATTTATCAGTTACAATAAAGTTCTGGAAGCAGAACGGACCCAAGGAAAAGGGTCATTTTGAGACTCATCAGTTGAAGAACATCCCAGATGATACTTCATTCCTGGAGGCTCTCGATATCATGAACGAGGAGCTCATCAACGAGGGCAAGGAGCCTTTCGTGTTCGACCACGACTGCCGCGAGGGTATCTGCGGTATGTGCTCTCTGTACATCAACGGTACTCCTCATGGTAAGACCGAGCGTGGTGCTACCACCTGTCAGCTCTATATGCGTAAGTTCAAGGACGGCGAGACCATCACCGTAGAGCCTTGGCGCTCTGCTGGTTTCCCCGTTATCAAGGACTGTATGGTTGACCGTAACGCCTTCGATAAGATTATCCAGGCAGGCGGCTATACCAGCATCCGTACCGGTCAGGCTCAGGATGCCAACGCTATCCTTATCTCTAAGGAGGCTGCAGACGAGGCTATGGACTGCGCTACCTGCATCGGTTGCGGTGCTTGCGTTGCCGCTTGTAAGAACGGCTCTGCCATGCTCTTCGTCAGCTCTAAGGTAAGCCAGTTGGCTCTCCTGCCTCAGGGTCAGGTAGAGGCTGCTAAGCGTGCCAAGGCTATGGTAGCCAAGATGGATGAGCTGGGCTTTGGTAACTGTACCAACACCCGTGCCTGCGAGGCCGTTTGTCCTAAGTGCGAGAGTATCGCCAATATCGCCCGCCTGAACCGCGAGTTCATCAAGGCTAAGTTGGCCGACTAATAAACACCCCGTTGTTGTGAGGTTTTAAGGTTATGAGGCTCTCGTAGGCCCGTAACTTTAAGACCTCACATTTTTTATAATATGAAGTCCGAAGATAAAATTACAGAGCAACCCTCGCACTACGACCATCTGGAGCAGATGTCGGTAGGCGAATTGCTGCAGCACATCAACGAAGAGGATGCGCTGGTGGTAGAGGCTGTCCGCAAGGCAATGGGGCAGATACAGGCCTTTGTAGAGGCCTTAGAGCCTCGTATGAAACGTGGTGGCCGCCTCTTCTATGTGGGTGCAGGCACCAGCGGCCGCTTGGGCGTTCTGGATGCCAGCGAGTTGCCACCCACCTTTGGCGTCACAGAAGACCGCGTGATAGGTATTATAGCCGGAGGAGACAGAGCCTTGCGCCATGCGGTGGAGAAGGCCGAGGACTTCCCCGAGAAAGGGTGGCAAGACCTTCTGTCGTTCCATCCCGGGGCCGATGACAGCGTCTTAGGCATTGCAGCCTCAGGTACCACGCCTTACGTCATTGGAGCCGTCTCAGAGGCACGCAGGAACGGTCTCCTTACGGGTTGTATCACCAGCAACCCCGACACCCCTCTGGCTGCAGCATCGGAATGCCCCATCGAGACCATCGTAGGTCCAGAGTTCGTTACAGGCAGTAGCCGTATGAAGAGCGGCACGGCCCAGAAGATGGTGCTGAATATGATCTCCACCTCGCTGATGATCCGTCTAGGGCGCGTCAAGGGCAACCGGATGGTCAAGATGCAGCTCACCAATGCCAAACTGGTGGATCGCGGTACCCGCATGATTCAGGAAGCTCTCGGCCTCAGCTACGAAGAGGCGCAGGAACGTCTCCTCGAAGAGGGAAGCGTAGATAAGGTACTGAAAGCAAAGAGGCTATGAAAATCCTGAGGTTCCTGGATTATATCAACTATGTATTTGATGGTCACTACATGGTATTGTATCTCCCTTTCCTTTGGATTGCGTTACCTATTGCTATTACATTGAAACCTGAAGGGTTAGGCTGGCTTGCTTTGCTTGTTCCGATGGTGGTAATGTGGTTTGTCGTTGATAGGTTTTTTGAGAAGCGTGAGGCTCAAGCTCGCAAATACTTTAAGGGAACCAAATATAGCCAACCTTTCTGGAAATGGCTGACATATATCGGTTGGATTCTCTTCTGGTTCTTTGTTCCGTTGTTTGTTTGGATATTCATAATAAAAGTAGAATAATAACTATCATGAAAATCGGTGATAAAGCGCCCGAGATTTTGGGCAAGGACGAGCAGGGACGGGATATCCGTCTGAGTGACTATAAGGGCCGCAAGCTGGTGCTGTATTTCTATCCCAAGGATAATACCAGCGGCTGTACGGCAGAGGCCTGTAGCCTTCGCGACCGCTACAGCGAACTGCAGGGAGCGGGTTACGAGGTAGTGGGTGTCAGCAAGGACAGTGCCGCCTCGCACCAGAAATTCAAGGAGAAGCACGCCTTGCCCTTCCCCTTGATAGCTGACGTAGACAAGACCCTTCTGGAAGCAATGGGCGCCTGGGGCGAGAAGACCATGTATGGCAAGAAGACCTTTGGCACCATCCGCACCACCTTTATTATTAACGAGGAAGGCATCATAGAGCAGATATTCTCGGGCAAGCAGGTCAATACCAAGGAGCACGCCACACAGATTCTGGGCTAAGCCTGTGCCTGGATTGCAAGGGAGATATTGTAAACAAGAAGGTTCTCTGATTCGAGAATAAAAGAATGGGGTAAATGCTTTCGCAAATACCCCATTTTTTTCTAAGGTCTAAAGCCTAGAGTCCTCGCACGCAACTTGCCGTGCCTAGTGCTGTGATAGCTGCTGTTATGATGCTCGCTATCAGTTGGAGGATAGCTCTCCATGTTTCTTTCTTTCCCATTTTTGTAATAGTTTACTGTTTACCGTTTACTGTTTACCGTTGATAACTTTCAACTTTCAACTTTCAATTTTCAATTTAAAAGAGGGGCCCGAAGGCCCGCTCTTTCACTCGTCGCCGTCGCTTCCGCCACCAGTGTTGCCGCCGCCGCCAGTGTTGCCGCCGCCTTGGGAGTTGGTACCCTCCCCCTCGGGGGAGTTAGGAGAGGGGTTATCGTTGTCCTCCACCACACCAGGGTCGGTGCTGGTTACGCGCTTCACCTCGTTGCCGTTGCGGTCGTAGCAGGTGATCTGGATGCTGGTGTCGGCCAGCTCCTCCTTCAGGTCTACGTCGGGCGTGAAGATGATACGTCGGCTCTTGATCAGTGAGGTCTTCACCTCGTTCACGTTGGCCACACTCTTGGCGCGCAGACCGAATCGCATGCTACCCAGTCCGGGGATTGCCACGCTGTGACCCTCGGTGGCCCATGCCTTGATAACTTCGCCAGCTGCATCCCAGCATGCCTGCATCACACCCTTGCTTACTCCGCTGCGGAGAGCAGCCTCCTTGATAACCTTCTGTTGGTTGAGTGTTGCATACAGCTCGGGAGCCATCACATAGCGGTAAGTGCCTTCGTACTTGCCAATCTTGATTTTCGTTTCGTTTGCTTTTACTTTCAACATAGCTTTAAATGTTTTTTTGAATTTGTAATACTTTTTCTTTAACTCTCTCTGAACCGGTTCTTTGCTGTCAAGTTGGGGAGGAAAAACTCTCTAGTTAGGCAATTTTTGCCGCCTAGTTAAGGAGTGCATTCCCCACCTTGTTTTGACACTGCAAAGATACAACATCCACATTGCGGTTCACGAATAAATGACAAGAAATTTTCAAAATATTTTTCGAGCTCTGCTGCAGCGCTGCAGTGTTGCAGTTCTCGAAAAGCTTTTCCATACCCTAAAAATACTTCTATATTTATATATAAATATAGAGTTAATTTTTGACTTTCACATAATCTGTTTTGGAACTGCAGCACTGCAACGGTGCAACGCAACACACATAAGATTTATGGCATCTTACTATCATGCCTACATCTATGTATGAGATATAATTCAGGAAATAATTGTTGTGTTTTTCCGCCGCCTCCGCGTTTTTCTCAAAGTTTATTCTTATCTTTGCTATCAGAGTTAGCGAAGTTACACCGTCTCGGCATAAAAAAAGAATGAATTCTTTTTGTTCTGCTCTCGACTTTTCGTATCTTTGCTATCAGAGCAGAGCGAAGATACTCCGTCTCGGCATAAAAAAAAGAATGAATTCTTTTTGTTCTGCTCTCGACTTTTCGTATCTTTGTAGGCAGAAAATACGGAATTTAGAGTGACAAACTGAACGAGATATGTATACACCTCCATTTACTATAACGGACGAGATAACGTCTTTGATAGCAGATATTGCTGAGAAGGTTGGTCATCTTAGCGCCACAGCAGAGCACCTGCCTGCGCCCCACCTGCGCAAGGAGAACCGTATAAAGACTATCCAGTCGTCTCTGGCAATAGAAAACAACTCGCTCTCGGTAGACCAGGTGACTGCTATCCTAGAAGGCAAACGTGTGCTTGGTGCTCCCAACGAGATACAGGAGGTGAAGAATGCCATTGATGCGTATGAACTTCTATTAGAACTGAATCCATTTAAAGAGAAAGACCTGCTAAAAGCACACAAGCTGATGATGACGGATCTGGTGAAAGAGAACGGTCTTTATCGCCAAGGGGGTGTAGGCGTGTTTGATGGTCAGAAGTGCATCCACATGGCTCCACCTGCTCAGCGCGTCCCCTTGCTGATGGCAGATTTGCTGGAATGGGTGAAGAAGACAAGGGTGCATCCACTTGTCAGTTCGTGTGTCTTCCATTACGAATTTGAGTTCATCCATCCCTTCGCTGATGGCAACGGACGTATGGGACGCATGTGGCAGACACTCTTGTTGATGCAATGGAAGCCAATCTTTGCCTGGATACCCGTGGAAACTATCGTAAAAGAACATCAGAAGGATTATTATGCAGCCATAGCCAGGAGCGATTCAGAGGCCAATAGTACAGCATTCATAACATTCATGCTGCAATGTTTGAAACAGGCTTTGCAGGAAATGGAAGAAAGTAACCAGAAAAGTAACCAGAAAAGTAACCAGAAAATTCTTGCATCTTTGCGTCGCAATCCTACGGTCACCATCCGTGAATTGCAGGATGAGACCGGGCTTTCAGAAAGTGGCGTGAAGAAGATTATCCGCCAGCTGAAGGCGGAAGGGTTAATTCGCCGTATAGGTGGCGATAAAGGCGGACACTGGGAATGTGTTGGATGAGATAAGGAAAGAAAAGAAATAAGATGGAGTACGATGGCAGATTTATCATGCAGAAGACGGTGGACTGGTTACTGTCGCGCTTGAATTCTGGTCACTTGTTCCGCGATTCAGATCTAATCTCTTTGGGAAAGACGAAATTGATGAAGTACCCTGATGAGAGTTCGGTGGTGTTGTTGAAGAAATATTAATGCAATAGGTAATCAGTTACAAAAAAGAAATCGACATGAAGTATTCCTTGGTTTTTATGACAATCTGTATGCTTGTAGCATGTACTCAAAGACCAGCGTATAATTCAGTAGAACAAGAAAGTCGTGCGCTATGTAGAGAAGCTGCAGATACAATTCTTGCTTATATGCCAGGATGGAAAGAAGTCTATAGTGGCTATATAAAATCGCCATTCCATGTAGGAGAGCATGAATATACAAAAACGGTCTTATCTGTTATTGTCGTGAAGGGAAATGACACTTTAGAAATAAGCACAGATGAATTTCAGTGGGAATATAAGGGTAATTCCTTGAACGAAGATAGTGCATGGGTTGGTGAAGTTGGAAGAATCTATTCATATGAAGGGAATGTGGCAAAAATTAAAAGACATAATTTATTAATGAAAGATCTTTTCAAGGGTGTACCAGGGTTTTCTTTAAAAGTTCATGACAATTTGATTAAAGCTAAATATGTAAAGTTTAAGCCAAATAAACCTAAAAAATCATTAGAGGAATACGGGTTAACGAAAGATGACATAGATGACAATGAGGTTGATACGGTCTTGCTATAAACATGTATTCTTATTGGAAATTGTTTACATAATAATCAACACATCGCAATCTTTACAATAATTATTTTTATGGCAAAGCTGACCACCGAAGAATTCATCAAGAGATCCCGAGAGGTGCATGGGGATAAGTATGACTATTCCAAGGTGGAGTATGTGAATTCAACAACTAAGGTATGCATTATTTGTCCTAAACATGGAGAGTTTTGGCAAAAGCCTGGTAGTCATATGAAAGGACATGGTTGTACAAGATGTGCCTCTGATGTAAATGCTGCAAAGATGAGAATTTGGACAGAAGAAAAGTGTCACGAGGAGGCCTCTCGTTATAAAGACATGAAATCTTTCAGAACGCAAAGTGAAGATGCTTATAATGCGGCATTGAAGCATCATTGGCTGAAGAATTATACGTGGCTATCCTATAAGATTGACGTTTCAAAACCCAAAAAGAAAAGGCAATCATATACTCAAGAAGAAATAATCAAGAAACTTCGTTCTATCTTTGGTGACCGCTATAGTTATGAAAAGGTGGAATATAAAGCCATGAAAGTTCCCATTACGCTTGTATGCCATGAAAGGGATGCGGATGGGGTTGAACATGGTGAGTTCTCAATGCGCCCTGACAATATTTTCTCTGGTAAACAAGGATGTCCAAAATGTTATGGTGACAGAAGAAGCCGACTTCAGCGTAAACCCGTGGAAACGTTTATTCAGGAAGCAAGAAAGATTCATGGCGAATTATATGAATATCATAAGGTAGATTATGTAAACGGAAGAACTAAGGTCTGTATTGTGTGTCCTATACATGGAGATTTCTGGCAGTCACCAACTAATCATCTGAAAGGCAAAGGATGCCCTTATTGCTCAGGAAATGCGAAAAAATGGAACAAGGAAACTTGTGAACTAGAAGCACATAAATATGAGTATATATTTGATTTTAGGACAAAGAGTCCAGGAGCATGTAATGTAGCGCAACGCAATGGTTGGCTCGATGATTATGTTTGGCTAAAGAAATTACCACCAAAGCCAAACGATTACGATAAAAACACCAAGTACATCTATGCATATGAGTTTGCTGAACAAAATGCTGTTTATGTTGGATTGACGAACAGTATGATAAAAAGAGACTGGGAACATCGAAATAGGCAGAAGTCTTCTGTAAATAGGTTTTCAACTATGATTAATTGCGAGATACCTTCTCCTAAAGAGCTTGAAAAAGATGTCCCTATTCATGAGAGTGGAAAGAGAGAAAATTATTGGGTAAACTATTATAAAAAACAAGGATGGATTATTCTGAATAGAGCAAAAACAGGAGAACGGGAAAGTTCTATAGGAATATATTATCCTATTAAATGGAATAAGAAAGCTATTAGAGAAAAAGCTAAGGAAAGTGGCTATAACCTGACATTGTTTGCTGCAGAATATCCTGGTGCATATGAAGCTATTCAATCGCGATATAAAGGGTTGCTTAACGAGTTGTTCCCCAATAGAATAATTCACACTCATCATACGATTGAAGATGCACTACTTGTAGTAAAGAATGGACATTACGAAAATCGCAGTCAATTGAGATTTGATTGTTTTTGGGCATACAGAGTTCTTTTCGAAAACAATATGCTTGACGATGTATTTGGAGCCCCTAAAGAATATACGAGAGAAGAAGCTCTAAGGGAGGCAGACAATTACAAATCTATAGAAATAATTAGACTAAAGAACCATACTTTATGGACTTACTTGAAGAAGAATAATCTTTTTAGCGAGTTGAGACCTACTATTGTTATGCATGGTGGAATTAAAACTGTAGAAGAAGCCTGGGATATATCTCAGCATTTCAAAAACATTAGCGAACTTAGTAATTATTCTAAAAAAGCTTATCACTTACTACGGGATGCAGGCCTTTTATGGAAACGTTATCCACAACCAGTCAAATATGTAGTCAAAAGTGAAAAGGATGAAAAGCCTAAAAAGCCAAAGATTCCAAAAATGGAAAAGCCCAAAGAAATAATCGAAGTAGATTTTGAACAATGTAAGAAAGCATATGAACAATGCGCTGTTATTTCTGATGTGAAAAGGCGTTTTGCACATATCTACAGAATTGCGAAAGAACAAGGCTGGCATGAGGAGCTAAAGGGCTTTTGTTATGGAAGCACTACAAAGTGGACACGAGAAGCTTGCGAAAAGATTGTGAGCAAATATATATATCTAAGAGAGCTTACAAATAATGAACCTAACGTTTATCAAGTTATTAGAAAGAATCAATGGTATGATTTATTGGAACCATTAAAGAGAGTACAACATGCTCCATACCAATACACCATTGAAGAAATAAAGGAGATTTGTGCTCCATATAAAAGTTTATTGGAATTAAGTAAAGCAAGGAAGGACATTGAAAACTATTGTAGAAAGAAAGGAATTAACTTATATGAGCTCAATGGTTGGCCCAATCTAAGGAATCGAAAGGTTGCACAATTATTAGACGGTGTAGAAATTGCTTCTTATCCGTCAATATCAGCCGCCGCCAAAGCTATTAATGTTCCAAGGAACCGAATGTGGGAGCATGTACAAAATGGCGAACCATATAAGGGGTATATCTGGATGTATAAGGATTAAAGTACCATGAGCAATAAAAGCAAACGTGAAAGCATCATTGAGGCATGCTCCAAGCAGATAGAAACCATTCCGTTTGTTACATCAGACGGTGTTGAGTTTCACATGGCTGATGCCTATATCTGTCCCTTGTGCCAGCACGTATATGCCATAGCTCATGATGCGCTGACATTGGAGCATGTTCCGCCAGAGTCAGTAGGAGGAAAGCCAATTCTCGTTACATGTAAAGCGTGCAATAACCGTCAGGGATCGGACTTGGATGTCTATCTGATGAATGAGCTTGAAATAAGTCATAACCTCAAGCATCTTGACACAATTCCACAGAAATCAAGAATAGCCTTTAATGGTGTTGAAATCAATGGTCAAACCACATTTAGCAAGAGCGAAGGCTTCAAGTTCATGATAAGTCCAGACAATAATAACCCCATCGAATTCGAGGGGTTTATGAAAGAAGCGAGGAATGCAAAAGAAGGTTATGAGATTAAGTTAACAGCCAACATCACCAATCGCAAACGAAATACAGATCTTGCTAATATTGCACTATTGAAGTCTGCCTACTTGATGACATTTCATGAACTGGGGTACATGTATGTGTTGAATCCCTGTACCAATAAGGTCAGAGAGCAGATTCTTAACCCTAAACAGCAGCTGATCAATGCTCCTTATGTTATAACTGATGAGAATGGTATACCAAAGGATATGCCGCAAGGTGTCTATTACGCCAAATTAGATGATGTCGTGTGCATTGTCGTTGTTATGGATCTCCAACTTCCAAAGTCAGAGCAGAAGCATAGAAAGGCAGTTGTTCTTCCAAATCCCCAAGATTTTCAATGCAGAATCTATTCTGTATTATCTAAGCATATTGGAGAGTTATTCAACGTGCATATATTCCAATCGGTTACACTTCTACCAATACATCCAATTAGAGTTGATGAGAATATAGATGATTTGTGTCAGCACGAAAGCGTTACCTAATTTATCTTAATAACTGCCAGTTATTGTCATAATCTGCCCTATTTTTCGTACCTTTGCAGACAGATGGCGAAGCCACGAAATAGTAGGTATAACCTTCTAAAGGAACTGATCAAAATGAACACATCCCTACCATCCAACATCTTCCTGCTGAAACGGAGCATTGACCTATCTTTGCTGCGTCAGGGATTCCATATTCCTCCGGAGTTTCATGCGCTGGTGTATGGCTTGACAGGCATTTGAGGATATAACAATAATAGCAACGAATAAAAACGTTATAAAGATAAAGAAGACAAGATATGAAAGAAGAAATAGGAAATAATAAAGGAGAGATTATCATCTATCAGTCAGAGGATGGTAAAATAAGGCTTGATGTCAGGTTGGAGGAGAAAACGGTATGGCTGACAATAGACCAAATGGCAGAACTATATGGTAAGGCCCGCTCAACTATTAACGAGCATATACTTAATGCATATAAGGAAAAGGAGATAGAAGAGGCTAAGACGATGAGAAAAATCGGAAATTCCGATTTTTCTACCAAACCAACGAATTACTATAACCTCGATGTAATCATTTCTGTAGGTTATCGCGTAAAATCTATTGTGGGTACTCGCTTCCGTCAGTGGGCTACAGAGCGGCTGGCGGAATACATCATCAAGGGCTTCACGATGGACGATGAGCGACTGAAGAATCTTGGTGGTGGGGGCTACTGGAAAGAGTTGTTGGATCGTATCCGTG
>JAEEGJ010005368.1_pt1 | contig 40476 bp, 42 predicted proteins | sample 8958761 | NCBI WGS metagenome assembly JAEEGJ01 (sample SAMN16246546, study PRJNA631951) | gut metagenome | biome: gut microbiome; feature: rumen; material: RS-attached | host: Bos | place: Iran: Karaj | collected 2018-10 | reverse complement strand
ACCTGGTCTCGGGCATCAGAAAGCCACAGATGCGTATTACTGATAAATACCACTCTTAAGGTATCCTTATTATCAAAACGTCGTTCAATCTCAGCTATCTGTTTTTCGTTAATCTTTTCCTTGCCATCCAGATTTACATCATACGGATGCACGTCGAGCCAACCGTTACATGATATAAGGGAAAATAGGATGATGGCTGCACCAATATCAGTGCAAACCCTTTTAACATTACAAATCATATTACTAACTTTTTTCTGGCAAAAGTACCAAAAATACAGTTAATGGCCAAGAATTTGGGACATACAGTCCGATAATGTGACGAATAGCCATTGCTCCTTTCGTCACAAATCATTGCTGTTTATCCCAGAAATTTGGCTGTCTCAGCAATTATGCGTTCCTTTGCAGCGTCAAATCATAATAAATAAAATATAATAATGAAAGTATTAGTCATTAACGCATCAGCAAATAAGGAGCGCAGCACAACGCTTAAACTTACCAAAACATTTCTGGAAGGTCTCGAAGTAGAGGCTTCGGAAGTGGAGCTTGTAACTACCATTGGTCTTAATATCAATCCCTGCAGAGCTTGCTATGCCTGTTGGTTTAAGACATCAGGCAAGTGTGTGCAGAAGGACGATGCAACAGAAGTGATGGAGAAAATTCGCCAAGCCGACCTGGTTATCTGGTCGATACCTCTCTATGCCTATGGCGTACCCTCGCATTGTAAGGCACTGATGGATAGAACAGTATCGTTTAACTCGCCTTTGATGTATATCGATTCTGATGGCATTGCCCATCACTATGGTTATGAGGAAGGCACCAAGAAAACGGTACTGATTTCGACAGCAGGACTGCCTAACATGAGGGGAAACTTCGATGGACTTCTGTTTGCCATGCGCCACATGTATGGCAAGAATATCAGTTATATCTGTTGTGCTGAGGGATCGCTCTTCATGAATCCCGATACCGAGATTTTTACTGCTCCTTACTTAAAAAAAGTAAAGCAAGCCGGTGCAGAGTACAAGGATACAGAAAGAATCTCTGACGAGACACAGGCGTATCTTGATACACCGATGCTCCCTGCAGATGCATTCGTCAAGACCGTGAATGGCATTTTTGAAGGAATGCTGGCACGCTAACTAGTTTTGTAATTGAATAATTATGAAGAGGATGATTAAATCAAGAATTGATACAATAGAAATACAAAGCCGAACTCTAGGTAAGACTATGGCTGTTACGATTTATGTGCCAACCAATTTTTGCGAGGGATTACCTGTTCTCTATTTTATGCACGGGCGTAGTGGCGACGAGTCTATTATTCATGCTTTGGATATACAAACCGTTGCAGACAGAATGATTGCAGATGGCAGGATGAAACCAATGCTAATTGTCTGCCCAAGGATGGAAGATGCGTTAGGATTAGGTGCTTTCGAAGATTATTTCTTTAACGAGGTGATGCCAATTGTAGAGAAACAATACAAAACGAGTGTACGTTGCATTGGAGGGGTTTCGGCTGGAGGCTTCATTGCCTTGAACTACGCTTTCCGCCATCCTTATTTATTTGAGCGAGTAGGCGGTCACATGCCTGCCATCGAAGACGTATTGGATGATGACGACCTGCATTATTTCGGAACCAGTGAGCAATGGAAAGCAAATAATCCGCTTTTCCTGGTTCAGAAGTGTACTTTGCCTTCAACTATGGAGATTTATCTTGACGCAGGAAGTGAGGACGAAGGTGGATTTTATCGAGGATGTGCGCAACTGGCAGAAAGATTGGCAGTCCGTGGCGTTCTGGTTCAGAATCATTTAAACGAAGGACATCATACCATTGATTATATCAAAGCTCATTTGGAGGAATATCTTATGTTTTATGCAAAATAAATAGACTATGAGTGATGTTCAGGGACAAACGAATAATAAACAATGAAACACGAGATTATTACATTAGCCGATGTTAAGATTATCGGTATGTACAAGGAAATTGCATTCTGCAAGGGACAGGAAGAGTGCCCTAAGTTCTGGGGCGAGTATGTGGAAAGAATCGTCAAGCCAGTGTTTATGGAGCACAAAACACCAGATGCTTTTCAGCAGGCAGCCATCGACAACGGCGTCGGCGAGTTCGGACTCTGCACTTGCGACATCCCCAACCACAACTGCATGAGCTGTGCGGAGACGAATTTTGGCGCTTGCAGCAGCAAGACCTTCACCTACGTGATTGGTGGTGTTTATAAAGGTGGCTGCGTGCCTGAGGGCATGAAACTCTTCCCAATCCGTAGCGGCAAATGGCTGAAGATTCACTTCGAGGGCGGCATGAAAGCCTTTCAGCAGCAGCTCCAGAAGTTCTACAAGGAGTGGCTGCCCCAGCACCCGGAATTCCATTGCCCCAACAATGCCATGACGATGGAATGGTACAACGGCACCGACATCGACTCGCCTGATTACCAGTGCGGCGTGATGATGCCATTGGATACAATGAATATGTTAAATCCGTGTTAAAATATTCATTTCTCTTGACTCGTCCCTAAGGGCATGCCTTATCTTTGCAGTCGCTTAGCAAATACATCGCGCGATTATGAATTTTAAAAAGAAATTAAAAATCGGAGAGTTCTCACAGTTGATGCAGGTAACAGTTAAAACCCTGCGTCATTATGAGCAGAAGGGACTACTTGTGCCTGACGAGGTGGACGAGTGGACGGGCTATCGCTATTACAGCATCGACCAGATGCAACGGCTTAAGACCATACGCGACCTACAACGTCTCGGTTTCTCGCTGGATGAGATTAAGGACCTGTGCGATTCATATTCTCACACTCCTACCATCCGCCAGCTTACTGAGAAGATAAAGGAAACAGAGGCTGAGCTGAAACTGCTGATTGCCCGTCGTAACCAACTGCTCGACTGGAGGAACGCTCGCAAAGAAATGAAGACAATGGAAAAGATTAGTATTCAATCTCTGCCCGAAATCATCGTGGCAAGTCATCGTGAAGTAATTCCTAACTACGCCGCTATCGGCCCTATGTGTGTCGAGAAGATTGGTCCTGAAATGCAACGTTTAGGATGCAAGTGTCCGCCACCAGGTTACTGCTTCACCATTGAGCACAACAAGGAGTACACTCCCACTGACATCGACATCGAGTATTGCGAACAGGTGGAGGAAATGGGCGAAGACAGCGCCATCATCCAGTTCAAACGCCTGCCCGCCGTGCCAAAGGCACTTTGCATGAAGCACATTGGCCCTTACGAGCGCTTCTACGAATCGTTCACTGAGGCCTTCCGCTATATTGAGGAGCAGGGCTATAAGGCGGTTGGACAACATCGTACATGCTACATCGATGGAGCCTGGAATCAGGAAGACCCTGAGAAATGGCTGTCGGTGATTCAGATACCAATAGAGTGATAATCCGTCCTGATCGTCCTATATAGTTTGGGGCGGTCAGGACAAAATGAGTTACACAATGAAAGATATAACAATTAACCCCCAGCAGATTGCCGCATGTGGTTTATATTGCGGAGCCTGCAAGAAGTTCCTCAATGGGAAATGCCCAGGATGTCAACCCTCGGAAGAAGATAACCCTGGCTTAGGCCAACCCCTTACCAAGGGGTTTCAAAGGTGTAAAATCCGCAAATGTTGCCAAGAGAAAGGCTTTCACACTTGCGCCGAGTGCGACAAGGATGTGAAAGAATGTAAGATTCACAACAACTTTGTTGGCAAGATTTTTGCTTTCCTGTTTAATAGCGACAGAGCCGCCTGCATCCGTTATATCCGCGAAAACGGAGAGGATGCCTTTGCGGAGAAGATGGCAAAGGATCAGCAGATGACGATGAAAAGGGAATGAGGTTAGAATTAGCAACACAAAAGGACTTCGAGACCATCATTGCCTTCTATGACGATGTAACGGAGCGTACGCCAGAGATGGCCACATATGCCAGATGGAGCAAAAGGAAACACCCCACGATTGAAAGCATCAAGGTCTATATCAACGAGGGTAGCATGTACATTTACCGTGAGCAAGGTGTCATCGTCGGCGCGATGGCAGTGACGATGTATCAGGGTGAGGATTATCACGCCATCGACTGGTCGCAGCAGGTGCCAGACGAAAAGGTGGCTGTGATTCATATCCTTGCCGTCAGTCCTGGCTATCAAGGCAAAGGCATCGGTTCAGAGATGATTCGCGAGGCTATCCGTATGGCAAAGAGTAAAGGCATGCAGGCCATCCGCCTCGATGCCCTTGCCTCGAACACACCTGCCCACAAAATCTATGAACGTCTAGGTTTCGAGTATCGCGGCAAGCAGCACCTCTACGCTGAGAACACTGGCTGGACTGATTTCTATTTCTTTGAATATGCTCCGCAATAAATGAAGATGACAAGTACATTCAATGAGTAACATCAATAGCGTCTGCCATTCTCACCGCCCTCGGCACTACGGCCTAGATCTTCTTGCGTCCCCACCTTCGGCATCTGGTGTCCCAACTGGACTATTGGCGGGCAGAAGTTCTGGAACACGATGGAATTCGATGATCCGCGCTCTGCGACAGGCAAAGCCAAGGAGAATTACACAAAGCCAATCTTTTTCATCGACCTGAACAACACCTTCCGTCTGCCGCACCGTTGGCAACTGGAGGCCAATATGAACATTCAAACCAAAGGCGACGTAATCAATTATCGCATGAGGACGGTCTCATACAATCTCGGCTTTACCGTTCAAAAGTGTTGGCTGAAGAACGATGCCCTCTGTCTGCGTACCTCTGTCAACGATGTACTCCAGCGTAGTGTTCAGGACATGGTTCAAGACTGCGGCGGATATTCCTACTGGGAAGGTAAGACACGCAGCAACCACCGTCTGAATGTCTCGCTGCGTTACACCTTCAACGCCTCGAAGAGCAAGTACAAGGGTACGGGTGCCGGACAGGCTGAGCGTCAGCGAATGTAGGAAATATGCTATTCATCACATAATTGTGCAGAATATCCCAAATGTTTGGCCATACCTATAACAATGTGTACCTTTGCAGCGTCAAAACATTAAACAGAAAAATGAAAAGATACAGGTATATCAAAAGTAACGCATTTACGACTGGGGCATCGCTCGGCAATCCGGCCGCTTGCGTCTTTATGGGAGAGGAAACACTGTCGCCAGAGCAGATGCAGGCCGTGGCGAGAGAACACAAGGGATTCGTGATGGAAGTAGTGTTTTGTAGTCAGTCAGATGTAGCCGACTGCAAGCTGACCTACTATTCGTCGGAGTGCGAGGTGGACTTCTGCGGTCACGGCACCATTGCCACGATGTATTCGATGATTAAGGACAATGCTGCACTGAGGTCGAAGTCGGTTGTCAAGGTCGAAACCAACCGTAAGGGAATCGTAGAGGTGTTCAATGCTATCGACACGGAAGATGCTGTGTATATCACCGCTCCAGACCCTATTGAGCATCCCGTGAATCTGACAGTAGAAGCAATCGGAGAGGCTTTGGGACTGAAACATGGAGCCATCCGTCAAGACCTTCCCATCCGGATTATCGATGCGGGACTGCGCACTCTGATAGTGCCGATAACAGATTTAGAAACAGAGATCTCCGTATTCCCCGACGAACAGGAACTGAAGATTTTCTGCGAGGGGAACGACATTGACATCATTCTTATCTTCTCGAAGCAGACCGCTGATACTGACGCCTTCGCGCACACGAGAGTCTTCGCACCCAAGTTCGGTTATCTTGAAGACCCGGCTACGGGCTCTGGCAATAGTGCTTTCGCCAACTATCTGCTGAGCGAGAACCTTTGGAATGGCGCCCCCATCACTATCGAGCAAGGCGGTAATGATCGCATCTTCAACTCCGTGAAGGTGAAATACTCTGACGGCCAAGTTCTATTTGGTGGCAAATCCACTATTATAATTGAAGGCGATTATATAATTTGAGATGGGAGCACCTTGTAATAGATGCCTTTGGGCAGAGCTTTTACACCATCCTCCTTGGTTTTCGCCTCCAGCCAATCCTTGTTAGCCTGTATGTATTCTCGCTTTGCCATATTATTTGCAGATTTCCTCAATCTCCTTGCGTTTCTTTTCCTTCGGCTCGTCAGCGGCATAACCGATGGGAATCAATACGGCAGGCTCTTCGTTATCCGCGATGGCGAAGAGCTGCTTGCACTTCTCGGCATCGAAGTTGCAAACCCAGCAGGTGGCGAGACCTTGCTCCGTAGCAGCCAGGCACAGATGCTCCACGGCAATGGCAATGTCAATATCGCCATGATGCTTGCCGTCCGAGCGTACCCACTCCTCATCATGCAGGATCGAACAGATGATGTACATTGGAGCCGTTGCAAACCACTCGCGGTTATAGCACTCCTGCAACTTCGCCTTGTCGGCCTCGTTCTTGACCACACTGAACATCCACGGCTGCTTGTTCACCGCCGACGGGGCAAAGCGGACACACTCCATCACGTAATCCAATTTCTTCTGTTCCACACTCTTCTCCTGATAGCTCCTACAGCTATACCTCTGCTTGACTAAATCCAAAAATTCCATATATTCAACGATAATTATTTGCTTTTGCATCCATTTCCGACAGACGATCGAGAGCAGCAAGGAGGGTCTCATCACGCTTGGCAAAGTGGAAACGAATCAGGTGATTCACATCTTCCCTGAAGAAGCAACTGCCAGGCACTGCCCCTAATCCGACATGCTCGGCCAACCACTCGCAGAAGTGCAGGTCGTCTTTTACACCGTATTTTGAGACATTGAGCAGCACGTAATAGGCTCCTTGTGGGTCGGTGAAAGAGAGTCCGAACTGGCGCAGACCGTCACAGAAGAGCTGCTTCATGTGGGTGTAGTGTGCCTGAAGCTCATCGTAATAACTGTCAGGGAAGCACAATCCGACGGTGGCAGCCTCCATTAGGGGAGCCGCTGCGCCGACGGTCAGAAAATCATGCACCTTCTTCACACGATCGATAATGCGCTCCGGAGCGATGACATAACCCAGGCGCCAACCCGTGATGCTGTAGGTCTTCGAGAGCGAACTGCACGATATAGTGCGCTCCCACATACCTGGCAGCGTGGAGATGTAGACATGCTTGTGAGGGGCATAAACAATGTGCTCGTAAACTTCGTCGGTAATGACGTAGCCGTCGTATCGGATCACGATGTCGGCTATCTGTTGCAACTCCTCGCGGGTAAAGACTTTGCCGCAGGGATTAGACGGGTTACACAACACCAAAGCCTTGGTCCCCTGTCTGAAAGCATCCTCAATCAGGTTGGCATCGAACGAGAACGTCGGCGGGACAAGCGGGATATACACCGGCTCAGCACCTGTGAGAATCGTATCAGCAGTATAGTTCTCGTAGAACGGCGAGAAGATGGCCACTTTGTCGCCAGGGTTTACCACAGTCATCATAGCCGCCATCATCGCCTCAGTTGAGCCGCACGTTACCACGATGTTCTTATCGGCATCTATCGGCAGTCCCGTCCAGCGGCTCTGCTTCTTGGCCAATGCTTCGCGGAAGTTCTGTGCTCCCCAGGTGATGGCGTACTGATGAGGGCCGTGTGGTGTAATCTCTGCCAGTCTATCGGTAATCTCCCGTGGCGGATCGAAGTCAGGGAATCCCTGTGAGAGGTTTATGGCCCCATAGCGATTGCTGATACGGGTCATACGTCGGATAATGGAATCCGTAAATCCAGCTGTGCGTGTAGATAGAGGTCTCATATTTTATTGTTCACTAAATCTATCATTCTTCTTAAAGTATTGGAAATTCTTGGAGCAGCGAGAGCAGAATGAAGCTTGCTTCGATTCTGCTGAGTCGCGCCAAGAATCAACTTTTGTTAATAATTGGGTACAAAGGTAGCAAATATTCATGGATTTTTCGTATATTTGCCCACTAATTTAATATGTTTTGTGATATGATAGACCAGATTATCGACTTCAACATTTTGAGTCCCCTGCTGGGGGACGGCTATAAAGCAGAGGGAATTCAGACCATCAAAACCCATCCGCTTGTGCCGAAGGATATCGTGGTTCGTGGGTTTATCATTGATTCAGAAACCGGAGCATTAGAAGAAATACAATAACACAATAGTTAAATAGATTATGGACAGAAGAGATTTTATCAAGAAAGCAACGATGGCAGCTGCTGGAGCGGCGGTCGTTTCGCCTGTGTCGGCGATGCTCGACAGCGTGTCGGGAGAAAAGAAGGGCAAGGTATTACTGATTAACGGCAGTCCGCGCACCGACGGTAACACGTTCTGCTGCCTGAAGGAAATCGAGGCTACGTTGCAGAAGCACGGCGTGGAGTCGGAGATTGTTCAGATTGGCCGCAAGCCCGTCCGCATGTGTATCAACTGCGGCGGTTGCCGACAGAACGGCGGTAAAGGATGCGTATTCGACGACGATATGTGTGCCGTCATCACCGAGAAGATGGCCACGGCGGATGCGCTCATCGTCGGCACGCCCGTCTATTACGGCCAGCCGAACGGTGGCATTCTCTCGCTGATGCAGCGGCTGTTCTTCTCGGCGGGTCACCTGGTGCAGAACAAGCCCGCAGCGGCGCTGGCCGTCTGCCGTCGCGGCGGTGCCACGGCCACGCTCCAGACCATGAACATGATGTTCGAGATGATGAACATGCCCGTTGTGACCTCGCAGTACTGGAACATCGCCTATGGGGCAGGCAAGGGCGAGGTGAAGCTCGACACCGAGGGCATGCAGACCATGCGGACGCTGGCAACGAACATGGCCTTCCTGCTTCAGAAGATCCACGCCGACGGCAATCCCGCTCCCCAGCGCGACGAGCGCCCGGCGTTCATGAACTTTATCAGGTAAAATGGATAATAGAGCGTATGAAGATAATAGACGATAACTTAATGAACGGATTGGCTGAGGAAGCCAAGAAATCACCGAGGCTGAGAAAGAACTATAACTTCCATCAGAGCCTTCAGGACAAGTGCCACCGATTCCTCAATGCCTTGGAGCCTGGCACTTTTATCCCTGTGCATCACCATCCCGACAAAGACGAGACATTTGTGATACTGAAGGGAAAGGTTCGCGTGACAACCTATAATGATGAGGGCGAGATAGTGGAGTCCTGCATCATCAGCCAGGAGAGTGGCCGCTATGGTGTGGATATTCCCAAGAACGTCTGGCATGGGCTGGAGTGCTTGGAGCCGAGTGTCCTGTTGGAGTGCAAGGCGGGACCATTTGTAGAGCACGAAGTAGACGGGATTCTGGAAACGAAATCCACAAAGGATATCTACTTTGCCGGAGGCTGTTTCTGGGGAACGGAACATTTCTTCAAGCAGATTGAGGGCGTGGCCATCACAGAAGTAGGATTCGCCAACGGACACACGGAGAATCCTACATATAGAGAGGTTTATACCGACCAGACGGGATTTGCTGAGACGGTCTTTGTGAGGTTCTATCCAGATGTGGTCAGTCTTGAATTCCTGTTGCAGATGTTCTTCAAGGCCATCGACCCTACGAGTCTCAACAAACAAGGACACGACGAGGGTACGCGCTATCGTACTGGTGTCTACTATACTGACACTGTGGATTTGCCCGTCATTGAGAAGGTGTTTGCCGAAGAGCAGAAGAACTATGAGCAGCCCTTAGCCGTAGAAAAACTGCCTCTGCAGAACTTCTATACGGCGGAAGAGTATCACCAGGACTACCTCGACAAAAATCCAGATGGCTACTGTCATCTGCCTCTATCGCTGTTTGAGTTTGCAAGGAAAGCTAAAGCTGCGAGGACTCCGAACTTGTTCGTCTGAGCACCTACGGAGCGCAAGAAGTGAGTGAAGAGTTAAGCTTGCTTGGATTCTTCCGAGCGTGAACAGGCTCGACCAAAGGTCAAGTGGGAAGGCAAAGCAAGGTAGTTGGCGCATATCCGAAACCACGTTGCTGATATTAGCAGGCATCGGTGGCAGCATCGAAGCTACCAGTTCAAGTATGGACTTCCTCTGATTCTGTTGGTACAGATAGCAATCATTTATTTCATTTGCAACTTTCCCCTTCGTTCCGACGTCTAACAGACAGAGATTGAAAGAGAACGAACATGAAGCTATTAGGAAATATCATCTGGTTGATCTTTGGCGGGCTGCATACTGCCATTGAGTATTTCATCGCAGGACTGGTACTGATGATAATTATCATCGGCATCCCGTTCGGTTTGCAGAGTATGAAGTTGGGCGTGCTGGCTATTTGGCCCTTCGGCTCGAAGGTGAAATGGAAGGCGTTGCAGCCGGGCTGTCTGAGCATGTTCATGAATGTGCTGTGGTTCTTCGTTGGCGGCATCTGGATCTGTCTTACCCACATCTTCTATGGCCTGCTGCTCTGCATCACCATCATCGGCATCCCCTGGGGCAAGATGCATTTCCGCTTGGCAAAGCTGGCTCTGTCACCATTCGGTATGGAGGTCGTATAGTCCATGAACAAAGACGAGAAACGAGCGCTCGGCTCTGCCGCTTTGCATCGCAAAGAATTGCGGCGTAAGCGTCTGATGGACAGCCTATCAGACGATGAACGGCCTGACACGCTACATGGATCGCTACTATCTTGATGCGCTCATTGGCATCATTCTCATTGTCCTTATAGTGCTCATCGCCCTGATGATATGGGCACTCGTCAGCTTCGGCAGCTACCTGTATTCATTGGTAGCATCTATCTTCTGAACTGCCATTGTTTAAACGAGTTTAAGAACCTTCGGTCGAGCCTGCTCACGCTCGGCAATCGATGCAAGCATCATTGCCAATCGATGAGAGCTATAGCCTAATGTTGTTCACCGAAACTCAGTACTCCGTACACCGAAACTCTACCGAAACTCAGTGGAAGCAACATTGGAGCTACATTGGTACAACATACTACCCACCATCTTTGGGCCGAGTCGCGTCAAGAATCAACTTTTGTTAATATTCACTGCAAAGGTACTAGAAATATAAGTTTTTTGACTACCTTTGCCCTCTGATTTAATAAGAATGAAGTGGACTATATTATCAGATAATAGATCGAGTAATCCTGCGCTTGAAACAGAGCACGGGCTTTCTATCCTTCTGCAAACAGAGCGGCACAGAATCCTGCTTGATACGGGAGCAAGTGATGTGTTTATCCGAAACGCAGAGCTGTTGGGCATAGATTTTAGCGATGTGAATTATGTTTTCATTTCTCACGGACATAGCGACCATGCGGGAGGATTACGGTATTTCATGGAGCATAATAAGAAGGCTCAGGTTATTGTCTCGCCCGATGCCATGAGCGGTAAGTTCTTTTCCAAACGTGGGAATCTGCATAGCATTACTACGGAGTGGCCAGAGATAGGCGATGACAGATTTATCTTGATAGAACAAACCTGTGAAGTGGCTGATGGCCTTCATGTGATTGCCCATATCCCTCAGCTGCATCCAATGCCCAAGGGGAATCAGAATCTCTTTATTCAAAATACCAACAGAGATTATATCCACGACGATTTCCGTCATGAATTGGCTCTGTATACCGATGGCTTACTATTCACAGGCTGTGCTCATAGCGGACTGGAGAACATACTTGCAGCTTGTCCTTGGCCAATTCATACCGTTGTTGGTGGCTTCCACCTGTTGGATGGTATGGAAGTAGAGGGAGAACTGATAGCTTTGGCTCAAAGGCTGAAAGCGAATTATCCCAATACGCAGTTCTATACCAGCCATTGTACCGGAGATAAAGTGTTTGAGGTGATGAGGGGCGTGATGGGTGAACAATTACAGTCCTTCAGATGTGGAACAATGAACGAAGAAATATACTAAGATTATGAAAAAATTACTATTCGCCTTCGCTGCCATGATTGTTTGGACAGCATGTGGTAACAAACAGGCAGCCGTTCCTACTGAGGGCAACGAAGCAAGTGATAAAGTGGCCTTTGAGGTGGCAAAGAACTACTTCTTTAAAAATGATCAGGAGATTCCTGCGAGTCCGAAGATTACGACAGCGGAGGAGTTCGGCAAGCTCTTCGGCATGGCAACAACTATAGGTGAGGATGGCAAGCCAACGGAGATTGACTTTACCAAACAGTTCGTGCTGGCCATCGTGCTGCCTGTGACGAATCTCGCCACGGAAATCACCCCCAACAGACTTGAAGAGAAGGGCGACACGCTGAAATGTGTCTCTGGTGGCAGTCATCCTGGCCTGATGCACATCTGTCAGATTGGTGAGATCTTTTATGTCTCCGACTTCGAACAGGTTGAGGATGGCTCCCGTTTCCTGCCCAGTGCCAAGCGCATTTTCGGAGAGTATTTTGAAGCCTTCCAAATCCACCACAGCGATGGCAATGAGCATGAGACGCTCAGACATGATGTGCTTCGGGCATTCGTTCGCGACCACAAACTTTCTGCCACCAAATACTAATAAGTTTTGTGACTCCTGCTTGGCACTGGAATAAGAAACATTGGAGCGATGTGTATTACGAGCAGGTAGATGATGCATTTGTTCAGGAATGGATAAAGGAGTCCTATCAACTAGTGGCATCAAAATTACCAAAAGCGATACGGCAGATGTATATAAAACAAAACACAAATTGAAGGTCACACTATTGAAAATGTAAAAATACCGCTCTTCCATCATTCTGTGGCTGGTACCAGCATTTTCTTTTGGGATTCGAAAAAGTGAACTTTATTTAATTTCCTTCTCAAAGATTTGGAAGTTTGGAATATTTTTCGTATATTTGCCCAAAATATACCAACAACGGATGAAGTTAAAAGAATTCTTTGCTTTTAAGGACTGGCTATCGTATCGTCAAAAGGCTGCGACTAAGCGAGAGCAGAGTGAAGTTCGTTTCGACTCTGCCGAGCGTGAGCAGGCTCGAACGAAGTTCAAGGTGGGTTTGCTGGTGATAGCGGGCGTCGTATGCGGCCTCGGCGGATTGTTTATGTATCTGCTCAGGGCGCATACCTATTTTATAGGTGACAACCCGTCAGCCTGCGTCAACTGCCACATCATGACGCCTTATTATGCCACGTGGAGCCACTCCTCGCACGGACGTATCGACCATCAGTCGAACGGTGCCACCTGTAATGACTGTCATGTGCCTCATCAGAACCTGGCTGTGTATTATGGTTTTAAGGCGGTTGACGGTCTGAAGCACACAGCGTATTTCGTAGGCCACATGGAGCATCAGGCCATCAAGGCCGAGACGCTGACGGGTCAGGTGGTGATGGACAACTGCATCCGCTGCCACGAGCAGTTAAACACTGAGTTTGTAAAGACTGGTCGTATGGGCTATATGACGCAGCAGGCTCAGGGCGGCAAGGTGTGCTGGGACTGTCATCGGGGTGTTCCCCACGGCGGTATGAACTCGCTGATGGCGACGCCGAATGCCGAAGGCGTGACACCGCTGCCTCCATCGCCAGTACCCGAGTGGCTGCAGAAAATGACTGAGTAATAATCGTAAATATCAAAGATATGGCAAAGCAATTGAAACAATGGCAAGGATGGATTATTTTTGGTGTATCCATCGCAGTGGTTTTCGTATTGGGACTGCTCGTTTCGTCGCTGATGGAGCGTAGGGCCGAGGTGGCCAGTGTGTTTAACAACAAACGCACCGTGTTTGAGGATGAAATTGTGGCCCAGAATGAGAAGTTCAAGGCCGACTATCCTCGCGAGTACGAGACATGGGCGATGACGGAGGACACGACCTTCAAGTCGAAGTATAACTCGTCGCAGGAGGTGGATGTGCTCGAGCAGCGTCCCGAGATGGTGGTGCTGTGGGCTGGCTATGCCTTCTCGCGCCATTACAACACCCCTCGCGGACACAAGCATGCCCTGGAGGATATGCGCAAGATTCTGCGTACAGGTAATCCTGGCATAACGGTAAAGACTGCCGACGGACGCGATTCTATCGCCGTAGATATGCAGCCTGCCACCTGTTGGACTTGTAAGGGTCCGGATGTGCCTCGCATGATGCGCGAACTGGGTAATGGTAAGGATCAGTTCGATCCCGCCAACTTCTACGCCAAGAAGTGGAGCGAGTTAGGATCTGAGGAGGTGAATACCATCGGCTGTAGTGACTGTCACGATGCCCGCACGATGGATCTGCGCCCTGCCCGTCCTGCACTCTACGAGGCCTTTGCCCGTCGCGGTCTGGATGTGAAGAAAGCGAGTCATCAGGAGATGCGCTCGCTGGTATGCGCCCAGTGCCACGTGGAGTACTACTTCATCAAGCCTAACGACGAGAAGAATCCTGGCAAGGCCAACTACCTCGTATTCCCGCACGACAAGGGCTTGACCTGCGAGGCTGCCGAGGAGTATTACGACTCTATTGGTTTCTACGACTATATACATCCGTTGTCGAAAACCAAGATCCTGAAAGCTCAGCATCCGGGTTGGGAGATGTCGCAACACGGCATCCATGCTCAGCGTGGCGTATCGTGTGCCGACTGTCACATGCCGTATAAGCAGGAGGGTGGGGTGAAGTTCTCTGACCACCAGATTCAGTCGCCGTTGGCTAAGATCGACCGCACCTGCCAGACATGTCACCGTCAGGATGCCGAGGTGCTGCGCCAGAACGTCTATGATCGTCAGGAGAAGTGCAACGAGGTTCGCAATCGTGCCGAGCAGGAGTTGGCCCGTGCCCACTTCGAGGCTAAGTTCATCATCGACAAGGGTGCTACTGAGGCTGAGATGGCGCCCATCCAGGCCCTGCTCCGCAAGAGTCAGTGGCGTTGGGACTATGCCATTGCCTCGCATGGAGCTACCTTCCATGCACCACAGGAGGTTACCCGTTTGCTCTCTCATTCTGTCGACTATGCCCAGCAGGCCCGTTTGCTCATAGCCCGCGTAGCAGCTAAGTATGGTCATAACGAAACCATCCCCGTGCCCGACTACTCGACTAAGGCAAAGGCTCAGGCCGCAATTGGTCTCGACATGCAGAAGTTGAACGAGAACAAGCAGAAGTTCCTGCAGGAAATCGAGCCCAAATGGATTGAAGAGGCAAAGAAAAACGGTAAGCTCATCGAGATATAAATCGTAATTCGTAAATCGTAAATCATTTTGATGTGGACTAAACCTTGGACTTTTAAGGAAGGCTTCCTCGTAGGAGGAGGTCTTATCTTTGCAGGGCTGATGCTGGAACTGAGCGTCGGCCCTGTGGTGTGGGATGCGTTTGCTTGGCCTGCCAACGGCATTGTGCTAGCAGTATTCCTGGCAATCATCGCTCTCCTTTTTATACTGGGCAATCATAAATCGTCAAATCGTAAATCGTCCAATCGTAAATTCAATTATGCCTTCCAATGGATGTCTACGTATCAGGCAGCCATCCCTGCTATGGTATATGCTGTGGTGCTGACCATTATCATGGGACTAACGCGCCAGCAGGTGGGCGGCACGTGGCTGAACAATATGCTGTCGTTCTGGCCTTTCGTGCTCATCTATACTTATATCGACGTGATTCTGGGTATCATCATCCTGCGGCGACTGATGCACTTAAGTTCGTGGAAGCGCGATATACCTTTCTTATTGAATCATCTCGGCCTTTTCATAGCATTGACCACTGCCACGCTTGGCAATGCCGATATGCAGCGGGTGAAGATGATTTGTGGGGTGGGCGAGCCTGAATGGAGAGCATTGACTCAGGCCGGTGCCGTCAAGGAGATGCCTATAGCCATCGAACTGAAGAAGTTTATCATGGAAACTTACGACGACGGCTCCCCCAAGCGCTATGCCTCAGAAATTCAAATCTTGACTAAATCCGGCAAAAACATCGAGACGACCATCGATGTGAACAAGCCCTACGAGGTGGACGGCTGGAAAATCTATCAGTACGGCTACGACACACAGATGGGGGCACAGAGCCAGATCACGATACTCGAACTCGTCAGCGATCCGTGGCTTCCGTGCGTTTATGTCGGCTTCTATATGATGCTGGCTGGCGCGGTGCTCATGACACTGATGGTGCTGTGGCGCAGATTGAAAAAGGCTACAGGGAAGGCACTTTGGGCATACTTCGCCCTCGTTGTCTTCGCATCTCTCTTTGCCTACTTCTTCTTTGACAGTTACAACACCAAGACGCTGGTGCCAGCCCTTCAGAGTCCTTGGTTCGCCCCCCACGTATTTGTCTATATCTTCGCCTACACCTTGCTTGGCGTAGCTGTCGTTATCGCCTGGTGGAAATTGGCCGACGATCTCGTCTATGTTAGCCTTGCCTTCCTCACCATCGGCATGCTTTTCGGCGCACTCTGGGCCAAGGAGGCTTGGGGGCACTACTGGTCGTGGGACCCCAAGGAGACATGGGCTGCCATTACCTGGCTCGCCTACCTGGTTTATATCCACTATCGTCAGATTCCTCGCCATCGTGAGCGGCTGGCCCTTTGGATGCTCATTGGTTCCTTTGTCCTCCTGCAAATGTGTTGGTGGGGCATCAATTACCTGCCCTCCGCCCAAGGTTCGAGCGTACACACCTATAGCACAAGCGAATAAACACTGATGCTCAGCAGGAATATAGAGATAACAATATTGGTAGAATATGAAGAAGATTTTGATGACAATGATGCTGGCCATCGCAGTGGTGACGGCATCGGCACAGACAAAAAAGCAGCTGTTTGATTTCGGCTGGCAGTTTACGCATCGCTCGGCTTTGCCGCTTGGCTCGTCCAAGAACGGAAAAACGCAGACCGTGGATCTGCCGCACGACTGGGACATCTTCGAGGGACCTGTCTCAGGAGAAGGCGTTACCGGTACTGGTGGCGGATGGTTTGAGGCCGGTAAGGGCGAGTATCGCAAGACCTTCAAGACGCCCGACGGCGAGGTGGTGAAGCTCCACTTCGAGGGTGTGTATCAGAAGGCCGAGGTCTTTGTCAATGGACAGAAAGCCGGGCAACATCACTATGGCTATACGCCGTTTACTGTTGATGTAACACCATATATTTATAAGAATAAGAAACAGACTAACGAGGTCGTAGTGAAGGTGGACAATAGCGAACAGCCTAACTGCCGCTGGTACTCTGGTTCCGGCATCTACCGCCATGTGTGGCTGGAAACGATGCCCGCGCTGCACATCGCCGAGAACGGCATCTTCATCACCACGCCGGAGGTTAATGCCGAAAAAGCTCGGGTACAGGTAGACGTGACCATCGCCAATGAGTCGCAGTCCGATCGCAATGCCACCGTTGTGGTCTGCGGTGCTCAACTGATGGTTGCTGTGAAGGCTGGCGAAAGCAAGACCGTCAGTACAACCACGATGGTGAATAATCCACAACTGTGGTCGCCAGAAAGTCCGACACTCTACGAGGCAAAGGTGGAGTTGAAGGAGAATGGCACGACCATCGACCGTCAGACGGCGAAGTATGGCATCCGCACATTCTCGTTCGATGCTGAGCGGGGCTTCGTGCTCAACGGTCAGAAGGTACTCATCAATGGCGCCTGCGTACACCACGATGACGGTGTGTTGGGTGCTATGGCCTTCGACGATGCGGAAATCCGCAAAGTACGTCAGATGAAGGAGGCGGGCTTCAACCTCATACGCACTTCGCACAATCCTACGACCCGTGCCTTCCTCGACGCCTGTGACTCGATAGGCATGCTCGTTATTGATGAGGCCTTCGACGGCTGGCGCACACAGAAGAATCCTTACGACTATTCTACTGTCATCGACTCCTGCTATCGTGAAGACATCCACGCCATGGTACTGCGCGACCGCAATCACCCAAGCGTCATCTCGTGGAGTATCGGCAACGAGGTCATTGAGCGCAAGGACATCCGCGTGGTCTATACCGCCCGACAGATGAAGCAGGCCATACACGAATATGACACGACGCGCCCTGTTACCGAGGCCCTCTGTGCCTGGGACAGCGACTGGGAAATTTTCGACCCGCATGCTGAGGTACTCGATGTAGCGGGCTACAACTACATGATCTTCAAGCACGCCAGCGATCATGAGCGCGACCCCAAACGCGTCATTTGGCAGACGGAGAGCTATCCTCGTGATGCTTTCAAAAACAGGGCCGTTGTAAACGATTTCCCCTACGTTGTGGGCGACATTGTATGGACAGGTCTCGACTATCTGGGCGAGAGCGGCATAGGCCGTTATTACTATGAAGGAGAACGGCCTGGCGAACACTGGTTTGACGGCGGCTTCCCTGAGTGGCACGGTGCCTACTGTGGCGACATCGATATTACTGGCTGGCGCAAGCCCATCAGCCACTATCGCGAAGTGTTATGGCATAACGATACACCTCTCTATTTGGCAGTCAAAGAGCCCGATGGCTACCATGGAAAAATCAAAGAGACAGCATGGAGCGTCTGGCCCACATGGGAGTCATGGACATGGCCCGGCTGGGAGGGTAAGCCCGTCGAGGTGGAGGTTTATACCCATCAGCCCGAAGTAAAGCTGTATCTCGACGATCAGCTCATCGGCACGAAGCAGGTAAGTCGCGAGACTGAGTTCAAGGCTGTCTTCTCTGTATCCTATAAAGCCGGTACTCTACGCGCTGAAGCCGGTGGCGAGAGCGTGACCTTAAAGACCGCTGGCGAACCTGCCTGTCTGCGTCTCACACCCGATCGCACCACGATGACAGCTGACGGACAGTCGCTTACCTTCATTACCGTCGAGGTGGTCGACAAGCAGGGTACACCCGTTCCCGAAGCTACTATTCCATGCGAAGCTACCATCAAGGGAGCTGGCACGCTGTTAGCTTTCGCCTCTGCCGACCTGAAGGACACAGAACCCTACACCTCGCCACGTGTAAAAACATGGAAGGGCCGCGCTCTCCTCGTTGTCCGCAGTACGCAGAAGGGAGGCTCTATCAACGTGAGCATCAAGAGCGCATTGCCTACTGCCGGTCTAACGCTGAAGAGTAAATAGCTATCCCTGCTATATCAGCCAGAGCCTTTGTCGTAAATATCTTCCGTCCATTCGTCACATTTCTATGCTGTTTATCCCAGAAATGAAAAAGATTGTTTTTAGGATGACAGCTCTCATGGCTGCAATGACAACGTCAAAAAGATATATATGAACAAAAATCGGCTTTTATATTTGGACAATCTGAAGGTGTGCCTGACGGCGTTGGTGATATTTCACCACGCCGGTCAGGCATACGGCGATGGTGGCGGCTGGGCTTACCATCCCAGCAATCCTGCTGAGTTTATGCCTTGGATATGGCACTTCTTCTCCGTCAATGCAGCCTTCTTTATGGGGTTGTTCTTCCTGATTTCAGGTTACTTCGTGCCTACGAGTGCTCATCGAGACCAACCATCATCGGCCTACTGATATTTGGCGGTGTGATGGGTATTGGCAGTTATCTGATCCGTCAGGTCAGCCCACAGGATCATTGGATCTGGCCCTTTGGTATCATCCCGCTGCCGATGGAACCTGCCCACTATCTGCAATACGTCATGATGTTCGTTATCGGCATTCTGGCACGACGATTTGCCTGGCTCGAAAAGATGGGTAACACCGCTGGAGCCATTTCGCTTGTGTTAGGATGTGCATTGGCATTGGGCATCTATCTGCGTGATGGCGGAGCATGGAATGCCTTCGTTGCTGAGTGGTTTGGCATCTACGAATCGCTTCTGTGCGTATTTATCTGTTTCGGGCTGATATGGCTGTTCCGCGAATATGGAAACTGGGAAAGCAAGTTCTGGCAGTGGTGCGCCGCCCAGTCGTATGGCGCTTACATCTTCCATCTGCTGCTAATGATAGTTCTGCAATATGCCACCGACAGCATCTGGATGGGAGCCTTCGGCAAGTTCATATTCATCGGCATCGTTACCACCATCTGTTCGTTTGTGCTCACTTGGCTGGTCAGGCTGATTCCCGGAGCGAAGAGAGTATTATGATGATTGAGTAAAAATGAAAAAGACAGTTACAATGTTCCGTCTGGTGTGCGACTTCGTGGAGCGTTATGAGTAACTGGTTATTGGGATTTAGGCGAGCTTAAATGTCCTCTCGCTTAATCGCAGCCTTGACCTGCGCCATGTTGCTGCGCGAGACGGGGAGTGACTCGTGGCAGTGCTTGATGAGCAGCTGGGTGGAGCCGGAATGTGAGACAATCTGTTCTACCTGACCAAGATTGACCAGGAAGGCGCGATGGCAGCGGACAATCATTGGATAACCTTGCAGCGTTTCCTCCATCTGTTTCATCGTGGCGCGAAGCATGTCGGTATGCATCTGTCCGTCGCGCAGATGGCTCACCTTGACGTAGTTTCCCACGGCCTCAATAAATAATAGGTGGGAAATCTGGAGCGTCACAGTTTCGTTGGTCGTGCCAGTAAGCTTTAGCTCTTGCGGGCGGGGCTTCTCTGTTGGTTCTTCCACTTTGTTCACCGCAGAAATATCCTGCTCGTGAACTTCGGACTTGACATCCGCATCAACTTTCGGGCTATCCGTAGACATGCTTAGCAGGAATTTCTCTTGCATCTCCTTCAACTCCTCGTTCAGCAGCCGCGTCTCTTCCAGTTCCATCGCCAGATACTTACTGCGGAACTTGAAGCGCCAATAGAGTCCGATGGTGAAGGAGCAGAAGGCGATAATGACGAGGGTTTCAAGGAAATTGACCAAAGAGAACTGATTACCCTCTATGCGGTCGCTCAGTACAAAGTGGCGATAGAGACAGATGCCCAGTGCCACGAGCGGCGTATTGATAAGCTGGAACCTGAGGTTGCGGCGGATGATGTATTCTACGCCTTTCTTGAACGACCTCGGCATCTTGACGACATACTTCAGGATGATGTCGGTCATCATGCAAATGAAGAAACCTATTACTCCCAAAGCGATCAAATGCACGTAGGCCTGCCACTGCCACGCATCCAATCCGAAAGGTTTGAACACGGCCAGCGCCACCACAGTAAACGCGGTACTGATGATTCTTGTCGTTATCGTTTCTTTTCGTTCTTGCTTCATACTGGTTCACGGCTTCAGGCCGCAAAGGTAGTATATTTCCCTTAAACAACAAAATCATTCCTCACATTTCTGCCATTTATCACGCCATCCGTCACATTTCTATGCTGTTTATCCCAATTATGCAGGGGGTTCTGCAACTATATGTAATTTTGCAGCGTCCAATACGACAAATAAGTCAAAGATTCGATTTAAATGATGAGTGATATGAGAAATGTAAGTTTAAGATTCGCAGCGCTGATGGCTGCAATGATGATGACGATGACAGCCCAAGGAAAGACACAGGACTGGGGCGGACGAGTGATTGACGAGAAGGGCGAACCGATGCCTTTCGTGAATGTGGTACTGCTCTCGCTGCCCGACTCGGCTTTCGTGCAAGGCGCGATGACAGACATGGACGGCGTGTTCAAGATTGTGACGGATGTGAATAAGGGATTGTTCAAGGTGACCAGCGTAGGCTACCAGACCTTATATATAAATGCGGGTCAGGACTTGACCATCCAGATGAAGGAAGACACGCAGATGCTCAGTGAGGTTGTGATAAAGGGACAGTTGCCGAAGACTCACGTGAAGGGTGACGCCATGCGCACGACCGTAGCCGGTACGATACTGGAGAAGGCAGGAACCGTTTCAGACGCCCTGTCGAAGATTCCTTCGTTGGAGGCTGAGCGCGACGGCGGCGTGAAAGTGCTGGGCCGTGGCGATGCCGAAGTGTATATCAACGGCCGCAAGGTGCAGGACATGAAGGAACTCTCGCGTCTGCGCTCCGATCAGATCCAACATGTCGATGTGGTGCAGAACCCTGGTGCCCGCTATGCCGCCTCGGTAAAGGCCGTCGTCCGCATCACGCTGAAGAAAGCACAGGGCGAGGGCTTCAGTTTCCAGAACAGCACACAGTTCATGTACCAGTACGGCGGTTCGCTGAACAATAACCTCACCGCCAACTACCGTACAGGCGGACTCGACGTGACGGGTTCGTTCTGGGTAGGTACCTATAATCACTATAAGGGCTCACAGGTCAACGATATGCTTTACTATGTGGGGCCGAATCAGGTGACGGGTCACTCCACCCAGGAGATCAGACACCCTTGGCACGCATGGTCGCCACAGTTGCAGTTAAACTATATGGTCAACGAAAACCACACCTTCGGCGCCTATTACAAATACGACCGTACGCCCAGCGGCGAGACGAAGGGCGACTACTTGACGGATATGTTTGAAAATGGCATCCTGACTGAACGCTCGGCGAGCTACATCTGGCAGGACCAGAGCGTCAAGAAGCACATCTTCAATGCGTATTATAATGGTAAGGTGGGAGAGTTGGGTATCGACATGAACATCGATGGTCTCTTCGATGACACCAAGACGCCAGGCCGCACAACGGAGAAAACAACGGTTGTCGATGCCGCCCCCGTTGACCGAAACATCGAGAGCAATACCAACAGCGGCAATAATTTCTGGGCTTCAAAGCTTATCTTCAGCTATCCCGTGTTGAAGGGTAATCTCTCGCTGGGTGGTGAGTACAGCTACAACCACCGCACGGATGCCTACACATTTCAGGCTTCCGACTATGTACCCGTCAAGGCCACCGATACGGAAATCAACGAGAAGTCATCGGCCATCTTCCTCGAATACGGACGGCAGTTCGGCAAGGTGTTTGCTCAGGCCGGTCTGCGCTACGAGCACCTGACGAACGACTACTTTAACTTCGGTGTAAAAGAGGACGAGGTGTGCCGCAACTACGGCGACTGGTTCCCCACCGCCACCATCTCCGCTCCTATCGGAAAGATGCAACTGAGTCTGTCGTATCGCCGCGACATTCAGCGTCCGGCCTACTCAAACCTGACCAGTTCGACGATGTACGTCAACCGCTACACCTACCAGAGTGGCAACCCCTATCTGAAGCCAACCTACACCCACAGCATCGTGCTGAACGCGGCCTATCAGTGGGCGAACCTGACCGTCGATTACGGCCGCCTGAAGAACAGCGAGACCATGTCCACCGAGCCATTCCCCGGTAGCACCGATCCGCTTATCAGCCTCGTCCGTCCCATCAACAGTGAGGAGGACTACAACCAGCTCTCGCTGAGCCTGTCCGCATGCCCTGTCATCGGTTATTGGCATCCCATGTGGTACACGTTCACCGTCTTTCAGAACTACAAGACGCCGACGGCCAACGGCACCATCAAGACCCTCAACTCCCCGTACTTCACGTTCATCTGGAACAACGACATCGAGCTGCCCCACAGTTTCCGCCTGAGTGCCAACGCCCAGTGGGCCTCGAAGGGCGACTACAACAACTTCAGCATCACCGCCCAGCGTTTCAACCTCACGCTCGGCGTGCAGCGCGACTTCAACCTCCGCCGCTTGGGTATGCTGACCCTCGATGTGCGTTGCGTTGACATCCTGAACACCAACAAGACCGCTGCCGTCGTCTATGGCATTCGCGAACTGTCGACTGACAACCCCGCCCGCCGAACCTTCCTCATCAACCTCAATTGGAAGTTCAACGAGGCCCGCTCGAAGTACCGCGGCTCTGGTGCCGGCGAGAAACAGAAGGCACGTATGTAGTTTTACTCACTTTTTTCGCTGTCAGATGTAATAAATTCACTTTTCCTGCGACTAATAATATATAAGATTTAGTTGAACAATGGAGACGAAAGAATTAGAGAAAGATTTCCTGACGATGGTCGAGGCGCAGAAACGTACGATCTACAAGGTGAGCTATATCTATGCCAACGACCAGGACGACCTGAACGACCTGTTTCAGGAGACGGTGCTCAACCTGTGGAAGAGTTTCCCGCGCTATCGGGGGGATAGCAAACTTACGACATGGGTCTACCGCATCGCCATGAACACCTGCATCACGTTTCTCCGACGCTCCAATGCCCGTCCACAGACCGTTCCGATGACGGCCAATGTGGCAAGCATGGCAGCCGATGAGGACACGACAGGGCAGCTCAGGGAACTCTATCGCCTCATCAACCAGCTGGGGAAACTGGAACGCGCGCTGATTCTCCTCTGGCTGGAAGAACGAAGTTATGAGGAAATCGCCGACATCCTCGGCATCACCAAGACCAACGTCGCTGTGAAACTGAATCGTACCAAAGAGAAATTAAAGAAAATGTCGAACCGTTAAATTTGAATTGATATGGAACTTGAAGCATTGAAAGCCAGTTGGAACAAGCTCGATGAGCGTCTGGCAGAAACGGAAATAGTGAACCTTCGCATAGTGAAGGAAATGATCCAGCAGAAGACCAAGTCGGCCTACGACCGTATCATGGGACAGAACATCTATAGCCTCGTGATCAATGTGCTCATCATCTGTGGGGTATTCCCATACGTCTATATGAACACACCCGTTCAGACCACCTCGTTCGCCATCGTTGAGGGTGTGATGATCATAGGACTGATTCCCATGGTATGGAAACTCTCCCTGCTGTCGAAATTCGACCTGGGCGGCAAGAGCAGCAGCGAACTCAGTCGTTTGGTGCTCACTTACAAGAAGGTTTGCCATCAGGAGAAGGTCTGGATGATTGGTGCCGTATGCCTGGCTATGATCGCCTTCTACATCTTGGAATTGGGATTCAACACGGAGGCTGGTTATGAACTCAGCACAAGACTCATACTGCCATTGGGACTCTCAATGCTGACCTTCGCCTTGGGTCTTGTCTTTGCCAAATGGCAACTCCGCCGTCACGCCCAGCAGCTCCAGGAGATAGAGCGTGGTCTGGAGGAACTCCGAGAGTTCGAGAAATAAGAAATATCATACTTTGCTTGTATGACTGTTAATATTAAGTTAGAGTATTGAAAGCAGCACTCGTCGTGATGACGGGTGTTGCATTATAAAAAAAGAACAATGAATATTAGATTAGAAGAAACAAAAGATTATCGCGAGGTGGAGAACCTGACGCGAGAAGCATTCTGGAACGTCTATCGTCCAGGATGCACAGAGCATTACGTGCTCAATCAGTATAGAACAAATCCCGACTTCATCCCAGAGTTGGATTTCGTGATGGAAAGGCTACGGGTAGGCGACGGCACGTCGGGAATGGAGGATAACAAGATTATCGGTCATGTAATGTTTTCGAAGGCCGAAATCATCCTTGATGATGGTACCCACTTCCCTTCATGGACATTTGGTCCCATCAGCATCCATCCTGACTACAAGCGCAAGGGCTATGGCCTAAAGTTGCTGAAGTATGCAATAGATAAAGCCAAGGAGATGGGTATAGGTCTTCTGCAAATGGAAGGGAATATCGTGTTCTACAAGCACGCAGGCTTCGACCTCGCCAGCAAGATGAAGATTCACTATCATGCAGAACCGCGAGATTCAGAAGTGCCATATTTCCTCGCCCAAGAACTGATTCCTGGCTATTGGGGCAATCGTGAAGGAACTTATTGCCCGCCCAAAGGCTATTTCGTAGCCGACGAGAATCCAGAGGCTTTCGAGGCCTACGAAGCGACCTTCCCGCAGAAAGAAAAACTCCGCCTGCCAGGACAATTAGGATACGAAGAATAAAAAGTATCATCAATTACAATGGAACAATGAAGCATGTATTATTACTCTTGGCGTTTCTGATTACCGGAGCCATTCCCCTTCAAGCTCAAACACCAAGGCCGGAGGTTAAGATACTGATGGAGATTCGCCCGGAGGTGAACTACGTGACGCATCTCTACACGCTGGCGGAACTGGGATTCTCTGACTCGGTTTATGCTGCGAAGTATGGCAATACACTTCCACAGGCAGCTGTTGACACCTTGCAGAAATATAAGGACTACCTGACCTTCGGACAAGGCGAGGGAGGCATGTTGGCCGGGCCGTTCTTCTTCGGTGTTTCGTCAGAGAACATCCCTAATGCCGATTCGATGCAGGTGGTGATGAATGTAGTGATGAATGAAGGTAGGAAAGCGAATGCACCAGCCGATGTGATGGCTGCTGTCCGTGCCATCGCCGAAGTGTATGTAACTCACTATGACGCTTATCTCAAGAACGTCTATCCACAAGTGAAGGCCGATATGGAGGAGCGTCGGCAGTTGTTGACTCAGAAGATGCAGGAGCAGTCGTTCGTCAAGGACTGGGAGCGTGTGACGGGCTATACTTGGCGGCGGGGCGATTACCACTGGCTGCTGTATCGTGCAGGCCAGAAAGGTCCCTCGTACAACAATCTGAACGACAGCACTAACACCGTCTGGTACAATCAGGACATCAACTACCAGTTGGCGATGTTCAGCCATGAGTTCGGCATCTTCCTGATGCAGGACAGCATCGATCCCATCGTGGAGGAAATTAAGGAATACACACGGAAACTCAATTCAAAGCGTGATCTGACCTACGTGCCCTGGAGCGCCTTCGAGAGTCTGGCCTGCTGGTACAACTGCAAGATTGCAGGCCACAAGACTGCCGATTACCATGCCTTCGGCGAGGCCGATGTGCAGACGTTCTGTCGGATATTCGACCGTCTGTCGAAAGAGGGCATCAGCGACCCCGCAGAACTCTATCGCAAAGGAATTATAGAGTATTTAGAAGAATGAAACAGTTGCCGAACATCATAACTCTGTTTAGGATTACAGGCTCTTTAGGTCTGCTCTTTTGTGATGTGACGGGTGTGATGTTTTGGATAATCTCCACGTTTGCCGCCATACAAGAGGGACATCAGCCATAATTCTACTTCTTCTTATTTCATATTTTACTCTATTATATCTCTAATCTCTAACTAGAGATGAACTAGAGATGAACTAGAGATGAACTAGAGATGAATTAGAGATGAATTAGAGTTTAATTGGAGTTGAATTGGAGTTTAATTGGAGATATAATGTGTGCAACTCGTCACAAATCAGTACAGTTTATCCCAAAAATTTGGATAATATATTCATTCTATGTATTTTTGCACCGTCAAAACCATTAATTACAAACAAGAAAATAGTATGGAACAGAAGTTTTGTCAGAGCTGCGGTATGCCGCTCACAGAGGAAGTTCTCGGTACGAATGCCGATGGAAGTAAGAACGAAGATTATTGCATGTACTGCTACAAGGACGGCAAGTTCCTGCAGGATTGCACGATGGAAGAGATGATTGAGCATTGTGCTCAGTTTGTAGGTGCTGTGAATGAGGGGTTGGAAAAACCTATTACCAAAGAGGAGTACATCGGCATGATGAAGACGTACTTTCCCCAACTGAAGCGTTGGCACCAAACGCTGGATGTGAATAACGATGAAGCGATGAATGCTAATCCCGCTTTAGCCGGCATTAAAGAACTCATTGCACAGATGGCCGACAAACAGCCTATCGCTTATATCTCGTCAGTAGACCAAGAAGGTTTTCCTTGGACCAAGGCCATGTTGAAGCCACGTAAACGCGAGGGTATCAAAACCTTCTACTTTACAACCAACACATTCTCAATACGTGTGGCTCAATACAAGGCTAACCCCAAGGCCTCGATCTATTTCTGCAATGCTAAAGGCTTCAAAGGTATGATGCTGCGTGGTACGATGGAGGTACTGACGGATGCCGCTTCGAAGGAGATGATATGGCACAACGGCGACGAGCAGTATTACCCCGGTGGTGTAACTGACCCGAACTACTGCGTACTTAAGTTCACCGCCACCGATGGTCGATTCTATAGTGATTTCTATCCACGCAGTTTTGTAATTGAATGAATATACTGATTCTCTCAGGAAGCCCTCGAAAGGGCGGCAATACGGATCTGCTCGTAGAGGCATTCGTCAAAGGAGCCTCGCAGAAACACCATGTGGAAGTTGTGTCTATACGCGATTACAAGGTTAATCCCTGCATGGGTTGTAACGCCTGCTTCAAGAACAAAGACAATATTTGCGTGCAGAAGGACGATATGCAGACTATCTATGAGAAGATGAGCCAGGCCGATATGCTCGTGATAGCTTCGCCAGTGTATTTTTATGGACTGAGTGCACAACTGAAAGCCGTCATCGACCGCTGCCATAATCCCATCAGGGATACATTCAAGATAAAGAAGACGGCTATCCTGCTTGTTGGTGCTGCCACACTTCCCGAACTATTCGACAGCATCCTCGCGCAATACCAGCTCTGCCTGAACTTCTTCAAGTTAGAGGATGCCGGTCATGTGTTAGTTCGTGGTGTCAAAGATAAAGGCGACATCAAAAACACCAATGCCTTGAACGAGGCATTCAAATTAGCACAAAGTATATGATGATACTTCGACCATTCAACATCAATGATGCAGAGACGATTCTGAGTTGGTGCAAAGATAAGCATGCCTTCCGGCTATGGAGTGCAGACAGGTATAAGGAATTTCCTGCCAAACCAGAAGAGATGATGGAACAGTACGAGGGTGATAATATGTATCCGCTCACAGCTGTCGTGGGAGAGGAAATCATTGGGCATATCCTATTGAGATTCCCCTCGGAGGATAAAAGTGTTATTCGCTTTGGCTTCGTCATCGTGGACGATTCGAAACGAGGCATGGGATATGGTAGGCGACTTCTCCAACTTGCCATCGATCATGCATGTAATCAGATGGGCATAAAGACCATTACTCTGGGAGTTTTTGCGGATAATTCTTCTGCCCTTAAATGCTATCAGTCAGTAGGTTTCAAGATTACAGGTGAAGATGCCTATTCGATTGACGGAGAGGAATGGAAAGGTTATGAGATGGAAATACAATTAGAAAAGATATGAACATACTGATCATAAACGGAAGTCCGCGAAAGAAAGGACTGATTTCGCAGATGCTTGGCATCATGCGGGAGGAGGCGGAGAAAAGAGGTGAAACGGTGGAGATGGTCTATACCAACGACCTCACTGTGAAGCCTTGCACTGGCTGTATGGCCTGCAGAACGAAGGAGAAGTGTGTGCTTGCTGAGGATGATTCGCAACGAGTGCTGAAGATGATGCAGCAGGCTGATGCTATTATCATGGGTGCGCCCTGCTATTGGGGCAATATCCCTGGACAGATGAAGCTGATGTTCGACCGTCAGGTGTATGGCATGATGCGCGACACAGACCGTTTTCCTGAGCCGCTGATGAAAGGAAAGAAGTGTATTCTCGTCAGCACCTGCACCACGCCTTGGCCTTGGAACATCCTGTTCAAGCAGTCGCGTGGCGCCATCCGTGCCATGAGAGAGATCGCTAGCTATGCAGGCTTCAAAATCGTAAGCACTATCGAACGCGGCGGCACAGCAATGCATCCAGAACTCACAGAGAAAGACAAACAGAAGTGTCGGAAAGCTACCAATATATTGTCATAGCAAGATTAGCTGTCAACGCGGTATGAATCACATGATAGTTTGGTGAAAATTACTTTTTGGCGTTATTTATTTGTGTATTTTCAATTATATGATTACCTTTGCAGGCAAACAACCAATAGACAGAATAATTCTTTAATTCAGATGAACCAAATTACAGAAAAAGAGGGCATCACAGATGCTAGAAAACTGGGTCTGCCCAAGTATGTTATCCTAGGTGTTCAACACTTGTTTGCTATGTTTGGCGCCACCGTGCTGGTGCCTGTGTTAACCGGTCTTTCCGTGTCGTCAACATTGCTGTTTGCAGGTATCGGCACACTGGTATTCCATCTTGTCAGCAAGTTGCAGGTGCCTGCTTTCCTTGGCTCTTCGTTTGCCTTTCTAGGCGGCTATATGTCGGTGAAGGCGCTTGGCGTTGAGCAGGGCATGAGCGAGACGTTGGCTTTGGATTATGCCTGCATTGGTGTGTTCTTTGCCGGACTGTGCTATTTCGTGATGGCAGGTCTTATCAAGACGTTTGGCATCGAGAAGATGTTGCGCTTCTTTCCTCCCTTGGTCACGGGTCCGATGATTATCGCCATTGGATTGGTGCTCTCGGGTAGCGCTATTCAGAACTGCACCACCAACTGGCCATTGGCTATTGTGGCGCTGGTTACAGTGATCCTTGCCAGTGTGTGGGGCAAGGGTATCATCAGGATTATCCCTATCCTACTGGGGGTGGTGGTGAGCTATCTGACAGCCGTAGCGCTGGGCGAGGTGGACTTCTCGTCGCTGAGCGAGGCCGCATGGATTGGACTGCCGTTCAGTAGAGAACAGACTGTGCTGGCCGTGTTTGACAATCTGGACACTACGTTCCTCATTTCTACCATCATTGCCATCATGCCTATTGCCATTGCGACTATCATGGAGCATATCGGTGATATGTGTGCCATCTCTTCTACCGTGGGCAAGGACTTCCTGAAGGAGCCTGGTCTGCATCGTACCCTGATGGGCGACGGACTGGCTACGGCTATTGCTTCGCTGTTTGGTGCTCCTGCTAATACCACATATGGTGAGAATACGGGCGTGTTGAACCTCACGAAGGTGTTCGACCCTGCCGTGATTCGTCTGGCTGCCTGCTTCGCCATTCTGTTGTCGTTCTGTCCTAAGTTTGCCTGTCTCATCGGTCTGATGCCAGCTGCCACGATTGGCGGTGTGAGCCTGATTCTCTATGGTATGATCTCGGCTGTGGGTGTGCGTAATCTGATTGAGGATAGCGTGGACTTCAACTCATCACGTAATGTGTTTGTGGCAGCCTTGATATTGGTGATTGCTATCGGCGTAAAATATGGTGCCGACGACAATGTCAGCTTCGGACCTATCCACTTCTCGGGTCTGGCCCTCTCAGCAATCGTTGGCGTAACGCTCAATGCCATACTGCCTGGTAAGTTGGGCATGAAGGTGAAAAGCGTTCACGGCAAGGAGAAAATGAACTAAGTTTTGGTGTTCATGAAAAAAAGTTTGATAATCGTGTAGTTTTTGTAACTTTGCTGCGTCTAATGGGTAAAAGATTCAAAAAACAGAACGACAATGAATGCATTAGAACAACAGTTTGCGCAAACCATAGCAGAACATAAGAGCACCATCTACACCGTGTGCTACATGTTCTCGCAGGATGCCGACGAAGTGAACGACCTGTTTCAGGAGGTACTAGTCAATCTTTGGAAAGGTTTCGAGAGCTTCGAGCATCGTAGTGACATCAAGACGTGGATCTATCGCGTCGCCCTCAACACCTGTATCTCAATCGACAGGAAAAAGAAGCGTCGCTCATCCGAGGTCCGACTAACCATGGACATCAACCTGTTTGAAGACCGTGATGAGGATACGAAACAAGTGGACATGCTCCACAAGCGTATCTCCAAGTTGCAACCCTTCGACCGTGCGATTGTCCTGCTCTGGCTCGAAAACCTATCGTACGAGGAGATCGGTCAGATTGTCGGTATCAGCACTAAGAATGTCAGTGTCCGCCTGTTCAGAATCAGAGAGCAATTAAAGAACATGTCTAACGATTAAAAATTGACCCATTATGAACGAGAATTTTGAATTAGAGAATATGCGCCAGCAGATGGAAACCCTGAAGAAGAAACTGGACCAGCAGGAGATCGTGAACGATCATATCATACGTCAGTCGATGAAAAAGACTGCCAGCAGCATTAAGACTCGCTATTATGCCATCATGGCAATCGCGCTACTGATGATTCCCTATTCCTATGTGATATTTGTCGAGAGACTGGGCATCTCGCTTGCATTCTGGATTGGTACCGCCGTATTTATGCTGATTTGCTGCGGAGCTACTTACTACAACAGCCTGAATGTAAACATCCCCAATGCGATGGGCAGAAACCTGGTAGAAGTAAGTAGCAGGATGGCCCGCGCCAAGAAGTTCGATGCCAACTGGCTGTTCTTCGGCATACCCGCAGTAATAGTATGGTTGGGATGGCTCACATGGGAATTTTACCAGCTGGATGCAGAGATGACACGCTATATGGTCTACGGTATCATTTGCGGAGCTGTCCTGGGTGTCATCCTCGGCTTTAAGATGCACTTTAAGACGCAGCACCAGTACCAGGAAATCATTGACCAAATAGAGGACATCACCACGGAATCGTAAAACGAGGAGCCCCAGCGGCTCCTCGTTTCATCTACTGGCTTGTCGTAATCCTGCGGATGTGGTCCTTCAGAATCTTATAGGCAGGGAAGGGCATGGCACCATGGTCGTAGCCTTGCATCTCGTAGAGCGTCACGTCCTTGTGGCCTGTGAGTTTCAGCATACGCCAGAAGTAGGCCTGCTCCTCGTAGCGTCCGAAGAGTTCCAGTTCGCGGTCGCCGGAGATGATGACGATAGGCGGGGCGTCGGGACGGACATAGGTAAGCGGGGCGTACTGGTCTATCGTGGCCTGAAGGGGACCGATGCCCTGCTGCTTGCGGATATTGTAGTGGGTGATGCATTGTCCGCTGAAGGGTACGAGGGCTGCCAGCGAGTCGGCATCTACGCCATACTTGGCGAGCCAACGCTTGTCGAGTCCGATCATATCAAGCAGATAGCCGCCAGCGGAGTGTCCGGCCACGAAGATTTTACGTTTGCAGCCATTGTACTTCGCGATGTTCTTGTAAGTCCAGGCCACGGCTGCCGCAGCGTCGTCGAGGATATCATCTATGGGCGCCTTGGGCAGCAGACGGTAGTTGGCAGCCACGACCACGAGGCCGCAGTTCTTAAGCTGCGGGTCGATATGCTTCTCACCGCCTTCAATACCTCCTCCATGGAACCACACCACCACGGGCGCGTCCTTTTGGTCCGTAGGGTAATAGACATCGAGCTTGCAGCGTTCCTGGGCGTAGGCATCGGAAGACTCGGTGTAGGGGATGTCGTTCACTTGCTGATACTGCTGACTCTGTGCCAATGCCATCATCGGCAACAGCATGAGTGCGAAGATTGTTGTTGTTTTCAGTCTCATCATTTTGTTTTTGTTGGGTTACTTGATAAACTATTTTAATTCTTGGTGCAAATATAACAATAATTCTGTAATTATCACTAAAAACATCCTAAAAATGAGTATAAGTTTTGGAATAATTCGCTATTTTTATTATCTTTGCAGCATAGACAACGATGGAGATTATCTTATAATAATTCCAATATTAAAAACTAAGAAAAGATGAAAAGATTTGTATTATCAACTATCATGATCTCTTTTTGTGCTTGTGCGTCGGCACAAGACCTGAGACTTAACGAACAGGATTATTTTGAGCGTCAGGGCGTCAACATCCTGGTGTTCAGTAACAATTTCAACGGCGGTTTCAACGACGAGAAGAACTCGGGTATCGAGGTTATCCATCACGGTGTCAGAACGGTGCAGGGTGGGGCAGTACGCCTGAACAACACACCTGAGCAGTGGGACCTCGTACCTAAGACCACCAGTCGTAAGGTAGACAAGGCCAATAAGTCTATCGAAGTGGGACTGCGCTATGACGACTACGACTTCGACAGCCGTATCGTGGTGACCGCCAAGGGCAAGGCCGTGGAGATTGCCGTCTGGCTTGACAAGCCCGTTCCCGAGAAGTTGGCTGGTGAGGCTGGACTGAACATCGAGTTCCTGCCCTCACAGTACTGGCTGAAGACCTTTACGATGGACGGACGTCTGAACCGTTTCCCGCGTTATGCGACAAGTCAGACCATCGCCCGCCCGAATAGCGAGAAGCCCCGTCAGTTCAAAGGCTTCAAAACCTATGATGACCGCGGTACCGATCAGTTCGTAGACCCGCTGCCTTTAGAGACGGGGCATAGCATCACGGTGGCTACCGATACGCCAGAGCGGATGATCAAGATTAGCAGCAGCGATGCCGAACTAAAACTCTATGATGGTCGTATGCTGGCCCAGAACGGCTGGTTCGTATTGCGCAGCGTGCTGCCTAAGGGAAAGACGGGCAAGGTGGTGACCTGGACTGTGGAGCCTAATGCCGTCCCCGGATGGATCAGGGAACCGAACATCGGATTCTGTCAGGTAGGCTATATCCCCGGGCAGCCGAAGGTGGCTGTCATCGAACTCGACAAGCAGGACAAACCACAGGCCACAGCCTCGCTCATCCGCATCAAGGAAGACGGTACGACGGAAGAGGCTTTCAAAGGCGACATCCAGTCGTGGGGACCCTATTTCAAGTATAACTATGTGAAGTTCGACTTCTCAGCAGTCAAGGAGCCTGGTGTATACTATATCCAATACGGCAAGACCAAGACCAACAACTTCCTCATCGACGCACATGTCTACGACAAGATTACCGATGCCACTACCGACGTTTGGGTGCCCATCCACATGAACCACATGTACGTCACCGAGGGTTACCGCACCTGGCACGGAGAGCCGTTCAAGGAGGGTTACCTGCAGGCGCCTGAGAGCGATCACTTCGACCTGCACCGTCAGGGACCGACCACCGACACGAAGTATAAGCCCTACGAGCTTATCCCAGGGCTGAACATCGGTGGATTCTTCGATGCCGGCGACTTCGACATCGAGACAGGTTCGAACATCAATGTTGTGCAGAACTTCATCCGCACCTGGGAACTGTTCCATCCTCAGCGTGACGAGACCTTCGTCAGTCAGAAGCAACGCTATGTAGACCTGCATCGTCCTGACGGTGTGCCTGATATCCTGCAGTTCATCGAGCATGGCACACTGAACCTCGTGGCACAGGCAGAGCAGATTGGTCACATGGCCTCTACGCTCTCCAACTCTGTACTCGACAACTATCATCACCTGGGCGATGCAGCCAGCATCACCGACGGTCTCCACTACGACCCGAGTCTGAAGCGCTACGAAGTAAGTGCCGATGGCAAGCGTTCTGGAACGCCCGACGATATGTGGGCCTTCACAACCCGCAGTTCACAGCTTGACCTGCGTGCTGCCACCATGTTTGCTGCTGCCAGCCACGCCCTCAAAGGCTACAACGACGAACTCGCTGAGCGCGCCCTTACCCAGTCGAAGCGACTGATGAAGGAAGCTACGGAACTCATCGCCCAGCGCAAGCAGCAGGCAGAAGATGATTTCAGCTGGATTGATGGTTTCGAAGGCCGTCAGATGGGGGCCAAGCCTGACAAGAAACGCCAGAAGCTGATGGAGCGCAGTCGCAAGAACCGCGAGCAGCTTGGTGACATGGCTACTAATCTGATGCTTTACGGAGCGACGCAGGAGAAACAGTATCTCGACAATTTTGAGAAACAGATCTGGGATGCATTGGAGTTGTATCTCGCTTCAAACATGCAGACAGCCCTCGATGCTGTGCCTTATATGGACGAGGCCTACAAACAGAAGCTGCGTCCCTATGTGGAGAAATACAGGGACTACGTGAAGAGCTTCGACACCAACAACCCCTACGGTGTACCCATCGGTCTCGGTAACTGGGCAGGTGTCAACATGGTGCTCAACTTCGGTATCACCATCAACTATGCCCATATCTACTACCCCGATATCGTCAGCAAGGATGAGACTTATCGTGTACCTAACTGGCTCTACGGCTGCCATCCCTATCATAACTACTCGTTTGTGGCTGTGGTGGGTGCTGCCCGTCCGAAGCAGGTGTTCTACGGCAACAACCGTGCCGACTTCTCAGCCATCCCAGGCAATGTGGCACCAGGTCTGTTGTTCCGTCAGCCCGATCACTTTGAGAACTTCGACGACTGGCCCTTCCTCTGGGGTCAGAACGAGGGTACCATCGCCGGCAATACGCAGTACGTCATCTTCGGCTCGTCGTTCAAGGCTGTGGTTAATCAGGAATAGACATTAATGGCTTGGAAACGAATATATCGCTGTAAGGATTGCGGCTATGAAGCCGAGGTGTATGAGGGACGCGGTCTGTTCCGTCAGCAGATAACGGCTATGACCTGCCCCGACTGTAAGTCGATCCAGAATATCGTGGTGGGCGGTATCATAGCTGACGTGGCACCATCCTATAGAAGCGAGGTAGGCCGACTATGTCTGCAATGCGGCAGCGATCATATTCGTATCTGGGATAAGAAGACCTGCCCCAAGTGTCAGGGAAAGATGGAAGACACGGGAGAAAAGGAATTCTGGACATAGCCCTGATGGTTGTTGTCGAGAGCCTTAACTTCCGCGAGGTATTTCATTGCCTTTTCTTTATCGCCCATCCCATAGTAGCCGAGGGCGAGCATATATTTGCAGTGGATCTCATTCTTCACATCTAATGAATCCTCCCAGATAAGCAGGTCGGGTAGGGATACGGCAAAGTAATCCATCACCTGTTTTTCGAAGACGTGCTGTTTACCAAAGTTGATCAGTTTATTGAAAAGGCTGCGGGCCTTGTCCTCTTGGCCTAAGGCACGATAGCAGAGTCCGGCATAGAAGATCTTGTCGGGCTTGGCATCGTTATAGTACATGGCAGCAGCTGGTTCGGTGGGACCAACAGTCCCTTCTTCATAGCGACCAAGGAAGTAGAGGATATCGTTGTCCTGAGCACCATATAGCTTGCCCTCGCCTAAATGTGGGGGATAGACGAGACATTCTTCCAGCAGCCGCTTTGCCCTATCCGACTGTGGATCGTCTTTCAGCAATTGCTTAGCGATCTCTACGCGACAGATCTGATACTGGGCAGACACCTTGCCTTCGCCTCCCTCCCAAGGATGGAACTGATGGGCATCGAGCTTCTGCATAGCCTCTTCGTAACGACCTAACTGGTTCAGCAGGGTAATCTCTTCAAGCACGAGATCGTCGCGCTGAGCTATCAGCCCGGGATACTTCTGGAGGAAGTCAAGACGCTCCTGATGGGGACGGTGCAAACGCTTGTAGAGTTGGTCGAGTTCCATCAGGATTCTACTGTCGGACTCGTCAAGGTGGAAGGCTTTCTCCATCAGCTCCACAGCCTCGTCCTGACGGTTCTGTTTGTTGAATCGGGCAAGGGCGAGGTTACGCCAGACGGTGGGGAATGTCGGGTCGAGCTTAGCAGCGTACTCCCAATTGTCGATGGCAAGGTCGTACTGGCGCTTGTCGTAGTAGAGACACCCCTGATAATAAGGCGCACGCGCATCGGTGAAAGGAATCATGCGAAGGGTCTGGAACATATAGGCATCTTCTAGACGGTTGGGGAAACAATAGTCGGTAGGGATTTCCGCTGCTTTCTGCAGGTAAGGCAGTCCCTCTCCGAAGGTACTACCGTAGAAGCCCATATAATAGTAGGTCAAAGGCGACTCCTCCACACCACGGTCGATGGCGGTCTGCAACACCAGCTTGACCTCATCCTCTTGTCCTGCCTGAGCATAGTCGAGGGCGGTCTCGTGGTAGTTGTAGATGTTACCATGCATCAGCTCGATCATACGATCCAGGGGCTCCTGACTATCTGTCAGCAGATGTTCCTCGACCATGCAGACATAGTTGAATGGGTCGATCTTGTAACTATCCTGAATCCAGGCCAGAGCTTCTTCCTTCCGACCTAACTTACGCAGTACGACGGCTTTCATAGCACGCGCCTTGTGGTTGTGGCTGTTGCTGATGAGTGCGCGTTCGAGTTCGTCGAGGGCATCTTCCCAACGTTCATCCATCATACTGATACAGGCGGCCTCGAAATAGCCGGCATCGGCCCAGGCTTTATTCCAAGTAGACTTCCAGAAGCAGTCATAGGCTGCCTGGATCTTTCCGAGGAACTTATTGACAACACCCAGATAGAACTCTGGTTCGCCATCATAGGGATTGGGATTGCGGCGCTTCAGTACACGGACGGCCGTCTGCAGGTAAGGCTTGGCCTTCTCGAAACGGGCACGACGCAGATACCACAGACCCATCTGCATGTTACAACGATAGTCCAAAGGATCGCGACGCAAGGCCTCTTCATAATAGTCGAGGGCACTCCACGTGGCATGACGGTACTGTTCGAGGTGCAGGCCCGTGAGGTAGAGCTGATCAATGGTCTTCGTCTCTTGTGGTGAGAGGGCAGCCTCAGCAGCATCGGGGATAGGACGAATCTCGTCAGGTTCGGCACACCACTCGAGGAGTGGGAACCGACGGGCGTTTTCTGCCCGTTCGATTGTCAGGCGCAGGTCAGAGAGGGGTTTTGAGTCCGTTTTGACGGTTTCCGTGAGTACCGTTTCCGGTGAGAATGTCACCACCTGATTATAGTATTCGATACCATCTTCGCTGTCGAGCACAATCCTGACGGTTTTCTTTGAGGTTGCGAGAATCTTAAAGGTCACCTGACCCTCGCCAGTCTCTTCGACATTGAGAATGAAGTCCTTGGAGGCCTGCTTCACGATGCCAATCTCGCGATAGGGCATAAAATACTGCACGAACTGTTTCTCTTCGTAAGGCATGAGCCACGTAAAGCCGGGTTGGTTCTCGGTATAGACACCTGCCATCAGTTCGATGTAAGGACGGAAACCCTTATCCTCGTACTCGTCTGTCAGGTTTCGGTCCCAGGCGCGTCCGAAGTCACCGTTACCCCAGGTCCACTGTTTCTTGCCGGGTGAGAAGTGGTGGCTGGCCACATGAAGCATGCCTCCCTTCGTATCGTTCTCGTAGCCCCCCTCGAAGTCGTACTTCGAATTGACGGCCATATAACTCGTGGGTACCTTGATATTCTTATAGTTCGAGATATCCACACCTGCCGAATAGTCCATCTTGTAATAGGTTCCTGTGGCAATGGGGAAACTTGATACGGCACGCTTGCCATGATCAAACACGGCATTCACATCGGGTGGGAACACACTCTGATACTGATCGTTCACCTCCACGGCTGGGTTCGCCCACCAGAGGAAGGTCTGGGGCAGATTCGTACGGTTAAACACCCTCCCTTGAATCTCCAGATAGGCACAGCCGGGACGAAGCGTAAAGCCCGCCATTCCCTTCTGGTGGAACATGCGCTCAATCTCGTTCACCCACACCGTAACGCTGCCGTCCTCGTTTTCCACGATGGTGGCATCCACTGGCAGATAAGTCGATGGACGGTGGTGTTGGGGCCAGTTAAACTCGATGCCACCAGAGATCCAAGGACCTGTCAGACCCACGAGGGCGGGTTTGATGACGTGGTTATAGTACACAAAGTGGCGCTGTTTGATCTTATCGTATGCCATCTGGATACGTCCGCCCAACTCTGGCAGAATCATCACCTTGATATATTCGTTCTCGATGTAGATGGCCTTCCACTCCTTATCCACTTTCTCGTCAGAGATTGACTCAATGACAGGATAGGGATAGACCACACCACTCGAACCCTGATAGACACGCTTCTCAAGGAATATCGGGTTCTTCTCGGATTTTCCTACTTCATAAGTCGGAATCGTTACTATTTCTCTCCAAGCTTTTACCATCTTGTTATTTGACTATTTAACTATTTACTATTTGACTATTTTCGAATGATCAATTGTCCAATTGTGAAATTGTTCAATTGTCTAATGAACGAGTTCTTTTTCAAGTTCTTCCAGGCTCTTGCCTTTGGTTTCTGGACAACGGTTCCAAAGGAACACGAAGGCACACATGCAGATGGCACTATAGATCCAGAACGTGCCACTCGAGCCCAAGGCAGCATTCATCGAGGGGAACGAGAAGGTCAGCGTGCAACAGCCTACCCAAAGGGCGAAGGTACACGTGGCCATCGCCACACCACGAACCCGATGGGGAAAGATCTCTGCCAAGAGCGTCCAGGTAACAGGACCCAGCGTCATGGCATAGGTAGAGATGGCTGCCACCACGAGCACCACCATCATCACCCCCTTCACTTCAAAGTAATAACAGGTGCCTAAGGTCAGATAAATCAGCCCCAAACCACCTGCACCTATCAGGATGAGTGTCCTACGGCCCCACTTCTCGATGGTGTAGAGGGCCACGAACGTAAACACCACATTGGCTATACCTGTAATCACAATGTCGATAAACATACCATCCACATCATATCCAGCTCCCGTAAAGATCTCCTGGGCGTAGTTGAAGATGACATTCGTGCCACACCACTGCTGGAACACGGCGATAACAAGTCCCAAGATAAGTACCTTGCGGTACTTTATAGAGGTTAGGGACAAATAATCCCTCATTTTTTGCCTCTTGCCCCTAACCTCTAATAAATACACCGGACTCTCTGGGATGAAGAAACTCATCACGAGGAATAGCGCAGCAGGCACCGTCTCTGCCCAGAACATCCAGCGCCAGCCCCAGTCGATATCCCACGTCAGATTCTCTGCGATGGTTGTATCGCGCGCCAAGAGCATATTCACAATCTGAGCAGCGAGGATACCCAAGACGATGGTCATCTGGTTCAGACTGACCATGCGTCCACGGATCTCTGCGGGACTCACCTCGGCGATATACATAGGTGACAAAGCCGAGGCCACACCGATGCCAATACCTCCGATAAAACGGGCTATATTAAATAAGGAAAAATCGTTGAACAGACCTGTGGCGATGGCTGAAAGGGTAAACAACACAGCAGCCAATATCAACAACGGTTTGCGCCCCCACTTGTCTGCTGCCGAACCTGCCACCATCGCACCAATCAGACACCCCACAAGGGCTGTCGACATCGCTATACCTTGCATCAGGGGTGACTCACCGATGCCAAAATATAGTTCATAAAACGGTTTGGCGCCACCTATCACCACCCAGTCGTAGCCGAAGAGCAGTCCGCCCATCGCCGATACGGCACAGATGAAATACAGAAATCCTCTTTTATACATTGAAAATTGAAGATTGAAAATGATATCTATTGGTTGATAATCGTTACTTTTATTATTTCCTCACCAGGTGTGGTATCTGCCTCACGGGGGAAGTAGACAGGCATATCCTTCTGCAAGGGCAGAATACGCAGTTCCAACTGATGGCAGTCCTTGGGCAGTCGCCAAAGGGCATATTGGAACGGACGACCGTTATAGAAG
>JAEEGJ010005364.1_pt1 | contig 40517 bp, 35 predicted proteins | sample 8958761 | NCBI WGS metagenome assembly JAEEGJ01 (sample SAMN16246546, study PRJNA631951) | gut metagenome | biome: gut microbiome; feature: rumen; material: RS-attached | host: Bos | place: Iran: Karaj | collected 2018-10 | reverse complement strand
TCCTCATTCTTGGAGTATTATTCCTTTTCCTGGCTTGCAGAGGAATTTGGAATATTATTCACGACGCTTGTGGACTTGGTTTATTTATCGGTTCGATTGAATTGTTTTTTGCCATAATCGCTATAGTCGCAGGACTAATCATTTGGAAGAAAAACCCATAACACCTTTTGCAAATCTTTCGACCTCCCGGAGATCCTCCAAAAGGTTCGATAATTTATCATAATAGTCTACATAGAAAATAAGTCAGCCCTCATCGGCTGACTTATTTGTTTGATAATTGATAAAGGGCATTCACCGACAAAACCAGCCCATTCAGCGATTATATTTCTTAATTGAACGCGGTCGGAAGTACTTTTGTGTCGAAATCAATTGCAACGATTATGACACACTTCCGCACCATCGTCCTTTTGACCGCATTCCTATTTTCCGTCACTCCCATTCTGGCAGGAAATGACAAGACAGCCTCTACTGCCAATGGAAACAATGATCCGGTAACCGTCTCCCTGACGAAAGAGACCGTCAAGTCTGGTTGGAGTCTCGGACTGCTGCCGGCCTTCGCATATAACAACGATTTGGGATTCCTGATAGGTGCCCTGGGACAGGTCTACGACTATGGAGATGGTTCCATCTATCCTTTCTACCGCCATAAGTTCATGTCTAATGTGAATATCTATTCGCGTGGTGCCAAGCAAATCATTATGAACTACGATTCCAAGTATTTGATTCCAGGCCTGAGAGTTACGGCGGACCTCTCTTTCATGGACAATCCCCTGTGCGGTTTCTATGGGTTCAATGGTGCCGTCTCGCCTTATCATGCCGACTTGGACCTGAAGAAGAATGCAGAAGGAACGGAAGGCATTGCCTTCTATTCAACCCATCAGCGGCAGCACAAGGCAAGCCTGGACCTTCAGGGGCACATTGCGGAGGGCCTCACGTGGATTGGTGGCACATCCTATGCGTGGCAGCGTTACTCGGATGTGGCATTCCGGGTCTATGACGGGACGGAGTCTCTTTTCCACCAGTATGTGGAGAGCAGACTAATTTCGGACTCTGATATCCACGGCCACAGGGTCGAAGTGAAAGGCGGCCTGGTGTACGACACCCGCGACCTGGAGGCTAATCCGACAAAAGGGCTCTACGCAACGGTGACAACGACGGGTGGGGCGAGTTTCTCGTCGGAGACTAAGGCATCGTTGGTCCTTTCGGCCGATTTCCGGCAGTACATCCCTCTTTGGCCGGATCATATAACGCTGGCCTGGCAAGTTGCCTACAAAGGCCTGGTGGCCGGCGCGCTGCCGTTCTACGCCCTTCCTGCGTTCTCCATGCGTGGTTCGTTTGGCAGTCGTATAGCCGGAAACGGCGTAGCTTGGGCCAGTGTGGACCTGCGGGTCAAGCTGGCTTCCTTCCAGGCGCTGAAACAGGACTTTGAACTCGGCCTGGTGGGTTTTGCCGATGCCGGTGCGGTGGTGCAGCCGTACAAGTTGGCCGAGCAGATGGCTTTGGGAGCCAGTATCTATGATCCCCAGATTGCCACCCGCGAGCGGCTTCACACCAGCGCTGGAGGCGGATTCTGGTTCTCCATGAACCGCAACTTCATCGTTGCCGCCGAAGTCGGCCGTCCGCTCAATCCGCAGGACGGGACGTTCGGAGTCTACCTCAATTTGGGTTTTTCGTTCTGAAATGCTTATCTTTGCGTGACTAATGACCCATAATGTCACGTAAGCGACTCTTCCTTTTCTTCTTCATCCTACTGGCCCTGCTAGTAGTCCCTACGACCTTACCCTATTTGCTGGGACACCTCGTCCTTCCCTGGTGGGCGTATGTTTTCTATGCCGTCATCATCCTGGTCAATGCCGGAATCTATTTGGTGCAGCGCTGCGTACTCATTGACCGTTATCTCGTGCAGGGACGGATTGGGATGTATGTGCTTCTCAGCCTGGCACTCCTAGTCCTAGGCCTAGGGCTTCAGTATCTGGCGCATTCCATATTCGGCCGTTTCGACATCGGTGACGGGACCACGGTCAACGACTACCTGGGCTTCAGTGCCACCATTTCCCAGTTGACGCTGATGTCCGTGCTGCAGTTGGTCACCACCTTTGTGGCCCTGGCCGTGGGTCTGTCGGATGAATGGCGCAGGGCGGCATTCCGTTACCATGAAGCGGAAAAACACAATAAGGCGCTCGCCCGCGATGTGCAAGAGATGAAGGCACAGGTAGATTCCATGAAGGGGGCCGGTAAGCCTGCTGAGTCCATCTCAGTCAAGATCGACCTAATGAAAAAACAACTGCGCTTCGAAGACATCCTTTATGTCCAAAGTGATGGCGACTACATTGTCTTCCATCTCGCTGACGGGACTAAGCCAATGGTATTAATGACGCTCAAGACACTGGAAAAACAACTCCCATTCAGTCGTTTCTGCCGCATTCATCGCTCCTACCTTGTCAATATGGATAAGGTTGACGGGCTGAAAGATGGAAAAGTTTATGTGACTGGACACCCGCTCCCACTGTCCGATTCATATAAAGCCGGCTTCCTGGAGATTCTTTCTCACAAATCCATCATTTTGCGGACATAATAGATTGTGCGAACTCTTCCACCTTTTTCAGATCCTCCAAAAGGTTCGAGATTTTATGTGTTTGGTCTACTACTTAAAATGCTAACTGATTTATAATCAATCTGTTAGCATTCTATTTTGTTTATACCCAGTTGATTTCACCAATGCCACATGCCGCGATTCTGGTGGTGTTATTGTCCGAATTGGCAGAAGTACTACAACTATCCAATTAACTGATAGAGATTAATCCATTACACTTGGATCAATCTGGTCTTCTGGCAACAAAGATTCGTATTTTTTCAGGAGTTCTGTATCCGCAAAGCCAACTACGTCAAGAATGTCATAATCACTGATAGTACCATTCAAGATATTGACCTCATTCACACAGATTTTTCCCCAATTACCTTGAGAGCCAAAGACTCTGAATACACCGTCTTCAGTATTGAGAATGCTCATCAGAGCATATCCTTCATGACAGATCATTTCCCATGTAAGCCCAAAGGTATTCTGAGATGAAGAATCGGCCATCCTTCAACCCCTCCAATAATGATAATATCTTCCTCCCCTATCGACAAAAGGCATTGTTGTAAACAACGGTAAGAGTCCCGGTCAAAGATGCAGCCGCCGACGAACCCCTTTGTAGAAATAGTCTTCTGGAAACCATCAAAAGGATACCGAATAATATCCCCCATGGTCTTTTCTGTAAAAACCTTATTCTGGACATCACGCCATTTGACCTCAAAAGCCTCATACGGAATCAAGTACTTCTCCAATCTGGCAAAAGACCGGTCCGGATCATACCATTCTTCCTCACTCATCCCGGCCACATTCCATGGGAGGATGGGGTCATCCTTGGCATAACACCGATACACATCCCCCTGGTCATTATCGTAATTGTCAATCAGCTGCCGTAGTGTCATCTCCTTCAAATATCCTCAAAAAGATTGTAACTCGTGTTCTTGCTCCCTTCTTCGCCTTTCACCAAGATTCCCTTTTCTATCAAATCATTGATGTCTCGAAGGGCGGTGGCTTGGGAGGTCTTGCAGATCTTGGCCCACTTCGTGGTTGTGAGTTTGCCTTCGAATCCGTCCCATAACATGTTCACCACCTTGACTTGGCGTTCATTCATGGCCGCGTCACGGTGATCCTGCCAGAACATGGATTTCTTGACTACGCGACTTACAATGGCAACGCTGCGCTCCATTGCGTCTTTCAGGGTCCGCAGGAACCACTCGAGCCATTTAGTGATGTCGACATCTCCTATTGTTGTACTTTCCAATGCATCGTAGTATCCATTCTTATTCCGGAGGATTTCTGCGGACATACTATAGTAGCGATGAGGCATTCCATCGGCCCGGGCAAGCAGCATATCGGTGATCGTTCTTGTCAAGCGGCCATTTCCGTCATCAAAAGGATGGATGGCCACGAACCACAGGTGGGCCACCGCCGCTTTCAGGACAGGATCAATACCGTTCTCATTGTTGACCCAATCCAGGAACAGCGTCATTTCCTTGGGAACATCTGCCGATGCCGGGGCTTCGTAGTGAACCTTCTCCTTTCCGAATGCCCCGGAGACAACCTGCATAGGTTCTTCTCCAACTCTCCAACCCGCCACTGTTATAGGATGGATACCGCTGCGGCCTGTGGGAAACAAAGCGGCGTGCCAATTGAACAGACGCTGCTCGCTCAGCTCATCGGAGTAATTACGGACGGCATCGATCATTACCTGAACAATCCCCTCCGTGTAGTGATCCGGCTCGGGAAGACCTTCGGTGGGGATCCCGAGATGCCTCGCCACAGACGAACGGACCCTGTCTGCATTCAACAGAACCCCTTCTATCTCGTTGGATCGGATGACGTCTTCAGTCATAACGTCCAAGGATGTCTTGGACTGAATATCGAATCCGAGACCGCCCATCATTCCGGCGATGCGTCCTTCCAATAGACGCACTTCGGAAAGAAGGTTCAATAGTCTGTCACTTTCCCAACGGAAATGGGGCCAGTCAGGATATTGCCAGATGTAGTAAGGTCTCATAGCTCGCTCATTTTCCTGCAAAAATAAACAAATGAAGCGTATCTTACAACTATTCGCATCAAAATATGAAGAGAATTGAGCCTACATTCGCATCATAGCAGGTCCAGAATAGTTCGAGGAGACGCATGGCAACCTCCTTATACCCCAATGCCTTCTAAATTCTAATTCATTGAAAATCAAGCATATGAGTTTTAGGGCCACGAATCTGGATACCTATCGATTAGAGTCGGTACTTTTCGCGGTTATTGCAAGGGTAATCTCAACTCTCCGCTTTCTCAATAATCAAATTAAGTAATTCACCCTCAATACTTTCCGCAAATCCGTCCAATTTCTCAAGGTCCTCTAAAAGGTTCGAGATTTTACCTGTGTAGTCTACTACTTTAAATGCTAACTGATTACTTATAGATCGGTTAGCATTTATTAGTTTATCTCTGTGCCTGTATTCTTGTGGCTTATTGTACAAGGTGTGTTTTTAGACCGCAGACCTTGTACGCGATAATGCCAATAGAAGGCGGCCCCGGCTGGTTTTAGTGTTCAAGGTGTATCATTCAAAATCACACCTTGCACATTATGACTAAATAATCAATAATCGTTTGTATCTTTATGATGAATGATGATATCATGAAAAGGCTCTACAGAACGAGCAACTTTACGAAAGCGGATGGCAGGACGGGTGCCGACACCAGTAAAACGGTGAGGATGAAGACAGTGCGTATGTTGTTGCTCAGAGTGCGGGCGAAAGTGTTAAAAACAACTTGTCAGTGGCTAAAATGGTTGTTATTTGCATAATAATTCGTATTATTACAACGATAATAATCAGAATGCCATGAATCTTAGGAACATCAGAGTCTTTTTCCTCGCCATCATCGCTGTGGCAGTTACCTTGGGGCTTTCGTCGTGCAACAGTAAAATCGATAATCCCAAACAATCCAATTTTATAGGGACCTGGCAGCTTAAAAAAATGGAAGCCATATTGGCCGGAAGAGTCAACCAGGATCTGCCTATCCACGGCGATATACACGTGATAATAACCGAGGAGACCATGTCCTATTGGTCGGGGAAGCGACTTAGCTGGGAAAGTGCTTTCCGTTACGAGAATAAAAAGATATATCTTGACGGTTCCCCTGCATATGATGTTGTCTCCCTGACTTCAAATGAAATGGTGTTGTCGGCCCGTGCTGTAATTAAATATGATACATACAAATACTATTACCAGAGACGATAAATATTTCAAACCATGTAGATGGTATGAAACTACCTGAGGTCATACTTGTTCCCCTGCAGTCCGAGGATCGGGAACAATTCATCCAGGACAACCAATGGGCGTTCAAGTACGGTGCCCAGCAGGAGTTCGGGATGCGGGATAACCGTTGCGAAGAGGGAGATGAAGTGATCTCCCGTTCGACGATCGAGCATTCCATCGACGGGGAGACAGCCGAGACCTACCGAATAGTCCTGGACGGACAAAAGGTGGGCGGCGTGGTGATAACCATCGACCGGGAGAATGCGAAGGGCGATCTGGAGCTGCTCTTCGTCCTCCCGGAGTGCCACAGCAAAGGCATCGGGCAGGCGGCGTGGAAGGCTGTAGAGGCCCTGCATCCGGAGATTCGGGTCTGGGAGACCATCACTCCCTATTTTGAGAAGCGCAATATCCACTTCTATGTCAACCGCTGCGGTTTCCAAGTCGTCGAGTTTTGGAATAAACACCAACATGGGCCTGCGGTTCCCGAGGAGGAGGCCGGCCATTGGAGCGAAGATGACGAAATGCTCGTATTCCGAAAAGTTGTCGACAGGCCGCCGTTCCGCCCCATGCGCCGGTTCAAACAGGCCCTTCCGGAGGAAACGTGCTACCGGATCCTGGAGAATGCTTATCGGGGCTTTCTTTCGGTCAATGGTGACGGCGGTTATCCTTATTCCATACCGCTCAATTTTGTGTTCGAAGACGGGGAGCTATATTTCCACTGCGCCCGGGAAGGTCACAAGCTGGATGCCATCCGCGCCTGTAACAAGGCTTGTTTCACCGTGTTGGATGAGCCCGAAAAAGAACCAGGCGACTGGTGGTATCATGTAAAAAGCGTTATCTGCTTCGGCCGGGTCGCAATTGTCGCGGATGAACGGGAGCGCATGGTCAGGCTCCGTTCATTGGCAGGGAAATACTTCCCCGCCGGCTACGATACGGAAGCCGACATTCACCGCAACGGCCCCAATGCGGTAGTATTGGCATTCACCATCGATCACATCAGCGGAAAGGCTGTACGTGAAAAGTGAGTGACCGGAGTTCCGGTTATCCTTCAATGAACGAGTGACCCTGGCCGACGCGATCAGGGAGAAGGATCCTGTCAATCATTCCGTACTCTTTGGCCTCGCCGGCGGCCATCCAGAAGTTGCGGTCTGCATCGGCGAAGACCTTGTCATAGGTTTGTCCGCTATGGCTGGAGATGATATTGTATAATTCGCTGCGGCATTTGTCAATTTCGCGCGCCTCAATCAAAATGTCTTCAGCCTGCCCGCTGACACCGCCGAGTGGCTGATGAATCATCACCCGGGCGTGTGGGAGAGCGCTACGCTTTCCTTTAGCCCCGGCGCAAAGCAGGATACTGCCCATCGAAGCGGCGAGTCCAGTACAAATGGTTGCTACGTCCGGGTTTACAATTTGCATAGTGTCATAGATTCCCAAACCGGCTCTGACGCTTCCTCCCGGAGAATTGATATATAGTGATATATCAGCCTTCGGATCGGTTGATGCGAGGAATAGCAGCTGTGCCTGGATGATGTTTGCTACATCGTTGTCTATCGGGCAGCCGAGCCAGATTACACGGTCCATCAGAAGGCGGGAGAAGACATCGATCGATGTGGCATTAAGCTTCCTCTCTTCGATAATGGCGGGATTAATGTAGCCGTTTATGGCGGCGCCGTAGCGGCCAAGGGTGGCAGTCCCTATGTTCCTGCCGTAGCAGGCATATTTTTCAAAATCTGTCATATGATCACACTTTTAGAAACCGATTTTCCGGGGTTGAGTTTTATTGTCCAATTTTTCTGCTTCGCAGTAAGATCGGAGTACTTCCATGCGGTCTTTTTCGTTGCCGTACAAAACAGCGTTTATCGCGAACTTTCGGGACACGTTTTCCATCTGCCCGCCGCTTAGGTCGTAGGATGATGCCAAGTCGGCACACTCTGCAGGGGATAGCGACGGGAGCATCGTATGCCAGATATTTTCTCTGACTGATGCATCAGGCCGCTCGAAACGGATCTTGTAGAGGAAGCGGCGTTCAAATGCGGGATCCAAATTCTGTGTGAGGTTAGTAGTGGCGATAAGTATCCCGTCCAGATCCTCCATCTCCTGAAGGATGATGTTCTGTATGCTGTTTTCCATCTTATCCACGGCGTTTTGGGCTCCTTCCATTCTTTGGCCGAAAATGGCATCTGCCTCGTTGAACAGCAAGATCGGGGCGAGTTCGGAGCGCTGGACCAAAAAGCGGTAGCGTTCGAACACGGCTTTTATGTTTTTCTCCGAGTCGCCGACCCATTTACTTTTGATATCCGGCACATTGACGGCCAGAATGCTCCGTCCGGTCTGACGTGACAGCTGGTAGACGGTCTCAGTCTTGCCGGTTCCCGGGTCTCCGTAGAACAGGCACGCGAATCCGCTCCTGAATCCGTTATCTTTCATTCTATCTCGGATTGCTTTATATCTTTCAGGCGACAGGAATGACTTAAGTTCGTCAACTTGACAGGTGTTGCTTTCTGTATAGAAGAGTGTTTTCTCTACCAGTGTGTCAGGATTTGTCAATCCGGCTACAGATGCTTCATGTGAACTAATGTTAAAATCGGACAGGAGAATCTCCCGGGCTTTCATCGTCAAGTGGATTTGAGATGTATTTGCAATGCCATCCTCACAGACATGCTCGATAAAACCCTCTTTCATGAGATTATGACGCCCCTCTTTGAATGATACTTTGGCTACGACAAAATCGGAATTATGCCGAAAAACATTCTTAATCTGACTGAAAGTGATCCGGTCATCGTCTTTGTTGACGAGATAGTGGCAGACAATGACGAGCACCAACCAATCATGAAAATCCTCGACATGCAGCCCCTTTAGCTCACGGACAAAGCCGATTTGAGGATTAACCTCAAGCAGATCCTTCAACTCGTGATACAAAACTCCGGGGGTGATGGCATTGTCGCGCAAATCTTCAAACAGATTGTCAATCCGGTCGAAAAGTTCATAAGCGGATAGGCCTGTTTTTGGAGGGAGCTCTGGCATCTCGTCTTTCTTGAAAGCGCAAATGACGTTCCGAGGAATTTCGAATGTGTCTTCATCCTTTGCGTCTTGGAACTTGAGATACCTTGCGCGAATAAGAGCGTTCAGCTCATCACTATATTCCAGGGCTTGTATATTGCTGATATCCAGGTGCCTGGCGATATCGTCGAAGTTGACGTTGCGTGGCCCGTGGCGCAGGCAGATCGACAGCAGTACCGCCTGCAGCGGTGTGATGCAGAGGCGTGATGCGAGGTCCGCTGCCTCCGCTTGGTTGTCGGCCCAGAATTTGTCTCCGAGCTTGGAGTCGTCTGATTGCTCCGACAAGAAATCCATCAGTTGGAGAATCGTTTTGTTGGATAATTGTTCGTTATTATTCATATTTCCGATATATTTTAAGTACCCGTTCTGCCCGGTCAAGGCGTTCTTGGGCATTGATTATGATTTGCTTCTCCCTGTCTATTTGTTTAAGAAGGCAGTCGATAATGTAGCTTATAGCTTCATCTTTAGAATGAAACACCGTGGAAGGACGCATTTCGTCCTTCCTGGAATGAAGTTCAGTTTCACTGACCAGTCGTCCGTCCTCTGTCCTGTATACTAGATACTCAAATACAGGGGCGCTTCCAATCCGTAAACTGCCGGAACGTTTGCAGGACCCCACGATGCGGGTCTTTTTGATACGGTATGCGGCATCTTCGCCTTCAACATAATAAATAATGTCTCCGATACTTAATGAATAATGACGCATATATCAGTACGTTTCTTCCTTCAATGCTTTACGTATGGCCTGGATTGCCTTCTTCCCGTCGAACATGCCCGGATATTCCTGACGCATTACATAATAGATGGAGCGGAGGTCGGTGTACCCCTCTGCATAGATATAGCAAGCTGCGAGTTTTTCGAGTTCTGATGCTTTCATTAGACTGGTTTTTATTGCTTGATTGTGACTTTTATAGTTCCATCTTCCGCTTTCTCGAAGTCGAATTTCATCTTGTTTATCCCCAGATGCATAGGCCCCGGGACAACGCTGATTTCATCGGCATATAAATGATATCCGTCTTTTTCGGCCTTGCAACGGAGCTCCTCCTCGGAGTTTGCATCCCATCCAAAATGACGGTTAAAGAATGATAGCATATTCATCTGGGAACTGAACAAGAAGGTATTGCTGTCCGATACAAAATACAAATGCGGGGGCTCGCTGTCGGGAATCCTGTCACAGAAGACAGTAATCCGGTAGGGGAAGTATTTCCCTTCTTCATCGTTTGTCTCGTAGAATCCTGATTCTGACACCAAAGAATAATAATATATTTCACTTATGCCGGAACCTTCCATGTACTTGAGTTTCCAGAGGCACTGGCTCTGCTCCCATTTAGCCTCTTCCGTAAAGCGGAGTACGCCGTTAGATATGCTTGCATCATACCAATAAGGACAGCCTTCCTCACGGAAACTTAGATCCGAAAAGGGTATGCCAATTTCCGGAAGGATTTCTGTCACTTTTTTGCCCTCTCCAATAAGTGCGGCTAATTTGCAGAGGGAACTCTCTTCGCCCTCTACCCAATATTTTGTAAAACAATAATTTGCCATTTTTGTTAACGTTTTTCGATAAAACATACTCTGCCGGATTCACTCATCCACTTACGGTGCTCATTGTACTCTTTCTCGCTTCGGAGTATCCACAGCAACCTCCCTTTCAGCCTGGCGGGAACTACCGGCTTCGGTGCGTACCCGTCCGTAAAAATGATCAGGCCGTCGTATTCACCGTGTTCGGCCATAAAATCCACGACCGGCTGGAAGTTGGTCCCGCCTCGCCCCTTGACCTTGAATCCGGCCTCTGCCCTCGTGAGAGTGACGGGCTCTCCCAGGGATGTGTCAAAGGTGAGGGCATCAATCTTCTCCACCCCGTATTTGAAAAATCGGTTAATGGTGGAGAAGAAACAATTCAGATCGTCGTTCGAAATGGATCCGCTCACGTCGACGGCTACCAAGGATAAATGTGAATTCTTTTGCCATAAATACTATATTATGCTGTCAATGCGGCCATGAGTTTTAGGATATCCTGCTGGGTTTTAGGAGACATTTCGTAAACCTTTTCAGGCTCCGAGCACCAGGAGTCGGCCCTGAGCCTGATTCCGTCGCTGAACAGGATTTCTTCGAAGGCGCCGGTTTCGTCGGCTTTATAAGTGGAAGTGGCGCGTTGTTTCCAGGAATCCCTGGTTTTTGGATTCCGGACCCTGAATGTTAGATAATGGCCGTTCCGTTCGATGAGTTCATAAGTTTTGGTTGATTTGAGGGCGGCATAAATGCGGCCGAAGTGAAATTTCTGAATCTTTTGCATATCAACTCGTTTTTGTTACGTGAATAATATAGAATCGAAGGCTCCGAAATTCAATTTGCACTTCAAGAAATTTTGAAGTAGATTTGCAAAAAGACATAAAGATGGAAAAGGGACAGTATATTCGGATTCGCAAAGTCATAGAAATCGATGTCGAAGGTTATCTCTACGAGGTCCTTTGGACCAAACGGATAATCTACGAGTTCTATTTCACAAGCGTGGCGAATTGCGCCCGCTGGCTGGGCGTTTCCTACAATGCAGTAAAATATTGCCTCCGCGGAGACTTTACTCTCTGCGGAGGCTATACGGTTGAATATGTTTCTGAGGAGCCCGACGAGCGGCTCTTCTACATCGACCCGGACAAGTACCGGAACCCCGAGGTCAGGAAATCCTTAGAACTCCCCGATCCCGGTGTTGGCGGGTATTACCCGGACCGGTGAGATTCTTCATATACACTTTTAATTATTCCTTTTACCTTTGTGCATTGATCAAAGGCGCTTTTCCAGTTTGTTTTTATTTCGTCCAATAGAGGTTCATACCACTTTGAATCACGAGGTTTACTAAAAGACAAATAAGACTTTGCGTCTTTTTTTGATTTATTGAACTTCCAATTATCTCCTAATTGTTGGCGTATACTTTCAATAATACTATCAATAATACTATCATTCCAGTCATTACTAAACTGTCCTATTTGATTGTTATCCCCAATAATCTGTACCTTATAAGAACCATTTTGAAATTGAAACTGTATTGTATAAGGTCCAAGTTTACCAAAAGGATAATCTAGCAAAGCGTTTCCTCGCGTGTCATCAATAGTGTAGTTACCAGGCACAAAAACTCCTACTCCTTTCGCGATTATTGTTAAGAAGCATTTCTGAAAAATAGTTTCAAGCCCATTATCGCTAATATATTTGGCGTAGTTACCTGTATTGGAGAAACTCTGATCCGACCATTTAATTATTTTTTCTTCTTTGGTTTTATCTCCATCCGTAAAAACGTTTTTGTATTCAGTGTGATTCTTCAGAAAATGATCTAAAGCATTATCCAGATTTTCTATACAAGTGCTATACTCTTCAATAATTACACGGTCTTTTCCTGATGCTCTGGTCTGCTTCAGAGTTTCCTTAAGACTAGAGGACAATTGTTTATATTGACAATTCTTCCATAAAGCTTTGGTACAATTTGGCACCTCTTCTATCAAAGTTAAAAAGCAGAAATGCTTTTCGCAATGGGCATAAGGGTTTTTGATCTTTTTAGTGCTAAGCTCTTCTATATATTTAGCGATTTTTTCTTCCTCTTTACTATCGAAACAATCATTCTTGTATGCCTTTGAAGATAGAAGGTATTCGCAATTCATAATATCAACATATCTGTTCAGTTGATTAGAGTGTTGCGAGGACTTAATCTTGTTTTCTATAACCCAGCATTCCTTATTGTTATCTTTTTCCGTTACAATAAGAATATCAATATTCTTCCACTCAACGAAATAATCAATACTATCAAAAACCACGAGAGGCTCTGAAATACCAAAGATCTTTTGAAGTAAAGCAGAACGAATCTTTCGCCCATTTTTGCCTTCCCCAAAGGCTGTACAATTATCGGAGAGCATCCAGCCAATAACAGCGGAATGGACTTTTTCCATGTCGGCAACGCCGATTGCGTCAAAAAAATTACTCTTTGCCATATTTTAAAGCATTCAATTTCTCCCACACCTTCACCATAGCGAGGGTGTCGAGTTCACAGTAGCGGAGCAGGGCTTCGCGGGCTGCGGCGGCTTCGGTCTGGGGCATCTTGGCGATGGACGGGAAAAGGGTCATGGCATCGCCGCCGTTCTGGCAGAGGCCGCTGAGGGCGTGGTAGTCCAGCTGAGGATCGCCCGGGAAGAGGGCCGGCAGGACGCTCTTGATACTGAAAGAGCCGCCCATGGCCGGAACATAATAGTCGCCGGCGCGGAACGGGTCGATAAGGTCCTGGATGTTGTCGGCAATGTTCCTAAGATGTTCCGCCAGGTCCGGAAAAGAATTGGCCAGTTCCCGTAGGCGCCCGCATTCGAACATCTTATTGTAGGCCAGTGTGCAAACATCCTTAGGGATATCCCGGCAGAGCGCCTCGGCAATATCACGGCGTGGATCTTGTCCGCTGATGCTAAGGAACTCCTTGTGCAGCAGGGGACCGCCTTCATACTCAATGATATGCAGGGAATACTGGAAAGGAATCTGCTGGTAAGGCTGCGTCCCCGGATACTGCGGAACGGCATCCTGCTGCGTCTCGAAATCAAGGAAGTACAGCGGATAGGTCAACCTGTCCAGAAACTCCTTGATGCCCGCAGGATTGATATGGTCGCAGTCCTCCAGCGTGCACTCGATCTGCATATTCTGGATGGGGCCGAGATCTTCATTGCGAAGGTCGTCGAATGTAACAGCGCCTTTGTAGTAGTGCTCCAGTTTCTTGCTGAAAGTAAAACCGCCCCGGCCCTTGCCGCCATAGACGTTGAACACTGACGGTTTGGGCAGATGCCGGGTACAGTACTCCCAGAAGGCGCAATTGTACGGGTCGTGGCAATGAAGCCCAAGGTCGATGTCGGGCTCGGGACCGGCTAGAGTGTGCTTTGCTGCAGCTATCATTTGCGGCACGACCTGATACTCCTGCTGAACGAGTTCCGAGAGATCCGCGGTGTAGAACAATCCTTTGATATCCAGCCGGTCGCCTCGCACATATTCTTTGTCAATACGTACCAGATACGTCCCTGTAACCTTTATTCCACACTGTTCAAGGACGTATTTCTGATAGGCGATGTCCCTGGCGTACTTCACATACTCCGGATCGTCTTCCGGCATGTCTACCGTGCCGGACGAACTCTTGACTTCATAGATGGCCCAGCCTCCGGGAGTTTTGTGGAGTATGTCTACAGCGCAGTAATTACCGTCCCAGGAAAAAGACGCCTCTGCGATATTCTCTACTCCGCGGGCAATGCATTCCTGCGTGCGGCGGCACATTTCCGAAAGGTCAAGTCCTCCGTCCGGAGTGTGCGCCGTCACTTCTTCATAGGGGCCCAGATAATCCATGGCCAGGTCGCCGACATAATTTCCTGCCTCAAACCGGGCCTGCTGCGATGCGTCAATAATCGCTTCGTCCGGCTTGTAGATGTTGAGCCACAATGCTTTAGGACACTGCCGGAAAGTCGTATAGCGAGATTTGGAAAGGTTTTTCATTCTAATGTGTTGCGATCCAAGCAATTATATCTTTCTCAACGTTTAAGAAATCTGCGCATGGAGTCTTATTTGAACCCCATAACCAGATGGATAACACCTTTATTTTTTGTTCCCCTTCTATACATTTTGAAAAGTATAGAAAATGAACGTTTTTATCTTTTTTTGTTTTATTACTCTGTGGCCATGGTGATTTAATGCTACTATGTTGGCCCGGACCCCACTCTTTTTCGAGTGTGAAACCTAAGTCTTGATATATATCAACATATTTTTCCCCGATTGATATTATAAGATGTGATACTGAACGCTGAGCAGCCTTCCAGGCAGGGTCTATTACGTAGGTCTCAATATATTGTTTTTGTTGAGGTGTAAATATATCAATTCTTGCTTCAGACCAATTATGTGAGTGCCATGGACAAAGTTCCAAAACGAAGGGAAATGAAGCGCTCCCGAATAGGCTTTTGAGCCAGTCATATCGTTTATTCCACCAATCTGTTGCGCAGGGGTGAAAAGAATGGTTCGTGAAGTAAGGACTTGTTTGTGCAAATGTAGAATAACTGTTTTGGAAATTTGGTAATACGCGAGAAACCGCCTGTTTCCCAATATACCTTTTATCTTGATTTCCGAATCCGGGATTCAGGTTCAGCATTACTGCAACCTTATTGGAATCATTTGGATTCCCCCAAAAAGGTTCTGGCATCAAATCAATATAATCCGATTTCAAAAGACCACGATTGTTTTTTTGTGTGGATAGGAATGGATCATTTGTTAATGAACCATTCATCCAATTAGAAACCATCTGATCGCAGTGATTAAATAAGTTATTAAACATATAATTCAAATATTCTTTCCATAAAGATACTCTTCCACCGCATTCCAATCGGGGAACTTGGCACTGCCGAATTGAATCCATTCGCCGTTGAATTCTGATGCGCCGTGTTTGTCCCAGTCGTCAATCAGATAGTCACCGTTAAGAAGATCTTTGCGATGAGTTATGATGAGGCGTTTTTCGAATTTGCTGCCCAGATGCTGCTTGACCCAGTTGAGTTTATCAGACCATGCAGAAGGGTTGTTCCAGGGCGCCGTAGTGAGGATGAAGACATCAAACTTGTCTGCCAGGCGGTTTATCGCATCTATGGCTCCGGGCATCGGATCCATTAAAGAAAAGACCCCCGGCGCGTCCTTGGGCTTCGAACCATAAGTAGCCCTGGTTTTGCTGTTCAAGCGATTGACCCCGGAGTCAAAATCCACCAGGACTCCGTCCATATCAACGAATAAGCGTTTTTGGGGAGGAACAAACAGTTCGGCGTTTAGTCTTAGTTTCATATGGTCAAAATGAGTAAATCTACTATTATTCGACATTCAAATATAGAAAGAATGGTAAAAATAATCAAGAATGAATCGGCGGGAATGGGCGTTTTCTTTATCCAGGAGGTGAGCGAGAGGCTGCAATTTATACTTTAAGGTGGATTTTTATGTGAGGATTTACTATTTTTGTGAAGAATCAAAGACTGCTACCAGTAACAGTTAAAACCATATGGAAGATTTTATCCTCAGAGAAATAGACCGCCTGGGCCAAATGCTGATACTGATTGCCCGCAAACTGGGTTTGCTCGACATCAAGACGCCGGATTACACCCTTGCCGACGTTAAAGATCAATTTGAAAAAGCCAGCCTGCCCTTTGGTCTTGACACGGTCCTGCAGCAGGAGAATCCTGTATGGTATCTTGTGGAAGACCAGAAGATTTCAGATCACGGCCTTGAAACATTCATCGACATCCTTTTCCATTCCGATATGGAAGAAGACCGTAAGGTCGCACTTCTAAATGACGCGATCGCATATCTGGACGGCAAGGGGAACTTCTCTTTTAAGCTTCACTCGTTGAGTAACGGTTGAGCCGCTCTGGGTCATTCCGGCCCGGATTTGTCAATTTCGGGCCGCAGCTTTGAAAAAACTGTTCATTTGGCCCGCATAGTCCATTTCCAGGCCCTGGCTTTTCTGCTTTTTGCGTTATGGCGGAATGTGGTTATCTTTACAACGAAATAACGGAATTGCATATGAGTAAGACATTATTGCGACTTTTTCTTTTGTCCCTTTCGCTAAGTCTCACAGCCTGCGGCTTTTTTGATGATCAGAGCACTCCCTGTGGATACGTCAGAAGCTGCATCCGGAAAATTGACAAGTATGCCCTGTATGCAGATGGAGATTGGATTATAGAACGCAAAACCTATCTGTCTGAAGCCCAATCCATAGATAATTTCGATGATGCACACAAGCTCGTGGAGAGTGCGCTCTCATTCGCCGGAGGCAAGCATTCGATGCTGCTTGCTCCCGTTACCGATACGGCCGCGTACGAAGAACTTGCCCCAGAAGCTTATCTGCTCGATGGTGGGATAGCCTATGTGAAACTTCCGGCTCATCGCGGAGTGAAAGTCAGCGATTCGGTCTATATGCACACTGTTCTTAACTTTCTGCAGGACCATCATGACGCTGTGGGAGTGGTCATAGACCTTCGTGACAACAGCGGCGGGAATATGTACCCGATGATAGCAGCCGTTGCCCCGCTACTCCCTGACGGAACGCTTATCAGCTTTAAAACCAGGAAACGTACAATGCCCATATCTATGGAGTATGTACTCCGGTATGTGGACCTGAGCCAGTCAGATATCAGCAAATTTCCGGCAGACACGCCCGTCGCCATCCTTATCAATGACTGGACAGGCAGTTCCGGCGAAGCCACCCTTCTTAGTTTCAGGGGGATGAAGAATACCCGCACCTTCGGCATTCCAACGGCCGGTTATGCTAGTGGCAACATGACATTCCCCATGGCTGACGGCTATCTTCTGTTGATTACTACCGGGAGTGACGTAGCCCGGACAGGGGAGGTCTTCTGTGACGATCCGATCAGCGCCGATGTGGAAACCGAGACGCCTCTGGAAGACGCAGTGGCCTGGATTCGGAGCTAGCAGGGAGTAGGCAGTGCAAATATACACAATTCCGGGGCCTTCTTTATTGCCGGCCTTGCAATTATTATTATATTTACTACCGCAAAGCGATATAGGAAATGAAGATATTTAATTTAGTCTTGATTATTGTGGCGCTTTCCGTTTACCTGACCGGCGTTATATGGTATTTTATCGACAAAGGAAAAGGCGGCCACAAGAAAGCGCCTATGATCCTCAGAGCCATAGGCGCGTTAATGATGGTTGCATATTTCATAATGGCAATCAGGGGCTTTAATTAGCTTAATCTTGCCGCTGTCCGCACTTCTTGTCGTTGGTCAGTCCATTTCCCTATGACTGTATGATTTGAGATTAGGAGAGATTGCTAAACAAAATGATTACCTTTGCGTTTCGGACACAATGGTTATAGACAAGGAAATACTCTCTTTGGTTGCTCATGGCGACAGGCGCGCGTTCGATTGGCTGTTTGTTCAGTATCAACCGAAGCTTGTGGACTTCCTTACCAGGCTTACGGGTGATCCCGAGGTGGCCGCTGACATGTCACAAGACATTTTTCTTGGTTTATGGAAAAACAGGTCACGTCTTGCAGGAGTAGATAATTTCCCGGCATATTTGTTTAAGATTGCTCGCAATACAGTATACAACTACTATGATAAACTGGCAGTCAATGATAAGTTTCTGGAAGAGAGTAAACTGACAACAGATTCGTCTCCGGCTGGAGTGGAGTACCTCTTTGCCAGGCAGTTGGAACAGCTGATTAGAAACGCGGCGGATCAAATGCCTCCTAAGCGGAGAAAGATTTTTATGATGAGCAGGTTCCTCGGGTATTCTAATGCTGAGATTGCTGAACTCTTGGGAATTGATAAAAGAACAGTTGAAAACCATATTACTAATGCCTTGGCGACTTTGAGAGATATGATAAAACTTCTTGTTTTTTTGTGTGTATGCATGTCTGAACTTTATTAAAGTAGTATGAGCAAGAATTTAGAAGACATACGTGAGTTCGTAGAGAGTGAAAAAGTCATGGAGTCAATTTGGCAACGTAGTACAGGCACCGCTGCCGAGGGGACATTCAGAGACTTGATGTTGCTTAATGCGAAGATCGATGCTATACAGCATCGACGTAGTGTCCGTGCGCATATCATCTCTTTGTGCTCTGTGGTTGCGGTGCTTGCCGGTCTTGTGATAGCTACTTATTCTTTGACAAAGGCGGCGTATAATACACCTTTGCCGGTTTATATCCAAAAAGTTACGGCATATGGTGATACTGCATCCGTGCGTCTTCCTGACGGAACGTTAGTTGCGATGAATGCTGGTTCGTCATTGATTTATCCTGACTCTTTTGCCGATGATACTAGAACTGTCTTCTTTGCGGGAGAAGGTAACTTCTCAGTTGCTAAAGACCCGGAGCATCCTTTCATCGTGAAAACTGCGTGGATGGATGTTACAGCTTTGGGAACAAAGTTCTGCATCCAGTCGTATGCGGAGGAAAGAACAGCGAGAACGACTCTTGAAGAGGGCCGTGTGCAGGTGGCTATACCGTCGTTACAGGAAAAGGATTTTATACTTGAGCCTAATATGCAGATAGCCTATACCCCTGGTGATTCTACAATATCGCTGATTCATGTTAATGCAGAAAAAGTTGCTTTATGGGAGCAAGGATATATGGTATTCAACAGCGCTTCTTTCGAGGAGATAGCATCTAGGCTTGAAAGAAAATACAGCGTTTCATTCGTGTATGATGCTGCCAAAGCTTCTGGCCGTGCCTTTAACCTTCGCCTGACGCCTGAAGAAACGCTCTCCGAGTCACTGGATGTCCTCACATTGTTGATTCCTCATTCGCGCTACCGCATTTCCGGAGACAAGGTTTATTATTTTTTCTACTAGTTAGCGACTGAATTTGTGTGTGTCCTTTGGTGAAACTTACATTAAGTAAGAAAACCAAAGGATATAACACTATATGAAACAATTCTACTGGCTACTGGCCTTTCTGGTCCTGATAGGCCTAGCCACCCCCTCTTTTGCTCAGAATCAGCGCATCACTCTCAAAGGAGGAACCACTACTTTAGCGGCGGTTTTTTCTGAGATTGAACACCAAACGGGTTTATCAGTTGATTATGACGTTAATGTAGTCGATGGGAGTAAACCGGTTTCGGTGCCGGCTTCTACTTTGACGGTTAAGTCGTTGCTTGATAACGTTTTAAAAAACACCGGCTACATTTATTCTCTTAACCGGAACCATATTATCGTATCTGTCCGTCCGGTTGTGGCAAAAGATAAAGCCAACATTCTTAAAGGACGCGTCCTCGATGGCTCGGGACAGCCTGTTATAGGGGCGGGAGTGATAGTTAAAGGTACGGCTAAAGGTGCTGTGACCGATGCCTCGGGGAACTTTGAACTGGATGCCCCAGAGGGTAGTACGTTGACCATATCCGCACTTGGTTACGAGTCCCGCTCGTTCGTTTCGGACGGGGTGTCTGGCTTGTCAATTGTACTTGAAGAAAGCAATATAATGCTTGATGAGACAATTGTTATCGGTTATGGCAGTAAAAACCGCAATAAGATTGTCGGCGCCGTAAATCAGGTATCAAAGGAAACCTTTGCCGGCAAGCCTGTTACTAATGTAGGCCAAGCTCTTCAGGGGGCTATTCCGAATTTGAATATCACGGTTACTGATGGAAGCCTGAACCGTAATCCTACGTACAATGTGCGCGGTTACAATTCAATCAACGGAGGTTCGCCGCTTGTACTTGTGGACGGGGTTCAAGGAGATATAAATCTTGTCGCTCCTGAAGATATCGAGAGTGTCAGCGTACTGAAGGATGCATCTTCTGCCGCAATTTACGGCGCTCAGGCCTCATTTGGTGTAATACTTATTACCACCAAAAGCGGTACTGACGATAAGCCTCATTTCCGTTATACGACTAATGTAGGTATCAGCCAGCCTCTGAAAACCCCGGAACTGCTTATGGACGGTATCCAGTATGCTACTATTCTGCAGGAGGCTTATACCGGCTGGGCTGGAAGCGGCCTGGCAGCGTTGGATGAGGTAAAAGCATATCTGGAGAACTACCAACAGAATCCCGAGCTTCCAATAGCATATGTCAATGATATGTACTTCTCATACATATCAGGACAGATGACCGATTGGTACAAAACAATCTACAACGATTCCCAAATGTTCCAAAGACATCATCTCGAACTGTCAGGGAAAAACGGGCGGGTCAGATACTATATTTCAGGCGGTTTCTCATCGCAGGACGGCGTGTACAGGATTGCAACAGACAATCTGAAGCAATACAGTTTGAAAGCAAAGATGGAGGTTGATGTGACCAAGAATCTGAAGTTGTATAACAATTTCTCACTGGAAGATAAAAACTATTCCGCTCCGAACACCACGGTATATGGCAATTGGGATATACTTAGGCTCATGACTCAGCTCTGCGCCCCGTTCTCAACTATTTACGACAATAATGGTAATTACTCCTATGGTGGTTTGGTGTCTGTGGGGCTGTTGAAAGATTCCGGCCGCTCAACGACTGAAAAGACAGCAATACGAGACACTTTTGGAGCTGAACTGTCTCTATTTAATGATGCTCTCAAGTTGAAAGGCGATTTAAGTTTATGGGAAGATAGAAATTATGGTTCGGCTCAACGAATCCGTCTTTCATATTCTTCGTCGCCAGGCAATGTGGCCCCCATGAGTTCTATGCCTGATTATATAAAAAAGGCATATACGGAGGGTAAGCTGTATACTGTTAATGCCTATGCGGATTTTAATAAGGTATTCGGCAAACATACTGTTGGGGCAATAGTTGGTTTTAATCAAGTATCGGATTACTATAGGGGCTTCGATGCCAGGGTTGATGATAACCTTATAGATGGGTATGCCTCCCTTAATCTGGCCAACGGCGACAAAGTCATAACAGATAATGAATACTCATATGCTACGAGAGGTTTTTTCTACCGTGCCAGCTATGACTATGACAACCGCTACCTGCTTGAACTTAATGGACGTTATGATGGAACATCCAAATTCCCGACAGGTCGCAGATGGGGATTCTTCCCTTCGGCGGCAGTAGGCTGGGTGCTTTCCAACGAACCTTATATGCAATTCCTTAAACCTGCCGTAGATGTACTTAAAATAAGAGCATCATACGGAAGTCTGGGTAACCAGCAGGTCAGTGCTTTTTCATATATCCCAACGATGGAAAAGCTACAGCTGTCGGGATATCTGACTAATCCCAGTTCACCGGAAAGAGTGGATTATGTGACAGTCCCGGACCTTGTGGCAGGGGACTTGACTTGGGAGACTGTCACTTCAACTAATGTGGGCGTTGATCTGGATATGTTCGGCAGGCGCCTGTGCATAGGCCTTGACGGATATCAGAGAATGACCTATGATATGCTTGCGTCAGGAGTGTCTCTTCCTGCTACTCTTGGCGCCACAGTCCCCAAGACTAATTCTGCCAATCTTCGTGTCAGGGGGTGGGAAGCATCTGCTATGTGGCGCGATCGGTTTACTCTTTTTGGGAAGCCGGCGGATTACAGTATAAAGTTTGTAATGGCGGATAACCGTGCCGTAATTACAAAATATAATGCTAATGATGGTCACCTGATTTCCGGTTACAATGTGGGCGAAGAAATCGGCACTATATGGGGCCTTGAGTGTCTTGGTTTCTTTGAGTCTGACGAAGAGGCAGAATCGTGGGCCGACCAAAGGAAGGTTAGTGACAATATTGTAAAGACTGGAGCTGGAGACCTGAAATTCAAAGATCAGGGAGCTCAGGATGGTAAAATAGACAAAGGACAAGAAACTCTTGACGATCCGGGCGACTTGATTCGCATAGGAAACAGTTCTGTCAGACTCCCTTACAGCTTTGATTTTACCTTTGCATGGAATAATTTTGACCTCAATGTGTTCTTTCAGGGCGTAGGCAAACGCGATTTCTATCCGGGCGCAGAATGCGCGATTTTATGGGGCCCTTACAACCGATGGTACAATCCAGTATGGAAGCATATAGCAGGTAATTATTGGACTGAGGATAATCGTGACGCCTACTTCCCGCGCCTTCGTGGGTATATGGCAAACAATGCCAAAAATGAATTGGGCATACCTAATACAAAATACTTGCAAGATGCATCATATTTGCGTCTTAAAACCCTGACGGTAGGCTATACAATTCCAGCTAAAGTGACAAGTAAAATCGGCTTGTCGAAAGTCAGGGCGTTTTTCTCCGGACAAAATCTTCTCACTTTTACCAGGCTTTTTAAATGCTTTGATCCTGAAGCTATAAATAACCTGAATAACAACGGCGCCGGATTCGTTTATCCTATTCAGCGCACCATGACATTCGGACTTGATGTTAATTTTTAATTAAGAAGTGATGAAAAGAATTGCAATAGTGACACTTGCCTTGCTGCTTTTGGTGGGTTGCAAAAAGGATTTCCTTGAGCGTATTCCGACCACGGAGGTGTCTTACGAGGGCTTTTTTACTTCAGAAGAGCAGCTTAAGCTATATGCTAACGGCTTTAATTCATATATACCTGGAGCAAGCGTGATGACCGCCGACCTGAACAGCGACAATATTGAGGTAGGAACTTACAATGCGTTGCTTGCAGGCGTGCGTACTGTCCCGGCGTCTGGAGGAGGCTGGAACTGGACCTGGCTTCGTACGTTCAATATCCTTCTTGATAATTATCAGAAAGCCAATTGCCCTGAAGCGACATTAAACTACTATGCCGCGCTTGCCAGATTCTACCGCGCTTGGTTCTATTATGAAAAAGTTAAGGCTTTCGGGGATGTGCCGTGGTATGACAAGCCTCTTCAGACAAATTCTGAAGAATTGTACAAACCCCGTGACGGAAGGGATTATGTGGATGAGCGTATCATCGAAGATCTGGATTTCGCGATAGAATGGCTAAAAGACAATAAGGACCAGACAGGTATTACCCGATGGACAGCCCTTGCACTCAAGTCGCGCTTCTGTCTGTATGAAGGGACGTACTATAAGTATCACACTGAGATTGGACTCGAGAATCTATCCAAGAAATATCTGGACGAGTGTGTAAAGGCCTCCAAGGAGCTGATGGACAAGGGTGGTTATAGCATTTATTACACCGGGTCGGAGACCGATTACAGGGATATCTTTATCACTGAGAAGCCTAACTCTGAAGTCATCCTTGCCAAGATTTATAATAAGGGCCTCAGTCTGGTACATTCAGCAAATTATACTTTCCTCACGCCTTCTGCTTCCGCAAAGGAAGGGTTTAACAAGCAGTTTATGGATTCATACTTGATGCGTGACGGATCTTTCTTCAGTTCGCAACCGGGCTACGAGACTATGACATGGTACGAGGAATGCCAGAACAGGGATCTGCGGCTCTATCAGACAGTCAGGACTCCTGGATATATGAGGATAGGCGGGAAAGCTAAAGTGCTCCCCGATTTTGATAAAGCGGCAACTGGTTATCACATGATAAAATGGGTAGGCTCAACAACCGATGATGCATACAACGGAAGTGTGAATGCAGCATCAATTTTCCGCTATTCGGAAGTTCTGCTTAATTATGCGGAGGCCAGGGCTGAATTGGGTGAACTCACACAGGACGACCTCGATAAAACCATGAATCTCACAAGAAAGCGTGGCGGCCTTCCGCCAATGGTATTGGCAAATCTCACGATAGATCCTGACCAGCAGAAGTTATACCCGGGAGTAAAGTCTGCTGCAATCTTAGAGATTCGGCGGGAAAGGAGAGTGGAACTCGTGATGGAGGGGCTTAGATGGGATGATCTCATGCGATGGAAGAGGGGACCGCTTCTTGCCCAGAGGTTCAAGGGTATGTATTTCAAGGGCCTTGGCGTGCAGGATCTTGACGGAGACGGGACAAATGATTTTGCCATCCTCACCAGCCCTCCTGCAAGGAAAGAGAGCGGAATAACGTATCTGATTCTGGACGGCAGCCGTATGTTGTCCAGTGGCACATCAGGTTACTTGATAGCTCAGCCTAATACACTTAAGACTTTTGATGAAAACCGGGATTATCTGTATCCTATTCCTACAAATGAGCTTGTAAATAATAAGCAACTGGAACAAAACCCCAACTGGGAATAATAAGATGCAAACCGTGAAATTGTTTATTGCAATGCTTCTTCTTCTCGGGTGTACTTCTCCCGAGATAGATATAACGAGACCCAGTGGTGAAGAATTATATGATAGTTCTATTCCTCTGAAGGTTTCCGGTGCTATACGCGTAATGCAGTACAATATTCATTTCGGCGTCGGCGTTGACAATAAGTACGATATAGACCGGCTTGTAAAGGAAATAAAAAAAGTCAATGCTGACATAATTGTGCTCAATGAAGTTGACCGCCATTACGGCGATAGGTCAAACTACATGGACATGGCGGAATACATAGCTGGAGAATTGAAAATGAACTACATCTATGATTCTTCCATCCGCAATCCGGCAACCGCTCTTTCTGGCGGAAAACTGAGAGAAGTTGGCAATGCTATTATTACGCGCTATGGGATAAGCATGATAGGAACTAAGTTCTATTCAATAGGCGATACATGGCCACGTGTCATAACCAAGGCAGCCCTTACTCTTGACGGTGACAGAAAGCTTATTGTAGCAGTCTCCCATTTCGGCCTCACACAAGAAGGGAGAATCGTTCAATCGAAAGAAGCCTTGGATTGGCTTAAAGAAGATTCAGCCTCGCCTCTGTTGTTCTGCGGAGATTTCAATGCCGTTCCTGACTCGCAGGAGATCCAGTATATATATGCGAGCCTGCACGAGGCTTTTGGCGGCCAGAAGAACGTTTACACATTCTCTACGACTAATCCTTCTTCGCACATAGATTACATTTTTGCAAATGACAAAGTTACTTTCAAGCAGAACGCTACTGTGATTCAGAGCAAAACTGCATCAGATCATTTCCCTATAATGGTGGATTTTACATTATAAAATAAATAACTACAAATCAGCTGATTATGAAAAGAATTGTTTTTATGGTGCTTGCGACTGCCGCGATAATTGCGAGTTGCAAACCCGCAGAGCCCGAGTTGAAGGCTCCTGCTATTACTTCCATTTCGCCCGAGTCTGGATATATCGGCGATGCTGTGACCATCAAAGGAACAGATTTCGGCGCGACCGCAGACGCAAACACAGTAAAGTTCGGCAGCGCAAAAGCGGTTATTACTTCTGCCAGTGCCACAGAGCTTAAAGTTACCGCTCCTAAAAATAATCTTGGAGCCGTCAAAGTTACCGTGACAACTGCCGCCGGCACTTCTTCGAGTGTGTCTTTTACTTACTTGCAGCCGGAGGTGTCAATTACTTCTATAAGCCCCGACTCAGCTCTCGCCGGAGATGTGGTTACTATCAAAGGCTCCAATTTCAACGCAACTCCTGACAACAATACGGTTTTGTTCGGTGCCTCTATGTCAGAGGTTACCAGTGCGACTGAAAATGAGTTGAAGGTGATTGTGCCAAGTGGTCAGGTTGGCGAAGTGGACGTTACAGTTGCCGTAGGAACCAATAAGTCAAATGCGGTAAAATTCAGGTACAAAGCCGATAAGAGCACGATAACAGAGATATCACCAGCATCGGCAAAAATCGGAGAAACCGTTACTATTAAAGGTGCTTTTCTTGAGCCGTATGCCGAGAACAAAGTATTCTTCGGAACAGTTGAGGCAAAGGTGAGCAAAGCTGAGGCATACCTTATGGAAGCTGTAGTCCCTGAAGGGTATGGGGCTGTTGAGGTAAAAGTCAAGTCCTCAAAGGATGAGTCCAATGCAGTCAGCTTCAATTATGTTGCCGGTGATCCCACACTTAGCGGATTGTCGGTTGCCAGTGCTGAAGTGGGTGATATGATTACTGTAAAAGGTCAGAACTTCAGCCCCAATAAGTCAGATGTTACTGTTAGCTTTGGCTCAGTGGCTGCTGAGGTGGTAGAGTCACGTATGAGCGAAATCGACGTTGTCGTACCTCAGTACAAAGAAGGTGAGCTTGATGTCAAGGTTGGTGTCACGGTAGGCGGGAAGGCTGCCAATCAAGTTGATTTCCATTACCTTACCTATTATTGGGCAGAGGTTATAGCGGGTTCGGGAGAGAAGGGTAATGATGGCCCTGAGACGATTGACGCTCTTTCTGCAAAGATGAACCAGCCGGTAGCGGTTTGCCCTGACAATAAAGGAAACATTTACTTAGGGGAAGCGACGGGCGGCGTGGTCCGTAAGCTGACCCCGGATGGCAAACTTCATTTCATTGCGGGTAAATACGCAACGACAGGATTTGCTGATGGAAAGGGAGAAGAGGCCACATTTAAGTATGTCTATTCCCTTGCTGTTGATTCAAAGGATAATGTCTATGTTGCTGACGTTACCAACCATCTGATCCGTAAAGTCACTCAAGACGGGACCGTTACAACTATCGCTGGTACTCCTGGAAGCAAACAGGCAGATTCAAAGGACGGCATTGGCGCTGATGCATGGCTCTGTCTTCCTTATACCGTGGCATTGTATGACGATACGCATTTGTTGATAGGAGATGGCTTCAATCTGCGTATGATGGACCTTACTACAGGAGAGGTTAAATCTTTGGTTGGAAGCCCGAATACCATTACTTACGATGTGCTTGACAGCTTCTACAACATTCGCGGTATAGCTTTATCTGCTGACAAAAAGACCATTTATGTCACGGATTGCTATAACAACTGTATCAAAGCCATTTCCTATCCGGAGTGCTCGGTAAGGCGCGTCGCCGGGCCTGAGAACAGGCTCACTATCCTCGATAAGGCATATGTGCCCATACCTGAATGCAAGGCTTCGGATGCAATCTTCTACAATCCTACCAATCTGGTAATTGATTCTAAGGGCAATCTTTATGTCGCCGACGGAACTGGTGACTACAACCACCGTATCCGCAGAATTACCCCGGATGGCAGAGTCTATACCATTGCCAATGAGACAGGCGTTACCACCCCGGCCACTCCCGAGCCGTGCCGTGCAATGGATATCAAATACAAAGGTTGGGGCCTTGGTATTGACAAGGATGATAACCTTTATGTATGTGACCAGAAGAATAACCTTATCTTCCGTCTTACCCTTAAGTAGTTAAGGAAATAGTCCGGTACCCTGCAGGCCAATCATCATTTAAAAAGGCTTGCAGGGTACTTGGCTTTTAAAAACAATTACTCTGTTTAATGAAGAAGTGTGCAATTGTTTTGTGGCTTTGTGCCATTCTTTGTGCCAGCGCCTGCTCGCCAAATGAACAGGGCTTCGAAATCCGTGGTACAAAGGGCTATGACTGGACACCAGAACAATGCCTGGAAGAAGTACCATATTTGAAGGAGTTTGGAATGAACTTCTTCGCTCCCTGCTATTTGTCTTTTTTCTCGGAGCATGACCGGAATCTCTCTTCGATGAAGGAACTCTCCGGGCTGAATAAATGGTGGCTTCCATTCAGTGACAAAGACAAACAAGACTGGGCTGCGGTAGTGGAGGAATGCCTCAAGGATGATATTTACTTCTGTTTTGGTATGAATCCCATGTTGTATTCTCCCCGCCCTTTATCCGTCAAAAGCGAAGAAGATTATTCAGTGCTTTTAGAAAAGTACAAATGGTTCCAGAGTTTGGGCGTGAAATGGTTTTATCTCGCCTTGGATGATCTGGAACTTGAAGGACAGGCGGAAATTGCAGCAGGCCATTTTCATTTTGTCAATCGTTTGTATCACGATCTGAAGCAGAAAGACCCGGATTGTAAAATGGTTTTCTGTCCCACGTGGTATAGGGGACGAGATGTTGACAACCCCATCAGGCGCCCGTATCTAGATGCTTTGGCTGAACTTCTTGATCCTGACGTTTTTCTTTTCTGGACAGGAGAGAATGTGGTAAGCACAACTATAAGTGCGGCTGATGTAAGGAAGTACAAGTCTGTTGTAAAGCATAGGATTATCCTCTGGGACAACTACCCGGTAAATGATTTTTACAATACGCTGTACCTTGGGCCTTTGACTGGAAGAGATGCAGATATATGCCAGGAACTCTACGGAATGATGTCAAACCCTATGCGGGACAGTCGTTTGAACCGTCTGCCTCTTTCAACCATTGCCGACTACATGAATGCTCCGGCCTCTTATGATGAGCAGAAGGCCCTTGCAAAGGCTCTCAGGCGCTTTTGCCCTAAGGCTAAAGACAGAAAGGTCTTTGCATCTTTAGTAGAAATATACTCTTCCAACATGGTAGCAGGGCATGGCAAAACATCGTACAATGCAGCCCGTGAGAAGTTTACTGCCCTTGTTTCTGAAGACCGGCAGAAGGCTGAAAAACTGGCGGAAGAACTTCGGGACGATTATAATTATCTATTGGCATATTATCCTGACAGGTACATTCTTAGTTACGATGTAATGCGTAAAGACTTGGACTGGATGTCAAGTCAGCTTGGTGAATACTCATACAAAGTTGGTTACGGATCCGCACCGATAGATGCAGCAGATGCTTTTTTTAGCCAGGCACTTCAAGGCTATGGGCACCCTGCCGAAGGACGTTATTCATTGGAATGGATACATGACGGAACCGTTGATGTGAACGAACCCCTTTCGTTCTTCGGAGGTGGAGATGACTTGTTCAGCTTGGATATAGGGGGCGATTTATACCGGTATCGTTCGGGAGCATGGCAGAAACTCTTTTCTACCAATGAAGTCAGTTTGCTGGCAGGCGCCGTCCCGGAGTCATATAAGTTGTTGTGCGCAGGTGGGGATGCCCTTTATGGTGTATCTCTCAATAATCATTTGTCGACAAGTACATTAGATCTTTTTGAACGCAAGGAAGTATGTGTAGTGCCAGATGCGGTTGCTATTACGGCATCTGATGAAGGGGTTTATGTTTTTACCTCGTCATCGGAATTAGTATTCAAGCCTTCCGATTTAAAATTGAAGGCAGAACAAATAGGAAAGGTCCCGTTTGATGTTCGGTCTGCAGCTTGGTACGAAGGGCGCTTGTATGCTTTGTCTTCCGATCAGCATCTGTGGGTGAACGAGCCTTCCGCCGGAAAAGAATGGGCAGTTGCCGGTTATCTGAACGGAGAAACATGGAAAGAGGCTATCAAATATATTGCAGTTGCCGGTGGGCATCTGTTTGGAATAGGGTTTGACGGCTCTCTTTACCGGGCGTCGGACAGGTCCCGTGGAGACCTTTATGCCAGGACTATTACCATTAATGAAGGGCCGGCCACTGTGGCTTTAGTGAGCCTTGATCTTGGCGCTATAAACTATCAGTTGGTCAAGGAAATCAAGAAAACTATACAGTCTTCCTATGGCCTCGATCCGGCTTCTGTACTTATTTCTGTTACGCATACTCATTTTGCTCCAGCCGCTATGGATTGGGAGATGTTTCCCGGAGGGAAGGCAGATGCACGATATCTCTCTTTTTTAAAAGATGCCGTTGTGCGCTCGGTTGGTGATGCCCTCGGGAACATGGCTCCTGCAGAAGCCGGATTCCGCCGTACCAGTGAAGAACTGGGTTATAATAGGGGGCTTAAAGGGGCTGATGCAGTTACGGATCCGGCAATAGACGTCATTGATTTTCGGCGGGCTGACGGCCGCACCGTCGTGCTATTTGAGGCGGCGTGTCATCCTGTATTCCCTAATAGCGGGAATAACCGCTATACTTTGGGAGCCAACTATCCGGGAGTTGCAAGGCAAATCATTGAAGAATCAAAGGACAATATATTTCCGGTGTTTTTCCAAGGATGCTGCGGCGATACGGATCCAGTGTCTCAGGACTATAACGAAACAGGAAAAGTTCTGGCAGGAAAAGTTCTTGAAGCTCTTAAAGGGGAGAGTAAAGAGGTAAACGGCGGTATAAGGTTCATGTTCGATTCTTTGGCCGTGCCGGTTCACGCTATGAGCCTTAAAGAGGTTCGCGGTTTTCTGGTCGAGAACAGTGGGCGCTCACTTGATATTGAGGCTGTAAAAAATGTCAAGTGGGCTAAGAAAATGTTGGCCGCATATGGTAATGGCACTGTGAAAACGCATCAAACTGAGTATTACCAACTCATTGATATAGGTAACTGGAGAATAGTAGCGCTTTCGCGCGAGCCGGTTAAGGAATATGCCTTGAGAATAAGGGAATTGTGGCCGGAAAAGAATGTTACGGTGCTCGGTTACTCCAATGATGTCAGCAGTTATCTTACTGATGATAAACATGTAGAGGAAGGGACTTATGAAAGTCACGATTCTTTCTTCTGGTATGGTGAGCACGCCCCTTTCCCTAAAGGGACATTAGACAAAATAGTTAGTGCAATAAAAACCTCTGTCCCCGATTAGAATGTTCAACGCTGGCAAGACGACAATGACCTAGTCGTCTTGCCAGTCATCAGAACGGAAAGGGAGAGCAGGGAGGCCGTAGCTGTTGAACAGGGCCCCTTTGCACCAGTTGCGAAAGCAATACCGGACAGCTACAGGATTTTGGACCTCATCAGAATGTACTATGACTTTGTCTCCTTGGGGGGTGCCCGTTGCAGGATAGAACACCTTGTCTTGACCTGCAAGTTCAAACCCTTCAACTTCCTGATACCTGGGAGCTAAACCCTGTGGCCCTACATTGAATGTCACTATGGCTTTGTCATCCTTGAATTCAACGCTTTTGTAAGAAGGGCTGCGCTCTTCTATTCCTTTTACCCCGTACTCATCGGCTAAGGCCATATATGCCAAACGGTTGCCCACCGGGCGCTTATTTGCGGGATGAATGCAGTACTGTTCGCCAATGTCGACAGTGGCAGCCATACCGCTATGCGGGATTAATGCAAGTGAAGCTTCCTGCGCCTCATAGAAATAGCCGCTGAGACACTCTGAATCGCCGCTGTATTGGTAAGGTGCTATTTGAACAAAATAGAATGGGGCGTCGGGGTTATTGAAGACGCTTCGCATCATTTTGACGTATTCTGTCTGGAGGCGTGCATAAAGATCGGCGCGGCTTCGGTTATTCTCGCCTTGGTACCATATCATTCCTTTGAAAGAGAAAGGGATTAGCGGAGCCACCTGTCCGTTGAATAACACGCAGGGAGTGCGGTGCGGGTATTTGGCTGCAATGGTACCGGTGTCAAGGTGGGACATGTCGAATTCGCCCGGGAAAACCCCTTCGAGAATGTCACGGGGCATCCAGCTCTCAATAGGAGTGCCGCCCCAGTCGCTGATAAGCAGCCCTACAGGAACGCCCAGCACTTCATATAGTTTGAGCGCAAAAAAATATGCTACTGCACTGGTCTTTGCGACTGCAGATGGGGTGTGCTCCTGCCAGGAACCGCTGCATTTGTCCAGTACCGTGAGCGAATACTTGTTGTCAATTGTACATATTCTGATAGGCACGGAAGGCTTGGCAGACAGGATGACATCGGCGGATCCTTCTACCGGTTGACCTTGGAATCCCCTGACGGGCATCTCCATGTTGGACTGCCCGGAGCAATACCATACCTCACCAGTAAGCACGTTCTTAATCTGTGTCTTGTCGCCGTCGCTGAAAGTAATGGTCCATGGACCGCCGGCTTCTGGTGTGGCGATGCGTGTGATCCATTTGCCGTCAGCGTTGGGTACGGCCTTGTATGTATGCCTGCTCCATGACGGGCGGATGGTTACCGTACGGGCGTGGTCGGTCCACCCCCATATGGCTACATTCTGTTTCTGCTGGAGAACCATATTGTCACTGAAGAAGGACGGTAATGTGACTTTAGCTTGGAGTGAGCAGGTCAGTAGCAATGATAGAAGGAAAAGCAGTTTTTTCATGTTTGTATAAGTCATTTATGAAAGTATCTCTTCAGCCATACGGCGTCCGGCGTCGTATGCCTTTTGAAGGTCTTCTTCCCAGTGCTCGTCGCGCCATTTCCGCTTGGCTTCCTCTGAAAAGCCGGCAAGTTCGTAGCGCTCGTAGTTCTTTACCTGGTAAGTATTATAGGCGACCACGCGCCTGGGCTCGCCGAGGGCTCTCTTCAGGCAATGTTCCATCGACCCATATCCATTGCTGTTGTTCTTGAGCGGTGATCCGTTCATGGTCTCAATAAGCACTACGGGCATACGCTTGTGGGCTGTCAGGCTGTAGTCGTTGTATGAGAGCCAGGGGAAGGCGAGACGCTCCAGGAACGTACGCATCTGCCCGGTCACATCTCCAAAGTAGATGGGGGAACCGAGCACCAGTCCGTCGGCCTGGGCAATTTCTTCAAGGACGGGAGTCAATGCATCACGGAATTTGCAAATGTTGGATGCTTTGCCCTTGATTTTGCAAGCCATGCACGACATGCACCCCTTGTAGTCCAGGTCATACAGCCGCACCGTCTTTACTTCGATGTCGGGGCTCAGCGACCTTGCTCCTTCTGCAAACTTCTGCAGCATCTGAGCTGTATTCATGTTCCGGCGCGGACCGCCGTCTATAATAATTATCTTTTTCATATCGATAGGGGAATTGCTACTCATTATTCTGCGAAAGGAGGCTGCCTCCGCTTGATGTTCAAGCAAGTTTGCAGCCGCTAGCGCCGCTATGCCGATGGCAGATTCTTTCAGAAAGCTACGTCTGTTCATAGGCGATCAACTATGGATACAAATATACATAAAAAATGCTTATGAAGTCTGCAGATTGCCGTTTTGAGTTTTAATAGTTATATTTGCAAACTATTAGTCCGAAACATTTTACACTTATGAAAAAAGTAGTTATTGCCGGAGGCGGCGTGCTTGGAAGCCAGATTGCATTCCAGGCTGCATATTGTGGATTCGATGTAACTATCTGGCTTCGCAGCCAGGGCAGCATCGGCCGCACACAACCCAAGATTGACAATCTTCGCAAGACCTATATCGAGGCCATCGAGCAGATGGATTCGGCTGCTAGCGAATCGAATTGGTGCCGCGGCATTGCCGACCACGACAGCTTTGATGCCAAGAAATGCATCGAGCAGGTCGAGAAGGCTTATTCGGGTCTCAAACTCGAACTGGATATGGCCAAGGCTGCCGCCGATGCAGATATTATCGTCGAATCGGTGGCCGAGAATGTAAAGGACAAAGTGGCCTTTTATGAGGCACTTGCTCCGCTTATGCCCTCCAAGACTATTCTTTGCACCAACTCTTCGACCCTTCTGCCGTCGACGTTTGCCAAGTGCACGGGCCGTCCCGACAAGTATCTTTCTCTGCACTTTGCCAACGCCATTTGGAAGAACAATACCGCAGAGATAATGGCGCAGGCTCAGACATCCAAGGAGGCGTTTGACGCTGTTATGGCCTTTGCCAACGACATACGCATGGTTGCCCTGCCGGTCAACAAAGAGAAGAACGGTTACCTGCTGAATTCGATGCTGGTTCCCTTCCTGCTGTCGGGCCTTGACCTGTACGTGAACGGCGTCAGCGACCCTGCGAGCATAGACAAGGCATGGAAATACGGCACCGGCGCACCCAGGGGGCCGTTTGAGATATTCGATGTGGTGGGCATCAACACCGCTTACAACATCGTCCTTCAGTATCAGAAGGTCCCCGGCCTGTTCAGCCCGCTGCTGAAAAAGATGATGATGCCCTATAACTTCAAGGGCATGATAGAAGTCTTCAAGAAGATGATTGACGAGGGTAAGCTCGGCAAGAGTTCCGGAGAGGGCTTCTACAAGTATTATTGATTCGTCAGAGCGAGCCTGAATTAACTACGGGCTGGGCGGGTTCATCCCCGCAAAGCACGACCAGAAGGTTGCTTACCATTGCAGCCTTGCGCTCTTCGTTCAGATCTACAACACCTTGGTCCTTGAGTTTGTCAAGGGCCATTTTTACCATGCTCACGGCTCCGTCGACTATCTTCTCGCGAGCCGCGATGATGGCGTCGGCCTGCTGGCGGCGCAGCATTACGGCTGCGATTTCAGGGGCGTAGGCGAGATAGTTGATGCGTGCTTCCACAACGTGGATGCCGGCCATGGAGAGGCGGTCGTTCAGGGTGCTCACAAGCTGCTCGTTGATCTCGTCGGCGTTGCTGCGGAGGGTCAGTTCGTCGGCGTTGTCGGCATTGTCATATGCATAGCAGCCGGCAACCTGCCTGAGAGCTGCGTCGCTTTGCACGCGCACGAAGTTCTCGAACGCCTCGGAAAGGGCCCTGGCACTTGTGCCGCCCTTGCTCCCGGGTGTAGCAAGTGACTGGCTATCAATCTCGAACAGGGCCTTGTACGTGTCCTGGAGCTTCCACACCAGCACCATGCCTATGAGCACGGGGTTACCGGATTTGTCGTTGACCTTGATGGGCTCGGGGTTGAGGTTGCGTGCGCGCAGGCTTACCCTCTTTTTGCTGAGGAACGGATTCACCCAGTAGAAGCCGGTCTTGTTCAGGGTGCCTTTGTATTTGCCGAAGAAGACAAGGGCCTTTGCTTCATTGGGCTCCTGCATGATGAAGCCAGAGCAGAGTATGATGGCCAGCAGGAAGATGAGTCCGCCGCAGAGTCCGAAAATGCCGCCCGCTTCCGATTTTACAAGGCAGAAAATGCTGAGCGCAAACAGTGCGATTACTATTAAAAGTGCAACAAAGCCGTTGATTACCAGGCCTTTGTAAGAATATTCCTTGTTCTGTTCCATGTTGATAATGTTGTTTGACATTGCCAGGGTAAATAATATAACTAGTTGATGAACAACAGCTCCCGGTATTTGGGAAGAGGCCAGAGGGCGTTGTCGGTGAGTTCTTCGAGGCGGTCGATGCTCTCGCGCAGGAGGCGGATCTTCTCGGCGGCCTTTTCGGCGGCAAGGGCCTTGGGGAAGGCTTCCTGAAGGGCTTCGGCCTTTTCGCGTGCGGAGTCAAGCTCTTCGGAGCGGCTCTTGATGTCGGTAATAAGCTCCCCGCATTCCTTGATGAGGTCTATTTGAGTCGATGCCATCTGCCTGTACTTGTCGGGGAAGTTCTGGCGCATGAGGTCGAGGTTCTCAAGCAAGCTGCGCTGGTATTCAAGTCCGGCGGGGAGGATATGGTTGAGAGCCATACGCGCGGCGGTTCTGGCCTCGATGAGGACTTTTGTAGTATAAGTCTGCCACTTGACTTCGTTGCGCGCTTCAAGTTCCTTAAGGTCGCAGATGCCCTGGCTGGTAAACAGTTCCACCGCTTCGGACGAGGTGAATTTGCAGAACATTTTGGGCACGCTGGACTCCGTGTCAAGGCCTCTTCGAGCGGCTTCTTTTTTCCACTCCTCGCTATAGCCGTTGCCCTCAAAGCAGATAGTATCCAACACTTTGGCTATGAGAGGCTTGAGGCAGTCCATAATGGCTATCTGGAGAGGCTTGCCCATATCGAGGGCCTTATCGACCTGGGCCTTGAAAAGGGTAAGCTGCTCCGCCACGGCAGCGTTGAGCACCGTAAGGGCTCCGGCGCAGTTGGCACTTGATCCTACGGCCCTGAATTCGAATCGGTTACCCGTGAACGCGAAAGGCGAAGTGCGGTTGCGGTCGGTATTGTCGACAAAGATCTCGGGAATCTCCACCAGCCCCACGTGCCTTCCTTTCTTGCCGGCAATCTCGATTGGCGTATCGGAGGGCAATTCCAGAAGTTTGCGCAGCACCTCCGTCATGGCCTTGCCCAGGAATGCCGATACAATTGCAGGAGGGGCCTCGTGGGCGCCGAGCCTGTGTGAGTTGTTGGCACTGGCGATGCTGGCCTTGAGCAGGCCGTTGTGCTTCTGGACCGCTGCCAGCGAGTTCACGAAGAAAGTGACGAACTGCAGGTTTCCGTTGGCATCTTTGCCAGGAGCCAGCAGCTGGGTGCCGGTGTCGGTGCCCAGCGACCAGTTGTTGTGCTTGCCGCTGCCGTTTATGCCTTCGAATGGCTTTTCGTGGAACAGGACCACGAATCCATGCTTGCGGGCTATGCGCGTCATCACGTTCATCAGCATCTGATTGTGGTCGTTGGCAAGGTTGGCCTCCTCGTACACGGGAGCCATCTCAAACTGGTTGGGCGCCACTTCGTTATGACGTGTCCTGAGGGGGATGCCCAGCTTGTACCCTTCGGTCTCGACCTCCTTCATGAATGCTGTGACGCGGGAGGGGATAGCACCGAAGTAATGGTCTCCGAGTTGCTGGCTCTTGGAGGACGAATGCCCCATAAGGGTGCGGCCGGTGAGCATCAGGTCGGGCCTGGCGGCGAACAGGTCTTCATCTACAAGGAAGTATTCCTGCTCCCACCCAAGGTAAGAATACACCCGCTTGACGTTGGGGTCGAAGAGCTGGCAGATGGGAACAGCGGCGTCGTTTACGGCCTTGAGAGCCTTTTTGAAAGGGGTTTTGTAGTCCAGGGCTTCTCCGGTGTAGGCGATGAAAACGGACGGAATGCAGAGCGTATCGTCCTGTATGAACACAGGCGAGGTGGGGTCCCAGGCAGTGTAGCCGCGGGCCTCGAATGTAGCGCGTATGCCTCCGTTGGGGAACGACGAAGCGTCAGGCTCCTGCTGTACCAGGGATGAGCCGTCGAACTGCTCTATGGCATCGTGTTTCTCGGCCGTGCCCTCGGTGAGGGGCTGGAACCAGTGAGTGACGTGGGTCGCGCCGTGGTCAAGTGCCCAGGCTTTCATGCCCTCGGCCACCTTGTCGGCGGTAGGCCCGTCAAGGGTTGCGCCCTTGTCCATACAGAGCACCAACTTTTGGTAAGTCTGGCTGTCAAGGTACTTTTCCATATTGGCCCGGTTAAACACCTGCGAGCCAAAGAAGTCGGAGGGCTTTCCCGCGGGAATGTCCACTTCGGCCGCCTTCTTTTTGAAAGCGTCGTGCACAACGTCGAATCTGAGATTTCCCATAAGGCAAATATAGGAAATTTTGTGCAGAATTATTATATTTGAAAATGACATTAATAACACTTCACTAGTTATGAAAATCAGGTCGATAATTATGGCCGCAGCGTTGCTCTGCGCCATATCTGCAAGCGCACAGCCTGCGCCCGGCTCATTCAGGCAAACATGGGAAAAGGGCCCCGGGTGGCTCAACAACGCCGTCATTTACCAGATTTATCCCTCATCCTATCAAGACTCTGACGGCAACGGTATCGGAGATATCCGGGGCGTTGCGTCCAGGCTGGACTACATCCAGAAGCTGGGAGTCACGGCCATCTGGTTCAATCCGCTTTTCTGTTCAGGCTGGATAGACGGCGGCTACGATGTCACCGATTACTACAGGGTCGATCCGCGTTTCGGTACTAATAACGACCTCGTGGAGCTCATAAAGGAGGCCCACAAACGCGGCATCAAAGTGCTGCTTGACCTGGTTCCCGGGCATACGTCCATCGATCACCCCTGGTTCAAGGAAAGTGCGGAAGATACCAACCTGCTCCACTCCGACTACTTTATCTGGAGCGACCGCCTGCCCGACGATAAGGCCCGGGAGGACCTGGAAGAGATGCTCAAGGACCCTAATTTCATGCAGAATACCAGGGGCAAGTGGATGAAGAGCGATTATCCCAGGGCCAAGTACTACTACAAGAACTTCTATGCCTGCCAGCCCGCGCTCAACTTCGGCTATGCCAATCCCGATCCTTCGCACCCCTGGGAGCAGGGCGTCGATGATCCGGGCCCGAGGGCTGTGAAGCAGGAGCTCAAGAATATAATTGCTTTCTGGTACGGGAAAGGCGTTGACGGCTTCCGCGTCGACATGGCCAAGAGCCTGATCAAAAACGACCCCGACAAGAAGGCGATAGTCAAACTCTGGCGCGAGATCCGTGCCTGGTCGGACAGTGAATTCCCTGGCCACGTGCTTATGGCGGAATGGTCGGAGCCCAAGTATTGCCTTGCGGCCGGATTCAACGTGGATATGTACCTGAACAGCACCTCAGCCACCAACCGCCTTATGTATTTCGACCGTAAGCATCAGGCCAACGGCGGTGCATATTTCACCAAGAACGCCTGCCAGCCTTCTACGCACGACCTTTACGGCAATCCCTGGCCTGAGAACAAGGTCAACCGCGATGTGACGGCCGCCGGTGCCCTCAAGGAGTATTTCGACAGTTACACCGACAACCTGGCCTGGACCAAAGACTGGGGCTACTTCGCATCCATTACCGGCAATCACGACCACCTGCGCCTCAATACCGGCGACCGTAACGACCCCGACCAGCTGCGTGTGATGCTCTCGTGGATACTCACCACCAATCTGCCCATTCTTTATTATGGCGACGAGATAGGCATGCGTTCGCTGGCCGACCTGCCCAACGTCGAGGGTGCCAACCATAACGGCAAGGAGCGCGCAGGCGCCCGTACTCCCATGCAGTGGGACGGCAGCGCCAACGCCGGCTTCAGCACCTGTGAACCCGAAAAACTGTATTTCCCCGTCTGCCCGGAGTGGACTCCCGCTACGTGTTATCCGGCTTATCTTGCCTGGAAGGCGGCCGGCGCCAAGAACCCCACTGCTCCCGGGGCTCCTACAGTGGCGAGTCAGGAGAACGACCCTTCGTCGCTTCTTAACTGGACCCGAGGGCTCATAGCCCTTCGCAAGTCAACTCCTGCGTTCTGGGCCGACAGCGACTTTGCGCCTGTATTTGACGAGGCGCATCCTTATCCTATGGTGTACACCCGCGGCAACGGCGAGCAGACATGGATTGTAGCCCTCAATCCTACAGGCAAGAAGCAGACGGTGACGCTGCCTGCCTCTCTCGGTCTCAAGAAGGCGGGTAAGATAGCTCCCGAGATGTCCTATGGAAAGGTGAGCCTGAGCGGCGGCAAGCTAAGCATGGGCCCCACATCGGTGTTTATTGCGCCCCTGCCCAAGAGCTCCACGGCTATGACGGTCTGCAGCTTCAATATCCGCTATGCCAACAGCAAGGACCTCTATCCTGACGGCAGCAGCGCCGCCTGGGTGGCACGCCGCAAGGCTGTGAAGCGCTTTATCGATACCGTCAAGCCTGATATCATCGGCCTTCAGGAGGTGCGTAAGCCGCAGTCGGCCGACTTTTACTCCTTCTTTGGCGACGATTACGGCTATTACGATGTGGGCCGCGACAGCAAGACTGGCGCCTCGGTTGCCGAGGCCGACTGCGAAGGTGTGGGCATCCTGTACCGCAAAGACCGCTTCGAGCTGGTGAAAAAAGAGTTCTTCTGGCTCGACAAGGATATCCATTCCCTTCCAGAGAAGAACTACGACAAGACCTACGGTGACTGGCATGCGGCTTGCCGCCGCGTGACGGTGTGCACTGTGCTTAAAGACAAAAAGCACAACGGCACTCCTGTGTACTTCTATTCCACTCATTACGACCACAGGAGCCTGACCGCCATAGGCAATTCTTCAGACCTGATGGTGGAGCAGATGCGCGCCATCGGCAAATCGGATGATATCAAGAATGCCAAGGGTGTGGTGATAGTTGTCGGCGACTTGAACACCACCTCCGAATCGGGCCATCTTGCTCCGCTTGAGAAGAATATGTACTACGCCAGGTACGATGCTCCGGGCCTGGACCGCTATACCGGCACGTTCAACGGATTCGGCCATTCCTGCAGCCTTATCGACCATATCTTCTACGGCGGCAAGTCTGTCAGTCCCGTCAAATACTGGGTTGACAGAACAGACTACGGGGTACCGTTCCTCTCGGACCACTATCCCGTACTCTTCGAGTTTGATTACAAGTAGGTTAGCTAACGCTTAAGGCTGTCGATAGCCGAGCGGACAGAACCATATTCGAGCAAGAGATTCCGCGCCTGGTCGTAGTCGGCCAGGCCGGTTTCGTACATGATCATGCGTGTGCCCCGGTCAACCAGCTTGGAGTTGGTGAGCTGCATGTCCACCATACGGTTGCCCTTCACGTGGCCGAGGCGTATCATCACGGCCGTGGAAATCATGTTCAGGATCAGTTTGGCGGCGGTGCCGGACTTCATGCGGGTGCTGCCGGTTACAAACTCGGGGCCGACCACTGCTTCTATGGGGATTTCGGCAACGGCCGCGGCGCGTGAGCCTTTGTTGGCGGAAATGACGGCCGTCAGAAGTCCGCTGCGGCGCGCTTTGTCAAGGGCGCCTACCACGTAGGGCGCTCCGCCCGATGCTGAAATGCCGACTACGGTATCGTCAGGAGTGGGATTGAATGCCAGTATATCCCTCCAGCCTTGCTCGAGGTCGTCCTCGGCGCCTTCTACAGCGTTGCGGATAGCCTTGTCGCCGCCGGCTATGATGCCTATGAATTTGTCGTGGACTCCATAAG
>JAEEGJ010005362.1_pt1 | contig 40529 bp, 33 predicted proteins | sample 8958761 | NCBI WGS metagenome assembly JAEEGJ01 (sample SAMN16246546, study PRJNA631951) | gut metagenome | biome: gut microbiome; feature: rumen; material: RS-attached | host: Bos | place: Iran: Karaj | collected 2018-10 | reverse complement strand
AGCGTAAATATCTTCGAGAAGAGTCTTGTCCTTGCAAGCTTCGATCTGAGCCTTGAGTTCCGGCGTGAGCTTGCCTTGTTCCTCGATGCTCTTGAGAATCGTTTCCTTACGGTCCACAAGTTCCTGGAGGTAGTCGCGACGGTGGCTGATGTCGCGGAGTTCAATTTCGTTCAATGTACCCGTCTGGTCCTTGCGGTAACGGGCGATAAAGGGGATCGTGCCCCCCTGGTCCATAAGTTCGAGCGCCTTAGATACGCGCCACACTTCAAGATTCAGCTCTTCGGCAATAATCGCAGAAAAATCCATTTGAGATTCCTACTTGTAGATTCCGTTTCCGGATTTGGGGTCCACCGAACCGTACACCCTTGATTGGATAGCACAGCCCGCACGGCCCTCGTGATACACGCCTGGCAACAACCGCAGCCAGACACCCCGTTCGGGGGTCTAGTGAATATAGCAAAAGAAAGTATCAAATTTTTGACAGTTGAGGACAGGGCGCAAAAAAGATGTCCGGACAGGGAGGAACGGGAAGAAAGTCTAGCGCACGGAGATACAGTTGAGACGGTTGTCATTTCGGTTAAAACAAGTCTGAAGCAAGAAGCTAAGCCAAGCTCTTGATAAACTCCGGGGCGAAATCGACACCATTGCTCCACACGATTGTACGAGCCTGAAGTTTGAAATCCTTGAACAAGTTCAAGTTCGAAAGTTGCTGAACAATCGGTCGGTGATCATTCTTGACGACACTTTCAAAGTCAGCAACACCCGTCATCGAATGTAACGGATATCTTGTAATCAGCGAGATATTTTGCATCAAGAATGTGAAGCATTGGCTTTAAATCTAATGTAGATAATTCTTGAACGACATTCAAGCCTGACAAGAATTCGATGAATTTCATAAAATCTCTTGACGGATCTGTTTTTTGTTTATATATTCATAGCACTTTCAATTAGACTCCATATCGATATTGTGCGATTTCTTCGATGTAGAGTCTGAAACTGCTATTTCCCTAATAAAATTAGGGATTTGTGGCGTTTTGGACACGCGAAGAATCGAAAAGCACAACCTTAAACCAGGAGTCGCAAACGATATTCCACTAAGTCAATACCAAAACGACACCGACTACTTCGTCGGAATGTTTTTTCGTGCACCCGCAAGCGCGATGCAGAATTAAACCGTAAATTTACGAATGTAAGTCTACGGTTAAACAAGACTCAAATTTTGAGGAAAAAGATTATGACAAAACAACAAGAACTTTTGGAAGAATCCTATACAATTCTCTTTGAAATAGATCAGAATTTTCACAATATTTTTCACACTTTAAATCAGAACGCATTTTCAAAAATCAATGATCTTTACAACACCGTGATGCAGCAAGAAGCGAGTTTTCGCTTTGAAAAAAACATACTCAATGAAGACAAAGCCGACGAAACATCATCTAATTTTTTCTTGGCAACATTATATCTTTATTTTATCTATAAGATTTTCAACGAAAGACTTAATGGTTACACAAAACAGCTAAAAAGACTCGCAGAAAGAATCATCCATTACACATCTACAATATCCCCAGAAATCATTTCAGAGGTTTCCCAAAAACACTATTGGATTTCAAAAGATACAGAAAGAATCCAAAATGACATTGAATACATTATAGACAACTACGATGTATTTACAAACGCAGCTTGGCAATACGAAACAGAGCGTTTCGAAGCATTTCCGACACTAAAAAACTACTGCAAGTACTCCAACAAAAAACAAGTTTTCTATAAAAAAATAAACGATGACATACTAAAAAACAAAGACACTAGTATTGCACTCAATATGTTGAGTCTTTCCGCAAATATTCATCACCCCTATACACTTATACCCAAAGATACGCCATCTGCAATCTTAAATATAAAACCATCAAAAGTACGCTGTAAAGTACACAATATCGAAAGCAACATCCTCATTCTTGCAAAACAAATACTAGATATCAAAAGCACACATTTTCCAGAAACTTCCCTATCTAAAATAGACTACGAAAAAGTTTTCAAAGAACTCTTATCCTTTGATGACCACATATTAGATAAATATCCATGCATTTCTTTTTTGCTGTACAAGACAATCAGCAAGATGACTTACCATAAATGCAAGTCCTTCTTTATTGAAAACGTCAATCCACCAAAACCGTTTGACGATAACGAAAAATTCACAATTTACACAAGCCAGGAATTGGAAAAATTTTCATTTACTGATTTTAAAGGAGCTTGGGCACAAAGCCGCATTCAAAAAATGATGTTTTTCGCTATTGATAATCTTACCAATCAAAAGGCGGATAGAAAAGTTCTTGAAAATGAAGAATGGCTTCAACCCGAAAAACAAAAACAACTTTTAAACGAGGTCATGTCGTCCAACGATATTCCTGCAATTAAAAGCAACTTTGATTTTTCAACATTCAATGATGAAGCCTTTTCAGCAACAGAAACGGCATTGAACCTCCTTTACAATATAGCCAGCTTTAACGAAACAGGCAAAGCATCGGATGTCATCCAGCAAATAAACTTTATTGACGAGCAACGCTCCAGATTATTCACTTACCCAGATATAAAGCCAACAGCAAAGGTACTCAAAGACGACAAGCCAGAAAGTAACCAAAAAAATCCAAAATTCTTTGATAATTTCTGTCCACAATCTAGAGATAATCTTGTTAAAGAAATTAAAACCATGTCTAAAATCGACTGCGGTTTTCCCCTGCCAATGCAAGTACAGCATTTTCCCACAAACAACAACAAGGTTTTCGCCCGCAAGCAGAACTGTAAATTATTTTTAGAAACCGATACCGCATGCAATCTTCGCCATGAAGAATTCTACCGAAACCGCTATAAAAACATGTTGCAGACACGATACATTTATCCAGCACGAAACATGGCAACACACTATTCCAAATACACTCCAACAGAAAGCCTTTTGGAAGAAAAGAACTTTACTGATTTGCTCAATTTCCTATATGACGCCAAGTCTAGACTACAAAACGAACAAGAACTACGAAATCTAAAAAAGGATTTGAATCATTACCAACTAGGCTCCCCATCGCATGGTCATTTATGGCTTTTGCTAAAACAGCCCCTTGATTTTATAATCAAAGATGTTTTGACAATGATTGCCTCACCTGAATACACAGGCAAATTGAAGGACGGTGATGTTCAGCAGATAGAGAATTTAGAAACATCAAAGGAAATCCTTGATATACTCCATGATGTCCAAGCTAATTACAATAAAACTGACGAATATTCAAAAAAATTGTCACAACATATTCATTATTTTAAATCGTATCATCCAGATTTGTATTGTCTAATAAAGGACATCATCAATCAAAAAGAATACACAGGAACGCTAAACAATCGATTATTGGACGAGATGGCAAATAAAATGCTTCCATCAACTCGAATAGACAACTTATACTACACACTTAGCGAAATACGGAGCGACTATCCCGTAGACAACGCATTAGCGAAAGAACTTGATTTACACATTTCGGCATACAAAAAAAATGCAATAGTCATCCCCAAAGAAAATGCAAGTTATCTTATTGATTTGTTCCGCAAGACAGAAGAGTTTTTTATTCAAAACAAGGATTCCTTTGTCAAAGTATTAGAGAATGCTTTCAAAGACAACGATTATGACAAATTATACGAGTCAAAAAATTTCCTAGGGCAATATCTTGTGAATTTAGAAAACGTAGATTCTAACACAAAGTCTTCTTTTTCTAAGATAGGTTTGTCTGTTTACAATAAAACCGCATCATTCTCTCCAGAAGAAAAATCCGTTTTTGATACAGTTGTTGATATAGTTTTTAGTCACATAAATAATTTCACTCTCACAAAGAAAATAGAGAGCGAAATAGAAAATGATGATCCAAAAGCAATCTACAACTCAATCATAAATATCAATTATGTGCAAAATTTTTTCTACCAAGCAACAGGCTTTTCTCAGTCAAAAATTAAAGAACAAATTGACAATTACATACCTTTATGTAAAATCAAGGTAATACAGCAATCGGCGAACGCAACAAAAACCATCCTTGAAAGCTTTAAAGCATCCAACAAGGATCTTGAATTTTTTGATTCAGAAAAATTATGGGAACACATCAATTTGCGAGAGTTTGATGAATTTAATGCAAAGGCAAATCAGATGAAACAAATAATCGACAAATATATTCTCTTCTATTACCCCAAAGACCATAATTTGAATTACGATCTTTTCCGTAATGAAAAGGAAAAAAAAGAATACTCTAAGTTCCTCTACAAGAGGAAAGCATTCCTTGAAGAACTAATCAAAGAAGAAAATATAGACAAATTAAAGTCTATTCTAAAACGCATTGAGTATTTTGAACTTCCAGATATCAACTTTGATGAGCCTCCTTTGAAATACTACAGTGACTACTTAAAATATATCGAGTCACTTGATGTCAAATGCAAAAAATTCGATAATTCCGAGATTCATCAACTAGCACAAAAAATTCACAACAAAATCAACGAAAAAAGACAAGATGCAGCACTAGAATACGACAAGAAAAGTGTTGATGTTTTCAAAAATGAAAACACATACGAATCATTTCTTATAAAGTACACAAAAAAATTTCTCCTAAGTACTATTAAATACTGCACCGAATCCTCCGAAGTTCAAAAAACTCTTTGTAAAAATAACAAAACACTTCTCAATAAAAACGGCAGCTTAGGATTAAATAAAGAAGAAAAGCTGTCTGACGATATTCAGTATCCCGAAGATTTCAAACATACCCTCCGCCAATTTCTCAATACTATATTCGGCATTAGCAACACATGTACCGCATCAAAAAGCAAAGATTACGACACAATTAATTACAACGACATCAAAGAAGTTGATATTAATTTCTTTGATCAATACAACAAACAAATTTTACTCTACCTTATAAGAGTCACCGTAGAACTGGCCCATGTAAAAAAGATTGAAATCTAGCATATGTAACCCCCAAAAACGGCAAGCAGTTACGCTTGCCATTTTTTATTTTCTCTTGCTTTTTCCAACAAAAAGTTGTATATTATCACCACATCGTTGAACTGCTTCTGTATGCATTTCTTTGAGCTGTTTTTATGTAAAACAGAAAGGAGTTCAAGAAAGATGTACAATCCTCACTAGCTTTTCTCAGAAATAGACACGAAGGTTTATAACCATCGTGGTTTTGTCGTATCGTTCACCGGCATCAAATTTAGTTGATACCAATTTCAAACGATGCTTAATTCCGCTTGACTTAACGGGATGTTTTTCAGCATATCCCCAAGCCAAATTTATTACAAATTATCGAGGTCTTTATGTCTCACATTTCCACCGACAAGCGCATTAACGATTTCTGCAACGCCCTCATTCGAAGCAAGCGTTGGGAATTCATCCAAGGCAAAACGCACCCTTCGCTCAGGCACATTACAAAGGGCGGATTCAAGACTCTTATCGTGTCAAGTACGCCTAGCAATAACTACGCCTACGAAATGATGCGTCGCGAATACAACCATTACATTCGCGAGTTTCTCATTCAAACAGGTGTAATCCAAGCGACAGCCTAACCTACGCTTAGTAGCCGCGCATCTTGCACAATTTCAACAAATCATCATTTTAAAAAGGAGAAACCTATGAATTTCAAGACCATCGTCATTAATTGGCACATTACCGAGACCTGCAACTATCACTGCAAATTTTGCTTTGCTAAGTGGAACAAGCCTACAGAAATCTGGAGCAATCCGGAAAATGTACGGAAAGTTCTTGCCAATATTAGCCAGCACTTTCGCAGCCAAGGCTATTTTCACATCCGTTTGAACATTGTCGGTGGTGAGCCGATTTTATTCCCCGAACGATTGTGGAACGTGGTAGAAACAGCATATTCTCATGAGATGGAAATTTCCATTATCACCAATGGCAGCCACCTCGAAAATATTCGACCTTTTGCACACCTGATTTCGCAAGTCGGGATTTCCATCGATTCGCTTGATCACGAGACCAATCTGAATATCGGTCGAGAATGTGGCGGCAAGACTATTCCGTTAGAGACTCTCCGTCAAAAAATTGAAGACATCCGCAAGGTTAATCCCGATATCAAAATTAAGTTGAATACGGTTGTAAGCACGCACAACTACAACGAAGTCCTCGTAGAGCGTTTTGCCGAACTCCATATCGACAAGTGGAAAATTCTGCGCCAAAGGCCATTCAACGGAAACCACGGCGTTAGCGATTACCAATTCTACGCCTTTCTCAGAAACAACTTCAATGAAAAGTTCATGCAAGCGAACATACCGGAACATCGCGAGGATATGCTAACAGCATTCATTGGTTGCGAAGATATCGAGAAACCTAGTGAGCCGCAACAAGTGATTTTCATCGAAGACAACGATGCAATGACCGAAAGTTACTTGATGATTTCGCCAGATGGTCGCCTTTTCCAAAACGGGAATATAGAATACGCTTACAGTCGCTCATTGACAGAAGTCCCATTCGCAGAAGCTTTATCCGATATTAAATTCGACAACGAAAAATTCGAAAGTCGTTACGGGACTTGGCTAACACAAGATGCGGTAAACAAGATGGAGAGATTCTTCCATGTCGTCGAGGACGATTATGGCGATTTCGAATGTTTTGCAGAGCTCAGCGACGACTAAATTTTTTTTCCAGCCAAAACTCCACATATTTCCGAGTTTTGGCTTTTTAACCCCACACCAAAAAAAAACACTTGCAACACTTTTCCATTTAAACACATACAAAGCCATCCACCCCTCCGTTCCTTAAGTTACTTTTGGAGCATAACAGGAGCGTATATGATGTTTGGTTTTCGTACCCTTTTCGCATTGGGTCTGTTTGGCGTTTTCGCCACGGGCGCTTTTGCTCAGGATTTTTGCAACACCGCAACGCACAGCGGTGAAAGCGTTACCGTCACGAGCAACGGCATCAACGATATCGGGAACTACAATTACGAACTGTGGGCAGATATCGGCGATAACTCCGCCACGTTCTATACCGACGGTTCGTTCTCTTGCGAATTCAGCAACGTGAACGATTACCTCTGCCGCGAAGGCATCCGCTACGGCATGAATAGCGGGCTCAAGTACACTGACCTCGGCCATCTTTACGCCGACTTCAAGTTGACCGATCCCAAATTTTCAACTTACTCCAACGTGACCTACTCCTACATCGGCGTTTATGGCTGGTCGCAGGATCCGCTCATCGAATGGTATATCGTCGATAACTGGAGTCCGTATCGCCCGAACTGGATCGGCAAATCCACGGCAAACTGTGACGAATGCGGTCTGCGTGGCACAATTTCTATCGACGGCGCCACTTACGAAGTTTATGTCGACAAGGTCCAGCGCGGCTCCATCGAAGGCGACAACACGCCGTTCACGCAATATTTCAGCGTTCGCAAAACAAAGCGTTCTTGCGGAACCATTGATATCACGGCGCACTTTGACGGCTGGAAGAGTCTCGGACTCGAACTCGGCAATTCCATGTACGAAGCAAAGGTCCTTGGCGAAGCCGGCCAATACCCCGAAAACGGTAACGCTTCTGGCACTATCGATTTCGCTTACGCGAAAGTCTACACCGGCGAAGCAAGCACAGCATTGCACGCTCCGAAATTTGCGGCAACCCAAAATCAAAATTTACAAGTTTTCGATATGCAAGGCAAGTTGCTTGGAACGGTCACCATCACGCAAGGCTCTAGCTTAAGCGCGGCAATTAAGAACAAGTTCCATAGTACCGGCATCTACATGGTCAAGCAAGGAAGCGCCATGAAAAAAGTTGTTGCCAAATAAGGCTTCAACACAAAAAGTTTCAATATCATAAGTCAACCCACACCGATAATATCAAAGGCGGTCATGCATACCGCCTTTTTCGCGTTTATTGCGAATAAAAATTTTATATTAACAACACCGAATTCCAGTAAAGAGCTATTACAGCACACTTTTTATGAACATGCAAAAGAAAGTCGATATGCCAAAAACAAACATTCCTACATCACAGCAAATCAAAACAGGCTTTTCCTCTTATATCAAGGCGCTGCGCCTTATTTGGGCGAATCATCTCGTTAGATATTTGCTGATTCCAGTTCTCTTGAATATCATCGTTGTTGTGGCACTCGTATTTTCGGGCGTTGGCATTGGCGACTGGATTAACGGCATCATCGAGCGTAGTGTCGAAAACATGAACGGCTGGATTCACGCGGCGATGATTGGCATCAAGATTATCCTCCCCATCGTTTTCTTTGCGCTCTTCATTTTCATCGGCGGAACGATTGTCAACATTTTGATGTCGCCTATTTATACGCTCCTTTCTGAAAAAACCGAAACGATTCTTACCGGAAAAGAATTTCCGTTTGATTTCAAACAAACGCTAAAGGATGTTTTGAGAGCGATTATCATCGTCCTGAGAAATACGATAAAGCAACTATTCCTCATTGCGCTTTGCCTGCTCTTGAATTTTATACCTGTCGTCGGAAGCGTTATTTCGCTCATCTTGATTTTCATCATCAACGCTTACTACTTCGGTTACGGTTTTATGGATTACACTTATGAGCGTTGGCGTTTATCGCCCAAAGAAAGCCGCAAGGAAACACACAAATTAAAATACATAGCGTTTACAAACGGAGCCGTTTACTCATTACCGCTTTACCTTTTCTGCGGAACATTCATCGCCGCTTTTATCGGTGGCGTTTCGGCAGTCGCTGCCACCATTTCGCAGATTGAATTTAGAGAAAAGCAGGCGTAATTCATTTTTCTATTTTTGCAATATGCTCAAGAACTACATCTTTGATTTGGGCGGAGTCCTCTTGGACCTCTGCATTCAAAACGTCAACAAGCAATTTATGGAATTAGGCTTGCCCAGCACAGAGCTTACGGAAGGCGGAAGCATCTACAAGCTGGCTGAAGATTACCAGCTCGGCCGGGTGAGCACGCAGGATTTTTGCAAGCTTGTCGTGGAGAAATGCATGCCGGGAACAACGCTCAACGACATTGAACAGGCATGGAACTCCATTTGCGTCAACATTGCCGAACGCAAGTTAGAAGCGCTCCGCCGCCTGCGTAAAACAGAAGGTGTCGCAAGCATTTCACTCTTGAGCAACACCAACGAATTGCATTGGGAATATTGCTGCAAAAATTGGTTCAACGCACACGGCAATAAACCAGAAGACTTTTTCGACCGCATTTTCTTGAGCCAGGAACTGCACCTGCAAAAACCGGATCCCGAAATTTTCAAAACCGCCATCCGCGAACTCGGAGCCTCCCCCGCCGAAACAATTTTCCTTGACGATAGCGCCGTGAACACCGCTGCGGCAGCCTCCTGCGGACTGCAAACGCTGACGGTTACGCCTGATGTAGACTGGGTCAGAGAACTCGGAATTTAAACGATTCTACACATAGAAAATGCAAAGAATCGCCGTAATTATAACAGCACAAAACAACGAACACATAAAGCCTCCAAAAAGTACGACGCTACAACTTCAATTTACGATTTTATAATGTCATATAATGACATTCCGTACATTTTCAAAAAAAATGCTACCAAACAACGATTTTCACCGCATTTGGTAGCACATTTTCGCAATTTTGCGGTTTTCAGCTACTCAAAACGTCCGCCGCCAAGCCACAGAGACCATAGGCGGACATTCCTTTTTTACACGAGCTGTCCCGGGAGCTTCAGCTTCACCTTTGGCGGGAATTGCTTGTCGAATTCCTCGCAAGCCGCCTTGTCGATAAAGTAGCCCGCCGGGTCGCGATAACTTCCGGTAATCCCGTCGAGGAATCCAGGCGTGAGTTCCTTGATTAAAAAGTAAGGAGCATCGCCGTCCGGATCGTCGGCATAGCGGATTCCCTTGGAAGTCGCCACGACAAAACCGCACTTTCCATAGAACTGGATGTTGCCGCACATGGCAATGCAACCGCCGTTCATTTCACGGGCGCGTTCCATCGCATAATCCAGCAAACGTTTGCCATAGCCCATGCGTTGCAAGTCCGGTCGCACGCTGATCGGGCCAAACGTCATCATGCGCAAGGCATGCGGCGGTTCACCATAGACCATGATTTCAGACCACGCGAACATCACATGTGCGATAAGTTCGCGAGAGCCGTCATCCAAGACGCGTTCCATGACTAGCGAGAGTTCGGGAATGAAATCCGGGCGGTCGCGGAAACAATGAAGCACATAATGCTCTTCGCAACCGGGACGGTAGACGTTCCAGAAAGCTTCACGGGTTAAATTTTCAACAGCGAAAAAGTCGGCAGAGGTTTCCTGCCTGATAATGATTTCAGAATGTTTGTTCATGTTTATACCTTATGTTGTTTTTCCGCATTTTGCGGGAGTTTCACAGAAGGGCAGGCCACATCACTCGATGCAACCTGCGTTAAACAATGAACCAATTTTGGATATTGAGCATCCAACTCCGAGTTAAAGGTTGTAGTTCAAATATACAAAAAAGGCCGCATCACTCGATGCAGCCCGCATTAAATTTTGGATCGGAATTGAATATCGATTATCCAATTCCGATTTCAAGGTAATTACTTGTACATGTAGCTTGTCCCATTCGGGAACTTGACTTCCTTCATGCCACTGGTTTGCACCTGAGCCACAGACTTCACTTCGCCACCGTAAAGTATATAATTGCCTTGGTATGTCGGCTTGAATGCAGCCTTGTCGGAACCGTAGTAGCTATTGCTGTTGTAGGTCATTGCCGTGCACCCAGGAACATCCATCGTGTAGTTGCCAAACGCGAGGAGAACGCCGCCGGTAATTGTAAATCCGTCATCGGTATCGATGAGACCTCCGGCAAAGTTGTAGGCGCCGCAATTGTTTCCGCCTTGCTGACCGCCCATGCCCGGGAAGCCGCCCATGCCGCCGCCGCCTCCCCAGCCGCCACCGCCGCCGAAGTTAAAGCCACCGCCACCCATGCCGTTTTCGTAACTCTGGCCAGTAATTTCAACAATCACCACGCCGCCAGTCATTTTTGCACTACCGTTAGCATCTAACCCATCAACCATGTTGCCCTTCACGCTAATGTAATGGTATCCACCGCTGATGGTGATATAGCCACTGCTTTCACTGAACATGGCCATGGAACTATTGGGGTTCTTGGGGCCGCCACCGCCGTTCCAACCGTCGTTAGTCCCAAACACAGAAGTGATACCGCCCTCGGCAAAAATCTGGTAAGCCTCAATCGCTTCGAGAGACGTAACAACGTTGATCGTGGAACCTCTCAAGTACAAAGCGGAATCCGCGTGGATGCCCTTCTTCTTTGTCGAGATGGTCACGTCACCGCCATTCATGTAAACGCGCCAGTTGGTACGAATGGCGGAAGAATCCGACTTCACGTCAATGGTGCCGCCGTTGACATAGATGTATTTTTCGGCAGAGATACCCTTGTTGGGGGATTCAATCTTGATGGTTGAAGCCTCGGTGGAATCGCTTACGAGAATGTAGTTGGCCGCCTTGATGCCGCTCTTGTGTCCCTTGATGGTGATGTTGCCGCCAGAGATTTCGACATAGCCCTTGCCGGCCACTGTGTCCTTGAAGGCGCCTCTGTTATCTTCCACGCATTCATCGCTTTCGAGGCCGTCACCAGCCTTAGCGGTGATGTTCAAGGTACCGCCCGAAATTTCGAGACTGCCCTTGCCCTTGATGCCGTCATCGCTTGCAACAACGGTAATATCGCCATTCTTGATTTTAAGATCGTTGCTGGACTGGATGCCATTCTTGAAATTAGCCGTAACCGTCAACTTTCCAGCGCCCTTGATGTTCAAATCATCCTTGGAATAAATCGCTGCCTTTGCGGTATCCTGCTTGCCATTGACCGTAGTAAATACGTGGCTTCCCTTGCCATCTTCAATTACGTTGACTGTACCCTTGACCAAATGGAGAACAGCCTTGTCGGCGTTCTTCACAAGAATCGGAGCGTCGGAACTCTTCAAAGTCGCGTTGTAAAGATAGATGCCGGTATTGCCTTCTTTATTGGTTCCAGGAGTATTCACCACAACCTGAAAATCGGATGATTCGCCAGTCACGTAATAGGCGCCCGGGCAAGTAATCGTTGCGCTCTTGTCAGCCACTTCAACGCAACCATTGTTGTTTTCGACAGTTGCAGTTGTTCCAGCAAGTTTCAGGAGAATTTGTGTTCCGTTCAAAGTTCTTGCATCATCCAAATCCTTGTCGTCATCGCCAGGATTTACGACACTGGAACTAGAAGTTCCGATATTTGGATTAGACACGCTCGAACTAGAAGTTTCACGACCAGGATTTACAACGCTGGAACTGGAAATTTCGTTACCGGGGATAAAGACGCTAGAGCTCGACAGTCCATTATCGGGATTCACGACGCTCGAACTAGAAAATTCATTGCCCGGAATCACAATACTTGAACTAGAAAGTTCATCGCCAAACACGACACTAGAGCTTGAAAAATCAAAGCCCAGATAATCGCTGCTGGAGCTGTAAACACTCCCGCCATTAGCTCCACCGCCCCCAATTGGATTTGTATCATCAGAACAAGCAACAAAACCCAAAATTGCCGAAATAGCAACCAAAGGCAATTTCATTTTTTTCATAATATAATCCTCTGAATGTAATATATAGACGTAAAAGTCCAATTTTCAAAAAAGCCCCCATCGCCGTCCATATTTCGTTGAACCCAGTACAACATCGACTTTTAAATTACGCATTCGCAACAATGTAAAGGAATAAATACATTCGTGTTAAAACGCTTTTGATTTAAGCAATATTTTCTATCTTTGACCGCGATGTCACTTTTACTTGCAATTTTATTCTTCGCCTTTTTCATCAGCGCCATTGTGCGTGGTAATTTTTCTTATGGCAAGGCGGATTACGACTTTCACGAGCACCCCGTGCAATTCGTGATTGTAACAACATTTATTTTAGGGGTTGCCGTACTCTGCTTTTACCGATTCCTCGTCGAGATGAATCTTATATAAACGAGTCCGTTTTCCGTTGGTAAATAAAGTAATAAGCAAGGCTCCAAGTGCCCCACAAAACGCAAAGCGCCATTCCTATATAGCCAATCGCATAAACAACCGACGCAATCGTATCACATTTTAAAAGCAAGCCTGTTTCGGACAAGATAAAATTCCAGTCATGAAATCCGTAAGGCGCTTCAGCACCAGTGCCACCACTAATAAGCGTCAACTTCATCGGGAGAGCGTCTTCGATGTAAGGCGCCACATCGATCAAGTTTTCGAAAGCCCACCAAAGCGCAATCGAAGCGCCAAACAAGTCGCGCGGTTTAATCCACAACGCCAAGCAGAACACAAGCGGCATAATAGTCTGGAACAGCGAGCCACCCAGCGACGTAATCACTTCACTTCCAAAAATTCTAAAAACGATGTGACCCGTTTCGTGAACAGGCAAGTTCAAGTTATGCAGGAATAGCACAATCCAAGATTGGTAACCGCCGAAAAAAGCCTGCACAGAAAAAAACGCCATAGCAAACAACAGAACAACACGGACAGCAAAGAAGTTTTCGCGGCCAAGCGGCTTAGGCAACAAGCAGAACTGTACCCATGCAGGCCATTCATCCGGTTCGCTCAACCAATCTAAAATTCTAACGAGCAAAGGTTTCTTTTTATGCGGTGTCCAGGTCATATTACCCTCCGTAGATTTCCGGCAAGCGGCTGTAAAAGCGGCGGTGCGTGAAACTGTACCAAAGATTTGGATTTTCAAGAATACGTTGTTCGAGCCACTTGTTGAATTGCGTATTGACGATGCTCGAATCTGCCAGGGATGTGCCATTGGACTGCGCCGGAGATACGAGATGCGCCGCCCCCGGGACCTGCGCGCGTTCTACTTCGACAGCATGGAGCACGCGGACTCCGCAAATTTCTTCCATCCAGCAAATAAAAACAGGAGTCTGCGGACGATGTTCAAGCAAAAAGTCCGGCAACGGATTCACATTCGCCGGTTGCCCGAGCAAAGTTCCCGATAGTGCACTCGGGATGCGCGAATCCTGATCGGAAAGCAAGCAGAAAAGTTTTCCGTCATTCAGTATCCGCAGAAAGTCGCGTGGCGTCCGGGCATCTACTGAATAACTCCGGCCATCGACCGCACGAATTTTACGTTCGAGAATGTTGTTGAGCCACTTCGGTTTCACGGGAATGTAGCTTGCCACTAGCGGAATTCCAAGGCGACAAAGCCAAGGCCCCATCGCTTCGTAATTGCCGTAATGCGCCGTCAAAAAGATTCCGCCCTTGCGCATTTTTTCAAGCACTGGCGCAGAACCTTCCGCAATGTCAAAAGTCCAGCCGTCCACGCAACACGGGTAAGCAGAAAAATCATGCGGCAACTTTTTGAAAATGCCAAAACAAAACAGCAATTCGCCCGCATGACGCGTCAAGTTAAGCAAAAGTTCATCGTAGTTGACGGGTGAAGCCACATGCTTTGCATTAGCTAATACGGTTTTATGCTTCCAGCCCGCAAGCCGAAGCACCACGTAAGCACCGCACGCAAAAACCGCCGCCAATATTTTACCTATAAAAACCATTACGGTTTAAAGATACGAAAAATATTTTTGTTTCGGCGATAGAACGGGATACGGAATCGTTCACATCAAGCGAGGAAAAGCGTCCGCCATAGCTACGGACATTCAAATTTCAGCCAAACCATTACGAAATCTCACTTTTTTAAACACATTTCGTAGCATTTCAAAATCCGAACCTTTACGAAATCTCATATTTTTTGTTACTTTTCGTAATGTTTCAGAAAACGAACTATTGCGAAATCTCTATTTTTTTAGTAGATTTCGTAATACTACTAGAGGTTCTTATGGAAAAGCTCATTGTCGGAAGATTGAAAGAAAAAGCCCTTTTTGAAGAATGCGTCCATTCTGGAAAGCCCGAATTCATTACAGTCTATGGTCGCCGCCGCATTGGGAAAACGTTCTTGATCCGCGAATACTTCAACGACAAGTTCGACTTTTATTGCACCGGGTCATATGGAGCAAGCAAAGAAGAACAGTTGAGCCGTTTCTGCCAAAAGATTGCGGAATACTCCAAAAGTTTCATTCCGACCGTAGGTTCTTGGGACGAGGCGTTCACCTTGCTACAAAACTATTTAGCCAGCATCAAAGGGCGACCTATAACAGTCTTTATAGACGAACTCCCTTGGCTAGATACCCCCCGTTCCAAATTCTTGAATGCATTCGAATATTTTTGGAACAGTTGGGGTTCCCGACAAGACAATCTCAAATTAATAGTGTGCGGTTCCGCAACTTCGTGGATGACCAACAAGCTACTCGGCAACAAGGGGGGGCTCCACAATCGCGTTACAAGAAGAATTCATCTTTCAGCCTTCACCCTTAAAGAAACCGAAGACTTTATAAAGTCCAGAGGAATGCCTTATTCAAGGCAACAGGTTCTAGAGATATACATGTGCCTTGGCGGCACGCCGTTCTACTTGGATATGCTGAAAAAAGGTCTCAGCGTAACGCAAAATATTGACGAGCTATTTTTTTCGTCCAACGCCCCCCTCGCCGAGGAGTACGGATTTCTTTTCAAATCCCTGTTTAACGATTCAACGATGTATAAGCGAATCGTTGAATTGCTCGCAAAAAAGACAATTGGGATGACTCGTTCTGAAATTGTCGCATCACTCAAAATTTCGGATAGCGGAGTGCTAACGGAGGTGCTAGAAAATCTTGAAAGTTGCGATTTCATTCGCAGTTACGCAGCATTCGGGAAAAAAGCAAAAGATGTCATGTACCAACTCGTGGATCTCTATTCGCTATTTTATCTACGCTATGCCAAAAATTACCGTGGCGGAGATAAAAATAGATGGAGCAACATGATTGATTCACCAAGTCGCAGAGCATGGAGCGGCTACGCCTTTGAGCAAGTCTGTTTAAATCACATCGACCAAATCAAGCAAAAACTTGGCATTTCAGGAATCCAAAGCGATGTATGTTCTTGGCGTTACAAAGGCGACAAAGATTCGCAAGGAGCACAAATCGACCTGCTAATCGACCGTCGCGACCAAGTCATCAATCTCTGCGAAATGAAATATTCTAGCAAGCCTTACGAAATCACCTCTACGTATATGGAATATTTAAAACAACGCCGCGAGACATTCCGCGAAGTCACAAAGACCCGCAAGTCGCTTTACTTGACACTTGTAACGCCATGCGGCCTCGCGAAGAACGCTGCATGGAACGAAATTCAAAACGAATTGACGTTAGACGATTTATTCTAAATTAACCACTAGAGGTTTTTATGAATTCCACGCTACCAGATTTCGAAGCCCACAGCAAAACGACCATCTTGTGGCTCAGGCTTTTCTTTATCGGCCTTGTCGTCTTCGCCATCCCCACGGAAATTTTAATCTCGCAAACAGTCGACCCCGGCAGCTACCTTGATAACTTTCTGAATCAACTTTCAATTCCGCATTCAGTCAACTCCGGCAGCTATTTTGATGAATTGCTAGATAAACTTTTTTATGCAGGAATGAATTGTATAGTCACCCCACTCATCATTATTCAATACCTCCACGGAACAAGCAATAAAATAGGTTGGCCGACCCTCGGCGGTAGCATACTCTATATGCTTCTATTCGTACTCATCATTGTCGCTTTGTGGTATTCAGTCTGCAAGTTCTGTTCATGGCTCCACAGCACCATCAGGGAACAACGTCGATTTTCAGAGACCCATTACTCACCGAAATCAGCATCGTGCATCGCCCTAATTCCCATTTTATTTCCAGTATTCCATTACCAAATATTCAACGACTTGCTCGCCCGGCAAAAAGAGACGCTCGAAAAGAACAATCTCGAAGCCATCAGCCTTCCGAATGGGATACTCAGCGCCATCCCCGTACTTGGCATTTTGATGCAGGTCGGCTGCTGCATAGGGATTTTTGGATCGAAAGGCCTCATTGCAGTAAGGATTATAAGCCTTATCCTCGGCATCGTCCTTCTTGTCTGCTACACCAAAATCATAAAGGCTATCACTATGAACTTGAGCAAGCTGAATTCCTTGCCCTAATCTTTTTTACTACTATTATTACACTATGAGTGAAAATTGTCTTTTCTGCAAAATCATCAAGGGTGAAATCCCTTCCAAGAAAATCTACGAAGACGACGATGTGTTCGCCTTCTATGACATCGCCCCGCAGGCTCCGGTACACTTTTTGGTCGTGCCGAAGCGCCACATTGCAACCATCATGGACATGAAGCCGGAAGATTGCGAACTCGTGGGCAAGATGCTCTACCGCGCACAGCTTATCGCGAAAGACCTCGGTCTTGAAGAAGGCGGTGCCCGCTTTGTGTTCAACTGCAAGGCTGATGCGGGTCAAACCGTGTTCCACATCCACCTGCACGTCGTCGGCGGACAGGAAATGGGCTGGCCTCCGTTCCCGGCGAAGTAATCACGGCATAAAAGCCGCGAACCCATGATTAAAACTCGTGCCATTGTTCTGCATCGTTTTCCGTACAGCGACTCTAGCTTTATCGTTAAAGTCCTGACGGAAGAAAGCGGGATTGTTTCGTTCATCGTCAAGGGCGGCAAGAAAAAGGAATCCCCGTTCCGGGGGGCTTTGGATCCGCTCGCATTGAGCGAAGTTGTCTTTCGGCAAAATCCGAATACCGAATTGCAGTTCATCAAGGAAGCAACGCTTCTCGACTGGCACAAGGACTTACGAAACGACTTGTTAAGTCTCGCGAAAGCGCAGGTCATCACCGAGATGATTTTGCGCTACGCCCCGCAAGGGGTTCCCCTCCAAGAAGAATTTGAACGTCTGGAACAATCGCTCCACGAATTTAACGAAACTTGCGGCAGTTCCATGAACGCATCCAATGCCGCGACATCGGCAGAATCGCTTTCGACAAATTCCGCGACGCCACACACCGCCCACAAATCGAATATTTTCGCACGTTGGCTTTTGGACACATGCGACATGTGGGGCTACAATCTCGATCTTGAAACCTGCAGTCGGTGCGGCAAAACCATCGACCAACCCGCTGCAGACTTTTTCCCTGAAACTGGCGGATTCATTTGCCACGCATGCCTTGGCGTAGAAACGCCCCGAGCACGCTCAGAAACGCTACAGGGTCTTTGGGCGCTCCGCAATGGTGACAAAATCGAGCATCCCGAATTCACCGAAAACGCGCTCCTCGCCTACTTGCGACACCACATCGGATTCTTGAAGGAAATTCATTCCATAAAGTTTTTGAACGAGACCCGTAAATTGTTTAAGAAATGAGGTCGGCTCTACGAGCCTTTGAGCTATGAGCACGCACCTGCGGTGCTTTGAGGCAAATGCCTACATCCAACAGCCACTTCCTACAGTCTACCGACTACTGTCTACTGCCAACTACGGCTCCGCTTTTTTCTTCGCAATTCTCTCGTCTTTCGTCTCTAGTCTTTGTACTTTCACTTCGTTCAAGTAGCAAATGCTAATCTCGGTCATGTCAAAACAAGTTTGACGCTTCGCGTCCGTGGCTGCATTTATCAAATATAAGTCCATAAATGGCTTATGCTTGAATAAATTTGCTCACTCCTTGCCGCGACTCTCAATTTACGCATTTGTCGTCTAACCACTGTCAACTGCGGCCCCGCCGCCTTTACACATTTTGTATATTTTGCACGGGAGTCAAAAGAACACTCCATCAGTTAAGAGGTTATCATGTTAACACCAGAAGATATCAAAGCGAAAAAATCAAAACATGAAATGATTTCCATGATTACCGCTTACGACTTCGCCTTCGCAAAAATCGCCGAAGCCGCCGGAATCGACCAGATCCTCGTAGGCGATAGCCTTGCAAACACAATGCTCGGTTACAAGAGCACTCGTGAAATCGGCATGACCGAAATGCTCATCTTCACAGCTGCAGTCTGCCGTGGCGCCCCGAACACTCACGTTGTCGCCGATATGCCTTACTTAAGCGACAAGGATCCGCAAACCGCCTACGACAACGCCCGTCGTCTCATGGATGTGGGAGCCTCTAGCGTGAAAATTGAAGGCACACCCGCTGGCGTTCTCGAGTTTTTGCACGAAAAAGGAATCCCCGTTTGCGGGCATCTTGGGCTTTTACCGCAAACCGCAGAGAACTTCAAGCAGAAAGGCCGCACCGAAGAAGAAGCTCGCGCTATTGAAGAAGCCGCCAAGTTTGTTGACGGTCTTTGCTTCGAAATGGTTCTTGAACATATTCCCGAAGAACTCGGTACAAAAATCACAAAAGAAGTCTCTGCACCCACCATTGGAATCGGTGGTGGCAAGTTCACAGACGGTCATGTTCTCGTGATGCACGATGCTCTCGGCATGCATCCGAACAAAATTCCACCGTTCGCGACAAAGTTCGTAGATATGTATTCCGTTGGTGTTCAAGGACTTAAGAAATACATCGAAAGTGTAAACGCAAGAATGTAATCTAAGAGCTATCCGAACACAATTTTTAAACAAATTAACACATTTTTATTTTTGCAAATCGACCTCTCACAGGGTCGATTTTACTTTATAAACAATAACACGCCATAACATTTTTCAATCGAGAGTTTTTATATAAAATTTTTTCAAAAAAAATTCAAAAAATTTTTAAATAAGTGTTGATTATTTGTGAAAAAGAAGTTATTTTTCAGGTATCAACAAATAAATAACAAAAAAGGAAGAAAAAAATGGCTGAAACAAAAACTACTACTAAGAAGCCGGCAAAAAAACCGGCTAAGAAACCGGCTGCCGCTAAGAAGCCGAGCGCTGCTAAGAAGCCGGCCGCTGCTAAGAAGCCAGCCGCCGCTAAGAAGCCAGCCGCCGCTAAGAAGCCAGCCGCCGCTAAGAAGCCAGCTGCTGCTAAGAAGCCGGCTGCCGCTAAGAAGCCAGCCGCCGCTAAGAAGCCGGCCGCTGCTAAGAAGCCAGCCGCCGCTAAGAAGCCAGCCGCCGCTAAGAAGCCAGCCGCCGCTAAGAAGCCAGCCGCTGCTAAGAAGCCGGCCGCTGCTAAGAAGCCGGCTGCCGCTAAGAAGCCGGCTGCAAAGAAGTAATCTTCTTTTTGACCAAACAATTTTGGCCCGCAGATTTCTGCGGGTCTTTTTTTATTCCATAAAACAAAACTAGCTTATCCGCCCGCATACATTCACTTTACTATTACATAACAAAAAGCAATCCGACCTTTGGCGCGAAGCCCCACCTTTACTATTTTTGTTAGCATGATTTCAGAAAAAGATTTGACCAATTCGCAGAACATTCCTTACGAAGAACGCATCGCCCGCATCGAAAAGATGATCGAAAGCGAAGAAGAACCGAAAGCTTTTGAACTCGGGCTTTTGCTCGCTCTCAAGATGGGCCAGGAAATCCGCGAAAAGAAGCCGCTGGGCAGCACCACGGGTGACATCGTCGCTGCATGGAGTTCCAAATACCCGGAATCCGTTGTAGAAGAAGCGATTGCACACGCCAAGCAGTTCCTCACAAATCCAGGCGCCCTTGCCGAAAAGATGAAAAACATCATGCTGAAAAAAATGAATCAGCAAACCGAAGAAAAAACGGACGAGGAACAAAGTGGAAAATAAACTCCAAGCGACCATCGACATCGGGAGTCATAGCTGCATTCTGTTGATTGCCGCGTTTGAAGATGTTCCCGTTGAAATCGCGACGCCAGGTGAAATCACACAGCCCGCGGAATCAGCAGAACAGACGGAAAAGCCCACTGCGATAGAAAAGCCCGCAGTTCCAGCCACACGCAAAACACTCGTGCCGAAACTCCAGAAAGTTGAAGTCTGCCGCCTCGGTGAAGATATTTACGAACACGGGAAAATCACGCCGGAACGCATCCAGGAACTCGTTAACATCATGACCAAGTTCCGCATGGACTTGCACGCTCTTGGCGCTGACCTCAAAGCTGTCGCCATGACAGAAGCCATGCGCAAAGCCGAGAATCCAGACGAAGTCATCGAAGCTGTAGAAAAAGCCGTGTGGGTCAAGCCACGCGTCATCACCGGCGAAGAAGAAGGCAAGCTCACGTACCGTTCCGTCAAGGAATGGCATGGACCGGGCAACGTCACAATCGACATCGGTGGCGGTTCCACGGAACTCAGCAATGGCGAAACGACGTTTTCGATTCCTGTTGGCGCCCTCAAGATGTTCAAGGCGATGGGCCCGATTCCCGGTCCGGAATACAAGAAGTTTATCAAGGAAACTTTCAAGGATTTGTCGTTCAAGGGCATGACGAAAAAGCCAGTCTACCTTATCGGTGGAACAGGTACCGCTCTCGCCATGGTATTCTTGAACTGTCAAAACTTTGATTACAAGGCAATTGAAGGACTCGAAATGAGTCTTGCCGACCTCGAAGCGGTTACAACGCGCATCACGAACCTTTCGAAAGAACTCCGCGCGATGCTCCCAGGACTTGGCAACGGTCGTCACGAAGTTATCATTTGCGGATTGTTCTGGTTGCGTTCACTTCTTGAAAAGCTCCGCGTCGAAACGTTCAAGATCAGCACAGCAGGGCTCCGTTTTGGTTTGCTCTACCCGCCCGAAAAAGAACCGGAACAAAAGCCGAAAAAGCGACCCGCATTTTTGAAGAAGGCTGAAGGGCCGACGGAAACACCAATTGAAGCAGAGGACAAGTAAGGACGAGTTAAAAGTTGTTAGAACATAGTTACTAGGTACTAGTTAATAGCTACTAGAAGAATCTAAAAGAAAAGATCTAGTAACTTCGAACTCATTAACTGCGACGAAGTCGCCTCAGTAACTAGTAACTCAAAACTACTAACTAAGACACCTACCGTTATTCGAGAACAATATACAGGATAACAAAGCATGCGTATCAACAAGTACATTTCTCTCAGTGGTTTTGCTAGCCGCCGTGCCGCCGACGAACTCGTCGCCAGCGGTCGCGTCCAAGTGAACGGAGAAACCATCTCCGACCTCGGCCATCAAGTGGATGAATTCAAAGACCAAGTGATAGTCGATGGAAAAATCGTAAAAATTCCTACGAACAAGAAAACCAAAGTCATCATGTTCCACAAGCCTGCCGGTTGTGTCTGCACCAAGGACGACCCGCAAGGCCGCCGCACGGTTTATGACTACTTGCCGCCGGGATACCACAACTTTAAATACGTCGGGAGACTTGACTTGCAGAGCCGCGGTCTTTTGCTTTTCACCGACGATGGCGAATTGCTTTACCGTCTCACGCACCCGAGCTTCGAAGTGCCACGCAGTTACTACGTGTGGACAACGCGCCAGCTCAGCGAATCAGCGGCACAGCGTTTAGTCGAAGGCGTCGATATTCGCGATCCCGAAGATCCTGATGCTCCCGAAGAAATAGCATTTGCTACAGACGTGTATCTCGAAAACGGATTTGCAGAACTTGTGCTTATCGAAGGCAAGAACCGCGAAATCCGCCGCATGATGCGAGCTGTCGGTTACGAAATCCGCGACCTCAAGCGCGTAAGCTACTGCCAGATTCAGCTCGGCGACTTGCCCGCAGGCGAGTTCCGCGAACTCACGCCAAATGAAATGAACAAATTGCGACAAGCAGTGCATTTGTAGCGGCTTCGCCGCAGTTGGCAGAACTTAGCCCGCTACGCTCTTAGAACTTAGTTTGACTCTTAAAGAGAAAAGAGTGTTCCAAGTGAGATTATCGCTTCGCTCTAATCTCAACCGCTAGGCTCGGAAAGTCTCGAAAAGCGAATGAAGCAGTCAAAAAATATTTGACTATTTCTGAGCTCAAGAGACAATGCTTTAGCGTTAAATAGGCTTGCAAGCAATCCTGCTTCACTCACCTTACGCAGTTGTCTAAGTTCTAAGTTCTAAGCTCTAAGTTCTAATTCCCAACCACTTCCTACCGTCTACTTCCTATTGTCTACTAAAAAATGAAACGTACTCTCTACATCGGTGATGTGCACGGTTGTGCGGACGAGCTTTCCGAAATGATTGACAAGTTCGGATTTGTCCGCGGTAGCGATACCATCTACCAGACCGGCGATATTATTAACAAAGGCCCCGACATGCTTCGCGCCATGCGCATTGTCGAAGAAATCGGCATTTTGACCGTCCGCGGGAACCACGAGGAACACCTCATCCGCATGATGGAAACCCCAAAAAGTTGCTGGACAGAAAAGCAAAAGAAGCGATTCAAGGCGCTCACGCTCGATGAATGGATTTACATTCGCGATACCGTCAAGAACTGGCCGCTTTGGCGCGATACGCCGCATGCATTGCTCGTACACGCCGGACTCGAACCGGGCAAAACGCGCCTCGAAGACATGAGCCCCGAAGTGCTCCTTTCCATCCGCAACTGGAATGACAAGCCTTGGTACGAACAAGTCACATGGAGCAAGACGGTTGTGTTTGGACATTGGGCCAAGAAAGGCTTCGTGAACATTCCCGGATTTATCGGTCTTGATTCCGGTTGTTGCTATGGCAAGGCGCTTACCGCCTGGTGCCCCGAAGAAGACAAATTCTACACCGTCGAAGCGCTCCGCGAATACACGCCCGTGAAAGACAAGGCAAAAGAATCCGAAGCGGCCCCCTGCAAAGTGCTCGGCGACAATACTCCAGATTCAGTGCCTCCCAAAACATTTGACGAAATCAAGGAACGCATCGCAAACGGCGACATCGCCCGCAAGGAAGAAACTTCTGAAGAAAAAAACATCCGCGAAGCAAGCCCCTCCATCAGCGCAGAATGGGCTGGGTATTAGCGTGCCTACGGCGCAGTTACTAGTTAATAGTTACTTCGCCCTTCGGGCTAGTTACTAGTTATTAGTTACTAGAGATTGCAATAAGAACATTTCTAGTAACTAGTAACTTGGAACTCTAAACTTACATTTACTCTAGCACTCCACCCCTCAAATTTCTATCTTTACTCTAGGTATTTAACCACGGAACAACAATGACCGCAGAAGAACTTTACAATCGTCTCAAGTCCGTCAAGCCGGGCGCAGCACTTTGCACTTACACCATGGAAAAGGTGGAAAAGATGCTCCCGCTCATCAACGAAATCAACGAGCTCAAAAAACAGCAGGACACGGTTATCCTCGCCCACAGCTATTGCGCTCCTGAAATTCTTTTGGGCGTTGCCGACTTCACTGGCGATAGCTTCAAGCTCAGCAAGGACGCCACGACCGTCCAACAAAAGACGATTCTCTTCTCTGCCGTGCGTTTCATGGGCGAAACCGCCAAGATTCTGAATCCGCAGAAAGACGTCATCATTCCGGGCCCGCTCACAGGTTGCAGCCTCGCCGATTCCATTACCGGCAAGGATGTCGAAGAACTCCGCAAGCAGAATCCGGACTACACGTTCGTTTGCTACATCAACACCACCGCCGACGTGAAGGCCGCCTGTGATGTCTGCGTCACGAGCGGTAACGTGATGCACATCGTAGAAACCATCCCGTCCGACAAGATTTACTTTGTTCCGGACGCACTCATGGGCCAGAACATCATCGACGAGATGAAACGTCGCGGTGTCAAGAAGGACATCAAGCTCTATAACGGCTGCTGCTACGTTCACGAAAACTACGATCCGGATTTGATTCAATTCTTCCGTAGCCAAAACCCGAATCTCAAGGTGATTAGCCATCCGGAATGCAACCCGTCCGTCGCGATGCTCAGCGACTACGTCGGAAGCACAGGCCAGATGGTCAGCTACATCAACCAGCAGCCCAAAGATAGCTGCATCTTGCTCCTCACGGAATGCGGCCTCAATGCACGCATGCACTACGAACATCCCGATATGAACTTTATCGGTAGCTGCTGCATGTGCAAGTACATGAAGTCGAACTCGCTCGAAAACATCCTGGAAGCGCTCCGCCATCCCGAAAAGGCAGAACACATCTCGCTCGACGAAGGCGTGCGCGTGAAAGCCAAGAAGTGCATCGACGCAATGTTCAAATACGCTGAATAACCCTCTATAATAAATTACAGTTCACAACAAGCAGCCGTAAAAATTCTATCTTTACGGCTACATTGTTTTTTGGGATGCTAGGAACCTCTTGGGGAAACAAAATGAAAAAAATTTTATTGACAGTCATTTTATTGTGCACAACTGTTTTCGCGCAACCCACCGATAGCGATTTAGGTTATTGGCCTCGTTCCTATTTTGCAAGCATCGGTTTCGGAGTCATCGCCAACCGTGGTGATTTTTTCGATAGAACCATAAAAGTTACAGGCGACGATAACATTGTAGAAACAGTCAATTTACCCCAAACCAAAGTGCTCATGTCCCCCGACTACAGCATTGGCGTAAACATTCGTGAATTTTCGCTTGCGGCAACATTCCAGTATTGGTCCATGAACGTCGCCATTAACGGTCTCCCCAACAATATCACAGAACAAAAAATGCGTTTCATGAGACTGGGAGCGGATTTCACTTACAACTTTTTCTACCCTGAATTTTTTCAAGTCGGTGTAGGCCTTGGCTACTCATTTTCTTCGCTAAATATCAAGGAAAATGCGACAAGCGCAGAATTGGGGCTCACAAATTCAGAACTAATGGGTTCATCAATCGCACTCATCACAAACGTACGTTATTACATTACGGATTTCTTTTGCCTAAATCCGTCTTTGCACTTTTACGAGACTTGGTATAAAGCAGTCAATACAAAAAATGCAGGGACTCAGGATTTAAAAAGTTACGTATGGCAAACTTACATAGCCATATCCATGAGCTTAATGGTCCAGTTTTAATTAACTAAAGAAGGCACAAAAAATGATAACATTCCTAATTGGTGTTGCAATCCTCATCATTGGATATTTCACCTACGGCAAGTTCGTTGAACGTGTATTCGGCCCCGATGACCGCAAGACTCCGGCGCTCGCGAATCCGGACGGCGTTGACCGCGTTCCCATGCCGCATTGGAAAAACGTTCTCATTCAACTTTTGAACATTGCCGGCATCGGCCCTGTGATTGGCGTGATTTTAGGCATCAAGTTCGGCGCCATCGTGTTTATACTGCTTCCGCTCGGCAACGTGCTCGGCGGTGCGGTGCACGACTACTTTAGCGGCATGATTAGCATGCGCAACAACGGTTACAACGTGCCAGCGCTCTCCCGCAAGTTCTTGGGCAAGGGTCCTGCTAAGGTTGTGATGGCACTGATTTCGGTGGCGCTCATCCTTGTGGGTGCGGTGTTCACCAACACGCCGGCAGCACTCGTGAATACGCCGATTCTCGCCGGTAACCACGTTTCGCCCACGCTGTTCTGGGTGGCAGTCGCCGTCATCTTCGCCTATTACTTCGTAAGCACGTTTTTCCCGATTGACAAGATTATCGGTCGAATCTATCCGGTTTTTGGAGCACTTTTGATCCTCGCATCGCTTGCGATTTTCGTAGGCATCATCCCGAACTTGAACGTGCTTGACGAATTCTGCTTTGCAGACATTATGAGCAACTTCCACAAACATCCCTCCGGCCAGCCGATTATCCCGATGCTTTTTGTGACGATTGCTTGCGGCATCATCAGCGGTTTCCACAGCACGCAAAGTCCGCTCGTTGCCCGCACTGAAGTCACCGAAAAGACGGGCCGCCAGACGTTCTACGGCATGATGATTATCGAAGGTTTGATTGGCATGATTTGGGCTGCCGGCGGTATGTTCATTTATCACCAGATGCCGGAACTCTTGACGGGTGCATCGGGCGTGAAAGTTTTGAGCGTCCTCGTTTCGACCGTGATTCCTTGGGCTCCGATTTCGATTCTCGTGGTCGTGGGCGTGATTATCCTTGCGATTACAAGTGGCGACACGAGCCTCAGAAGTTTGCGTTTGACCATCGCAGAACTCACGGGACTTGAACAGACCTCCGTGCGTAACCGCTTGATTCTCACGGTTCCGATGTTCGCTCTCTGCGCTGTGATTATTTTCTGGAGCAACTTGAACCCCGAAGGTTTCAACATCTTGTGGAATTACTTTAGCTGGAGCAACCAGCTCATGGCCGTTTGCAGTTTGAGCGTTGCTGTAGTTTATCTCCGCAGCAAAAAGAAGAACTTCTGGATAGCGCTGATTCCGTGCATGTTCATGACGTTCATCACGACAGATTACATTCTCTGGGTGAGCCCCGAAAACCTCAAGGGCGCTCCGCTCGGATTTGGGCTTGACTACAAGACAGCACTCGTAATTGCACTCCACGATGCAGCCATCATCGGATTCCTCCTCTGCACCCGCGGTAAAACGCTTACCAAGATGGAAGGTTTCGATCCTGATGTTTGGAACCCGGATTTGGACGAAGGGAAGGTCCCCAAGGCTCAGTAAGGCGATGCCCGACAGTCATCCCGGACTCGTTCCGGGACGGGCTTGACAATTGTTGTGAATCTCAAGGGAAGCATAAAAAGCATCACGTACCACAACCCGCAAAACGGGTTTACCGTGATGCGTCTTAACGATACCGAAAGCAAAAAAGTCGTTGTCGTCACAGGCTCTTTTCCGGCGTTCCAAGCAGGCGAATCCATCTCCATCGAAGGCACTTGGGGCAGCCACCCCAAATACGGCAAGCAGTTCCAAGCGACATCTTTTGAATACCTCGCCACAGAAGATAACGACATCGTCGAATACTTGGCAAGCGGGCAATTCCCGGGCGTGGGGCAAAAAATTGCAGAACGCATTGTCGAAGCTTTGGGCGATGCGACCGCAGATATTCTCGACAACAATCCGGACAAGTTCCGCGAAGTGAAAATCAAGGGGTTCCCGGCCCGCAAAGTGGAAGCGTTTTTGGCACGTTGGCAAGAGGCTAGGCACAGCCGCGAAACGATGCTGTTTCTGTACAAGCACGAAATTGTCGGCAGTGTCGCAAAACGCCTTTGGAACAAGTTCGGTCAAGCGACCATCGAACGCATCACGCAGAACCCCTACATGCTCTGCGAAGAAGTCTGGGGCATCGGATTTTTGAAGGCCGACGAAATCGCACAGAAAGTCGGATTTCCGAAAGACAGCCCCGAGCGCTTCCAAGCGGCATTGCTTTACACCTTGCAAGAATCCTCCGTGAGCGATGGGCATGTGTTCTTGCCCAAGAACGTGCTCTTGGAACGCACATTCCGCAATCTGCGTTTGCAGCCAGACGACGACGGCCCCATCAACACGCTTCTCGACGAATTCGAAAAAGCAAGCGAAACCGGACGCATCAAACGCGAAGGCGACGACTGCTATTTTCCGCCGCTCTACAATGCCGAGCAACGCATCGCAGACAACATCAAGCTCCGCCTACGCTATAACGAGCTGCCTATAGACAACTTCGAAAACAACCTCGCGCAGTGGGAACGCGAACACCAGTTCAGCTTTGACCCGATTCAAAGACGGGCCATCCAGATGGCGCTTTCGCGAAAAATTTCGATTATCACAGGCGGCCCCGGCACCGGCAAGACGACCATTCTCAAGGGCGTTTTGTACCTCGCCCGTCAAATGGAAGAATGCGTGAACCTTACAGCACCCACAGGGCGTGCCGCAAAACGCATGGGCGAATGCTGTGGCGAAAAAGCACGCACCATCCACCGCTTGCTCGAAGTCGATCCGATTTCGGGAAAGTTCCACCGCGACGAGAACAACAAACTCCAATGCAACTTGCTCATCGTCGATGAATTCAGTATGGTCGATACATGGCTTGCCGCCTCGTTCCTCGAAGCGACTCCGCTCAATGCACGAATCGTACTCGTGGGCGATGCCGACCAGCTTCCCAGCGTGGGACCTGGCAACGTGCTGAACGATTTATTACGTTGCTCAAAAATTCCGAGCACGCGGCTCCAGCATATTTTCCGTCAAGCAAGCGGTAGCGACATCGCCGACAAAGCATCTAAAATCAACCAAGGCATTTGCCCTTCGCCCATCGAAGGCCCGAACTTCCATTTTTTGCCATACGAAACCGCCGACGAAGCCAAAGACCTCATCGCACGCCTCGTCACTTACGGCATCAAGGAGAAAATCGACATCGACACGCAAGAGATGCAACTCCTCACGCCCATGCGCAAAGGCCCGCTCGGCATTTACGAGCTGAACACGTTCTTGCAAAATCTACTCAACCCCGATAAAGAACGAATTAAAATCGCAAGCAACAACTGGAGCACGGGCGACCGCGTGATGCAAATCCGCAACAACTACGACAAGAACGTATTTAACGGCGACGTGGGCATCATCTACAAAATCGGCAAAGAGACAAAAAAAGTCACAGTTTTTTTTGACGACAAGACTATCGAATACGAGCCGGACGAAGTCGAAGAACTCATGCTCGCCTACGCATGCACTATCCATAAGAGCCAAGGTAGCGAATACCCTGCCGTCATCGTCGTACTCGATTCAAGCCACAGCATCATGCTGCAACGGAACCTCATCTACACCGCCATTACGCGTGCGAAAGGCCACGTGTGGATTTTATCTGCACCTGGAGCATTTTACCAAGCCGTCCGCAACAACCGCAGCACGCGCCGCTACACGAAGCTCACAGAGAAGCTCGACTAAAGAAAGCTTTGGCACACGGCCCAAAGCACATCTTGAACAAAGCCGAAGGGACAACACATTTCCTTTTAGACTCGTCATACCAGACTCCATCTGCAATTTTCTTTCTCATCATAGCAAGCTCTATCAGTCCGCTTCTTTCTCGTCATGCCGGACCTGATCTACCCTCTTTTTTTATAAATTACCTTCGATGATTTTTTTGCTTATCGTCATATACGTTGCATTCATTGGACTTGGCCTCCCCGACACCATTCTCGGAGCCGCATGGCCGCTCATGCGGCAAGACCTCCACACGCCCATTTCGGCAGCCGGCATTCTCTCCATTATAGTCTCGATTGGGACAGTCATCTCCAGTTTACTCACACCAAAATTTCTCCGCATTCTAGGGACAGGCAAGCTCGTCGCCTACAGCATAGCACTTACCGCAATCGCCTCCGTCGGCTACGGATTTGCCGATTCGTTCAACGTCCTCTGCTTATGGGCAATCCCGATGGGCATCGGGGCTGGAGCTGTTGACGTGGCCATGAACAACTTCGCCGCCATTTATCTAGAATCCAAACACACGAACTGGCTGCATGCAAGCTGGGGAATCGGAGCAACGCTCGGCCCGTCGCTTCTCTCGTTCTCGATCATGACAGGCAACGGCTGGCGTGGAGCATACGAATATGTCGCAGCAACCCTCGCCGCAATTTTCGTATTGATTCTCATTTCGCTTCCACTGTGGAAAAAAACAGAAAAACGCGGTGGACTCTCGAAGAACATCACCATTCCGGGAACTCCTGACAACGCCCCCAAAAAAGCCACGCATCTTGAAAACAGCTCTTCCGGGAACGCCGCTCGTACAGACAAAAGTCCAAACAATGCTCCGCATATCCGTTTTCGCGATGCACTCAGCATTCCCGGCATGAAACTTTCGTTCCTCACGTTCTTCTTTTATTCCGCACTCGAAATCTCGACAAGTCTTTGGTGCGGCACCTACCTCACCGCTTGCGGTTTCAAGCCCGAAGTCGGAGCAATGGTCGTTTCGTTGATGTTTGCCTCCGTGATGGTCGGGCGAATCATCAGCGGATTTTTCGCCATCATGTTTACCGATCACCGCTTGATTTACGCTGGAATTTTCATCGTTGCCGCAGGCTGCCTTGTGCTTTCGCTCCCGCTTCCGCTGTGGATGTTGCCCGTTTGCATTTGCTTACTCGGGCTAGGCTGCGCTCCCGTCTATCCTTCCCTCATCCATGCGACCCCGGCACGTTTTGGTGAAGCGCTTTCAAGCCGCGCCATCAGCATCCAGCTTGCAGGCTCTTACATCGGCTCCATCATCATGCCACCGGCATTCGGCCTCGTCGCCACTAAATTTTCCGTCCACCTTTGGCCGATTTCACTTTCGATTTTCGTCGGTTTATTACTTTTATGCGTACTGTTGCTAGACTTCGTCACGCACAAGAAGCTCAACAAATCTTACGCACGAGAACGCGTCCTAGACATTCTTCACGAAGTCTCCATGGAAAGCGTCAAACGGGAACGTTTAAAGCGCAAGCGCAAAAAGAAACATTAAGGGGTTTATTATGAATATCAAGCAATTTGTATTCAATCCGTTCGGAGTCAACAGTTACATTATCAGTAACGATGTAGGCGATGCCCTCTTGATAGACCCCAGCGTAAGCAACGCCCGCGAACAGGCTGCACTTGCCAATTACGTCAAAAGCGAGAATCTCAAAATCCGCCGCCTTTTAAACACGCACTTGCATCTCGACCATGTGCTCGGAAATTCATTTGTCGAACGCACTTTCGGCATCAAAGCCGAAGCGCACAAAGCAGACGCGTTCCTTTTAGACTTGCAACAAGAACAAGCTCAAATGTTCGGCCTCCCCTGCAACGATATTGCCTCTGCACTCGGCAAATTCCTTGACGAAGGCGACACCGTCGAAATTCCAGAAATCAAATTGCAAGTGATTCACGTTGCAGGCCACTCCCCCGGCGGTCTCGCTTTCTACTGTGAAAATCCCGGTAAAGTGAACGGACAAGACGACGTGCCACCGCTACTTTTCTCCGGCGATATTTTATTCGCAGGCAGCCGCGGACGCAGCGACCTTTTCGGCGGCGACGAATTCGCACTCGTAAGCGGCATTAAAAACAAACTGCTCACGCTCCCTAGCGAAACCGTCGTATTCCCCGGCCACGGCCCAAGCACAACGATTGGGGACGAAAAAATGTGGTACTAGGGAAAGTATTACTTTTCTTCCATCGTCTCGATTTGCTTGCCGAGTTCACTTGCCAGCTGAGAATCTTCGTTATAGATTGCGTTAATTCGTTTGCAACTGAGTTCAAGTAAATTGCGTGCTTCGATGGAATCGCTTTGTTTGCGGAGTTCGCGCAACGCCTTGTCGATTCGCTTGACGTCGTTCTGGTCGGGGTAGCCCTTCATGAACGTGTAGAAAAGCTGAATTTGTGTGTTGTACTCGCTGTCGGATTCGCAGGCGAGCAAGAACGGGATGACTCGTACGTTGAGGAGCTTCGAGAGGTCGCCCATGAACGTGTTGAGCGTAAGCCCTTTCGGGAAAAGTTCTTCGGTGTCGTTTTGGATATCTTCGGTGCCAACGAAATCGCCTTCTTCGAACTGCGAAAGCATTTCGTTCAACATATCCATTTCACTGCGTTTCGCTTGTTCGCGATACTTTGCCTGGTAGTAGATGGGGAGCGTCGTGAGGCAATAGTGAGCCTGATTCGCACCGATGAATTCGCCGATGTAGTAGATGTCGGCCTCTTCCTTGAGGATGTCTTCTTCGTTGCTGAAATTTCCGATGCGTGCCGGAATGGGAATGACTTCCATGCTCGAAAGTTCATGGAGGCGTTCGCGCATGGCATCGACATCGACGTTTTCCGGGAGTTCCACGCCGTTTTCTTCCATCGTCTTGAGGAAGTTGTTGAACTTTGCATCGACGGCACGGTCTCTTTCGCGCTTGCTGGGTCTGTCATTGAACTGTCGAAAATCGCCTTCCAACGTCAAAAGGCCGTTTTTGATCATGTCGTCAAACGGCGTTTCGGCGGGTTCTGCATCTGGGGTGGGCAAAATACGTGCGTATGCAATCATTCTGCCGCACAACTGTTCGTCATTTCCTTTTTTCTGTTCAATTCCAAGCATGGTTTAAAATTAACAAATTCTAATGGACTTGGACAAGTTTTTGCCTACGATATCCTTGCGATGCGGTTCGTACGATGTAAATTCCGGGAGCAAGCCCATCCAACGAGGCAAACCCCTTTGCATAGCGAACGAGTTTTCCGTTCGTACCGTAAATGCGGGTTTCGCAGGTGGCCGCCGCCGCGTGCAACGCTCTTGGAAGAATGGTTGTCGAAGTGTCGCTCTTTTCGACGTTCTTCTCGATGAGCTTAATTTGGTCGAGATTGGGGCCGTCGTTCCCTTCAACGATGCTGAAGGTGATGTAGCTAGCTCCTTTGGGGAGCGTGATAGTGGATTCTTTTGTCTGGTACGTGGTCCACTTGTCGGTCGCTTCAAACGAAATTGTCGTTGCGCTCTTGCATCCGTCAACTCCTGCGGTACATGTTCCCGGTGCTGCAAATGCGAGGCTGCGGGCTTTGCCGCTACCGTTGGCGTATGCCATTTCCATCGTGTATTCGCCGGGGTATTCCGCATAAACAGGAATCTGAACGGTCGATTTTCCCGTGCCGAAGTTGATGTAACCTGTTCCTTCGAATCCAGCGTTCGTACTTTCGATGATGGCATTATCGACGGTGCCGGATTCCGCTTGGAACGTCGTCGTTCCTTTGGCATCAAAGGTTGCACCAATTTCGATGTCCTTCGTCATCGTGGTTTTCCAAGAATTTTTGTCACCGGCATCGCCTGCGCTTTTGCCAGTCCAGCCAGCGAATTTCCAGTCTGCGGCAGGTTCTGCAGTGATGGTGATAGAGGTTCCTTCTGCAATTTTTTCGCGATTCGGAGAAAGGGTAACGGTACCGCCGATAGATTGCGAGAGCGTTACTTTGTAATACGTCACGTTCGCTTCGAGGACTGTTATTTCGTTCGAAGTCGCACCGAGTCCGCCCATGGAATTTGCTGCACGAACCGTGACTTTAGAGCCTGCGGCGATGTTCCCTACATCAATGGAATTGGACGTAGTATTGCTGTGGTATTTGCCGTTCACGAATACAGCCCAACAGATGGCGTTGTCATCGTCATCCCAAACAATATTGGCACCTTCTTGTGAAATTTTCGGTGCGGCGACTTGTGCAGTAAGTTTATTCGGAGCCCACTTGTCTGTTCCGCCAAGGACGTTTGCGAGAGTGTATTTGGCAGCATCGTTTGCATCCCAAACCGTCTTGAGCGTCGCAACAGAACCGTCTTTGCTTCCGTCAAAGTAGGTGCGGCGGCGGCTCGTGTTGACGGGGTTTCCGTTTCCGTCCTTGCTGTTGTATTCGCCATAGACGACAGGAGCGGAGTTCATGTTCTTATACCAGCCTTCGGCGGCGGGCTGCGCAACCATCTTTGTGTTTAAAAATACAACTTTGGCATGCCCCCAGGAACGCCCCAAGTAAAACGTTCCATTAAAACTGTTGTTCGAAACTGTAATGGTGGTGTTGTTAAAGACGTAGCCCCAGTCGCCAGGATTTTGCGATGCGGTGATGTAACCGCCGTTTCGCGTCATCACAAGCTTGGTGCCTTCGAAGAACACGTCTCCTCCCCCACAGATAAAGTCAACAGTTCCGTCAATTTCGCCGCCTTCCCAGTACGTGCGGCCTTTTTTAGTGTAGTACGTGTCTTGACCACTCAGCAAGCGGACGTTCTTGTAGATAAACTTGTCCCCTTCGTTTTGTTGCAGCGCCACTTGGCGGGCCGCACTTGACGTACTGAACGTGCTCTTGTTCTTGAGCGTGATATCTTGCATGTACATGTCGTTATTTTTCGGAAAGTACAGCGTCGCCGTAGTGCTGATGCCCTCGGTATCGGTCGTATTCGAAATGGTCGTATTTTCGAGGGATTGGCCGATGATGGAAACATGCGACGGGCTGAACGTCGTCTTTCCGTGTTCATCGCCCGTGAGTCTTGTCAAGTCGTATTCGCCGTTCGGGAGAAAGATGATGAAGCGTTTGGATTCGCTAGCCCCGGATGCGGCAGCCTTGGCGATAGCCGCCTTGAAATCGCCATCGACACCCACGACAAAGTCAAAACCGCGCTTCGCGATGGCGAAAGCACTCGTCGCGACGGCGAACGTCGCACACATCGTAAATTTGAACATCCAACAGTTTAACATATCACCTCGATTCTAATGCATGGATTGCTGCTCCTGCGAACCTAACTCAACTAAGGCAACAAATTGCCAAGTTTCGAATATCGCCTTCCGCTCGCAATGACTTTTTTCCTTTGTCATCCCGGACTCTCAGGTCACTGAGCCTGTCGAAGTGCCGGGATCGGCTTACACATTCTTTTCCCTGTCATCCCTGACTCTTTTTCCCTGTCATCCCTGACTCTTTTTTCCTGTCATCCCGGACTCTCAGGTCACTGAGCCTGTCGAAGTGCCGGGATCAGCTTACACTGTTTTTACCTCGACGCTCCGTTTACTCTAAATGTTTTTCCGTTTCCTCGCATAAAATAGACTCCTGCACTTTTGCCATTGTTTATAAAATTAACAAAGTAACGGTCCGGCGAGACGTTCGTCGCTCGCTGCGGCACAAACTCGCCAATCACAGTCCTGTCCGAATCGCCGACATCGACATTGCCTGCATGCAGCCCAGCATCCAGCCAGCCGATGTAATCGATGTTCGCCATGCCATCTTTCGAAAGACTCGTGAACTTGAGTTCGCTATAGCCTTGAGGCAGTTCCAATTCCAGCATGGCCGTTTTCCATTCCGTCCAGCTGCCGGTTGATTCCATGCTGCCGTCCGCAAGGAGCGTCTTGTCGCCCGCCGTAACGCTGAAGCCGCGAGCAGAGCCGCCGCCGTTTGCAAAATTTACGTACAACTTATACTTCCCCGCTTTTTCCGCCGTGATGCCGTACGTCACAAAGCTTCCGGTCGAATTGTCAACGTTCGCGTAGCCTTCGCCGACATACCCCATATTCGTCGTTTCCTTGACTCCCTTGATGTCAATAAAATCTACACCGTCGATGAACGCTTTGCAAGTATCGCTCCCGCACATTGCAGGTGGCGGCGGAGGCGGAACGTAATTGTCGTCCATTTTGGCGAGTGCTTCGAGGTAAGCGTTTTCGGTGCTTAAAATTGCAGAGCCGTAATCGCCGGCCCACTGGTAGCCCTTGCGACGTTCTTCGCTGATTTTCATGAAGTCTTGCGTCTTGGTGCTCGCCCCTTCGCGGTCGCAAAAGAAGTAGTTGTCGTTGTTGACTTCGTAAAAGCGGAACCACAACGAAGAACCCGCCTTGTCAACGACACCTGCGGTCTTGCTAAACGCCTTGTCTTTTAGTTTGTTCTTTTTGTACCAGGCAATCGCCCCCTTGACCGCCTTTTGAATCGCTTCATTTTGGTCCGGCCAGTTCATCAAGAACCACACCACGCCCATGGATTCATTGCCGGACTTGCTAGGCAGTTCATAAGCTCTCGCGCCAACAGGTGCGAGGCTGTTGGTATCGTGCTGGGCACACCAAACGGTAGGCTTCCCGTCATTCACGATTTGGGCCTTGAGCAAGTAGTCGATGGCTTTGTCCAGTGCAGACTTCACCTTGCTGCGGCTCGCATCGTCGATAATGTCCGAGTCAAAAGGCGATGCGGAATTCGCGATGTCCATCATCGTGACCATAGCGCGGATCATGGCGTTGTCGTTCAGCGTAATTTGGTCAGAATAGTTGCCACGCTTGGGCCACACTTGCGGAAGCCCGCCCTTGGAACGCTGCATCGTCAAAAGGAAGTTAACAGCCCTGTTGAAACTTGTCTTGAAAGCGGCCTTGTAAGAAGCATTCGTCGTCGCTTTGTAACGCACGGCGAGGAGTCGCATTTCTTGGATGGTCGCATTGTTGTCGATAGTACCGAGGTCGCCGCCGCCTTTCGCTTGCCATTCGGATTTTTGCCCGCCGTTATAAGCACTTTTGTACTTATCGGCCATGGCCTTGTAAAAACCGCCGTTTGCAATTTGCCACGTGGTCAAATTGTAAGCATATTGGTCAATATCCATGCCAGACGCCGCCGAAGTCAGCTCCGAATAACCGCGATAACTGTTGATTTTTGAAACCGCCGTCGCCGGGGGCACGTAACTCGCAGCAAAAGAATAGCACGCGACCGGCAAAATCGCGAAAAACAGCTTGCAAGGACCAAACCAAAAACTCTTCATTCTAACCCTTTTGAAGATTTCACCCACACCACATTATAATCTACATTAAAATAGACGATTTTTTGTTAAGAATTTCTTTTAAGTGTTGTCTATAGACTATAGACATCGCATTATTTTTATTCTCTATTCAATTTTTTGGCATTGTGAACGAGTAAACGGCCTAAAAGAACGAGCAAGCGGCCTAAAACGACCTTTTAAAGCGAAAATGCAAACAATTTTACATACTAAAAGCACCTTTGCCCGCATTTAGTATGTAAACGGGGCAATCGTTTTTTACCCCTTACATACTAAATAGCATTTTTGGGGCACTTAGTATGTAATTTTGACGTTAAAAAGACGCTTTTTGAGGTTTTTAGAAGGCCTGAGAACCTTAAAATCGTATTTTGAGGGGATTTTTTTAGATCTTCCGACCCATTTTTACATACTAAAACGTCCATTTTCTGTTTTAGTATGTATTCGAACAAATTAGCATTTTCCGTTTTACATACTAAATGCCCATTTGGGTGCATTTAGTATGTAACGCACATCATGATGCGGCGACGCACGCGACACGGCAACGCATGCGATGCGACAACGCACGCACCAAAAGTGTGCAATTCCGTGAAGTTTTGTTCAACAGAGTCTCCTGGCGCGATTCCTCAAGATGACGCAGCTCATTTATAATACGTACCGTATTATATTTTTATAAAAATTTTTATAAAAGTCAAATTTTCACTAAAATTTTCTAAAAATTCAACATTTGTATAATAAAATTTGTTGCATACTTCTTAAAATTAGTTTAAATTATAGGTATGAAACCAATAACCGAATATCAAGATTACCGAGAATACATGCGCGACTTCTACGAAGAACGCAAACGCAGTTCTTTGTTCTCGTGGCGCGAGTTCTCCAAGTTGGCGGGGTTCACTTCGCCAAACTACATCCAGCTCGTATGCGAAGGGAAAAGCCGCCTGAGCAAAACGGGAGTCGAAAAGGTCGCAACGGCAATGGAGCTTGCGGGATCCGACCGCGACTATTTCTTTGCGATGGAGCGTTTTGGTGATGCCAAGAGCGATTCTAAGAAAATCCAGGCATTCAACGATATGCAGAACATCGCGAAAGAAAATCGCTTGCGGGTCGTCGATGGCGAAGCGTTCAAGTATTTCGAATCGTGGGTGAACCCAGTGATGCGGGAACTCGCTCCGATTATGCCTGGCGCGAAACCGCTCGAACTTGCCCGCAACTGCTACCCGGTCGTGAGTGCTGCCGAAGTTCGCCAATCCCTGGACTTTATGGTCCATGCGAACTTCTTGAAAAAGGTCGGCGAAGATACCTACGTACAGACCGAAAAAGTCGTGACGGGATCTTCCGCGGCGATTCCTTTGGCGCTTCGTTCCATGAACCGTCAAATGTCGAAGTTTGCGACTGATGCCATTGACGATATTCCGCCAGAAAAACGCCATACCGCAGGCGTGACGCTTGGCATGTCCAATGCGACGTACAAATGGCTCGTGCAAAAGCTTGAATCGCTCAGGCAGCAGGTGGTTGCCATGGCTGCCAAAGAAAAAGATTACGATAAAGTATATCGTTTAAATTTACAACTTTTCCCACTTACGAAAGGGAAGGAGGCCTAAGATGAGAAAACTGAATAAATTAATCCTGGTGGGTTTAGTAGCCTTTTGTGCATCTTGTTCGAGCGAACAGAGCACTACAGGTGCAACCACCGAACCGAACACTTCGCCTGTAGCTCAGCTCACTGATGAGCAGAAAGTTATTTTGGCAAAGTCGCTATTATTCTTGATGGATCCGGTGGCAAGCGATTCATTAAAGAATCTTTTTGATTCTGCATACGCATCTTCGGGTTATGATATCAACAAAATGTACAATGAATACATTCACCCGCTTCCGTGGAGTATCAAGAACAGCCGTGTTTACCACCATCCCAGCAAGGATGGACGTAAAGTTTGCGACATTGTGACTTATTCGATGGAAAACAAATTAGAGCGGAATGGCGTGTTGATCGCCACATCGTATGATGACGACCATGAATGTGCCCACGGCTCTGATCCGTACAAAAAATGCTACTCGGACGAAGCCGCACAAGACTATTTCTACAATCATCCTAACGAAACCATCGAAGCTACAAAAATTGTTTATGTTGATAGCGTCCCTGTCGTAATCAGCTCCATGGGATCAAGAAAAATGAGAAATGGTTTTTGGGGATATGGAGTTTCTTGTGCCGAGGCATTGGATCGCTTCAAGCAGTCTTGTACCTCTTTGAACGGACTCTTCTGGGATTTGGGAGATGGGTGTAGTGAAGATGACTTGGAAGTGGTTTGCGCATCTTTCCTCCCGGACGATCAAGCATGGTATGATGTCTTGAACACTTATACCGCACAGTATCAAAATCAATGTCTTGAAGATTCCATCAATTACGCTCCGTTTGATGACGAAAATTACGTCCGCATCAACCCTTATACGTACCAGCCCTATTTGGATAGTTTGAATAGAGTTGCCTATGCGGAAAGAGATTGGGCTAATACTTTAAAGCGTACAACGTATGCTTATAAGTGGCAGTTCTCAATAATCGATAGTACAGTCAAAGTTAATTCGAGCGGCAAAGTTATTTACAAAGAAATAGATGATAGTAAGCTTTATGGAGGATTGAGTCTCGGTTATAATACGCTACCCAATACTCCAATCGCAGATGCATACCGCAAAGAAGGCGTTTATATTTTGCCGGATTCGTTAGTGACAACGTTCTTCCCCAAGTTGGCTGAATATCCGGGCAGATTGGACGAATTTAGGACGTACCGTTCTTCTAAAAACTCCATTTACTACCTCGTTGTTCTGAAAGACGTCGGCGCCAAGGGACATTTATTGACTCGCATTGATGGAAATGGAATTTATGTGACAGATATCGTGAAGAGCGGAAGCAGCTGCCCCGAAGATACGACGGTTTACTATCCTATAATTTTGTTGGCGGATTCACCGGATTGGGATGGCTTGAATCACCCCATTGTGAAAACGACTTATGCAAGCGACAAATGGAATTGCGACAAGCCGGAAACTCTTACAAAAATTGAGCCGTATGGTGAATGGATTATTTCTACGGTGTACGATTACGGCGAATATGTAAAAAAGTTTGGTTCAAACTAACTTCATTTCATCACCTTCTTAAAAATACGCGCCTTCAGGAGGGGGAGCCTCACTGACCACCGTCATCTCCGACTTGTTCGGGGATGACTTTTTTGCAAGAAAAAATTTACGGCATGTCCATAAAACATTTATTTATATTACTTTGGTAATCATCTACGAGGAAATGTTTATGAAACTGCACAAAATAATAACGGCATCCATTGCTGTTGGAATAATGTCTATTGCAGCTGGTTGCATGGGAAACGCCGCAGCGACTTATTGGGACGGCAAGAAATACGACATTCTTGAATCTCACTGGGGTGCGCCCACCGAAATGCAAAAGAATGAAAATGGAACTTCTACAGCCATATTCCGTGCTGGCGGCGATTGCGTCGCGACGTTCAATATGGATGCTCAAGGAATCATCATGGACCATAACATTGTGGGCGGCTGCCATTACGATGCCTACAATCGTTTGCAGAACATTGAACACTAGTTCTTGCAAGTGCAAACATTTGAAACTGACGGTTTAAAGGCGGTGCGAAAACGGGATTCCGTTTTCGCATTTTCTATCTTTACCGCTGTATGAGTACTAAAATCTATTACACCCTTACGGACGAGTCGCCGTTCTTGGCGACTCAGTCTTTGCTTCCTATCGTATCTGCTTTCGCAAAGACTGCCGATATCGATGTCGAAACTAAGAACATCTC